>JAEEGL012689162.1_pt1 | contig 11870 bp, 11 predicted proteins | sample 9134231 | NCBI WGS metagenome assembly JAEEGL01 (sample SAMN16246548, study PRJNA631951) | gut metagenome | biome: gut microbiome; feature: rumen; material: fiber-attached | host: Bos | place: Iran: Karaj | collected 2018-10 | reverse complement strand
CGATTTACCTTTTTCAGTTAAATAATATTTTTGAGTTGGACTATTTGGAGAGTCGGGTTGTGTCATTGATATAATATCATAATCTAATAAACGTTTTACAATATTTTCTCGTACATACCTACGACTTGAAATCTCTACAAACTCTTTTATTTCCTTTAACGATAATTCCTTACCTAAAAGATATTTCAACAACGAAAGTAATTGCTCATCTAATCTTACTTGACCACTTACTTGACCACCTACTTGACCACCTACTTGACCACTATTTTCTTTAACCTCAGTCTGTGAATTTCTTTTCACGGTACTTTTTCCATTATCATTTTCAGGGGCATTTAATTGACCCAAACCTGAAATTTTACTGAAAACTATCGTAGAATGTGTTATTTCAGACTTAAAACTTATTGTTTGACCAGTAAGTGAAGTCCATGTTTTAATTTTGTCAATACCATAACCTGCATTTTCCGCAAGTTTTGCAGCACGAAAAAGTTTAATTATAATTGGATTGCGTGGTAGAGAAATAGCCTCTTGCTCTACTTTTTCCACAGGCACTATAAATCCGCCCGGATTTTGAAATTCAATACGATTAGTAAAAACCCTTATGGTCGGGTGCATAGGACTAAACCAATCTGAATGTGCAAGAAAGTTGATCAATCCTTCCCTCAGCGCATACAACCGAGATTCATCATCTGGCGAAACACCAGTTTCTGTAGTAGTAAAAGGATTGTCTGCATAAAGTCTAAGCCGTTGAATTATAACATTATAGTATTCCCAAATATTTTCTTGTTCTTGCATTCTAAATGTATACCTCGGAACAGCAGTAGCAACTGAATCACTCGGTATTTCAATATAATCCACCCAAAAATTTGGTATAAATTCCATTATGATGTCTTGTTTGCCCAACATCAAAAGCGAGCCGTATGTTAATTCTCCTGATACGTTGGAACAAATACCTATTTTGCGACAAAACGCATTGTCGTCTAAATCATTATAAGGAAACGATGCGTTAAAATTTCTGACATGATTTCTAAAAGTGTTTAACGATTGGGGATTCAAATCGTTGATTGACGTTCCTTTAGCAAATTCTTCTGACTTAATTCCAAAAGATTGGTCGTGATACATCGCCATAATTTCAGCATCAGTAGCACGTTGATCGCCAGAACAAACCCTAATAAAAGTATTAGTAGGATTATTTATATAAACGGGTTTAAACTTTGAGGATGAAATATAAAACGCTAAAACAACTTTTGAATCAATGACATATTTAGAAGTTTTAAACAACAAATGTTGATTAAACTTTTGACCCGAACGAAGTACACTTGTAAAATCTTGCTCTATTTTTTCAGGATTTTCAACTCCCTCAATTTCAAACTTTTTACCATTTTGAGCAACACCAAGCACTATCCACCCTCCAATAGAGTTAGCAAACGCAGAAACCGTTTCCCATATATTTTTAGGTAAGTCATTTTTGGCTGCTTTTACTTCAAAATCGTCCCATTCAATATCAGATAATTTATGTATAAGTTCGTCTTTAGTCATAGATTTCGATTATCAAACATCTCTATTTTTCTATTACTTCCCAATGTCCGCCTTTATCTGGACCAATACGAGTAATTAAACCTTGTTGTTTGAGTTTGTCTAAATCACGATGTACTGTCATCCGCGTAACATTACATTTTTGCGATAATTCAGTAGTCGTAATGTAAGGATTTGCTTTAATTTCACTCAATAGGAGTTGAAATCTTTCTGTAACATTTTCTGTAACATTTTCTGTAACATTTTCTGTAACATTTTCTATAACATTTTTTGGGTCTTTTTTAACGGTATGATTCCGTCTAAAAATTACATTCGACAATGTTATATCTGAATCGAAACTGACTTTACCGCCTGTTAATTTCTCCCAAGTCAAAAGTTTTGTCATTCCGTATCCGGCATTTTCTGACAATTTGGCATAGCGAAACAATTTTATAATTCCTGGATTGCGTGGACTTGATATTATTACCTTTCCAATTAAATTCAAATCTATTGCAAAACGTCCCGGATTTTGAAATTCAATTCTGTCATCAAAAACCCTTATCGTTGAGTGTATAGGACTAAAATAATCCGCATGTGAAAGCATATTAATCAAGCACAAACCGTTTCCCAAATGTTCTTTGGAAGTTCCGACTTTGCTTCTTTTACTTCAAAGTCGTCAAATTCAATACTTTGTAAACGAGTTAATAACTCTGATTCATTCATTGATAATTTCCTTTTTCTTTTCCTCGCTCATCATCAATAGCAATGTCATCGCCCACGGGATAAACATCACACCAATTCCTCGGGATAACATACTTTCAAACATAATACCTATCATTAATGCGATAGTAAAACCAAACAAAGGAAAATATCTATTTTTTATACCATAATATAAAGACGAAAATAGCATTGCAAATAAAAGTAAAAGCCCTACAAATCCTAATGCAAGCCAACAATAAAGATACTGATTATGTGCCCCCAATGTAACAATTGGAAATTTATTTTTCTCATTTTGTTGTCGCATTACTAAATCAGCATCACCTAAACCTACTCCTAATATAGGCTGTTGCTTTATTACTTCAAACGCATTTTTCCAAAGAAAGAGTCGTATATTTTCATTTTCTTTAAAAGACATACAATCTATATCTTGCATATCTCCTCTTTCTAGTGTTTTTTTTACTCCATCAATAATACCAAATAATCTTGTATGTGGTATAATTATAACACCAATAATAGTCAAAGACAACAATCCAATGATAAGTGTTTTATACTGTTTTCTTATAAGCGAATAAAAAATTAAAGTAAGGACAATAATAACTCCCAAACAGATCAACTCTGCTCTACATTGTAAAAAGAAAATAAAAATAGAACAATACAAAAGACCAATAATTGTTAAAACTTTTGTACTTACCCTATCCCTCTGCCAAATTTTATTTATTAAAAATACGAATGTAAAAATAAAACACATAGAATAATATGACGGATTAATAAAGTGAGATAAATACGCATAAGTAAAACAATTTGTCCCCATAGAAAATGTATCTTCCATACTTATATTCCTATTATAATAATCGAAATTAAATACTTTTCCATTTCCTGTTTCATGCCAACAATCTTGATAAGATAGATAAAAACAAGCTAATGAAGATACTAAAACACCTGCCCCAAAAGCCCACACAAGCACTTCTCCTTTCTTTATAACCCCACCAATCCTTGCCAACGTTATAAAAATAGGAAACAACATTATAGTGATATATCTTCCCGACAATTGCAATCCTCTACTTACATCATCTGACCACAAAAGACTTACAAAACACCATATCACATAACAAGAAGAAAAAAATATAAAATATTTTTCTCCCTTATATAATTTTGCCAAACTAAAATTCTTATATAAATCTTTGTTTACTAATACCCCAAATACAGATATGAACCAAAATATATTAGTCCATGTCTGATTAAAAGGGAATAAAAACAAGAATATGAGAAATGATATAAATGCAATTTTTTTCAGCAATTCCATTGAAATAATTATTTTTTCATTTGTTTCTTTAAATACTCTTCATGCAAATAATAATAGTTCCTCATAAAAAGAATGTAGGTACCGACTAAAACTAAAATAACAATAGCGCAATAAACCCACTTATTTATATGTAAATAAATCTCACCTATAGAAACAACCGCTTGAATTAGCATATATACTAATGAAACTGCTACATGAGGAATTTTCAATTCGTTAGCCATAATTTGATAAGCGTGTTTACGGTGTGCTTGTCCAAGATTTTCATGTAGCAAGATTCGATGAATAATTGTAAGAACACTATCAACCCCATAAACAACTAAAAATAAAATATAAGTTATATCGCCAGTTTTTAATATTAGTTTTCCTAATGCAAAAAGTATAATAAACGCAATCCCAACAGAACCTACATCACCGGCAAAACACTTTGCTCTTTTCCTAAAATTAAAAAAGCTAAATACCAAATCTGAACAAATTGCAACTAAGAGATAATTAATATCAATAAAATCAATTTGTAAATCAACGCAAACAAGAGACAAAAGAACTACCAAAGAATACCCGCCGGTTATTCCATTGATTCCATCCATAAAATTATATGCATTTATTATTCCTACACAAATTATTAAAGCACATAATATTATCCATATAGACTCAAAACTCAAAATATCTAAATCATAAAACATCAACAACATAGCAGCAAATTGCACCACAAGTCGAATCTTATTTGGTACAGAATGTATGTCATCAATAAAACTTATCAGGCAGATTAGCACCATCCCTGTCAAGAAAAACGGATATTGAAATCCGAAAAAAAGAAAATACAAAATACTGCCAAAACAATAGATTATTCCTCCTCCACGCAATGTTATCTGTGTATGTGAACTACGCAAATTCGGCTTGTCAATAATATTAAATTTATCGGCAATACGAAAATATATTAGTTCTAAAAGAACAAGAAGAAAAAAAATAATTATGAATATATACATTTTTAAATTTTATAATTATCAATTACATTTATAGGTGTCCAACCTAATTCTTTTACTGCTTTTGCATTTGAAAATGTCAATGACTCTGTTATTTTCTTTAATTTAAATGAATTAATGGGTGCTTTTGTTCCCAAAATATTGCCACAGAATGCAAGGCATTTTGCGATCCACATAGGAATAGTTCGTGGCGGTTTCTTATTCAATTGGGAAGCAATAATCAGTTCTAATTCTCTAAAAGTTGGATGATGTGAATCACAAACATTAAAAATGCCACCCTTCTCCGCTACTAAAGGTATCAAATTAGCAATATCATCAACCATCATCACGCTTTTATGAGCCTTGCCGCCCGCAATGCTCAGGTAACGTCCAGTTTTTATTCCTCGAACCATAGCACCGAGATTACCAGGCGCATTCTTTCCTGCCAAAAGCGATGGACGAAGAATTGTTAGTATTACATTATGGATTTTGCACCAATCCTTAAGATATTCTTCTGCCATTATCTTACTCTTGGCATAAGGAGAATCTCCATTAAGAGAATGCTCTTCTGTAATATTATCGCCAAAATCACAACCATAAACAGCTACAGTGCTTATAAAGACGAATGACTTCGGTATACCAAATTTTTCCAATGCAGAACACACTTTTTTGGTTCCCTCAAAATTAATATCATAAAAGAGTTTAATTTCTGCATCTGTTTTCGGTATCACATGAGCCTTACCTGCTGCATGAAGGATAATATCATACCGTTTGTTTAAATGAACGTCATCTCTGACGAGATTAATATTATATGTGGCTTTATCATCCAATGCCAAAGTGTCTACTTCGTAATTCACTTTTAACAACGGGAGGATGTTTGTGCCGAGAAAACCGGATGCTCCGGTGAAAAGAAGTGATTGCATTATTTACAATGAGATAATATAAAACATTTTAAAGAATTTAAATACTCTGAATTCAAATTCAGGTGTTTAACTCCACGATAATTGTTTATTTGGATACTTTTGAAATACTGCATAATCTGTATTTTGAATTTTAATTATAACAAAAGATGCACATTGCATCTGTTATATGTTAAACACATCATTAATCCACGAACTTAAACTATATGAATTATAAACAACTTCGTCAATAGGCTCGTAATTCGATGTAATATTATCCAACGATATATTTATTTCAGATCGAGAGACAACTATTTGATTACTCGAACGATAAAAGTCATACTTTCGAATATTCTCGTTTGTGGTAAGAATTTTACGTTTCAAACCTAACATCTCAATTGTACGCATAGTTAATCACACTTGTTTAGGATGATTGATATCTATTATATATTTACTCCGCTCTGAAATATATGATACTTCACTTTTGCTAATTGCTTCCAAATGAATATAATCATTTAATTTACGTATGTTTTTGTCTAACAAACGTCTAACATATAACATTAAAATACCTGGAATATATAAATAATAGTAATATCGAAGATTATTCTTATCACAAAAAGTTTTTAAATCATATAATATTTTAGCTCTATCGCTATGAACAGTTCCTATAAAGCAAAAATCATAATCATATTCTTTTATTTCCGACGACAAAACAAATGACTTGGAATAAAAAAGCGGTCTAAACACAAATCCATATTGTTTACAATCCTCTGAATCAAAAGAAAGACACCGATCAAATAAAGCATATATTTTTCTTGCATTTTTATTTTGTAAAGAATCATACATATACAAAATAAATTTTGCATCAGGAAAATTTTCCTTCAATAAAGATATACACTCCGACGTTGCTGTTTCCGGCGACAAAAAGAAAATATAATCAGGATGAAACCTTTTTTCCTGATTAACAATTGCTTTATAGTACCTAAAAATCTTTTTCTTAATTAAAAATGAAACTTTACGAATTAGAATTTTTCCTATTGAAGAAGGATTTCCTCTTTCATCATACAAATGAACTTCTGCTCCTTTATTTTCCAAAGCCTCTTTAATAATGTTTTCATAATTGAAAAACTTTGGAGCAAAAAACAATATTTTTTTCCCTTCTAATGAACTCATTTGTATAATCCTTTTTCTTTCATCTCTTCAAGAGATTTTTTATAATTGTCTTCTTCCACTGGCTGTGTCAATACCCATTCACAGAATTTTTTTAACCCCTGTTCAAAAGTAAATTTTGGTTCATATCCCAAAATATTCCGAGCTAACGAAATATCGGCATAATTATGTCTAATATCTCCAAGACGAAAATTACCAGAAACAATAACTTTGCTTTCAGAATTGTAAAACTTTTTGAGATAATTAGCAACAGTCAAAACATCTACAGCTTTACCTATTCCTATATTAAATGCACGGTAAGCACATTTATCGTTTTCAATTGCAAGAATAGTTGCATCTGCAACATCATCAATATAAACGAAATCTCGACTTTCTGTCCCGTCTTCAAAAATATTTATATCATGGTTTTGACGAAGACTATTGCTAAAAATTGAAAGTATACCTGTGTATGGATTTTTCAAACTTTGACCTGGACCATAAACATTTTGATATCGAAAACTTACAGAAGGAATACCTAATGATTTACAAACAGTATGTACAAGTTCTCCTTGAACTTGTTTAGTAATACCATAAACAGAAGTTGGATGCACAAGACAAGTTTCATCAGTTTTTACAAGCTCAGCATTTGCTCCGCACTTTGGACATTTAACATTAAAATCTCCGTTCATCATTGCATTCTCTTCTCGAGCCTCAGGATATACAATACCACAATGATGACATTTGTACATTCCTTCACCATAAATTGCACGAGACTCTGCAACGATTACTTTTTTTATAGTATGCTTTTCGTTTGCTAAAACATCAAGCAGTATAGCAGTACCTCCGATATTTGTATTACAATACTTGTAAATTTCGTACATCGATTGACCTGTACCTGTTTCTGCAGCAAGATGAATTACAGCATCCTGTCCGACTAAGGCTTTCCTCCAATCCTCTCTAGATGTTACAGTCCCGTGAATAAAGTTTACCTTACCTTTAATTCTACAATATAAAGCAGAATTATCTGGATTATTACCGTGAATTTGTTCGGTAAGAGAATCCAATACAGTTACATTGTAACCTTGTTCTTTTAGTTTTAAAGCAATTGTACTGCCAATAAAACCGGCACCGCCGGTAATTAATATATTTCCCATTTTTATAAAGCTTTTTCCCAATGTTGTGTATTAGGATTAAACATTTTTATAATTCGAGCCGGATTACCAGCTGCTATGCAATTTTGAGGAATTGATTTGGTTACAACACTATTAGCACCAATTATTGAATTATCTCCTATTGTTACGCCGGGAAGAATAGAACATAATTCACCAATCCAAACATTATTACCAATAACAACCGGTTTTGAACTTAACGGTCGTTTTATAACTATAGTTTCAGGTAAAGAATCATTTTCATCACCTTTATAAGACCCATGTTCCAAATCCGTAATAAATACTTTGCTTGCTATCAAAACGTTGTTACCAATTCTAACGCTCTTCAAAGCGTTAATATGAACATAATCATTTATTTGAACATCATCGCCAAAAAACAACGTCTTATTTCCATCGTCTGAAAAAGATTCTAAACGACAACCATAACCCGTTGTAAGATTATGCCCAAAATCAATTCCTTTTTTGCCGCGAATGTCAATAGGCAATCTTAGCAATCGTGCTGACCCAACTGATAATTTGGTATACAGTAAGCAACGTGTTAAATATAATATTTCTTTAATGCTTCGTGTCATAAACAATATTTCTATAAAGGTTTATATAATTAGTAACCATCGTTTGTGCTTTTAAAAATGACAAATCAGAAAAATCAAATACTATTTCGTTATTAAAAATACTATTAGTATAAGATATCAATGAATGATAATCCTTCCTATCAATAATTCGTCCAAAAATACCATTTCTAATAGTTTCCCTGCAACCTCCTGTATCGTATGTTATAACAGGTGTTTTACAAGCAATCGCTTCTAAATTAACCGTGGGATAATTATCTTCATAAGTAGGATTAAATAAAACAGTAGCAAAGCTATACAACATTGCTAATTCCATCATATTAGCAGTTCGTTTAATTCCAACAATTTTTTGGGGAATGCTTTTCAACTGTTTATAGTCTAAACCCACGACAATAATTTGTATATTTTCAACAATATGTGCTAGCTCCAAAATATCATCAAGACCTTTACGCTTTTCCCATCGATTAGCCACACACAAAATAGTCGGTTTTTTTATAGACAATCTATATTTTTCAACTATTTCATTATAACATAAAGAATGATTGAATACAGATAAATCAATGCCATTATATATCACTTCTATTCTAAACTTCGAAAGGAATGACTTCAATACAAGTTTTTTTAACCATACTGACGGTGTTACAATTACACACATCGGTAACTGATAGTATAAATTTCGCTTCATCATATAGTTATAACTCGTATTATCAAAATAAGCCTTTGGATATGTTCCCTTCTGTGGACAGCAAAAACAATCCGACTGCCATGCATTGCAATTAACATAATCGAAATAACAACAATGCCCTGTAAAATCCCAACAAGAATGCAAAGTTGAAACTAATTTAATCTTCATCTTTGTCAATGCATCAAATAATATTTTTATATTGACATAATATCCATAGACTCCATGAATATGAACTATATCTGGTTTAAAAATTTCTATCTCAGAAATTAATTTTTTTGTAGCTCTTTTTGAATAAAAGGCAGTTTTACCGAACAATAATGATTGAAGTACATGAACCCCCCGATCAATATAAGAGCCTATTTTTATAGTATCAATATCAGGTATTTTTGAATTATCTTTTTTGATAGCATAAGCTACTTTGCATTCATTTCCTGTTGAAATAATAGCTGAATATAAATCCTCTACAATTTTACCAACACTACCATAACCAATGGTTTTATTTATTATAAGTATTTTCATAAATAATCAAACAGTTTTTATATCAAGCATATTCAAAAAATTATCCCGTAACTCTTGTCTTTGTAAATTAATATCATAGCCATTTTCAATAATCATTTTTTTGTATTCATATAAATTCTTTTCCGCTTTGCGATATTTCATAATTTCATTCACCCAAGCTTCAACATCATCAATTGAAATTTGTTTCACTAAATTTGTTATACAAATTTCATCAGTTATTCTATCAGATATATAAGTTTGAATTCCCATTGCTTGTGTTTCCAAAACAGAAACAGGTAACCCTTCATAAAACGAAGGTAAAAGAGATATATCTACGCAATTTAAATAATCACGTACATTCTTTACATTACCCATCAATCTGACATACTTAGATAAGTCTTTTTCTTTGATACTATCTTCTACAAATTCTCTATCTTTACCATCTCCCAAAAAAATACACACAAAGTCAAAACCTTTAGTTTTTAATTCATATAATACATCTATTGTAAAAGATTGATTCTTAGGGAAAAAAAATCGTCCTATTTGACATAAAACTATTGAATTATCTCCTATTTTTAAATCCTCTTTTATTTTTTTCGAAACGTTTAAATCCTTATCAAATTTAGAAACATTTATAGCATTTTTCATAATATAAAATGAACGTTTGTTTCCATACAAATCAATTCCTGCCTTTTCGCCACATGCCCATAAATGAGTCGCAACCTTTATTGATAAAAAACCCAAAATTTTATGCAATATTTTATTTAACAAAGATTCTTTAAAGAAAGCACTATGAGTTTGAACGATTCTTATGCGGACACCTCTTAATGCAGCAATAAACAAAGGGAAAATAGACCAATAACTTTGGTGTACATGAACAATGGAATACGTATTATCAATAAGATTCCATAATGTTTTAAAATACAGAATGAAGGACTTGGATTTTGGTGGTATAAAATACGTTTTGTAACCTAAGGATTCTAATCTGGTACCTATATCACCGTTTTCTTCATGTGATGCAAATACTATTTCAAACTTATCAAACAACTCTTTTTCTTTGAAATAGTTATATAGAATATTCTCAATTCCTCCACTTTTTAAAGCAGAAGTAATTTCTAAAACCTTATATTTCATTTTTTTAACAATTTTACGACTACACGCATAATTATAGAAACGACGATATTAAGCACCATAACTACCAATATTAACCTAGGAAGTTTACATATCTCAAATCGTGGTAAATATGATATTACAATAGGTAATACCAATATACCATATGATAAAATACGCTGATTAAATTGATATTTTATTCGCAATAACAAATAAGATATAAATAATACAATAATGGGAGCAAACCATTTAAAATATAAATATAATTCACCAAATAAAAACATACCTCCTATCGGAGCGACAGACACTCCTCTTGCTTGATAAAAATTAGAAAAATCTTCAATTGTATGCGTAGGAACGATACGTTCTGGTAGTAACTGAAAAACGAAATCAAAACACGAATATGGATTCGAATACTCCAAAGGATTATTTATATAATAATTTGTAGATATACCCGGTGCGATAAATTCCATACATACTTGTAATAAATTATAACTATTAAATCCATTCAAACCGACTCTAAATATAGCCTGCATTAAAATTAATACTGCAAACAGAAACAATAAAAGAATACGTTTGAAATTTAACTTATATCCTCTGCTCATAACATTCATTAAAACAGAAAAAAATAATATTACTGCAAGATTTCTAATGCCAATCTTATATAAAAAAAATATCGGTAAAAGCATCAATATATATACCAATATTTTTCTTTTCCAACTGAAAATTAAATTGCTTTCTACATAAAGAGGTACTAATAAAAGAACACCATAACTAATAATTCCAACCTCTAACCAAGTTCTTTCTTGTAAATATAAGAAGTAACTCACATTTCTATACTTCCAAAAAATAGCGAAATATATTACATTAAACAATAAAAATACCGATAAACATAATTTATTATTTATTAATACTTTAGTTTTTATATGGTAATTATCCTTTTTCTCCTTAAAGTCTAATAATATAATAGAAAATAAACCCATCTGAACATTACACCAAAAATTAATATTAATTACATCATTTTCTGTTATATTTCCCAATTTTAAACCACCTAATGACTGCAATACATTATATAATGATGTATTATACAATGATAACGTTCCCAAATAATAAAGAGAAAAAAAGGCATAAAACAGATCTATAATAGTAATTTTTGTATCACATATCTTAAAAAAGACTATTAAATAAGTCAATAACACAAAGGATATTCCCAACATATAACTGATTCTGACATCTCGCACTATAAGCGAAAGTATCACAAATACAATTATAGCACATAGTAAGATAATATTTTTAT
>JAEEGL011610890.1_pt1 | contig 11870 bp, 11 predicted proteins | sample 9134231 | NCBI WGS metagenome assembly JAEEGL01 (sample SAMN16246548, study PRJNA631951) | gut metagenome | biome: gut microbiome; feature: rumen; material: fiber-attached | host: Bos | place: Iran: Karaj | collected 2018-10 | reverse complement strand
CTGAAAAGAGTGGATTATAGCGGAATGGGCGTGAATGTCAGAGAGGGTGTACGTCCTGCTATGTATATCAAACTAAAGTAATTTTGAGAGGATAACACCGGCACTCCAGAAATCTTAATACCGGTGTTATCATTTTTAGTTTTAGTTCGTTCCAAATGCTGCGGTATCAAGCTTCTGGTAACCACCGAAGCTGGCGGGTTTGGAGAAGATTTCTTCGGAGAGTTCTTTTCCGAGGAACTGCTTCGTGATTTCCTTGTTTTTTTCTGTGATGTCTATATCTGAGAACTTATCGGGATATACTGACTTTGCTATAAACCAGGTATTGATGAGTGCCAGTTCAAAGTTTGTATAATATGAATTGTATGCCATCTCCAGATATACTTCGCCGTCCTTCCATGCTTTTACATCATCAAACATTTCGGGATTCTCTGTATAAAGAGGAAGTATGTTCTTGATGGCTGCGGCATCGATGATCATGATGTCTGTATCGGCGCCGAGTGAGATGAATTTTTCTTCTTCTATAGCCTGCATTCCGGGATTCTCGAGGTCGTTCACCACATTCTTTATGTTGGCTACCTTAAATACGTTGTAATTCTGGGCTGTCATCAGGTGGTTTGTGGTTCCCCAGTTACCCAGACCGCAGATATATACGGAAGGCTTCTCTTCTTCGAGGATATCAGCTGTTCTCGCACTGATATCAGCCGCTTCTTTTTCTACAAAGCTTACCAGGGCTTCTGCTTTTTCTTCTTCTCCGAAGATAGTTCCGAGAAGTCTCATGGAACCCTTAAACGGTTCGTCAAATACTCCGCCGAATCCTGCCTTCATAGTGATAACAGGTACCCCCAGCTGTTCCTGGAGTGCATCTTCTTTTTCTACGTCCTCATATTCCGAGATAACTATGTCGGGGTTACACGAAAGTATCTTCTCTGCTTCTGCTGCCTGTGCGTTAGGTCCGCCCACACCACATGACGGAAGGGTAGCAAATACATCTCCGTATGCGAGAACGTAGGGGCGGGGTGATGCGTCGAACATTTTAGGTCTCTCCGTAAGAGTTTCGTTGTCGATATCCTCTACGCCGCACAGAAGATTTGCATCTCCTATGTAGCAGTACATACGAAGGGCTCCAGCTCCGATGCAGACTACTCTTTTGTAGCTGCCGGGAGTAACTTTTACAGTTCTTCCTATCATATCCGTAACTTCTATCTCAGCTGTTACGGGTTCGGGATCCTCGTTCAGCTCTGCTGTAGGTTCCTCTGTAGGTTCTGCTGTCGGTTCTTCAGTGGGTTCAGCAGTAGGTTCTTCTGTTACTTCCGGAGCTTCTGTAGCTGTGATGTCAGTTTTTTCTGTTTCAGTCACCTCTGTCTCCGGAGTAGTTGTGGTGTCGTCCTTTTTGGTGTCATCACTTTTGCTGCATGCGCAAAGTGCAAACACCAGGATCAGTATCAGACTGATGGCTGTGATTTTTTTTAGTTTTTTCATGTTTTCTCCTTTTGTATATCATAATAAATGATTACACTATTAAATACACCTCATCCGGCTGCTTCGCAGCCACCTTCCCCTCTAGGGGAAGGCTTCATAGATTTTCCTGACATAACTATTAATCTTCCGTCATGTTCGATGATTTCGACATCGGCATTAAATATCTCCTTTATAACCTCTGCCGTAACCATATCCTTTCCGCCGGAATATTTTATCTTCCCGTCTTTCATAAAGAAGAATCTGTCTCCTATCTCGAGTGCTTGATTCAGATCATGAAGAGACGTAAGTATGCTGATATTCTTTTCTTTTGAAAGTCTCCGTGCTTCTTTCAGGATGAGCTGCTCGTTTGCTATGTCCAGGTTCCCGGTCGGTTCATCAAATACCATAAGACCGGGTTCCTGTGCCAGAGCTCTCGCTATGACGACCTTCTGTTTTTCACCGCCTGAGAGTTCGTCTGCATTCCGGGATGCCAGGTTGCTGAGTCCCATATCGGATAGCACCTTCCATACGACCTCTTCATCTTCCTTTGCAGAACGAAATCCAAAATACGGCATGCGACCCATGAGCACTGTATCAAAGACGGTTAGCTCCGCCATCGTGATATCCTGTGGAACATATGCTATCAGTTTAGCCCTTTCCTTCGAGGAAACTTCAGATAGGTCCCTCTCTTCAAAACGTATGGTACCGGCTTCCGGTTTTTCTATTCCGAGTATATTTTTAAATAGTGTGGTTTTTCCGGAGCCGTTTTTTCCGAGAACCACCCCTACTTCCCCTTTTTTTAGAGTCAGGTTCACACCATCGAGGACGACCGGACTCTTACGGGAATATCTGAATTTCAGGTCTTTTATTTCGAGCACGCTTCTATCCTCCTTGGTCAAAGTCACCTCGAAAACGCCTTCAGCGTTTCCTCGGTAACAAAACGATGCTCCGCATCTCTTCTGTTTTGTTATACTGATGATTTTTTCTTCTTGAACAGTATGATAGCCAGGAAGAACGGTGCTCCGAGCATGGATGTGATGGCCCCGACAGGAAGTGCCGATCCGTCGCCCATGCTTCTTGAAAGTGTATCGGCAGCGAGTAAAAGTATACTTCCGGTAAGTGCCGATGCCGGTATGGAAAAGCGGTGATCCTGTCCCAGGATCCTTTTTGTCACATGGGGACATATGATCCCTACAAATCCTATGGTACCAAGGAATGATACACATACAGCCGTGATAAGTGAGGCTATGAGCATGGACAGGAATCTGAGCCTGTTCACGTTCACTCCCATACTTTTTGCTGCAGAATCTCCTGAGAGAACCGCATTCTGCCTCCAGCTCGTGATGATAAAAAAGATAAGTCCCGCAACTACCACCGATGCCATGATGATATCCGTTTTATATGTGGCACGTCCCAGATCCCCGAAGTTCCAGATAACGGCTGCGGAAAGTCCCACGTCCGTGGCGTAGAACTGAAGTATAGTGGTAGCCGCAGTCCATACCGAACCTATAGCTATACCTGCCAGTACAACTACTCCGGGTCTGAACGACCTGATACGGCACAGTCCCAGGATGAGCAGGATTGAAAATGCCGAAAATATAAAAGCGATAACAGATGTGGAATACGGGTTTACTCCCACAAGGTAATTCGAGAGGTTGTTCCCTGTGGAGATGAATCCTCCCGCAAACGCTATGATGGAGAGATTCGCTCCAAATACCGCTGCATTTGATACTCCCAAAGTGGCAGGGGATGCCATGGGGTTGTTCAGATTGGTCTGCATGATGAGTCCCGATATCGACAGCCCCGCTCCCGCTATGATAGCGGCGAGGACTCTCGGCATTCTGATATTCCTGATGATCCTTACCTGTGCAGGTGTTCCTTCTCCAAAAAGTGCCTTAAAGCATTCTTCTACGGACATATTTGAAGATCCCACGAATAAACATACCAGTCCCAGCACTATGACCAAAATGAGTAAAACCGATATTATGATTGTTTTTCTTTTTCTGTTTTTCCGGATTTCCTCATTATACTTCATACTTCACCTTTTATTCGAGCCTTTAAAAAGTTGTTTTGCACAAATAAAAGGTATACCTTCCTTTTTACGGAAAGATATACCTTCATGGTATATAGTTTTTACATTCAAATGTTTTGCAACCGATACTTCTGTATCGATATGACCTGTTTTACGGTCAATTCGTAATTCTTTACGACTATATGATTATCACAGATTGTATACTAATTGTCAAGTATTTTTTTCAAGAAGGATACCGCGTCTTCCACCAGGTGTCCTGTGTTCATATCTCCTACTCCGGCGATGTAGTTCTGGCAACTGTTAAATGGTATCAGTATCCTTTTTGCTCTTGACTGTGCAACAGCCCTTGCCATCACCGGTGTAATCTCCCCGAGCATCGAATCTGCCACCACAATACCTATGGGACCTATGATTATATCTGCCTGGCGCGAAGCCACTACCACAGAGTTTTCACCTGTAGCGGCCTCATCCGCTCCGGCTTTCAGCATCGCAGATGTAGCTATGGTATTCGTTCCCACTGCCAGAATATGCACATCGGGATAGTCTTTTTTTATAGTTGTTATGATCTGTTTGCCCAATCCACCGCCCTGAGCATCCATGACAAATATATTCATATTACATTTCCTGTCCTGTAATATTATATCAAAACGATGCTGCGCATCTCATCTGTTATACCGCGGGTACTCCGCTACACTTGGGTATGGTGTTGATGGAACCGTCTTCATTATATGTGAATTCGGCAACACATACGCTTCTGTGGAAGAGGCTGCCTCCCGGAAGTTCTCCTGTGTGATAGAACAGGTAGGAGTGTCCCTTGAAGTCGCAGACACCGGGATGGTTGGTAAATACTCCACCCTCTTCTGTCATCAGTACTCCGCCGTAAACCCACGGTCCTGTAGGTGATACAGATGTAGAATAAGCTAGATGCTCATCCTTTTTGTCTACTGCAAATCCTGCAAATACCATGTAGTAAAGTCCGTTTCTCTTGTAGAACCAGGGACCCTCACCGTATGAAGTTCCGGTCATATGGCTTCCCTTTGCAAAGGATTCCTCGGTCATGGGTATTTTTACTATACCTACTTCTTCGTTATACGAAACCATATCTTCGTTTAGAAGCACGTATCTGAGCTCCGGATTTCCAAAATATAAATATGCCTGTCCGTCATCATCTATAAATACTGTAGGGTCGATGTCATTCCAGTCGCCTTCGTCTACCAGAGGATATCCGAAATCCCTGAAGGGTCCTGTGGGGCTGTCCGAGATTCCTACAGCTATGGCCATACCGCCGTTCTTTTTATGTACAGGGCAGTACAGATAGAATTTTCCGTTACGCTCGATGCACTGGGGTGCCCATGCTCTGTCATCCGCCCATTCGATATCGTCGAGTGAGAATATCTTTCCGTGGTCGGTCCAGTTTACCATGTCTTTTGTAGAGAAGCATCTCCAGTCATACATGGTATAGAAGTTGTTTACCAGCTCATCCTCGTCATGGGTGGTATAGAGATAAAGAGTATCCCCGTATACGAACGGTGCGGGATCGGCGGTGTAGATGTTCTTAATGATGGGATTCGAACTGAATCCGTTGTTTGTCTCTGACGACATATTTTTCCTCCTCTTATACTTCCTTACGTCTGATGGCCAGTATTCCAAGCAGTGTAAAGAGCAATATATATGATGCAAATATTACCGCAGCAAATACGATATCTTTTCCTTCGGGTGACATAGTAGATATAGTGCTGAGGTTCGTTCCCACGGTAAAGCGTGATATCGGGTTTTCCGGCAGGCTTTTGGGATTTTTAACCGCAACCTTTAATGCCAGATCTGCCAACTGTGCCAGGAGCGGGAACAATATCGGTATTACTAGTCCCAATGTAAGCGCTCCGCCAAGACTTCCGAACAGTACCGCAAGAAGTACATTCAGCATAGTATATGCTATAAGTGCCAGCAACTGGGCAAGCAGGCTCCAGAAGCACTCTATGGTAAATCCTGTTCCCATCTTAAAGATCATCGATCCGCCGGCAAAATTAACCAACATCGAGAATATTCCGAAAATAACCGTTGCAGTACATATCACAATAGCTTTGGAAAAGAATACTTTTTCTCTGGTGAATCCTCTCGATACGATGTTTTTGATGGTTCCCTCGGTAAAATCGGCGCATACAAAAATCGTAACCAGAATAGCGAAAAATATCGGTATATATGTACTGCTGCATGCACCCATCAGATATTTTATTCCAGAGTATTTCAGCATTTCCGGAGTAGCTTCATCCAAAGCTTCAGTAATGGAAGTTATAGAGAAGAAATCCATGGTTGCTTTGGTAATGGCTATCTGTGCCATACATAAGGCGGCCATAATGAACATGCATATATAAAATGCTTTGCTCCGCCATAGCTTTCTGTATTCAAATGCCAATAAATGTCTCATCTCATATCCCCCATAGCCTGCATATAATACTGTTCCACGCCGTCAGACTTAAGCTCAAGAGCACTGACCCAGATTCCTTTTTCAACCAGCATCTTGTTAAATCTCGCACTTTCTTCGAAATGTGCATTGATGATGACCTGGTTGCCCGCGATAGTGATCTCCTGAGGAGGGATGACCGTAGCGATGAGATTCGCCGATGCCAGTGGATCCGATACTGTGATGATCATGCGGTGACTGGTGCGGTTTTCCAGTTCTGCTGCGTCTATCTCTTCGAGAAGAACTCCATTGTTGATAATGCCGTACTTGGTAACCATTTTGGAAAGTTCGTCAAGTAAGTGGCTGGAAATAATGAATGTTACGCCTTTTTCACGGTTCAGCTTGATGACGAGGTCACGTACGTCCTTGATCCCCGCAGGATCGAGTCCGTTCACAGGCTCGTCCAGTATGATGAGTTCGGGTTCCGCGAGAAGCGATATGGCTATTCCCAGACGCTGCTTCATACCGAGTGAAAACTGGCCTGCCTTCTTTTTCCCGGTATCAGCCAATCCTACTACCCTGAGTATCGGATCTAGCACAGAAGTGTCGATGCCGTACAGTGTACAGAAAGTCTTCAGGTTATCCTCTGCCGAGTAGCTCTTAAATATTCCCGGTGATTCGATCAGAGATCCGATCCTTATATCAGATACTCCGCTGGAAGGCTGTCCGTTAAAGAATATCTCACCGCTTGTAGGGAATGCGAGTGAGAGCATCATTCTCATGATAGTGGTCTTACCGGCTCCGTTTTTTCCGATAAGTCCGTAAATATCACCCTTTCTGATATGCATGTCCACATGATCGACTGCCAGTTTGTTGCCGAATTTCTTCGTCAGCTGTCTGGTTTCCATGATGTATTCCATCTCTTTTACCGCCTCTCTGTTGTCTATCAACGCACTTTATACATTTCTTCTTTCATAGTCCTCTTTATGGAATCGCTGATGATCCTGAATACGATGCTGATCGTAATACTGATTATCGATATCGTGATCCCGGTGTTAAAATACGGTCTAAAATGTGTCGCGTATGTATGAAGTTCAAATTCCTCTATCTCATATAACTTAAACGACCAGTATATCCAATATATAAACCCTGATGCGCATATCAGCCACATCGTAACTCTTAATCCGAAAAGAATGTGGATTTTCTTCTCCGCGCTTTTTATCTTTTTCTCGTCCATAAAAACTCCTTACACCTTGCGTATAACTAAAACATTGCTGTATAAATGCGTACTGTATTTCATTACGTATGCCTTAAATTCGTCAATTTTGATATAATATTTTCTGCCCCATGTACTGACGGTGAGCATATTCCCCTGCATGGCTGTTATCACTACGAAATGCCCGCATACGGAATAATCCTTCCTAAGTGTTGCTTCACCTTTTTTCCCGGAGTCCGCATCTTTTACATACAGGTTCACTTCTCTTTTTCCCCATACCTTCGGGAAATTCAGTCCTATAGCCAAAATCACCGGTATGTCATTTCTTAACATCTTTTCCACTGCTTTCCATTTTCGGAAAGCGGTACATTTCCAGTGTGCTCGAAATGGCAAACGGTGACTCTTAAAATATCTGCTAAGTCCGTATGCAAGGACAAATGAATTGACCCCGAGCCTCGGGATAATGGGCATATACTTCTTGAGTTCACCGCTTTTTTCCAGAAACCTCTCTTTTGAAACGGTGAATATCCCGGATTCCAAAGCTTCCATATAGAGAATGACCGAGGCTGCTGCTGCTATCCCGCATCCGCTGGCCCGTTCTTTTGTGTTCTCGTATAAGCTTTGCGAACCGCCATATCCCGGCGTCTGTCCGGTTTCTACCTGAAACAGATCATGTGAAAGAGCTGCTTTCATGCACTCTCCTCGTCATCAAGATCGGGACGTATTCCACGGCCCGGCTTCTCAGCCTCATCGGATTCCGAAGGCTCGGTCTCAACCTCATCCTCTGCTTCCGGGCCTGCATCATCCTCATCCTCAAATATTGAGCGCGAGTAGTTCTGAGTGATCTCTACCAGATCTTCGGGCTTTATCTGTTTCATGACTTTTTCCAAAGAGACATTTTCCGTGTTCTCCGGAGTAATGTCCTCTTTGTCGTCTGCTGAGCTTTCAGCAGGATCCGGATGAACCTTTACCTGTTTCTTTAATGTATACAGGCATATGGTTCGGGGAAGTATAAGCTCCTTCTGCTCACGTCCTACCCTTATGCCGCTTTTTACCATGGGATGTGTTGAGAATACGAAATCCCATTCATATCCTGTGATTACGGGAAGGCTGAATTCATGTGCCTCCCAGTGTGTATTTATAAGAAGGAGGAAACTTAAGTCCTTGCCTTTTCTGATGATCCCCGCTTCTTCTTTTTCTACAGAGTCGTTTACAGGTTCCGTTTTTTCAAATACGTCGGAATCTATATCCGCATCGGCATATGCTCCGTTAAGCAATACCCCGAGAGTTCTGGAATAGTACCCGAAATCGGGATACCACGCTTTGGTACCATGGAACGATACATCGGGACATCCGGTAAATTCAAAGTCATTTCCTGATAATGCCTTATCATTCCTGAATACGGGATGTTCTTTTCTTAAGCTGATAAGCTTCATTACAAATGTCTTTATATCCGTAGCGCGCTTGGTCTTGTTCCAGATGACCCATCCCTGCTCATTATCGCAGCAATACGGGTTGTTATTTCCTTCATGTGTATTGCCGAATTCGTCACCGGCACAGATCATGGGGATGCCCTGACTTAAAAACAGAAGGACCAGTGCATTTTTTATCATCCTGTTACGAAGGTCCAGTACCTTGTGCTTCTTTGTAGGCCCCTCGGCTCCGCAGTTCCAGCTGTAGTTCGCCTCCCTGCCGTCGCGGTTGCCTTCGCCGTTTGCTTCATTGTGACGTTCGTCATAGCTGAATGCGTCATTCAGGGTAAAACCGTCATGGTCGGCTACATAATTTATCTTGCCGTATCTTCCGCCGTTTTCCTTAAGTAAGTTGGCTGCATGGAGAAGCTGTCCTTCATCGCCCTTTAAGAAACGCCTGATGCAGTCCTGAAAACCGTCATTCGATATGAATATCCTGTCCCTGACTCTGTCACGTCCCTGATAGTCATCGTTAAAGTTGCGACAGAAAAGCTTAATATTTCTAAGTACTACATCGGTAGAAATAAGGCGTGTCGATATTCTTTCGGTATTCATTCTGAAACCGTCTATGTGGTATTCGAGTGCCCAGAATCTGAGGTTTTCAAGAATGAAACTGTCGCTCATGCTTCGTTCGTAATCTATCTCCATGATAACCTCCATACCTGCAGTATGAAGGCTTCTTACCATGTTTTTAAATTCCCTGACTGCCCGTTCGGGTTCGGCAGCATATGCTGCTTTGGGAGCAAAATACAGTCCCTGTGCTCCGTATCCCCAGAAATTGAGTCTCGATCCCGGAATGGTCTCTGCGGGCTGACTGAACACTCTGGACCGCTGGATATCCTCCGACGGTGAGGTACCGATATTTATATGGAAATCCATCAGCTCATTGAACTCGTAACACGGCTGAAGGATAACTGTCGTGATTCCCAGGCTCTTAAGATAAGGAATTTTCTCACATACTCCCTTGTAGGTACCGGGATGTTTTATCTTTGAGGATTCATGTATGGTAAATCCTCTCACATGGAGCTTATACGCTATCATGTCACTTGCTTTTACAAAAGGACGTCTGTCCTTCTTCCAGTCAAAAACCTCATTCTCTACAGAGCACACTTTATTAAGGGTATCCGAAAAGATATTTCTTTCCATAATACCCGCCTGTTTTTCGAGCTCTCCGAGTTTCCCGTAACGTGCCGGACTCACAGTGAGTGCGGCATGATCGTCGAGGAAATACCCCTTGTCGCTTTCGAAAATATATTCATACTGTTTTTGACTGTCGGCACTAAAAGAACCGGAAAATATCGATGGATAAAGAGGGTCGGCTTCAAGCTTATGTTCATGCCATGCGCTGCCTTTTTCCCTATAAAGGATTTTTATCCAGTCACATCCTTCCCCTGAACAGGAGGCCGATAATCTACCGTCTCTTAATGTGACACCTAATGAAATGCTGCTGTCCATGTGTTGTCTTTCCCGTTAATCTTCATCCTCGTTGTTTACGCTAAGTACCTGACGACGTCTGGCCATCTCGTCATTCTCCAGATAATCGTCGTAAGTGGATATTTTATCTATCAGCTGACCGTCTGGAGTGATCTCCATGATACGGTTGGCTATGGTCTGTATGAACTGGTGGTCAAGCGCTGTAAACAGGCATACACCGGGGAATTTTATAAGTCCGTTGTTGAGAGCCGTGATGGATTCCATGTCGAGGTGGTTTGTAGGCTCATCCATGATAAGTACATTCGATCCCAGGATCATCATCTTGGAGAGCATAACACGTACCCTCTCACCTCCCGAAAGAACATTTACTTTCTTTACTCCGTCTTCACCTGCAAAAAGCATTCTGCCAAGGAAGCCTCTGACATACTGCTGGTCATCCACGGGTGAGAAGGGCATCAGGTGATCGACTATGGTCTCGGAGCCCTTGAATTCCTCTGTGTTATCCTTGGGGAAGTACGACCTCTGTGTGGTAACGCCCCACTTGAACGAACCCGAGTCGGGTTCCATCTCTTCCATCAGTATCTTAAACAGTGTAGTGGCCGCTAAAGTATTCGAACCTACAAAAGCTATTTTATCATCATGTCCCATAACGAATGAAATGTTATCGAGTATCTTTACTCCGTCTATGGTCTTTGAAAGGTTCGTAACCGTAAGTACTTCATTTCCGATATCCCTGTTGGGTCTGAAATCGATATACGGATATTTTCTGCTTGAAGGCTTTATATCGTCAAGCTCGATTTTCTCCAGAGCTCTCTTACGTGAAGTAGCCTGCTTTGATTTTGATGCGTTTGCAGAGAATCGCTGGATGAACTCCTGGAGTTCTTTTATCTTTTCTTCCTTCTTCTTGTTTGCTTCCTTCATCTGCTTGATCATCAGCTGGCTGGACTCATACCAGAAATCATAGTTGCCGGCATAGAGCTGTATCTTCTGATAATCAATATCCGCGATCTGTGTGCATACCTTGTTCAGGAAGTAACGGTCATGGGATACTACTATGACTGTGTTGTCAAAGTTGATCAGGAATTCATCGAGCCATCTGATAGCTTCGAGGTCCAAATGGTTTGTAGGCTCGTCAAGAAGCAGTATATCAGGATTTCCGAAAAGTGCCTGTGCAAGCAGTACCTTTACCTTCAGAGGACCGTTCAGTTCACTCATCATTTTTGAGTGGTACTCTGTTTCTACTCCCAAACCGTTAAGGAGCTGTGCGGCATCTGACTCCGCCTCCCAGCCGTTCATGGACGCAAATTCGCCTTCAAGTTCACTGGCCTTGATACCGTCCTCATCAGTAAAATCTTCTTTTGCATAGATAGCTTCTTTTTCTTTCATGATGTCATACAGTCTCTGGTTGCCCATGATAACGGTATCGAGAACAGGATATGCATCATACTGGAAGTGATCCTGCTTTAAGAAGGAAAGACGCTGTCCTGGAGTCATAACCACTTCGCCCTTGGTGGGTTCTATCTCCCCTGTAAGAACTTTCAGGAAAGTGGATTTTCCGGCTCCGTTTGCACCTATGAGGCCGTAACAGTTGCCTTCGGTGAATTTTATGTTTACATCCTCAAAAAGTGCTCGTTTGCCAAGCCTCAGGGTTACGTTTACTGCTTGTATCATTTGTTTTTAAGTCTCCTAACTATTTCTTTTTTATATTCGTCAACGTGACCTCGACAACGCCTTCAGCGTTTCCTCGGTAACAAAACGATGCTTCGCATCTCATTTCAGTCGGGGCTTGAACCCCGCCTGAAACGAAGATCTCCCCCCACCTTCGCTACGCTAAGAGGTGGGGGATATCTTCTGTTT
>JAEEGL011554772.1_pt1 | contig 11870 bp, 15 predicted proteins | sample 9134231 | NCBI WGS metagenome assembly JAEEGL01 (sample SAMN16246548, study PRJNA631951) | gut metagenome | biome: gut microbiome; feature: rumen; material: fiber-attached | host: Bos | place: Iran: Karaj | collected 2018-10 | reverse complement strand
CCTCCAGTAGGACCACCAGGAACAGGAAGACCTCCAGTAGGACCACCAGGAACAGGAAGACCTCCAGTAGGACCTCCAGGAACAGGAAGACCTCCAGTGGGACCTCCAGGAACAGGAAGACCTCCAGTAGGACCTCCAGGAACAGGAAGACCACCAGTAGGACCTCCAGGAACAGGAAGACCTCCAGTAGGAGCTCCAGGACCAGGTGAAAAACCAGATCCAGGAGAACCTTCAGTAAAACAACCATATTATAGATCTGTTCATGATGGTTATGAGGGTACAATACCAAGTCAAATTAAATTAAGACAAGGAGCTATGGATCATCCAGAAAATGGAACTGACCCATATGGAAATAGATATCACGATGATGTTCAACATCATACACACGTAACTGAAACAATGGCTATGCTTCCAGGAGAAGATGGAGGTAAGAGAGGATATCAGCCAGGACAAACTGTTAAACTAGCTGATAACGTTAACTTAACTGACATAATTAGTGGAAAGAATAAAGACTTAACACAAAGTTACTTCTTCAGAAGCGATACAGACATTTCTAAGTTAGGTAGAAAAGAGTTCATTGCTGCGTTTGCTGCAACTGGACAATATTCTGTACAAGATTTAGGTTTAACTGCTGATAAATTAGCAGAATTAGGATACCTAGATGAAAGTGCAGGACAAGAAAGATGGTTTAAAGGAACAGACTTTGAGACATTCAGAAAAGAAATGGATGGACCAGCATTAACTAGACTAGCTGAAGACTTTAAACAAAGAGTTGAAGATATAAAGACAAACTTCGAAAAGTTACATGATCAAATGACTAACTTTAAGGGAAGTGCTAGTGATGCAGCATATGCAACAATTCAATGTATTCTAGGAAAATTTGAAGTTACTAAAGGTAACATTGAAAAAGCTCTAGAACCAACATTAAAAGCAACTGCTGAATTACTTGAAAAACTAGAAAAACTAGAAAAAATGGAAAATGAGTATCTAGGAGAAGACGGATCAGGAACTTCTAGCGGACTTAAATTTGAATGTGAAGAAGCTAAGAAAGCTTATGAAGAAGCTAATGGTAACTGGCCAGAACAATATGAAACTATAACAACATATACAGGAACTGGAAGAGATAGAACTGAACATACAGAAACGAGAGAAACTCAAGCTTATAAAGACCACAAAGCATTAGTTGAAAGATTGAAGCAAGAATGGGAAGAAAAGCAAAAAGTTCTGGATGAAAAGAAGAAAGAACTTGATAAGTTGTGGGAAGAATGCTTTAAAGACTACATGCAGATTAAGAACTTCGATACAGCTACACAAAGTTTCCAAGAATACTTTACTCCAGGTACTGCTAAACATGATATGATATTTGATGCTAGCGGTAACGTTGATTTCGATAAAGTTATTAAGAACCATGATAGAATAGTTACTGATTTCGAAGATTTCGTAGAAATGCCAGTAATTACTAACTTAAGTGATTATCAAGTTGGAGACGTAATTAAATTTGATGACGCTCATGGTTATGTATATGCAGTTAGTGGAGAATTTGATCCATTATCTGGAACAATTAAGATAGCTAGATACGATAAGGATGGAAATAAGATAGGTGAAGACATTACTATTTGGGATCAAAGAGAAATCGTTCCAATTAAGTATGTAAGACATGACCCAGGTGATGATGAATATCCTGAAAGATTTACACAACCTGAACCAACACCAACAGGACCAGGACCAACACCAAGTCCAACACCAACGAAAAAACCACCAAGACCAACACCAAGTCCAACACCAACAGGACCAGGACCAAGCCCATCACCAAGCCCATCACCAAGCCCAAGCCCAAGTCCAAGTCCATCACCAAGCCCATCACCAAGCCCAAGTCCAAGTCCAAGTCCATCACCAAGTCCAACACCAACAAGAACACCAAGACCAAGTCCAACACCAAGTCCAAGTCCAACACCAAGTCCAACACCAACATGGACAATACCACCAACACCAACATGGACAACTCCTTGGTTCACATTCCCAACTAGCCCTACAACAGGAACACCAGTAGGACCATGGACACCAGATGCTCCTCATACTGGATTAGATGCTGTTTACTCAGCAGGTGATTCAAATGATAGTTCTTCTGGATTAGGTGCATTAGCTGGATTAGCAGTAGGTGCTGCAGGATTAGGATTAACTGGATTAATTAATGATAAAGACAAGAAGGAAGAAAAGGAAAAAGAAGAAGCTGAGGAAAAAGAAGCTGAAGCTGAAAAAGAAAATCCATCTGAATTCTAGAATACTTTACAAATAATAAAAGCCCATTTGGGCTTTTTTTATTTTAAAATTATATATATTATGGTATTATTAAGATGATAATGGTAGGTGTATAGAAATGAAGAAAGCAATGTTATATATCTTTTTTATCGGTATTATTGCAGTATCTGGTATTTTATGGTACATAGAATCTCATAAAAAGGTTGAATTACCTGAGATATTTAATGATAGCCCTAGTGAGATAATAGTAGACGATGGTAACAAACAGAAGGCAAAAATTAATGGTCTGCCTGTTAATTTATCACCAGATGTTGATTTAAATGCAGAAAGAGCTGCTCATAATAATAATGAAATTATGGGTAGATTAGAGATCCCTGATTTGTTTAATGTATTAGTTGTTCAAGGGCCAGACAACAGTTATTACTTGAAACGTAATATAGATAGACAACCTGATGAAAGAGGTAGTGAATTTTTTGATTATAGAACAGGACCTTATGCTAAACAAATAAATATTTATGGTCATAATACATGGGATGAAAGAATTAAAGTTGCATTTGTTAAGTTACAAAACTTTTTAAATAAAGAATTTTTTGATAATAATCAATATATTATTTTACAAACAGATGCTGGTAGAATGTATTTTAGAATATTATCATTTAAACAAGTACATAATTATGATAAAACACATTTACAAGTAGATTATACAGGACCTGAATTTGCAGCACATATTTATGATATGTCTAATGGTGAAGGAACTATTTATAATAGAGATGTTACTTATAATCAAAACTCTCAAATAATAGTATTACAAACATGTTCTCATGATTGGGCAAATTCGTTCTATATTTTAGTAGGAGTAAGAGTTAAATAAGGACTATTGTCCTTTTTTAATTTAATTGAATATGAATAATAATGAATATATAAAAAATAAATTATACAGTTTATCTAAATCTAAGTTTAGAAGTTCTTTTCACTTGAATAATAAGATGAAAGAAATTGTTGATAACAAAGGTTTAGATAAAATAAGAAGTGATGCTTATGATTTTATTAACAAAAGAATAGCGCCTTCTATAATTCCTAATGATGGTAAACAAACTCCAATGAGACAAGTGCATCCTGTTTTTATTGCACAACATGCTTGTGCTTGCTGTTGTAGAGGGTGTTTAGAAAAGTGGTATCACATTGAAAAAGGAAGAGAATTAACTAAAGAAGAAGTTGATGGAATAGTAAATATTTTAATGGAGTGGATTAAAATACAAAAAGGTAATTAAAATAATAATAAATATGTTATAATATTCATATAATATGGAGATTTGCATGGAGATATTACTAATAGTTATTATATGTTTTATATTATTACTTGCTATATATTTATATTATGAAAATTCAACTCTTAAAATAACTAAACATATAGTTAAAAATAGCAAGATAGATAAAACTTTTAATGGATTTAAAATAGCTCAAGTATCTGATTTTCACAATGTATCAATAAAAAGATTACATAAAAAGATAATTAATACATTAAAGATGGAAAAGCCAGATATAATTGTTATTACTGGAGATATAGTTGATGGAAAAGCTAAAAATCATACTTTAAGCTTTGTAAAAGAAATAAAAGACATTACTGACATATATTATGTATCTGGTAATCATGAAAAGAAAATGAGACTATATAACAAGTTAAAAGAAGATTTGATTAATAATAATATAAAAGTATTAGATAATGAAACAGTTAAGATTAGTAAAAGTAATTCTTCAATAAATATATTAGGTATTATTGATCCTAGTTTTGCTTCAAAATCAAATGATAGTAGCAAAGTTATTGATGGTTTATTAAAAAAGATAAGATATGATAAATCAGAATATAATATTTTGCTTTCTCATAGACCTGAAGCATTTGATGTGTATTGTGATAATGAAATTGATCTAGTATTTACAGGACATGCACATGGTGGGCAAATGAGAGTGTTTAATCACGGTTTATTTGCACCAAATCAAGGAATATTACCTAAATATACTAGTGGAATAATTAAAGACAATAAAACTAGCATGGTAGTTAGTCGTGGAATAGGGAATAGTAAGTTTCCATTTAGAATAAATAATAGACCAGAGTTAATAATAGTAACTCTAGAAGGGGATAAAAATGAATAAAGAGGAAATCCAAAAAAGAATATTGGAAATAGGAGAAGAAAACATTGAAGAGTTCGTAAAAACTAGAATATCAGAACTTGAAAATATGGGAGAGGAAAAATCTGTTGAGCATAGTACATTTAGAGATTATATATCTTTAAAGACTCATTATAAACCAGGAGAAAATAGTAATAGCGAATGTCCTGACTTGATTTTTGATGATTATTTACCATATTGTAATCTTGTTAAAAATCTAAGTAAAAATGGTGCTTATAATGAATATGCTGCATTAACTTTGGTATTTTTTGAAATATATAAGTATTTACCAACTGAAGACGCTACTGGATTAATAAGAGGATTTACTTATGCTTCTCATAAAGATGATAAATTATCAATTAGAGTAGTAAGAGATAATAAATGTGCAAATTGTTATGAAAAAGCAGCACTTGCTCATAATTTATTTAAATTTTTAGGATTTGATTCAGAATTAGTTAATGGATATCGTGATGGACAAGAATATGCTTTCAATATTGTTTATCCTAATGGATATAATGGAGATACTGCATTAATATTTGATTCAACTTTATATGTTGATTTTGAAAAAGATGGTACTAAGTATCCTTATGCATATTTTGAAGCAGTTAAACAAGAAGATATTAATAGATTATTAAATAAAGAAGATGTTGATTTAGATCTAGGTAAGACTGAAACAATTTTAAGAACAACATATGGATTAGATGATAGTTATAAATTTAATGGAAATAATAAAAAATATGAAATAGGTTAAAAATAAGAGGTAAACGATTATGGGGATGAATTTAGGTATTGAAGATATGTCAACTACTGAAGAGCAACAAGAAGAATTACAAAAATATGGATTATTAGAAGATGAAGAACAATTGGCTACAGAAGAACAACCAGAAGTATCACAAGAATCAGAACGTCAAGAAATTCAAAACTATTTAGATAGTCAAAATCAAGAAGTTGTTGATGAATATACAAAAGTACAAGCTACTGATTATGCAGGTAAACTAGAAGAAATAAATGAAAAATTAGATTCTATTAACGTACATAATCCTAGTGTTAGAGATGAAGTAAAAACACAATTACTACAATTAAGAGAAGAATTAACACAAAACGAAGAATTAACACAAGAAGAAGTAGAAGAAGAATATAAAAAAATAGCATAGATTTTTGGGAAAATAGTGTTATAATAAACTTGTTTTGAAAGAAGGTGTAATTGATGAAAGTTATAAAAGCAAATTTAAAACCTGGTGAAAAGAAAAGATTTGTTACAAGAATTGGTAAAAAAGTAAAACTTATTAATAAACAAGATTACTTAGAAAAGAAGAGAAAAGAAGAACTAAAAAAAGCAAACAAAAATAAATAATAGTAATTAAAAACGTAAACAGCAATAATGTTTACGTTTTTTTACTCTATAAAATGTAAAATATACAAAAACAAAAATGTAAATAGTTTGCAAATATGCTATTATATAATTGTATAGGGAGGTATTTATGAAAATACTTAGAAATGTCCTAAAAAGTGATGTTAATTTAAGAACAGAACAGGATTTTCCTGTTAAAGGTATTGAGTTTATTGATATTAATCCTTTAATTATTGATCATAAGTGTTTTAAAGAAATTACTGAACTATTCGTAAAAGAATTAAAAGATTTAAATATTGATTATATATTAGCACCAGAAGCAAGAGGTTTCTTATTTGCCTCACCAGTAGCTTCTGAAATAAATGCTGGATTGATTCCAGTTAGAAAGAAAGGTAAACTTGCGCCTTCAACTGTAGAGTGTCAATTTGATTATGTTAAAGAATATGGAAAAGATACTTTGGAACTTCCTAAACTTGTTGATGGTGATTATAAAGATAAAAGATTTTATGTAATTGATGACATTTTAGCAACTGGAGATACTTATAATGCCATTAAATCTGAAATAGAAAGATTAGGTGGAAAAGTATTGGGACTAGGAGTTGTATTAAATATTATTGAATTAAATAATTATCAAGATGTTTTCTCATTAATAGATATAAATGAAGAACATTAAAGGGGTATTTTTATGGAGTTAATAATTGCGATATTACCAGTTATTTTACTATGTATTTATATTTTTATTAAAGATTACCATAAAGAACCATTTAACATGCTAGCAATTACTATTTTGTGTGGAGCATTATCCGTTATTCCAACACTGGCATGTGAATTATTCTTGGGATCTAGATTTAATTTACATAGTGATAATTTTGTTGAATTGTTTTTTATAATATTATTATGTATTGCAATAATAGAAGAGTTTTTCAAATGGCTTGTTATTTATACAATATCTTTTAATAATAAGGAAATGGATGAAACCTTTGATGGAATAGTATATGCTGTATTCTCATCTCTTGGTTTTGCCTTAGTTGAAAATATTCTTTATGTTATGGAAGGTGGAATAGGGACTGGAATAATGAGAGCTATTATTTCAATTCCAGGGCATGCTAGCTATGGTGTTATAATGGGATATTTCATAAGCCAAGCAAAACTAGCTAAAGTAAATGATGATAGAAAAAAAACTGTAAGAAATTTACTTTTAAGTATATCTATTCCAACCATAATACATGCAATATATGACTTTCTTTTATCGACACCACAAGAACAGTTCCAATCATTTTATGTATATATATTCTTAATATTTATTTTATCTTTATATACGTTCTGTATAGAACTAATAAACAAAATGGCTGGAAAAGAGAGAAATATATTCTTTAGAAAAAGAAGACCTCATCCAGAAAGAATAATGATTAATTCAGTAAATAATCAATAAAATATTTATAGTTAGACTATAAATATTTTTCTTTATTTATAGGCATATAAAGCATTATGTGATATACTATTTTTGGTGATATCGATGAGACTCAGAAATGTTAAAAACAAAGAAGAGATATTAAATAATTCAAAATTATTAGTAAGAAATTACGAAGATTATAAAGGAAATTGGAATAAGTTATTTGGAAATAAAAATCCATTATATATAGAAATAGGAATGGGTAAAGGACAATTCATTTTAGAGAATGCTTTAAGATATCCTAATATTAACTTTATAGGTATAGAAAGACTTGATAGTGTTCTTGCTCTTGCTATAAAGAAAATAGAAGTAAATGATGAATTACCAAAGAATTTAAAACTTATTAGAATAGATGCTAAAAATATTGATCAAGCATTTAGCCATGATGTAGATAGAATTTATTTGAATTTTTCTGATCCTTGGCCAAAGAAAAGACATAGTGAAAGAAGATTAACTAGTAATACTTTTTTAAAAAAGTATGATGAAATATTTAAAAGTAATAAAGAAATAATAATGAAGACTGATAATACATTATTATTCGAATATTCTTTAGTAACATTAAGTAATTATGGTTATATGTTTAACAAGGTATCACTTGATTTACATAATAGTGATGTTGAAAATAACATAATGACTGAATATGAAGAGAAGTTTCATGAAGATGGAATTAAAATCAATTACTTAGTTGCTAAGAAATTATCAAGTAAGATTAAGATTTCTTTGAAGAAATAAGGGGATTACTGGTGTAAAGAAGGTGTAAAATGAAAAAGTTATTAATAGCAATTGCAATAGTCTTTTTATTTACTGGTTGTGATGTTAAAGAAGTTACTAAAGCAGATATAGAAGAAACTGTTGAGATTGCATTAAATAAAAAGATTCAAGGTGCTAATAACAACTTTGCTGGATAGAAGTTTTATCTTCCTAGAGGAACTTATTTAGAGAGTAAAAAAGAAAACAATTATGAACGTTTATACAATGGTGAAAAATACTATTTATATGTTGATGTAGTATCTTATTTTCATAAGAAGGAAATTGAAACTAGTTTCGATAAGAAACTATACTTTTCTAAAAAAATAGCATATAATAATATTAACGGTTATATAAGAGTAAGTATGCCTGAAGATAATGTTTATTTTATGGAAATTGTATATAATTACTCTAAGATTGAAGCATATGTAAAAGAAGGTTCACTAATTAGTGGAATAGAGAATTCTTTAAGAATTTTATCATCTATTGAATATAATGATGTAATACTTAATTCAATAATTGGTGATAAAGCATTAGACTATAAAGAAGAAACATATAACTTCTTTGAATCAAAAAGAGAAGAAGGAAACTTCTTGGATTATATAGAAGAATATGATACATATGATGAAGATAAGATTAAAGATGATGATGTAATTGATTTGAACGATTAGGAGGAATCACAATGGGAATATTAAATAAACTTAAAGATATTTTCTTTGAAGAGGAAATTGTTGAAGAAGAACCTCAAAAGGATGATTCAAAAGAAAGAGTAACTGTAGCTAAAAAGATTGAAACACCTGAAGTTGTTAAAACTGAAGAAAAAGAACCAGAAAGCTATAGAACAAGAGAAGAAAAGAATTCTATGAACTTTGAAGAAAGTCCAGTAATAGAAAGACCTCAATTTGAACATAAATTCCCAAAGAGTTTTGATGATAAAGATTTTGAGATGGAAAAAACAATGGAACTTGATAATCCTGTTCAATCAGAAGAGATTCTAAAAGAAGAAGAACAAGAAACTACAATAGAAGATCACTATCTAGAAGATGAAACTTATGATGAACCAGAAGAAGATACATATGTTGAACCTGAAGTAACATATAGAGAAGAATATCGTGAGGAAAAGGTAGTAGAGAGTAATCCTTATCATGGAAAAGTTGAATATAGAGAAACTCATGTTCCATATGAAGGAAAAGAAAATAGAGAAAAACAAGGATTTACTTTATCACCAATCATTTCTCCAGTATGGGGAGTTCTAGATAAGAACTATAGAAAAGAAGAAATAGTATCTAAAAAAGAAATTAGATTGACACAAACATCAAGTAAAAAAGCTGATTTAGATTTAGTTAGAGAAAAAGCATATGGTGATTTAGCACAAGATATTTCAGCATCTATTGAAGATAATGTTTTTGAAAAACCAAAGAATGAAAAAACAGAACCTCCAAAGACTGAAAAAGAAGATTTACTATATGACTTAAATGAAGATGAATCTCCTACAGTTAAACAAGTAACTGTTGGTGATGCTGAAGAATACTTTCATGATTTAGGACTTGAATATAATGTAGACTATAAAGTTGAAACAGAGCCACCTAAAGAAGAAGTAAAAGAAGTTAAAGCAGAAGCACCTAAAGTAGAAGCACCTAAAGAAGTTGAGAAAAAAGTAAATCAAGAAGATGAAGATGATAAAAATCTATTTGATTTAATAGATTCAATGTATGAAGATAAGGAGTAATATATGGATATTTTAAATGATGTATTTCCAATTGTGTTATATTTTCTTGGGGCTGTATTATTAGTTGTTATAATCTTATTTGTATTAAAATTAATGACAACAGTTGATAAAGTTAATACTTTATTAGATGATGTAAATGGTAAGTCTCAAAAATTAAATGGTTTATTTGATGCCATTGATGATATGGGAAACACTTTAAATAGTTTTAATTCCAAAGTATCTGAAATTGTAACTGGAGTAGTTAAAAAATTAGTTAAAAATAAAAAAAGCAAGAAAAGTAAGGAGGATTAATTATTATGGGAAGAAAATTAGGGACATTTGTTACAGGAGTTGCTGTAGGAGCAGCACTTGGAGTTTTATACGCACCTAAAAAAGGTAGTGAAACAAGAGAAGATCTTAAAGAATTATTTGAAGAAATAATGAATAAGATTAAAGACATCGATATTGAAGATGTTAAAGATGCAATTGCTAATAAAATTGCTGATATTAAGAAAAGTTTAGCTGACTTAGATAAAGAAAAGGTTATTGCTATTGCTAAAGAAAAAGGAGCAATGATTAAAGCTAAATGTGAAGAGTTAATTAAATTAGCTAGAGAAAAGGGAGTTCCTGCAGTAGAAAAGACAGCTAAAGACTTAAAAGAAAAAGCAGTTGTAGTTACTAAAGAAGTAATTAAGAAACTTGAAACTAAAGAAGAAGTAGAGGCATAGTAAAAATCAACGTTATGTTGATTTTTTGTATATTATTATATGAAGAAAAATATATTAAATGTATTGATAATATTAGGGGCGTTACTATTTATTCTAGCAATTGTAGTAATAGGTATGGGACCTAAAGTATTCTATTATAAATTGTTATATCGTGGTAATAGAATGGATGTAAAGATTACTATGAATATAGATGGTAATATAATGGCTCCTAATAAAGAAGATATTAGAGTAAGTAAGATTGCAGGAGATGCTTCAATTGAAATAGAAGATAGTGTAATTCATGTTTCTTTTGAAGGTAAAAAAGCTAAAGACTTTTTAGTAAATTTTAAAATAGGAGAATATGATTATTGGTTTATGTTACCACATCATTCTTGGTGGGATGTTGTACATGATGAAATAGAAGTTAATGTTGATACAAATAGTAAAACTTATTCTTATACAGCAAAAAGAACTGACTTGAATAACAGTGGTGAAGAACAAACTAATAGTCGTACTGTAAGTCTAGTTGAATTACAAGAACAAAATTTAATGTATGCATATAATTAATTATTGATTTATTTTAATTATATGATAAACTAAATGTATATTTGATGTTGAGAAATAATAGTAGTTATTAATGATTACGATAGAAAGAGTATGGTTGATGGAAATACTTGATATTATTAATAATGAAATACATATTTTGAATCAAATCGTAAATTATGCGTTAAATATAAGAGTGTATAACAGATGTTATAAAGTAAGATGGTACCGCGATTATTCGTTCTTACATTTATAGCATCTTTTTTTTGGAGGTTATTATGAATTTATTTGAAGAATTAGAATGGCGTGGGCTTATAAAAGATTTATCTAGTCCAGAAATTGAAAAAATATTAAACAATGAAAAGATTACTTTCTACTGGGGAACTGATCCAACAGCAGATTCTCTTCATATTGGACATTATTCTTCATTAGTAACTGCTAAAAGATTAGCAATGCATGGACATCATCCAATTCTTTTAGTAGGAGGAGCAACTGGTTTAATTGGAGATCCAAGACCAACTGCTGAAAGAGAAATAATTGATAAGAAAGTAATTGAAAATAATATTGATGGTATTAGAAATCAAATAGATAAATTATTCGAAGGTAAAGCTAAATTAGTTAATAACTATGATTGGACTAAAGATGTTTCTTTCTTAGATTTCTTAAGAGATACTGGAAAGTATATAAATGTTAACTATATGCTTAATAAAGATATTATTCAAAGAAGATTAGATACTGGTATTACTTTTGCAGAATTTGCCTATACTTTAATTCAAGGAAATGATTTCTTAGAATTATACAAGAATGAAAACTGTGTATTACAATGTGAAGGTTCTGATCAATGGGGTAATATAACAACTGGTATTGAATTAATTAAAAAGAAGCTTGGTAAAGAAGCTTATGGATTTACAATGCCATTAATACTTGATAAATATG
>JAEEGL010831878.1_pt1 | contig 11870 bp, 6 predicted proteins | sample 9134231 | NCBI WGS metagenome assembly JAEEGL01 (sample SAMN16246548, study PRJNA631951) | gut metagenome | biome: gut microbiome; feature: rumen; material: fiber-attached | host: Bos | place: Iran: Karaj | collected 2018-10 | reverse complement strand
CTCGCTCACCCGCCTCTTTAGCTCAGTTGGCCAGAGCACGTGATTTGTAATCTCGGGGTCGTTGGTTCGAATCCGACAAGAGGCTCTCAAGGATCGGCGCAAGCCAATCCTTTTTTTGTCTCTCAAGACAAATAGCCCTCGGACCACATCACACGGTTCGAGGGCTTTGTCAAAACCTGCAGAAAATATGCGTTTCAAAGTCTATTTTGTCTGCAGTGTTTTGATACTAAGTATGAACTTTATTACATTTCTTGATGGAGCCGAAGAGTTGCCGACCATAGCCACAAATTCGCCTGGTTCTGCTATCCAGCCGCCAGTCTTCTCATCATAGAAGCTGAGGGCAGAGCGGTCGATGGTGAAGCTGACCTGTTGCATCTCACCTGGCTCCAAATATACTTTCTTGAACCCTTTCAATTCCTTGACGGGTCTTGGCTGCGACGACTTCGTATCGCTGATATAAAGCTGCAAGACCTCTGCGCCAGCCAATGAACCTGTGTTCTTGACATCGGCCGTGATGTTCAGTTGATCATCAACCGTCATCTCCTTCTTGTCAGCACGGAGGTTGCTCACCTGGAAGGTGGTATAGCTCAATCCATGGCCGAAGGGGAAGAGGGGTTTGATCTTCTGTTTGTCAGTCCAACGATAGCCCACGAAGATATCCTCCTTATAAGTCTCATCGATGATCTGATGGTCCTCTCGCCAAATACCAGGGTAACTGCCTGTGGCGTGTGCGCCACAATCCTCCAGACGGGCATACCAGGTGAATGGCAGCTTGCCAGAGGGGTTCACATCACCAGCTAAGACCCTGGCCAATGCCTCACCAGCCTCTGAGCCTACAAACCAGCCCTGCACGATGGCAGGTACTTTTGCAGCCCAAGGCATGGCGACGGCATTGCCAGAGATGTTCACATAGATAAGATTAAGGTTTATCTTTAGTAGAGCCTCTATCAGTTGATCCTGCCCATAGGGCAAGCCATAAGTCTGACGGTCATGGCCCTCGCAATCCTGAAAATTACTTTTATTCAATCCCCCTATGAAGATGACGACATCAGCCTCCTTGGCCTTGGCCACAGCCTCAGCAGTCAGTTCCTCCGCACTGCGCAGATCATAGAGACTGCGCCCCACGGTGACCCCATTGTAACTCTGTACGGTATCGCCGACATAGCCTCTGGCGAAATCCACCTCAACATTCGGGAATCGCGCCCTGATACCATCGAGCGGGAGTATCTCCTTCTGAACCTTCAACGAAGACGAACCACCGCCAACAGTCATCATCTTGATGGCGTTCTCACCGACCACCAGAATTTTCTTAAGTGGGTGAGAGGTGAGAGGTAAGAGATTCCTTTCATTCTTTAACAGCACGATACCCTCCTCTGCAATCTTCAGTGCGGCCTCATAGTGAGCCTCGGAACAAAGGAAGCCGAAGGGGCGCTGACGGTTCATCGTGGTCCGATAGAACAGCCGCAGCACGCGACGCACCTTCTCATCGAGTTCCTTGGTAGAATACTTGCCTTCCTGAATCAGTCTCTTATAGGGCAGGGCCATATAATAATTATCATAGGCATTCGTAGCGCCCATCATCAGACCGTCAGTCCAGGAGCCGAACTCCAGGTCTAGTCCGTTCTCAATGGCTTCCTCCGTATTGTGACAGCCGCCCCAGTCAGAGATCACCACGCCATCGAAGCCCCAATCCTTTTTCAGAATCTTGTTGAGCAGTGTGACATTATGACAGTTATGTTGGTTCTTGTAGAGGTTATAAGAACCCATGACGGCCCATGCCCCCCCCTCTTGCACGGCAGCCTTGAAGGCAGGGAGATAGATCTCATGCAGGGCGCGGTCGCTGACGATGACGTTCACCTGATGACGATATTCTTCATCATTGTTCAGAGCGTAGTGTTTCACACAGGCAGCAACGCCCTTCGACTGTAGTCCCTGAACATAAGGCACCACCATCCTTGAGGCGAGCCAGGGGTCTTCCCCCATATATTCAAAGTTACGGCCATTAAACGGTGTACGGTTGATGTTCACACCAGGCCCCAACATGACGTTTTTGCCACGATAGAGTGCCTCTTCTCCCAGGCTCTCACCATAGCGTCTGGAAAGTTCCGGATTCCAGGTGGCAGCCAGACAGCTCAGCGCCGGGAAGGCGACACAGGAGTCGTTGGTCTGACCAGCCTGCACCCACTCATCCCACAGCACATCGGGCCGCACGCCATGAGGTCCGTCGTCTGTCCAGAGGTCAGGGAATCCCAGTCGTTTCACCCCAGGACTGGAGAATTTCGACTGTGCATGAATGACTGCGATCTTCTCATCGAGCGTCATTCGTGCCAAAGCATCATCGATACGCTGTTCAACAGGCTTCGTCTCATCGAGATAGACAGGCGTCTGTGCAAAACTGGATAACGGGCAGTGGATCATGGACAATGCTATCCAGAATCCTCTATACATCTTAATATTCACCATTCTTAATCATTAATTATCATGTTTATTGGATGACGATTTTGCGACCATCCTGAATATAAATGCCTTTGCCAGGAGTTAAAACTCTGCGACCCTGAAGGTCGCAGATATAGCCGTTTTTGCGTTCTGCTGCGAGGGGACGGATGCCGCTGGTGCTTTTTTGATAGACACGTACATAATCTACAAGCATTTCTGCGGGGAGTGCTTCCATATCGACACCCTGTTGTCCGCCCCAGTCGCCACCCCAGGCGAGATTCAGGATGATGTAGAAGGGCGCATCATAAGGCCAGTCGTCCCGTCCCAGACCACGATTAAAGTATTCCAATTGTACTTGACCATCAACGTAAGTGGTAATCTTATCTGCCGTCCACTCGATGGCATAAATGTGGTAACCGTCTTCAGCGCCTTCACAGAACATCTCGTGCGTGACCTGTGTGCCATTGGAATGAACATGGGCGTTGGCATGAAGACTGGATGAAACATAATTAGGATGGTAACCTACCTCTTCCATAATATCAATCTCGCCATCGGCAGGCCATGAGTGGAAGTGTACTGGCATCATCCAGAATGCAGGCCAAGTACCTCTGCCTTTAGGCAGTTTGATGCGACCTTCGATGTAGCCATAGGTCCATCCCTGTAGTACTTTGGCATACACACGACCAGAGAATACCTTGCCGTCTTCTTCTAAACAGCGGATAATCAGCGCATCATCCTTTACCTCTGTTACAAGGTTGCCTTGAGGGGTCTGATGATTTACATAATACTGTAGCTCATGGTTCACCCAACCCTTGCCTTTCATCTCGTGGGTCCAATCGTTGCTATTCAGTGTCGTGCCATTATCAAACTCGTCGTTCCATACCAGTTCATACCCTTCGGGTACAAATCCGGATGGCTCGTGAGTGGTGGTTGTCGGGTCGCCCGTTTGAGCAGCGACCCGAACCACAAGCGTAAGGCACAATGATGTGAGAAATACCCTAATCATATTGTTTACCTTTTAATTATTCTTCCGCAAGAAACATGCCAATCACTTTAACCTTTGTGCCAGCAGGTGTCCCACCGAAGTCGAGGCAAAGACGGAACTTTCCATCGAAACCGTTACGGCCTTTGTAGACGATGGCTGTAGGAACATTGGCAGCTATGGCATGACGAGCTTCATCCAGGAACTCACTATCGTTGCCATCGTTCTGAGGCTTGACGGTAATGCCAGGTGCGTCTTTGTCTGTCAAAATGACAACAGAGAAATTGTATCGTTTGCCAGCGCTCAGGTTTATCTTGTCGAATGGGATGTGTACCTGGCTCATCCACTGGCTGCCACCCATAGCGTCAGGAATAGTAAGCGTAAACTCAGAGGTGTCACCATCGTGCTCAGGATCAGCAATCTGTGACCAGTTGTTATCAGCAAACCAGAAGCGGAAATCGTCACCGAAAGGCTGATCTTTCAGCAGATTCTTACTGTCGTCATAATCGTATGGTATCACATTGGCATCGTTGTGCTCGCTGAGGAATGCATGACTGATGGTGAATTCTGTACCAGCAGGTGCACCTGCAAAGTCGAAAGCAATCTTGAAAACACCGTTAAAGCCCTGTACGCCACTGAGCGCAATGACATTGTTGCCCTTATGGAGTGGGAATTGTGCATCGGTGAAGAAAGTGTTGTCGTCGCCCTGCATCTGTGGCTTTACGGTTGCCTTTACGTTATCAGCCGATGAGTTGATGACAATAGAGAAGTCGTAGAGCTTGTTGGCACTCAGTGTAGGTCCGTTGTCCTGTACGTGGAGCTGAGCCATCCATTGAGAACCTCCTGCATCGTTCATGACGAGGTTGAAGCCTGTCTGTAAGTCGCCGCTATGCACAGGGTCGGCAATCTGTGACCAGTTATTATCAGCAAACCAGAAACTGTAGTTTGGGTTCCAGTCGGCTATGATATTTGTACCAGCAGTGAATCCCATCCATCCCTCTGGTTCAGCAGGTGCATCAGGATCGATCCAATCTTCTGTGATCGTATAACTGGTGCTAACCGTCTGCTGGTCGCAGGCAGAGAAAGCTAAGAGCTGAGCGGTATAGGTACCCTTCTTCTTTACAAGTTGGTTAACAGAACCACCGGCAACTGTCTCAATGAGTGACTTGTCATCGAGACTGATGTAATAGCGCACCCCATTCTGAGCCTGTGAGTTATTAGTGACTGTCACCATATTTGCCTGACCAGTTTCGTCGGTTGTGACATTGGCACTGATAGCGAGTGCCGAAGTGTTAATTGGTTCACCGCCTAAGCTATGATTATCGCTATCTACAGGACTACATGATGTAAGTCCAAAAGCGAACATACCTGCTGCAATGACACTGTATATTATCTTTTTCATAATGATCTTGCTTTTTGTCTGTTAATGGATTAATAGCCAGTATTCTGTTTCAGTTCGTACTCAGTACCCTTGGTGGCATCGATGTCACTCTGTGGAATAGCTACATACTTGTTGTGCTCTTTCCAGTCACGTGGGGTGTTCAGGCCAGGCACGTTGTCAACGTGCAGAACATGAGTGATCCCCCAGCGTACGACATCATAGTAACGGTGGCCTTCGCCTACGAACTCCAGGTGGTTCTCTTTCTGGATGTTCTCCAGGGTAAGAGGTACACGGTGGTTCTGATCACCGAAGGCACGATCGCGCACTTCATTCAAGCAATCTACGCCACTTACGCCATCCACATCACCCGTCGTGAGTGTCAGCTCAGCATAGGCCAGCAGTGTCTCCGCATAGCGGAAAATACGGAGATTGTTACACCAGTTCAAGTCGCCAGTACCTGTTGGCTTATGGTAGCCATTGCGAGCACAGTATTTAGCCATCCAGAAACCAGTATCTTGGAAACGCAGTGTGTACTTAGCGCCCCATGGCGTTGTGTTCTTGTCACCTACATTACCGCCAGTAGCATCGCCACGCAAATCGCGAATAGAAGCATCGCGACGCTGGTCACCCTTCTCAAACATCTCATAAGCCTCAGGGCGTGCAGGGCAGAATCCCCACCCCCCAGCGAAACCTGGGTCATCACCTAATTCGCTTGGAGAAATATAAGAGGGCAGGTTCGTACCACCAGGGTTCCATGCTGTTCCCCAGTCCTTAGTGCCAGGTACGAGGTTGGCCTCAAAAATAGATTCACTGCCAAATTCGCCTTCCTGCAGCCACATGCCAGCATAGTCGGATACCAGCGCAAACTTACCACTCTTGATGATGGCAGCCAGGCCTTTGGCAGCTTCCTGATATTTCGTCTGATCCTTCTGATACATGACAGTACGAGCCTTCAGCATATAGGCAGCAGCCAAGCTGGCGCGCCCATCGTTAGTACCGTCGTTAGTGTTCATCTCTGCATCGGTGAAGTTCTCGATAGAACCATCAACGTCCTTGATAATCTGGGCGTAAACCTCATCGGGTGTCAGCTGACGACAAAGGTATGGAGGCTCGAACAGTGTCTCCTGGAAAGGAACAGCACCGAAACTACGCCATAACATATAAAGATAGTACGCACGCAGGAAGAGTGCTTCTGCCTTGTATTTCTTAATCAGTGTCACTTCGGCAGGATTGCTGGTGGTGGCTGTCTCTATTAGTCCGAGTACGCTGTTTACACGTGTAATACCTGAAGTATAAATGTTCCAGGTTCCGTTCAGTGTCAGGTTACCGCTGGTGTTGAACATTGAAACAGCCAGGTTCATACCATTCATACCGTCGCTGGCATCGCCACCGCCCTTCCAAGCATCATCCGACTGGATATCACCAATGAATGCCGATGACTCGTAGGAGCCGTTAGCGTAAGAGTCGAAGCCCAGAATCTGATAAGAAGCAGCCAGTCCAGAATTGATGTTCAGTGGGTCGCCTGCAGCACCTGCAGCACCCTGTGTGGTTGGTTCAGGCTCCAGGAAAGAATCGCCGCACGACGTGAGCGTCATACCTGTAGAGACAACCGCAACTGCGATATATAATTTGATATTCTTCATTGTCGTATATAATTAATTATTGTGATTAGAATGTAACGTTAGCACCAATGGTGATTGTGCGTGATTGTGGATAGATACCCTTATCAACACCGAGTGTGGTGTAGCTGCCAGATGCAAGCTCAGGATCGAAGCCCTCGTAACCTGTGATGGTGAGGAGATTCTCTGCACCAACATAAACACGGAGGCGCTGAATAGAAGCAAGACGTGTGATATGCTGCGGCAGTGTGTAACCAATCTGTGCGTTCTTTAAACGGAGGTAAGATCCATTGTGGATGTAGAGGTCGGATGATCTCCAGTTACCATTGGGGTTAGCCGAGGTCATGCGAGGAATCTTATTAGAGGTACCCTCACCATGCCAGCGATCCATAATCCAAGAAGGACGGTTCATCGCAGGAACGTCACCACGCTGTGCGAAGTCGAATACATCATTACCGATAGTACCCTGCCAAGCCATGTTCAGGTCGAAACCTTTCCACTCAGCACCAAAAGAGAAACCGAAGGTCCAGTCTGGCATACCCTTACCAATCTTTGTACGGTCCTCGTCGGTAATCTTACCATCGCCATTGAAGTCTACAAAACGTACGTCGCCAGGCTTTGCAGATGGCTGTAACTTCTCGCCCTGAGCGTTCACATAACTGTCTACCTCCTGTTGGTTTTGGAACAGGCCATTGGTCTTGTAGCCATAGAAGTAAGGCCAAACCTCGCCGTTCTTCGCGTGTACGTAGTCACCTACACCTGATGCGCCAGCGCTTTCGTAGTTCTGTTCACCAGAAGCGTTACCCAGTTCAATCAGCTTGTTCTTTGCCAAAGAGGCATTGGCACTGAACCAATAAGAGAAATCCTTGATGGTGTCTTTCCAACCAAGTTCGAACTCAAGACCCCAGTTCTCCATAGTTCCGAGGTTACCGTAAGGCTTTGACTGTCCGATATAGGTAGGTACGTTCAACTCGAAGAGCATGTCGGTAGTTTTCTTGTAATAGTAGTCGAAGCCGAAGCTGAGTCGACTGCTGAAGAAGCGCATATCAACACCAATGTCGGTCTGAGTAGAGGTTTCCCACTTGATGTCAGGATTAGCAGCTCGTGCAGGTGATGTACCGTACACCATCTTACCTGCCTCAACACCAGGCTGCGATGCATCAGGATTAACCACATAGCTACCTCCAAAGTAGTAGTTCTGCCCACCATTCATCAGGGCGCGATAAGTGAAGTCAGGAATTGCCTCATTACCATTCTGCCCCCAAGAGAAGCGGAACTTCAGTACATCCCACCAGTTGGGCTTTACTTTCTCCATATATGGTTCATTCCATACATTCCAACCAATAGAGAATGAAGGGAAGGTACCCCACTTGTGATTAGGACCGAAGTGTGAGCTACCATCACGACGCATGGTGAACTGCAGCATGTATCGCTCGTTATAGTTATAATCGATACGACCGAAATAAGATGCCAGTGAAGTGTGTGTTACCCCACCGTTGCCACCCCAGAGTATCGATTCTGTCTCAGGAGCGATGGCAGAGTCGATATGAGCGTGTACAGGATTATTGTCGAAGAGCTGTGAGTCTCTACCACCAAGGTTACGAGAGGTGTAGCGTGAAGCTGACTGTCCGAGTACGATGTTCAGATTGTGTACCTCCGCGAAAGTCTTGTTATAAGTGAAGTAGTTCTCTATCTGCCAACGGAAGCCACGATTCATCTCACTCTGTACCCAGCTCTGGTCTGTGTGAGTCATGGAGCCGAGATAATCCTCATACCCATAAGCATCGTATCCCCAGAAAGCGAGGTCAATACCATAGCTGGAACGGAATTTCAGTCCTGGCAGGATGTCGAGTTCTGCATAGAAGGAACCTACAATCTTATCAGAGTTATTCTTGGCCGAACTCGGGCGGTTCAACTGAGCCAATGGGTTTGTCAACTCCTGGAATCCAGAAGGAGGCAGTGAGAGTACACGACCATCCTTGACAACAGCTGTAGGATGAGCAGCCAAAATCTCTTCAGCTTCAGCCTCTGTAGCATAAGGAGCAACCAGTGGTGAGAATGAAATCGCGCTCCCCAGGATAGAACCATACTCAGAGTTGGCCTCGATACTAGAAGAGTTGTCTCTTGTGTAACCGATGTTCACACCTACCTTCAGTTTGTTCAGGAATTTGCGGCTGTTATCCTCAAATACCGTGTAGGTAGAATTGCTGCGTGCACTGAAGCGCTCGTAGTTAGAGCGACCGTAGTTACCACCTACAATACCTTCCTGCTTGAAGTAACCTACAGAAAGGAAGTAAGTAGCCTTGTCGCTACCACCGTTGACACTGATTTGATGCTGCTGTACAGGTGCATTGTAGTTGAAAGTCTCTTCCTGCCAATCTGTATCAGGCCCATCGTAGTTATTGATGTAATCAGCAGAATAACGTGGCATGTTGCCGTCGTTAATCTGGGCCTCGTTCATAATGGTCATATACTCCTTTGCATTCAGAACCGACTTCTTCTTCCATGGATTCTGCCACCCAAAGCTGAAGTCGTAGTTTACATTGGTCTTACCAGATTTACCCGACTTTGTAGTAACGAGTACTACACCATTAGCAGCACGGCTACCGTAGATAGCTGCAGAGGCAGCGTCCTTCAGAATTTCCACTGACTCGATATCCGTTGGGTTCAGATAGTTGATACCACCGTTTACGGGCATGCCATCGACAATGTAAAGAGGGTCAGAGCTGTTAACCGATCCAATACCACGAATACGTACCTTAGAATCCGCGTTTGGCTGACCAGACGACTGTGTGATCTGTACACCGCTGACCTTACCTTTGAGGGCATCTTCGATACGTGACGGCTTGGTCAGGTTCAGATCCTCGCCGGTCACCTTTGAGATGGCGGCGGTGACGACACTCTTCTTCTGTACACCATAACCGATGACAACTACGTCGTTGAGCATCTGTGCATCTTCGTGCAAGACAATGGTCATCCCCTGCTGAGCGTTCACCTCTCTGGTGACATAGCCCACATACGATACGACCAGTTTAGCGTTAGGAGCCACCTTGATAGTAAACTGACCATCCAGATTGGTAATGGTCGCGTTCTTAGGTTGGGCCTTTTCCACGACGGTGGCACCGATCACAGGTTCTCCATGCTCATCAGTCACTGTTCCCAGAATACCGGTCTGGTCCTGAGCGGTAACTGTCAGAGAGAGAAACATCGCATAAAAGACGAATAAGATCCGTCTGACTGCATTTAGGTTCATTTTTTCTTTCATAAAATACCTTTTTAATTATTAAACGATTGTTATGTATGGTTACTGTTATTATGCATTCGATTGCGGTTGCAAAGTTAGGCATAAAAACAGCGCAGTATTAGTCCATCAAGATGCGCATATGGATAAATGTCTTTTTTACACGCATCGATTCTTCTTGATTATCAGCCAGATAGAATCGTTTTTGTTATTCTGTCAATATAGACAATTTGAAAAGGTATATAACCCCATCGAGTGTCACTTTTCGCTGTCAGACAAAAAATTGAAGGTAATTATTTGGTATTTTCACGAAAAAGAATTATTTTTGCAAAAGCAATCAGAAGATACAAAAATGAGACGTCGCTTATTGGCTTTTTTCTTCATCATGTTCTCCAGCTTATCCGGTTGGGCCGGGAAAGTGAATCTGGATTCGCTATATCGTGTCCTGGATACTGCGATTGATTCTGCTGCGATCTATAAGCAGCAGAAGCTGGATCATATCTCCGTTATTGAGCAACAATATGCTTCGGCCCGTAATGACCAAGAGAGATACCAGTTCGCCCAGAGTCTCTACCGCGAATATATTGCATTTATCAATGACTCCGCCCTCCACTATATCCAGGTCTGTATGGCGTGCGCGGAACGGATGGGGCGCAAAGACCTTCAGATGCAGAGTGAGCTTGCCTTAGCCTATCAGTTGGCGGATACAGGTTTCTACTCTGAGGCGGAGATCCACCTCAAAGCCATCTCCCAGGAGCCGTTGACCGATGACCTGAAGATCACCTATCTCACGGGGTTGAACCACCTCTATGGTGAGATGGGCTATTATTCACACGACCAGAAACTGAGAGAGGCCTTCTTTACCAAGTCAGATGCCATTCGTGATTCTCTGCTTCAAATGCTCCCCAAAGATTCATACAGCTATAACTCTTTAAAATCTATTGAGCTCAACAATCAAAGGAAAACTGCCGAAGCCTTGAAGTACAGCGACCAGTGGATGAAGCTGGTCCAACCCGGTACTCGCGAATACGCCACGATGTCCTTCTACCGTTCTGAGATCTATAGGAATCAGGGGGATCTTGAGATGGAACGTTACTGGCTGATCATGTCGGCCTTGACGGATATCCGTCAGGCGATCATGGATCAGGCTGCGCTCTGGAGTCTTGCCAATTCCCTGATGGATGAGGAGGGTAATCTGGACCGTGCCTATAAATATATGGATTTCTCCTGGGAATGTATCTCCTATTTCAGTACGCACATGCGTTCTTGGCTAGTATCCCCTATCCTCACCCGCATCAATGATAAATATAAGGAGAGCCTCCATCAGGCGAATACCAATCTGATCTGGACGATTGCAGCCATCAGTCTGTTGGTGGTCGGTCTGGTCTTATTGTTATTGTATGTCTCTCGGAAACGTCGCCAACTGGCATTGATCCGGAATGAGTTGTCAGCCAGGAACAACGATCTCTCAGAGGCTAACCAACTTCTCTCTGAGATCAACGAGCAGCTTCGCCAGGCCATTATTCACCTGAACGACTCTAACCGTGTCAAGGATGAATATATCGCGAAGTTCTTAAGTCTCTGTTCTAACTATATCGACAAGCTTGATAACTATCGTATCAAGATCAACCGAAAGTTGAAAGCCGGTCTGCAGTCTGACGTGTTGCGCATGACTAGTAGTGATCAACTCAAAGAAGATGAATTAAAAGAGCTGTTCGATCACTTCGATACCATCTTCCTTCGTTTGTTCCCGACCTTCGTTGAGGACTTCAATGCATTATTAAAGCCTGGTGAGGCAATCATCCCCCCAGAGAAGCATCATTTGAATACTGATCTTCGTATCTTTGCCCTCATCCGACTGGGCATTGAGGAGAGTTCTAAGATTGCAGAGTTCCTGCGCTATTCGCCTAACTCGATCTATGCCTATCGTGCCCGTATCAAGAGTAAAGCTGTTGGCAACCGGGAGGAATTTGAGAAACAGGTGAAGGAGATTGGTATTAAAGGATAAGGATAAAGGATATAAAAAAGAAGCCCTGACTCACGTTTGTGAATCAGGGCTTTGAAAAAAGGCGGCGGCTTCCTACTCTCCCGCATTGCATTGCAGTACCATCGGCGCAGGCGGGCTTAACTTCTCTGTTCGGAATGGGAAGAGGTGGGACCCCGCTGCAATAACCACCTGATAATTCGTTGCTGGCATAAGCCAGTATGGGT
>JAEEGL016621168.1_pt1 | contig 11871 bp, 6 predicted proteins | sample 9134231 | NCBI WGS metagenome assembly JAEEGL01 (sample SAMN16246548, study PRJNA631951) | gut metagenome | biome: gut microbiome; feature: rumen; material: fiber-attached | host: Bos | place: Iran: Karaj | collected 2018-10 | reverse complement strand
GGTCAATTAATAATTGAAGGAGAATATTTAAATGGGAAAAAAAATGGAATTATAAAGGAATATGGTAGATATGGTACTCCATTGTTTATGGGGGAATATATAAATGGAAAAAGAAATGGAAAAGGAAGAGAATATGATGATAATGGAAATCTAATATATGAAGGAGAATTTAAAAATGAAAAATGGAATGGAAAGGGAAAGGAATTTTATAAAAATGGTAAAATTAAATATGAAGGTGAATTTTTGGATGGGCAATGGAATGGAAAAGGAAAAGAAAATTATCAAAATGGTAAATTAAAATTTAATAGACAGTTTGTAAATTGTTGTAGAATTAAAAATAAAAAATAATAAAATTTTAAATAAAATATAATTAATTAAATAAAATAATTAATAATTAAAAAGTTTAAAATTAGTTTATTTTAACTTTCCTTCAATAATCAAAAAAAAATATAACATAAAAAATAGCATTATTAGAATTAATATATGATAAAAAATTAATAATCCGAGCTAGTATAGTGGTTAGTATACCTGCCTGTCACGCAGGTGACCGGAGTTCAATTCTCCGGCTCGGAGATTTTTTTTGTTGAATAATAGAATTAATGGTTCTGTTAATTTTATCCAAATTTATATTTAAATTTCGTTTTTGCAATGAAATATATTGACTTTAATAATTGTTTTAAAATATTTTTTTTTGATTTGCATTAGATGAATTATTTTATTATTTAATAATAAATATTTCATATGTTAAATAATATAATATTATTTTAATTATTTATTAAAAATACTAGAAGGAATATCTTATGTATTTAATATTTGCTTTATTTTTTTAGCATAAATTGTTAATTCTTCATTAAAAATATATTCATATTTCTCCTTTAATTTTAATAATCTACAAATTAAATAAGTATTTAAATCAGGAAATAAATAAAAAGATCTCCGAGCCGGAGAATTGAAGTCCGGTCACCTGCGTGACAGGCAGGTATACTAACCACTATACTAGCTCGGATTATTAAATTTTTATTTATTTAAAATAATATTTTTTATTTTAATTATATATACAAAGAGATTTAAATTTATTTCAATTACAATTAATAAATCTGAGAGTATTATGATAGTTAGATAAGAAATATTTTATTTATAGAATATTTTTTTAAAAATATAGTATATTTATGATTATTTTAAAATACATTTTTAAATATATGAATTTTACTTTATATTTTATTTAATTTTAATTTAAAACTTTCAAAATATTTAAAAAATAAAACAATACATATATAATATATGATTTATATTATATTTTCAATGAAAAAATAATTTAAAATTTTTTTAATTAAATTAATGTTGAATTTATGTTTGGATTATAATAAAATTTTTATAATACTATAATTTAATACTATTAGATAATATCATTATTTTAACATAATCTTAATTTGGGTGATTTCCAAATTAATAATATATTCCTATCATTTTATATATATATTAAAAACTTTGTTATATATAATTTATTTTAATTTTGACTTTCTAAAATTTTTTTTACCTTTTTTAAAGTCTTTTGTTTATCAGTAGAATTACTTTGTAATGCATCATAAGAAATATATTCCAAAATAATATGTTTAAATTCAATTAAAGTTAAATTATCTTTAACTTTAATAAGGGATATTTCAATCCTTTGTTTTGGCATTGGAATATTAGATTCACGCATTTCTAATTGTAAAATCATATTGCCATATAGATTTTCTATAATTTCTTTTTTAATTAACTTAATTTCATTTTTAGAATTTACATCAATTATTTTAATTATATTATTTTCTTCATATATTTCAATATTCATAGGAAAAAAAAACTTTAAATTATCTAAAATATGTAAAAAATCCCAAACTTTAATAATATCTTTATTAATAAAAATTGATTCATTTTCTTCTAAATTTTTAATAGTTTTTTTTAAATATTTTTCTACTTTTTTAAAAGGAAAAGGATTATTAATTAAAAAATCAATTAATTCTTTTTGATGAGGAGAATCATCAACAGTTATTCTAAAATGTAAAATAGTGACTTTTTCAATAGAATCCCAAAAAACTTGTATTAAAACTTCAAAAGGACAATAACATAAAGGATAATTAATAGATCTTAAATTAAATCTATAGATATTTTTTAATTTTTGATTATTCATTGTCTTTAAAGTAAAATTTTGATTTAATATTGAAATATTAATTTCATTATTTTCATCATCAATTTTTGTGTCTCTTAATATTTCATTTATTTTTATATTTGGTAATAAAATTTTTGATATTATATTAATATTTGTAATTGATTCATATACTTTTTCTAATGGGTCATGATAAGTATAACATTCATTTATATGACCAGCATTTGTTGGAAGAAGTTTATCTATTGTTTCCATTTAATTTTTTATTTTATTTTTTATTTTTATTTAGTTTTTTTTTTCTTTTTAAATTTTTTATTTTTTAATATTGAACTATTACATTTTGTTTTTATCTAGAATAAATATATTATTTTTTTTTATTTTTTTATTCAATTATAATGAAAGATGTTGAATTTAAAGAAATAGAATTTTCCAATATTTTATTTAATACTCAAAGCAAATTTCTAAATGATTCTTTTGAATATGAAGTTAACGATTTAATTAATGAAGAAAATTACTTGATGGAAGATATTGAAGAAAATATAACTTTTGATAAGAAAATTCCTAAAATTTTTCCAAAAACAAATCAAAAAAAATCATTAACAAAGAAAAATTCAGTTTCATCAAATCAAAAGGAAAATATTGAAATATTTGAAAAAGAATTTGAAAAAGAAGAAACAAATATTACATCTTTTAATATTCAATATCTTCAAAAAAATAATACTAAAACTAATCAAAATTCTCTTTCAAGAAAAACTACTGATACAAGTAATTCAACTAAAAAAAGTTCTTCAAAAATAGATATATTAAATATAATATTAGGAGAAGAAAATAGAACATTAATTTTAATTGAAAATTTATCAAATAATTTTAATAAAAAAAAATTTCTTGAAATGATTAATTTAAAAGGATTTAAAAATAAATTTGATTTTATATATTTCCATACTCTTAATTCAAAAAGTATAAATATCTATATTAATTTTTTTAATAAATTTCATATTATTTCTTTCTATGAAACATTTAATGGAAAAAAAATGAATTTTGATGATAAAATTTTAAATTTAAAATTTTGTAATATAGAGCCTAGTAATTTAAAAGTAAGTATCAGTAAAAATAATTTGATTGAAAATCATAATTATGATTTTCTCATTGAAATTCCTATTAATTATTTGACACTTTTTAAAAAGATAAATCCTAAAAGTGTTTGCATAGTAAAAGAAGAAAATTTATATAATGATGGATTTTTTGTTGTAAAAAAGTTTTAAATTGATATTGGTTTACTTTTTTTTATTTTAAATGTTGATTGTGTAAATATTTTTTTTTTGCTTTTTTGTTTTAAATTTTTTAGTATGAATATGTTTTTTTTTTAATATGATTTAATAAATGTTTATTTGTAAGGTTATAGTTAATATGATTTTTATATATTTTTTTTTAGCTTTATATTAATAAAATATTTTAAATCAATTTATAAATTTTTTAATATTGGTAAAATATAAAAATTTTTTAAAGGTGAATTTTAAAAATTTATATAATAACATATATTATTATTAGAACAAATTTATCATATTATTTAAAATATAATCAATTTGTTATGAAAGGCAATTCTGAAAATAAAGAAATAAAAATAGAATCATTACCAACAGAAGAATCAAATAGATTAAATCAAGAAAAAATTTCTTTAAATATACAGGGGTATAATTTAATTACTCAAAGAAAAAAAAATCAAATTTAAAAGTAAATTCATCTTTAAAAGAAAAAAAAACCGTTCATTTTAGAGGTGTAATAATAAAGATCAACCTTTAGAAACAATTATTATTATTCAAAAAGAAAATATTAATGAAAAAAAAGAAGAAGAAGATAAAATTAAAGCAAAAAAAGATAAATCTAAATGTATATATTATTGTTTTATTTTTTAAAAAATTTTCTTTTTTTATAAAAATAATAATAATTCATTTAACTTTAAAAAATAAATATATAGATTAATGATATATCAAAAAAAGTTTTTATTTAATTAAAAAATTGTTTTATTAAAATTATTAATTAATTTTTTATATATTTTTTTTATTTACTTAACTATAAATTACAACAATTTTTGAAATAAATAGCTATTCATTTTTTATATTAAAAATGAATGAAAAAATGTTAAATTTAATTTGGATACACACAAATATAGATAGTGAAGAAAATAAAAACAATTTAAATTCTATAAAAAATTTAAATCTAATTAATCTTTTTACTTTTAAAGATATTGATAATGCCTTTGAAGAGATTAAAAAGATAGAATTTATAAATACTTTCATTATTATTCAATCAATTCTTTATAAAGAATTTATAATAACTTTCCAAAGTTATGAAAATGAAATGAAAATAATTCCAAAAATAATTATTTATAAAGATAAAAATGATAATTTTCTATTAAATAAAGATATAGAAACAATTTATAAAAACCCGTTTTATAATACAATTGGATTAAAAGATAATATTAATTATATAATTGATTATATTAATGATTCATTTACCCAATATAATGTTAAAAATGAAGAATTTGAAATAGAATATATTGATAATATTAAAAAATTAAGTTTTCCAATATATTTTAAAACATTAATCAAATTAGAAGATTCAGATGTTCATGAATTAACCCATTCCTTATCTAAAAGATATATTAATAATAATAGAATTTTAAATTTAATTCAACAAATTAATTCTGTCCAAAATATTTCAATTAAATTATTAAGTAAATATTTAATTAGAATATATACAATAGAAAGACACCTAAATAATACAATGGACCATGATTTAGAAGAAAAAATATCTCATTTTTTAACTTATATTAAAATTATTTTTGAAGGAATTAAATTAAATTCTTTATCATGTCCTACTAATGAAAATTTATATTATGGAACAATGTTTAGTAAAGAAAAGATTGATTTATTAAAAGAGAATTTAAAAAAAAAAATTAATGATCTCCCAAGTTCAATTATATTTTCAAAATCATTTATTAATTTTACTAAAAATAAAGAATATTCATTAAAAAATTTATCAGAATTAATAGAAACCAAAAATGAAATTCCTGTTTTATTTAATTTAGAAAAATATGAAAATGTATTTAATAATGATTATTTTACTCATTGTGATATAGAAAAATTATCTATTAATCAAGATTTAAATGAAGTTCTTTTTTTGCCTTTTTCTACTTTTGAAGTAACAGAATTACTAAACATTGATTTAAATGGAAAAAATATTATACAAATTAATTTAAATTATATTGCAAAATATGAATCCCAATTAAGAAAAGAATTATATTTACTTGAAGAAGATGATATTATTTGTTCATCAATTTTTAAAAATGAATTTAATTTAATTGAAAAAGATGAAATTTCTTCAATTACTTATAAAAACTTATTTCAAAAAGTGTTAGATTATAAAAATGAGATAAAATGTGTTTATGATATTAAAGAAAAAAGTGTTGGAAAATCTGTTCAAATTTTAAATTGCTATGAAGAAATTAAAAAAAAGAATCCTAGACTTGAAGATGATCATAATGAAAAAGAATTAAAAGAAAATTGTGAATTATATTTGAATGAAAAAAGAATTGATTTTTGTTTTAAATATAAATTTCCAAAATCTGGTAAATATATATTAAGAATTAGATGTAAAAAACCTTTAGTAAATGTAAATTATATGTTTAATGATTGTACATCTTTAATTGATATTGATTTTTCAAAATTTAATAGTACTCATATTAAAAATATGAATAAAATGTTTTTCAAATGTTCATCTTTAAATTCATTAAATTTATCAAATTTTTATACAAATAATGTAACAACTTTAATTAGTTTATTTTCAAATTGTACTTCTTTGAAAAATTTAGATTTATCTAATTTCCAAACTAAAAATGTAATTAATATGAATAATTTATTTAATAATTGTTCTTCTTTAATTAATTTAGATTTATCCAATTTTAATACTAAAAAAGTTACAAATATGAATAATATGTTTTCTTCATGTTCTTCATTAAATACTTTGAATCTATTGAAATTGAATACTGAAAATGTGATAGAAATGAATAATATGTTTAGTAATTGTTCTTCTTTAATGAATTTAGATTTATCCAGTTTTAATACTAAAAATGTTAAAGAAATGAATTCTATGTTTGTTTCTTGTTCATCATTAAATTCTTTAGATTTATCTAATTTTAATACAGATAATCTTACAAGTATAAAGGGGATGTTTAGTAATTGTTCATCTTTAAAAGAGATAAATTTTAAGAATTTTAATATTAATAAAGTTAAAAATATGAGTATGTTATTCTTTAATTGTAATTCATTATTAAAATTAATAAATTTTTCTTTTGAAACTAATAATGCAACCGAAATGGATTATATGTTTGCTGAATGTCATTCATTAAAAGATTTAAATTTAGAAACTTTTAAAACTAATAAAGTTACAAATATGGATAATATGTTTTCAGAATGTCATTCTTTAACAAATTTGAATTTATCCAGCTTTAATACAGAAAATGTTATAAATATGAATGAAATGTTTAAAAATTGTTTTGAATTAATTTCGATAAATTTATCAAAATTTAATACTGAAAAAGTTAATAAAATGGAAAAAATGTTTTATTCTTGTTATTCTCTAAAAAATCTTGATTTATCAAATTTTAATTGTAAAAATGTGAGTAATATGAGTGATATGTTTGGAAATTGTACTAATTTATCATCATTAAATATATCTAATTTTAAAACTGAAAATGTAACAAATATGTCAAATATGTTTAATAATTGTGTTCATTTAGGTGATTTAAATTTATCATCTTTTAAAACTGTTAATGTTCTTTCAATGGATGGAATGTTTCAAAATTGTTCAGATTTAACTTCTTTAGATTTATTAAACTTTGATACAAAAAATGTAGTTAATATGGAAAGAATGTTCAGTGGTTGTCTTTGTTTAAATATATTAAAAATAAATTTTAATACAAGAAATGTTAGAAATATGAGTAAAATGTTTTATAATTGTTCTCAATTGAAAGAGCTAAATTTATCATCATTTAATACTAAAAATGTCCTAGATATGAAAGGAATGTTTTATAATTGTTGTAAATTAAGTAATATTCTGAATATATCAAATTTTACTACTGATAATGTTTCTAATATGAGTAAAATGTTTTATAATTGTAAAACTTTAAATAATATTAATCTTCAACATTTTAATACAATAAAAGTTAATAAAATGAATGAAATGTTTTTTAACTGCGTGTCTCTTAGTGATTTAGATTTAACTCATTTTCAGACAACTAAAGCACTTACAGTTGATAATATTTTTGAAAATTCGAATAAAATGAAAATTAAGGTAAAAGATCCAAAACTTTTGAATGAGTTAAATAAAATATAATATTAATTATTTTATTATTTTTAGTTTATTTACTGAATTACCAAAATTTTTATGAAAAATAAAAAAAATATATAAATATCATAAAAATTAAAACATAAATTAAAAAAAATTTTAATATAAATAAATAAGATTTTTTTCTTTAATAAAAATATAAATATAATTAAAATATTAAAAATATATCATTAATTATTTATTAAATTATCTAAACTTTTATACATTTTTGTAATTAATTGATAGAATTAATAGACTTAAGTAATAAGGATTATAACTTTTTTTTATGATTAAATCAAAGTATTTTTCTTAATTATTTTATTGATTAGATTATCATTGTTTAATATCATTATTTATTAATTTATGTATGTTATTTTGTATTTTCCCAATTAAATTTATGATTTAGTTTTTATGTAAATAATTATTAATATATCTTCATAAATTCAACTCCTTTATATTTTATTTTTATTAATTTTTTTAATTAAAGCTGAATTCTTTTTTTATTATTTTTCCTATGTTATAGATAAATAATTTTGGCTAGTAATTTTTTCTTTATTTTAATTTTTATAAAATATCTACTAATCAATTTAAATATTTAATATATATATTTTTATTATTACCATTAAAAATGGATGAAAATAAAAATAAATAATATAAAAAGATTATTTTTTTATATAAAAAAATGTTTTTAAAAAACTATTCTTTATATTATAGATAAATTACCAATAAAGATATAAAAAAATGTTTTTTTGTTAAAAGAATAAAAGAATATTGAAAATAATTGAAATATAATTAATTATTAAAAAATTAATTATTTTTATTTTTTATCAAATGGACAATATTATCCAATTGACTAAAAACGAAAAATTAATTTTATTAACTAAAGGGTAAATAATTAATATATTAAAAAAATTAGTGGAGGAGTACCATATTTAAACGACACTTTTGAAAATTATTTAAACATTTCAAAATTAAATATTTTATTTGGAGAATTGCTAAATTATATTGATATATTTGAAGAATATCATAAACAATTTCCATTAATTGATAATATTTTAAATAAATATTTTCAGAAAGATGAAATTTATTTAGGTTTTACAGAATATATAAATGATTTTGGAATAGGTGATGATTATTCTTTTTATGTTCAAACTAATACAGGAAAAGTTAAAATTACAATTGATAATTTTTTAAAATATATTTCTATTTTAAATCCTCAATTTATTGTATGCCCTTTTGAATATTTACCTCCTGATTGTGGCAAAAAAAGAGTTGTTAGATGTTATAAAAAAATAAAAACATTTTTTGAAGAAATTAAAAATGTTCATAAAAATAATTTTTCAAAACAAAATTTTATTATTCCTTATTTCTTAGAACATTTAGAATTTATTAATAAAAATGAAATTGATTTTATTCTTTTAAACAAAAAAGGAATTTTAGTTTTTACAGAAAATTATTCTGAAATTTCATATGAAAAAATTTTAAGATATAAAGGATTATTAAATAATATAAATTTAGAAATGAAAATAAAATCAAGTACAAATGATATTTTAGATATTTTAATAGGACATGAAATTGGATGTGAATATTTTGAAGTTAATTTTCCATTTTATTATGCTGAGAAATCACAATCTTTAAATATTGAGTTTTTTACATTTGATAAAGAAAAAAATTATGGAAATGTAAATGATATAAAAAATTTTAATTATAAAGTTAATTTACTTAATTTAAATGATACTAATTTATATGAAAATAATATGGATATATTAACTAATAATTGTAATTGTTTCGTTTGTAAAACTGGTTATAAGAAAAGTTACATTCATCATTTAATTAAATGTAAAGAATTAAATGGAACAATTCTTTTATCGATTCATAATATTTATCAAGGCAAAAAATTACATGAAGATTACATTTCATTTAAAAATGATAATGAAAGATTAAATTTTTTAATGTGGTTTTTAACTACACAATGTAGAAATTAAATAAAATAATTTAAAATAAAAAATTATAAAATATAATATATCAAAAAAACAAAATTATATTAAAGAAACATTTATAACAATTATTATAATAAATAGTATATAATTATAAAAAATAAAAGATAAATATGGATCAAAGAAAAAATGTTTATTCTTCACAATCAAAAGTACCTAAACCATTAAATCATTTTAACAAAAAAAATAATTTTAAAAAACCAGTTTCAAAAAGAGAAAATAATAAACATTTTATATTACATGCTCCAAAGATTAAATTTGGAGAAAAAATTGTGATAAAAAAAAAACATTTTGAAAATCAAAATAATGAAATTCCAAAAATTAATTTTAGAAAAAAATTATCAACAGAAGAAAATGAAAATATAAACAATTTTTTTCCAAAATTTAAAATAACAACAGATTTGACAAAATCACAACTATTAACAGTAAATAATAATATAAAAGATAATCATCAAATGAAACAAAAGAATGTAATAATTAAAAAAAAATCTAATGATATGTTTGAAAAAAGAGAAAATCAAAAAAAGAAAATATTTATTTTAAAAGGAGCCCACAAAAATGGAATAAAAAAAAATGATTTACCAATAATTATGAATATAAATAATCAAAATCAAAATAATCACATTCAAAATAATTTAATAAACAATGAAATAAATATAAAAGAATCACTTAATTTTAATAATTTAACAAATTTAAATAACAAAAACAATCTTTTTAATTTCAATAATCCAAATCATCAAAAAAAAAAAATAAAATTACTGTTAGACAAAAATCAAAAAATGAATGGTAATAATAATATTCGTTATAATGAAATAATAAAAAGTTTTTTCAAATGTGAAAATCCAAATTTAGAATGTCAAAAATCAATGGAAGATTTTTCATATACAAACATAAATTTCATAGATATAGAAAATCACAAAATGTCACTTTTTGCAATATTTGATGGTCACAACGGAACAATAGTATCAGAATTCCTTCAAAAAAATTTTGCAAGAACATTAAGAAAAAATTTAGAAAAGAGTCAATTTAAAATAGAAGAAAGTTTAGGTAATTCTTTCATAGAAATTGATAGTGAATTAAAAAAAAATGAAAAATCAAAAATGACTGGTTCAACTGCAACAATAGTATTAATTGATAATAATTTAATTTATTGTGCTAATGTAGGTGATAGTACTTGTTATTATTTATCAATTGATGAAATTAAACAATTATCAATTCAACATAATATAAAAAATAAAAAAGAAGTAGATAGAATTAAAAAAAATAATGGATTAATTTTTAATGGAAGAGTTTTTGGTAGTTTAAGTGTTACTAGAGCTATTGGGGATTTTGACTTTAAAGATGCTGGAGTTGTTGCTATTCCTACTATTAGTAAAGAAAAAATTTGTGATAAGAGTAAATTTGTTATTTTAGCTAGTGATGGTTTATGGGATGTTATTAGTAAGGATGATGCTTTTGAAATGAGTAAAAATATGGAGAATGCTAAAGGATTTTGTGAAATGCTTGTTAAGGATGCTATTGATAAAGGAACTGGAGATAATGTTAGTTGTATTGTTATTCAGTTTTAAATTTTGAAGGGCTTTTTTTTCTTTGTTTTTTTGCTTCATTTTTTTTTTTTCAATTTTTTTTTTTTTTAGGAATTTAATTTTTTTTTTTTTTTCATATCTTTAATTTTGAAATATATGAAATAAAGGGTTGAAAAAAATATTAAATAAAATGATTTATGGTAAAATTTAAATTGAATCAATCATTAAAACAATAATAATTAATATTTATAAATAAAATAAAAAATAATTAATTTTTTATCAATTAAATTCTAGAATAATTCAAAAAAAAAATTTAAAAAAAAAAAAATTAAAAAAAAATGAACCTAAGAAACCAACAACCTCAAACATTAGCTCCAGATGATAAACGTATAACTCGTAAAGAAGCTCGTGATCTTTTACATGCATTAGACCGTCCTGAATTTAGTGGATTAATGGATGGTTATATAAATGAAATATCTGATCCAAATAATATAAAAGAAACAAATCAATTTTTAAAACAAAGTGAAGAAAATAAAGATTTACCATCAAATGTAAAATTAGCAAAACCAAAACCAGGTTTTTGTATAAAATCAATAAAATATAAAATAAAAACACCATCAAATCGTCAGAAAGTTTTTATTAATATTTGTTCATATCATGAAGTTCCAGAACCAAAAAGTAATGAAAATAATATGTGGTCACTTCCTCATTTATTAAATAAAGGAAGACATGATCAAGATAAACATAAAAAAATTTGTACAACTTTTGATGTAGTTTTCAATGAAAAAGCAATTGAATTAGCAAATAAAAATCAAGC
>JAEEGL014302152.1_pt1 | contig 11871 bp, 9 predicted proteins | sample 9134231 | NCBI WGS metagenome assembly JAEEGL01 (sample SAMN16246548, study PRJNA631951) | gut metagenome | biome: gut microbiome; feature: rumen; material: fiber-attached | host: Bos | place: Iran: Karaj | collected 2018-10 | reverse complement strand
GTGATCAGGATGGTGCAGTCGTTCGCGGCGGCATAGTCCCGGATCGTCCCGATGATCTCGTTTCTCGCCTCGACGTCGAGCCCGGACGTCGGTTCGTCCAGGATCAGCAGGCTTGCTTTGTGGGAAATGGCCGTCAGGACCTTGACCTTCGCTTTCATGCCGGTGGAGAAATCCTTCATCTGTTTTTTGAGCGGCAGGCTCCGCTTGCCGCACATCTTCCGGAAGAACGCCTCGTCGAAATCCCGGTACATCGCCCGCAGGATCGCGATGACGTCCTCCACGGTGAGCTGCGCCGAGAACATCGAATCGGACAGCGCGACGCCGAGCTTCTCCTTGTCCTGCGCCGTGAGCTCCCGCGCTTCCTTTCCGAAGACCCGGACGTTTCCCGAGGTCGGCTTGATCAGCCCGAGCATCGCCTTGATGGCCGTGCTTTTGCCGCAGCCGTTTTTGCCGATGATCCCCACGACCCGGTTGTCCGGGATGTCCATGGAGATCTCCAGCTTGAAATCCCGATATTGTTTGACGAAGTCTTTGATCTCTATCATAGGTCCGTTTTCCGTGAGTTTGAGCAGGAATAATATATCATGCAAATCCTCTTTTTCAAACGGATTCAGTCTGATCGGCGGCATCCAGTTTCTTCAGCACGGTTTCCGCGCCGCGCCGGACGGCAGCGACCAGTTCCGGCGGGCTCAGCGGCACGGCGTCGCCGCGCTGGGCGAGGACCCACGGGACCACGACTTCCGCGGCGACCTCGGGGATTTCGAACATCCACGTGCCGTCCTTTTTCCGCCGGACGGTCTGCTTCGAGTGCATCCGGTTCGCCTTCGCGAACTTCGGGGCGTCCCCGGCCAGGCGGATCTTCACGTTTTTGAGCTTGTCGAAGCTCACGATGTTGTCGAGCGTGGCGGAATTGATGATCCTGTAGTCCGGCGTGAACGTTTCCGGGAGCATCCAGGCGTTGCGGATGCGGTCGATCACGAACGTGCGCGGAGCGTTCCGCAGGTGGCAGAACGCCTTGATGCGCCATTCCCGGAGGTACAGGAACAGCACGTGCGGGTCCACGTCGCGTTCGACCACGCCGCTTTTCATGTCGTCGTACACGATGTGCAGGCGGCGGTGTTTCTGCCACGCCTCGAACACGACCGCGAACACGCGGGATTCCCCTCCGGCGGCCCCGGCCCCGGCGAACACCTTCAGCGAACGGATGAGCGTCGTCTCCAGAAAATCCGGGCTGTTGCCCTTCAAAATCTCGTCCACCGCCCTCGAAATCCGCGCCCGCACCGGATCGGGGAACACGTCCTCCGCGATGCGCCCGCCGATGATGAGCGCGAGCATGGCGGATTCCGGCAGCTGCGCCGGGCAGTTGAACTCCCAGTTGCGGTCCTCGAGGTAATAGACCTTGTTCGCGCGGTCGTACTTGACCGGACAGCCGAAGTCGTTCCGGAGCGTGTCGAGATCGCGGTACACGGTGCGGAGGCTGTATTTCGCCCGTACGGTCTTTCCCTCCTCGAATTCGAGCGATTCGTATTCCTTGAGCAGGCGTTCCGCCGTCGGGCAGCTGTTTTTCTTCAGCAGCGCCGCGATGCGTGCCAGACGGAAGATCTGGATGCGCGGCGGCATCGTGCGGACCGGAAGCGTTTTTTTCGAAGAAACGCGTTTTTTCTGTCCTTCCGGCGATTTTTGAGGCGGATTTTTTTTCATTTTTTTTGTTCCCCGCGGTTTAAACTGACACTCCATGGCAAGATCGCATGGTATAGTATACTCGCGGACGGAGAAAAAAACAAGCCGGAAAAAGCGGTTTTCTCCGCCGCAAACGGAATCTTTTCGACATCGAATCATTGTAACAAGGAGCTGACATCATGAAAGAAAAAACATTCGCCGCCCTGAGTCTCCTGCGCGCCCTCGTCTCGGAAAACCTCGGGATCGTCATCATCTGGGCCGTGACCCTCGCCTTCCTCCTGAAACTCGGCTGCGTTTGAGCGGAAAGGACACCGCCATGCAGTTCGACATGCTTGTTTTCCGGGAATCGAAGCGGCCCGGCCGGAGCCTCCGCGTGACCGTTGACTTCGGGATCGGCGAGATCACCGCACAGTCCGCGCCCGGCGGCGAAGTCATGTGGTGCCGCCTCGCCGGGCCGCGTGGCGACGTGCTCCGCATGAAGCTCGACGCGTGCGATTTCGGGGCGCGGGAGAACGTCTGCGTCGCGCCGGAAGAAGACGGCCCGGGATGGAGCCTGGACCTCTGCCGCGGGGGACAACCCGTGAAGCGTCTGGGCGGAACCGGGGACGTGCCGGAACAGTGGCCCGCGTTCGCCTCGGTCATCGACCTGTGTTTTTCCTTCGCGGAACGCCGGGGGCCATGAAGCCGGGCGAGCTGTCGGCGGGCGTACTGATTTCAGCTTGCTTTTTGCCGGATCCGGGTGTATGGTATTAGGATGGTCCTGTTCATTTTCGCTGACTTTTTTTCGGCGGACGGGCAGGAACTCCGGCATTCATACCCGAGGCAAAAGAGGAACCATGAGACACGTCAGCCGCTTTTATTTCGAAAGAAGCAAATGCGCATCCCGGCGGTTCACCCTGGTCGAGCTCCTGGTCGTGATCGCGATCATCGCGATCCTGGCCGGACTGATTCTGCCCGCGCTGTCGTCGTCGAGGAACAGCGCCCGCCTGGCGCAGTGCGTCAGCAACATCCGTGAAGTCACGCTGATGCACCTTTTTTATGTCGATGCGAGCGGCGGGTATTTCTGCCCTGCGTGGGACGCTTCGTTCGACAGCTGGGAGTCGTCCTCAAACCACCGCGGCCCCGGCATCCTCTCGCGCCTGGTCCCGGATTCCAGCGCCGCGAACGGCCGCGTATTCGAATGTCCCTCCGCGAAGTCCGAACTCACGATCAACCTGGCCTGGACCGCCCGTTTCGCCGGGTACGGCATGAACTACCAGCTCTCGTTCTCCGGTCCGTCGGCGCAGCCGCCGAACTTCCGTCCCTGCCGCATCACGCAGGTGAAAAGCCCGTCGAAGCTGATCGTGCTCTCCGACGCCGCATGCTTCCTCGCCGGAAACGGCAGCCGCCCCTCGCCGACCGCGTTCCTCTACAATCCGACGTCCGGCCTGGGCGGCTACTCCGACTTCCGGCATTCCGGCAAAAGCGTCGTGTCCTTCGTGGACGGCCATGCGACGGCCTGGACCGCGTTCACGCCGCGTCCGGCGGATTCGTCCGGCTGGGAGACGCGCGTCGGCTACCTGGCCCCCGACGACGCCATGTACGACCCGTTCCTGAGAGCGGAAGACGCGCCGGAGTTCGAGGTCGTCACGCCGGAAGACGTCCCGCTCGTGATCTCGCCCGGCCCCGAACGCCTCATTTCGCCGCAAATCTCCCCGAAGATCTCGCCCCGGCCGGGAAACTGAACCGGGACCGAGGGAAAAATCATTGTCTTTCGGCATATCCGCGTTCACAAAGACGTTTTCCGGCTTGTTTATTCGGAAAAGCGTGCTATATTATAGTTTGCGCATTTAAACAACCTGCACTTTTTTCACACCCATACCCATAACACACCCACAGGGAAAAATCATGAACAGCGCTTTTTCCTACCTCGGAGAAGTGGAGCCTGACAAGGGCAACCTGATCAAGGGGCTCCAGCTCATCCAGACCCGCGAAGGGTACGTCTCGAACGACGGCATCCTGGCGGCCGCCGAGCATTTCGGCATCCCGGCCGCGGAAGTCGAAGGCGTCCTCACGTTCTACGCCCAGTTCAAACGCACCAAACCCGGCAAGTACAAACTCAGCGTCTGCGACGGCACCGCGTGCCACATCAAGGGCTCCACGCAGATCCGCGCCTGGGTCTCCGCCGAACTCGGCATCAACGACGGCGAGACCACCGAAGACGGCCTTTTCTCCATCGAGACCGTCGCCTGCCTCGGCTGCTGCTCCCTCGCCCCCGTCCTCTCCATCAACGGACGCGTCTACGGCAAGCTCGACCGCAAAAGCCTGACGAAGATCCTCAACGAGTACAAAGCGAAAGGCTGATCCGCCATGGCAGACATCAAACGCATCAAAGTCGGGACCGCCTCCTGCGGTCTGGCCGCCGGAGCGGGCGCAGTCCTGGAAGCCCTCCGCAAACAGGCGGGCTCCATCCCGGTCGACGAGGCCGGCTGCATGGGTCACTGCTACGCCGAACCCATCGTGGAACTCGAACTCACCGACGGCACCAGCGTCTTCTACGCCCGCGTGAAGGGCACCGACGAAGCAGCGGCCGCCATCCTCGCCCAGAGCGAAGAAGGCCGGTTCGTTTTCCCGGAGAAGCGCTCCAAGCTCGAAAAACTCCTCGTGACCCGTCTCGCGGGCCGCATCAACCCCGTTTCCCTCGACGAATACAAGGCGAACGGCGGCTTCTCCGCCCTCGAAAAAGTCTTCTCCATGACCCCGGAACAGGTCGTCGACGCGGTGAAAGCCTCCGGCCTCCGCGGTCGCGGCGGCGCGGGCTTCCCCACCGGCATAAAGTGGAGCTTCCTCGCGGCGAAGAAGGTCCCGGACAAAGTCCAGATCTGCAACGCCGACGAAGGCGACCCGGGCGCGTTCATGGACCGCTCCATGATGGAAAGCGTCCCCTACCAGGTCCTCGAAGGCATGCTCATCGGCGCGTACGCCACCGGCGCGACCCGCCTCTTCATCTACTGCCGCGCGGAATATCCGCTCGCCATCAAGCACCTCACGATCGCCATTGAGGAGATGAAGAAGGCCGGCCTCAACAAGCTCCCGGGCCGCAAAGCCCCGCTTGAGATCACCATCAAGGAAGGCGCCGGCGCGTTCGTCTGCGGGGAAGAAACCGCTTTGATGAACTCGATTGAAGGAAAAAGAGGCGAACCCAGACTTCGTCCGCCGTTCCCGGCAAACAAAGGTCTTTGGGGGAAACCTTCCAATATCAATAATGTAGAAACTTACGCCAATGTACCGGTCATTTTCAGACTCGGCGGCGCGGAATACGGTAAACTGGGAACAGAAACCACCAAAGGCACCAAGATCTTTTCCGTGACGGGAAAAATCAACAATACCGGTCTGGTGGAAGTGCCTATGGGGATCACATTCAGAGAACTGATTTTTGATATCGGCGGCGGCATCAAAAACGGTAAGAAATTCAAAGCGGTGCAAACCGGCGGCCCTTCCGGCGGATGTATCCCGGAAAGCCTGTTGGACTTAAAGATCGATGTGGAATCTTTGGTCAAAGCAGGGGCTATCATGGGGTCCGGCGGGATGGTCGTTATGGACGAAGATACTTGTATGGTAGACGTTGCGCGGTTCTTCTTGCAGTTTGTACAGAGCGAATCCTGCGGGAAATGCGTACAGTGCCGTCTGGGAACCAAACGGATGCTGGATATTTTGGACAGGATCACCGAAGGCAAAGGGGAAGACGGAGATATCGAACTGTTGGAAGAAATCGCTACCAAAGTCAAAGAAGGGGCTCTTTGCGGTTTGGGACAGACAGGCCCGAATCCGATCTTGTCTACGATCCGTTATTTCAGAGATGAATATGAAGCGCATATTTATGATAAAAAATGTCCCGCAAAGCAGTGCAAGCCGTTGATCCATTATTCCATCGATCCGGATGCCTGCAGGGGATGTACCATGTGCGCAAAGAAATGTCCGGCAGGAGCGATCTCCGGAAAAGTAAAAGAAGCGCATGCAATCGATCAGACAAAATGTGTCAAATGCGGCAACTGTATCGAAACTTGCCGGTTTGGCGCGATCACGGTAGAGTAAGGGGGCGAAGAGATGGATATCAGATTGAACATCAATGGAAAAGAAGTTGTCGGAAAACAAGGCCAAACCATATTACAGGTAGCCAGAGAAAATGGGATTTTTATTCCGACTCTTTGCTATGAAGAAAAATTAAAAAGTTATGGTTCCTGCGGCCTTTGTATTGTAGAAGTAGACGGGAATCCGAAACTGCCTCGTTCCTGTGCTACGGAAATCGCGGAAGGTATGGTAGTCAGGACAGATACCAAAAGATTGAACGATGCCAGAAAACTGTCACTGGAATTGATCTTGTCCGACCATTTGGGAGACTGTCGTCCTCCTTGTATGAAAGCTTGTCCGGCAGAAACCGATTGCCAGGGCTATGTAGGATTGATTGCCAATGGACAATATAAAGAAGCTTTGAAACTGATTAAGGAAAAATTCCCTTTCCCGGCAAGTATCGGCAGAGTCTGTCCGCATCCTTGCGAAAAAGAATGCAGACGGCAAATGGTGGAAGAACCGATCTCTATTGCCGCATTAAAACGGTTTTTGGGAGATACGGATCTTCAGGGCGATACCTATATGCCGGAAAGAAAACCCCTTACGGGAAAAACAGTCGCTGTTGTAGGCGGCGGTCCTTCCGGTTTGACTGCGGCATATTTCTTAGCCAAAGAAGGACACTCCGTTGTAGTTTATGAAGCGATGCCGGAAGCAGGTGGGATGCTCCGTTACGGGATCCCGGAATATCGCCTGCCAAACGATATTTTAGATCAGGAAATCGAACTGATCGAATCGGTGGGCGTTGAAATTTTGACCAATGTAAAAATCGGCAAAGACGTAACATTGGATTTCTTAAAAGACAACTTTGACGCAGTCTATATCGCCATCGGCGCATGGAAATCTTCTCCGTTGGGCGTAAAAGGAGAAGATCTTACAGGCGTGATGGGCGGTATCGATTTCTTAAGAAAAGTGACTTTGAACCAGCCTTTGTATTTGGGTGAAAAAGTGGCTATCGTAGGCGGCGGCAACACAGCGATGGACGCTTGCCGGACCGCTGTCAGAATGGGCGCCAAAGAAGTAACGCTTTTATACCGCAGGACCAGAAATGAAATGCCTGCGGAAGAAATTGAAATTCGAGAAGCGGAAGAAGAAGGCGTTCAGTTTAAATTCTTGTCTCTTCCACTGGAAGTAATGGGAGAAAACGGCAAAGTAACGAAAATGAAAGTACAGAAGATGGAACTGGGAGAACCGGATGCTTCCGGCAGAAGAAAACCGGTGCCGATAGAAGGCGCGGAAGAAATCATGGAAGTGGATACGGTGATCGCCGCTATTGGACAGCAGGTAGTGCCTGTTGGATTGGAACAGTTGGAATTGACCAAGAAAAATACCATTTCCACAGACGAAACCACTTACAGGACCAGCGTAGAAAACGTATTCGCCGGCGGGGACGCTATCAACAAAGGGCCGGGGATCGCTATCGCGGCGATCGGTCACGGGAAAAAAGCGGCAGATGCCATTATGAAATATTTAAATGGAGAAACAGTGGAATACAAAGCGCCGTTCTTGGTAGAAAAAACCTACTTGACCGAAAAAGATTTTGAAGACAGAGAGAAAAAAGACAGGGTGCCGGTAACTTATATCGCGCCGGAGATCCGCAAACAATCCTTTATGGAAGTGGCAAAAACCTATACGGAAGAAGAAGCGGTCAAAGAAGCCAGCCGCTGTTTGGAATGCGGTTGTAAAGATTACTTTGAATGCAAGCTGATCCAGCTGGCAAATCAATATGATGTAAAACCAAGCAGGATCCGCGCCAATGAGCTCCATGAACGGTTTGCTTTGAACGGACATCCGTATATCGAACGGGATCCCAACAAATGTATCCTTTGCGGGCTTTGCGTCAGAACCTGTGCCGAACGGGTAGAGATCGGCGCTTTGGGTTTGGTGAACCGCGGATTCCAGGCGATCGTGCAGCCGGCGTTTGGTATGGAATTGACAGAAACCAATTGTATTTCCTGCGGCCTTTGCGTTGCAAATTGTCCGACAGGCGCGCTGCAGGAAAAATTGACGATCACAAAATCCGTACCGTTAAAAACAGCAGAAACAGATTCCATTTGTTCTTACTGCTCCATGGGCTGCCATGTAAAATACGAAACCAAAGGAAATATGCTGGTGAAATCATTGAACAATGAAGGATCCAATGTGGATAATGGATTTATCTGCGTGAGAGGACGTTTCGGCATCCATCCGCCGGTCAAATCCGCTCCGGTAACGGAACCGCTGATGAAAAAAGACGGAAAATTGGTACCGGTTTCTTATGAAGAAGCGTATGCCACTTTTGGAAAAGATATCAGGAGGATCAGCGGTCAATATGGAGAACAGGCTTTTGCCATGGCTGTTTCCGATAAACTGACCAATGAAACGATCTTTACCGCAAAACGGTTTGGAGAAGAATTGCTCCATACAGATCGGATCGGGTCCTTTAACGGGTTTGATCACGGATTAAAAGATGTATTCGGATATGATGCCAGCCCGAACACTTTGGAAGAAATATATTCCACAGAAGTATTGCTGGTAGTGGGATTAAACGATTTTTGGACCAATCCGACCGCTTGGTTCAAAGTAAAAGAAGCTAAAAAACGTGGTGTCAAAGTGATCTTTGCAAATCAGACAGGAACCGCTCCTTTGAAGATCAAAGGCGATTTGGTCATCAAAACAGATGATACGACAGCGTTCTTGCAGCAGATGATCAAGGGTGTGATCGAAATAGGCGCGAAAGTGGATGACAACGCAGTCGGATTTGATGAACTGAAAGCGTCTTTGGAAGGGATCACTGTTTCAGAAGAAGCAGAAAAAGCAGCTTCTCTCTACGGTAAAGCAAAGAAAGCCATGATCCTCTTTAGCCAGAATGAATTAAGCTGTGCCGGCGCGCAATTGATCGCTGATCTGGCTGTAGTATCTGGTCATATCGGAAAACCAAGACAGGGTATTGTGGAATTGAAACCGAAAAATAACAGCCAAGGCTTGGTGGATATGGGTATCCAATATGGCAGAAATGCTTTGAAAGAACAAATAGAACAAGGTAAAGTCAAAGGCTTGATCGTTGTGGGAGAAGACGCTTCCTGCGATATGAGTCAAGTGGAATATCTTGTTGTGATGGACAGCTTCTTGACAGATACGGCAAAACAGGCTGATCTGGTACTGCCTTTGACCGGGTTCGGTGAAGAAGAAGGCACGTATACTTCTACAGAAAGAAGGATCCAGAAAGTCAACAATCCGCTTTATCCGGCTTCCGGCTGCAGTAACTTGGATGTTTTGATGGATATGGCAGCTGCTCTGGACGCAGATTTTGATTATGCTTCCATAGAAGAAGTACAATTCGATATGGATAAGAAGATCCCATGCTATCAAGGGATCCGTTTGGGCAAAGAAGGGATATGGCCGCTTTCTGAAACTTCCAATATCTTATATGGCGGCGGAAACTATGCCAATGAAGACGGGAAAGCCCATTTGGCTGCTGCGGAAAAAGGCGCGCCGCTTTACAGAGCGACAGACAAGCTTTTGACAACGGATTATTTGCAGAATACGTTGAATCAGTTCTTAAAAGAACAACATATTATCAAATAAGAAAAAGAAAAATGAAAAAGAATGGAAATTCATTTCCATTCTTTTTTCTTTTTTGGGAAAAATGATTTGAGAATTCTGTACATATCAGAGATAATAAAAGAAGAGGGGAAAAGGAGAACAAACAGCATGCAGATCATTTTTGGAAAAGAAAACATACCGATAGAAATATGCTTTCAAAACCGCAAGACAGTATCCATACAGATCAAAGAAAAAGGGCATGTTCTGGTCAAAGCTCCTTTTGGTATCAAAAAGACTGTATTAGAAGAGATCATAAAGAAAAAAGAACCCTGGATCATCAAAAACCGTGATTATATCATAAAGGAAGAAAAGAAAAAAGGAAAAATAGAAGAAGGCGCCGATTTATATTATAGAGGGGAAACCTATAAGCTTCATTTGGCGCATGGCAAAGAAAAAAAGGCAGCGCTTGATCCCATAGGGCATACGATCTTGCTGACATTTCAGCCCGAAAAGGAAGAAGAGGCCAAAAAGATCCTGCTTTCTTGGTATCGAAAAGAAGCGGAAAGGATCATTTTGGAGCGTTTGGCATATTATGAAGCCTTTTTTATAAAAAAACCCAAAAAAGTATTGGTCAAAGAACAGAAAAAGCGCTGGGGGACCTGCACGGGAGACAATAAGCTTTATTTTAACTGGCGGATTGTTATGGTGCCGCCTGCTTTGCTGGATTATATCGTGGTCCACGAATTATGCCATATGGAAGAAAAGAATCACGGCAAGGCTTTTTGGGACAGCGTAGAAAGGATACTGCCGGATTATAGAGAAAGAAGAAATCAATTGAGAAAAGAAGGGATCCATTATGATCTGGAATAGGAGGGGCAGAATTGGATAGAACGGAAAGAAGAAAAAGAGAAATTAGATTCGTTCACGGAGCGGATCTTCATTTGGGACGCGGTTTAAGCATCCCTTCCTATGACAAAGCGGGAAAAGAAACACAGGAATTCCTGAAAAACGCGGTGCAGGACAGCTTTTCAAGAATGATCCGTTTTGCGATTGAAAAAAAGGTGGATTTCGTTTTATTATCGGGAGATATTTTTGATTTAAATAATCGCTCTATCCAGGATTATCATCTGTTCTTGGAAGGCATGAAAAAGCTGGAAAAGGAGAATATCAAGGTCTATATGATCTCCGGCAATCATGATCCAAAGGGCAATTGGAAGTCTTTCTTTTCGCTGCCGTCCAATGTAACACATTTTTCTGCCATGCAAATGGACGAGGCAGAGTATCGGGATGAAGAAGGGAATCTCTTGGCCAAGATCTACGGCCGTTCTTATGAAAAACAAGCAGACAAACGGAAATGGGACCTTAAAATCGAAAAAGAAGATTGTTTTCAGATCTGTTTACTGCACACCATGCTGGACAAAAATACGCCGCAATATATGCCGATCACTTTGGAGGATCTAAAAGCGTATCCGGAAATAGATTATTTTGCGTTGGGACACATCCATCAGTGCCGTATTTTGCGGGAGGAAAAACCGGCAGTGGCATTTTCCGGGACGATTTTGCCCCGGGATATCATGGAACAGGAAAAGGGCAGTATGTTATACGGAGAATTGTCTCCGTATCAAAAACCGATACTACAAAAAGTTGTTTTATCCGATCTTTTCTGGAAACAGGTGGAAGTCGCTTTGCCCAAAGAGGTGGAAAATTTTACGGAATTGGAAAGCTATTTGGAAGAGCAAAAAGAAACGCTTTTAGAAGATATTTTTTCTTCTGCGGAAGGAGAGGAAGCGGGATTTGCCATCATACGCTGGGTTTTGACCGGGAAAACTCCTTTGGCATCTTTGTTAAGCGGCAAAGAAACGGAAGGAGAAGAGGAACTGTTTCAGATATTTGAAAGAGTGTTTGAAGAAGAAAATGATAGACTCTTGACGCATTCCGTATTGTTCCCCTTACACCCTGTGACAGAAGAAGAGCGCCCGATCGATCCGACGCTTTTGGCGGAATTGGATCGGATCTTTGAAGGGTGGCAGGAAGGAAACGGAAAAAAAGAGCTGGAGAAAGTCATGGGCGACCTTTGGAGCTTTACGGAGGATCCGGAAAAAGAGGAAGAAGAAAAACTGCTGATGGAAAAAGAAGAATTCGCTTTTATTTTGGAAAAGGCGAAAGAATTGATTATAAGCCGGTACGGAGAGGAGGAGCGCTGAATGCGGTTTGAAAATATCTTTATTGAAGATTTCGGTATTTTGCAAAATCAAAGACTGGAACAGCTAAACCGCCGTTTTGTCGTGATTGGCGGCTATAACAGGGCAGGCAAATCCACCTTTTTAACGGCGCTTCGTTATTTGGGATACGGATATCCCAAAAAGGCAGGGCTGCTGCCGCCGGCAAAGGACAGCTATAGCGTAAAAGCGGAAGTGGATCAGGATGGGGTCCCTTATGAAATTTCTTTAAAAGGGTACGGAGAGCCGCAAATACGGTCTTTGTCCAATGCGGGAGCGCCTTATCTTACCGGAGCGGATCTATATCATCATCTGGATTTTTTTACTTATCGGAATCTTT
>JAEEGL014302068.1_pt1 | contig 11871 bp, 8 predicted proteins | sample 9134231 | NCBI WGS metagenome assembly JAEEGL01 (sample SAMN16246548, study PRJNA631951) | gut metagenome | biome: gut microbiome; feature: rumen; material: fiber-attached | host: Bos | place: Iran: Karaj | collected 2018-10 | reverse complement strand
CGGTCATGCCGTAAATTGCGTTGTTTATGAATATGACTGTGATGTTCTCGTTTCTTGACGCTGCGTGTACAGTCTCGGCGGTACCGATGGGTGCGAGATCTCCGTCGCCCTGGTAGGTGAACACTATCAGGTTGTCCGGATCGGATCTTTTAACGCCGGTAGCAACGGCCGGAGCGCGCCCGTGGGCGGCTTCGATCATGTCGCAGGCGAAGTAGTCGTAGGCCATTACGGAGCATCCTACAGGAGCTATGCCTACTGTTCTGCCTTCGATGCCGAGCTCGTCTATGGCTTCAGCCACGAGTCTGTGTACTATGCCGTGGGTGCAGCCCGGGCAGTAGTGGAAAGGCACGTCTATGAGAGCCTTGGGTCTGTCGAATACGACTGCCATCTTACTTTACCTCCTTTGCTGCATTTACTATAGCTTCGTACACCTGCTGCGGTGAGGGGATCATTCCGCCTACGCGGTAGCAGAGGGATACGGGTACCTTGCACTCGGTGGCAAGCTTTACGTCTTCTATCATCTGTCCCATGGAAAGCTCCACGCTTATGAAGCGTTTCGCGTGTTTTGCAGCTTCTGCGAACGGTTTTTCCGGGAAGGGCCAGAGGGTGATAGGCCTTATAAGTCCGGCCTTGATGCCCTGTGCGCGGGCTTCCTGTACGGCGTTCTTGGCGATGCGGGCAGCGATACCGAAGCCTGCGACGACTATGTCGGCATCCTCTGTGAGGTATTCCTCGGCAAGAGCCTCGTTGGCTTTGATCACTTCGTAGCGCTTGAAACGCTCGTTGTTGATGCGCTCGAGCTTTTCGGGGTCAAGATAGAGCGAGTTGGCTATGTTGTGAGGCCTTGCGCACTTTGTTCCGGTAGTTGCCCAGGGCTTGGCAGGAGGCTCTTTGATCTGGAAATCGAAAGATACCGGCTCCATCATCTGGCCTGTGGTTCCGTCTGCCAGGACCATTGCCGGCATCAGGTACTGATCGGCAAGGTCGAAAGCTTTGATGGTGAGTTCAGCCATCTCCTGTACGGAGGAGGGGGCGAGTACCAGTATGTGATAATCTCCGTGTCCGCCGCCGCGTGTGGCCTGGAAGTAGTCTGACTGGCTGGGCTGTATACCGCCAAGGCCGGGGCCTCCGCGCTGGGCGTTGACTATGACCGCCGGAAGGTCTGTGCCGGCAAGGTAGGATATACCTTCGCCTTTGAGGGATATTCCGGGGCTGGAAGAAGAGGTCATGACCCTCTTTCCTGCGGAAGAGACGCCGTAGACCATGTTGATGGCAGCGATCTCGCTCTCGGCCTGAAGGAAAGTGCCTCCGATCTTGGGCATGCGTTTTGCCATGTAGGCAGCGATCTCTGTCTGCGGGGTGATGGGGTAGCCGAAGTAGTGGCGGCAGCCTGCCATGATGGCGGCTTCAGCTATGGCTTCGTTGCCCTTCATAAGTACTTTTTCAGACATTTCTCCACCTACCTTTCTACCTTGATGATTACGTCGGGGCACATCATGGCGCAGGAAGCGCAGCCGACGCAGTCATCGGGGGATACGCATTCGGCGGGGTGGTGGCCCTTTTTGTTGATGGTCGTTTCGGAGAGCTTGAGGATGCCTTTAGGGCAGGCGTCTACGCACAGCCCGCAGCCTTTGCACTCGTCCGTTCTGAAAGTAAGTTTTGCCATTATACTTCCTCCAATATGATAAATATATTTTATTCTGTCGGTCTTTTTTGCAGTATCATCGGGAAGAGATCGGGGATCTTTCCTGACAGTTCGTCTGCAAGGGAGGCCTGTATGCTCGTGAATATGAGCGGAAGGCCGGTCTTTTCGGAGCACTGTCTTCCGAAGTCCACGGAGCTCAGCACGGTGTCTGCGGTGGTCTCGGCGCCGAGGTTAGAATTGTTTATGATCCCGGTGAACCTGAGGCCTCCGGCGTATTCTATCTCGGTGAGGACTTCCAGCACTTCGTCCGCTGTCCTGGTAAGGGGTCTGAAGCGGTTCACTACCAGGAACATGTCGTAATCATTCTCTTCGCGTATTTTCGGGGCCAGGCGCCCGAGGGCAAGGGCTCCGCGGTCGTCGCCGCCAACGTCTATGATGCACGAGAGGCTCTTATCGTCTGTCACCGCGTACATGCTCTGGGGCAGGGCGGGTATGTCCAGGTTGGAGTTGGCGTATCTTGAAACGATGAGCCTTATCCCGGCGTGGTCAAGCCTTTCCTTGCTGTCCAGGGTGCGGTAGTAGGGGTTTACTATGTCCAGGTCGGCTATAGCTACGTTTTCGCGCTGCTTTTTGAGCTCCTCGGCCATGTTTACCGCTATATTTGTCTTTCCGCTGCCGTAGTGGCCGGCAAGCAGGGTTATGCGCTTATAATGCATTTCTTCTGATCTTTCCGCTGGTGGTCTTGGGCAGCTCGTCCTTGAATACCACTATCCTGGGGTACTTGTAGGGAGCGGTGCGCTGCTTTACGTAGTCCTGGATCTCTTTTGCCAGCGTTGCTGTGCCTTCCACTCCCTTTACCAGGACTATGCTGGCCTTTACGACCTGTCCGCGGATCTCGTCCGGAGCTGCGGAAACTCCGCATTCCAGAACGTAGGGAAGTTCCATGATGACGCTTTCGATCTCGAAGGGGCCGATGCGGTAGCCGGAGGATTTGATTACGTCGTCCTTGCGGCCTACGTACCAGTAGAAGCCGTCCTCGTCCTTCCACGCGAGGTCGCCCGTGTGGAAGAATCCGTCCTTCCAGGTAGCGGCGGTCTCTTCCTCGTTCTTGTAGTAGCAGACCGCAAGCCCCGGCGGCATACCGTTGGCTATGTTTATAACGATCTCGCCGGTCTCGCCGGTGGGGGTGTCGTTTCCTTCCTGGTCCACGAGGCGTATGTCGTAGATGGGAGCGGGCTTGCCCATTGAGCCTATCTTGTGCGGCGCGCCGACCATGTTGCCTATCAGCATGGTGCCTTCTGTCTGGCCGAAGCCTTCCATGATCCTCAGGCCGGTAGCTTTCTCAAACTGCCTGTAGGTCTCCGGGTTGAGGGCTTCTCCGGCGGTGGTCATGTGCTTTACGCTCGAGAAATCGTACTTCGACAGATCTTCTTTTACCATCATGCGCAGCATGGTAGGCGGGGCGCAGAAGGTGGTGATGTTGTATTTTTTGAACATAGGCAGGATCTTTTCTGCGTCGAAGCGGTCGAAGTCGTATACGAAGATCGCGCCTTCGGCGAGCCACTGCCCGTAGATCTTGCCCCAGCCGGCCTTAGCCCAGCCGGTGTCGGATATGGTGAAGTGCAGACCGTTGGGATCGACAGTGTGCCAGTATTTTGCTGTGTGGAAGTGCCCCAGGGGATGCTTGTAGTTGTGAGCCGCCATCTTGGGGTAGGAGGTGGTGCCGGAGGTGAAGTACATCAGCATCAGGTCGTCGCCGCAGGGGCTCTCGTTGGTGCGCTTGAAGTGGCTGCTGAACATGGTGTACTCATTGTCGAAGGTGCGCCAGCCTTCGCGCTCGCCGTTTACGATGAGCTTGATCTGAAGGCCCGGGCAGCTCTTTTCGGCTATCTCCACCTGGTGCGCGCAGTCCCCGTCGGCAGTGCAGATTATGGCCTTGGCGCCGGAGGCGTTGAGCCTGTATTCGATGTCGTGTGACAGCAGCTGGTTGGAGGCAGGGATGGCTATGGCTCCGATCTTTTCAAGAGCAAGCACGCTGAACCAGAACTGGTAGTGCCTCTTAAGTATAAGCATTACCTTGTCGCCTTTTTTTATGCCCAGCGACTTGAAATAGTTCGCGCACTGCGAAGAGCCGCGCTTCATGTCCATGAAGGTGAAGCGGCGCTCTGTGAAATCGTTAGAGATATGAAGCATCGCAAGTTTGTTCGGTTCGCGCTTTGCTATCTCGCCAACGACGTCGTAAGCAAAGTTGAACCTGTCGGTATTTTTGAACTTGATGGATACAGGCGTGCCGTTCTCGTTCTCCACGACATCTATGAAGTTCTGCCATACGCGAGGTGTGTTATCCTCGACGCGGGGGCGCGGAGCTTCCTGGATGATGGGAGTTGCGGCAAGTTCCGGAATGGGCTCGCCCGTGGGGTTGAGGACTATTGCGTAGAATATGCAGTCCTCGCCGCCGACAGCTATCATGCCGTGCGGTGTTCCGGAGTTGTAGTACATGGAATCCCCGGGGCCCAGGATCTCGGTGTGGTTTCCTACCTGCACCTTGAGGTGGCCGTGTACGACAATATCGCATTCCTGGCCGGCGTGGCTGGTAAGCTCGATCTCCTTGTTCTGAGCGCTCTCGTCGTAGATGCTGCGCACGTAAAGGGGCTCCGCTATCCTGTTCTGGAAAGCGTAGGCGAGGTTGTAGTAGGTCATGCCGTGGGCCTGGGATATCTTCTGGCCGGCGCCCGCGCGCGTCATGGTGTACTGGCGCAGATTGGGGCTGTAGCCCTCGATGATGTCGGTCACGTTGACGTTGAGGGCGTTGGCTATGCGGTATATGAATGTGAAGTTGAGGTCCCGTTCTCCCGACTCGCACGCAAGGTATTCTTCGAGTGAAACGTCCGCTACCTGAGCCATCTGCTCCGGCGTGCGGCCTTCGAGTTCACGCAGCTCTTTTATACGGGCTGCCATCTCCATTATCTTGCTGTCGAGTCCTGCTATCTGTGACATAAATAATTCTCCGGATTTTGAAATATTAAACTATATTATATCGCAAACAACCATAAAAAGGAAGCATTTTATGTTACAAATCAACAAATTTCATCGATTCTACAGCAGGTTGCGCTGGATCTTGCCGCTGATGGTCTTAGGCAGAGATTCGCGGAACTCCACGATACGAGGGTACTTGTAGGGCGCGGTATGCGTCTTGACGTAGTTCTGGATCTCCTTTTTGAGCTCTTCGGAAGGTTCTGTGCCTTTCACCAGCACTATGCAGGCCTTTACGACCTGGCCGCGTACTTCGTCCGGAGCTGCGCAAACTCCGCACTCCAGAACGTAGGGCAGTTCCATGAGCACGCTTTCGATCTCGAAGGGTCCGATGCGGTAGCCGGAGGACTTGATGACATCGTCCACGCGGCCGACGAACCACAGGAAACCGTCCTCGTCGCGCCAGGCGACGTCTCCGGTGTGATACCAGCCGTCGTGCCAGGCCTTTTTTGTGGCGTCCTCGTCCCTGTAGTAGCCCTTGAAGAGTCCGCAGGGTATTCCGTGCTCGGTGTTGATGCATATCTCACCCGGTTCGCCTATGGGCGCTTCGTTTCCGTCCGGTGTAAGGACGTGCACATCGTAGAGCGGGGTGGGCTTGCCCATGGATCCGAGCTTGTGAGTTCCGCCCATGAGGTTTCCTATAGTGAGCGTCGTTTCTGTCTGGCCGTAGCCTTCCATGATCTGAAGCCCTGTGGACTTTTCGAAGAGCTTGTAGACTTCGGGGTTAAGGGCTTCTCCGGCAGTAGTCATGTGGACTATGTTGGAGAGGTCGTACTTGGAGATATCCTCTCTTATGAGCATCCTGAGCATTGTCGGGGGCGCGCAGAAGGTCTTGATGTTGTATTTCTCGAACATCGGGAGTATCTCTTCGGCGTTGAAGCGGTCGAAGTCGTAGACGAAGACCGCGCACTCCTGCATCCACTGGCCGTAGAACTTGCCCCACAGGGCTTTGCCCCAGCCTGTCTCGGAAATGGTGAAGTGCAGGCCGTCCTCGTAGGCGCCGTGCCAGTATTTCGCGGTATGGTAGTGTCCCAGAGCGTATTTGTATGAGTGGTCGGCGATCTTCGGGTATCCGGTGGTGCCGGAGCTGAAGAACATGACCATGGAATCGTCGCCGCAGGGTGTATCTTCTGTTCTGTAGAAGTGGGCGCTGTAGAGGCCGTATTCCTCGTCGAAGTTCTTCCAGCCTTCGCGCTCTCCGCCGACAAGGACCTTTATCTCAAGCTCGGGGCAGTTTTTCTGGGCTTCCTCGACGTGCTGCGGTACGTTGTCATCAACAGTTGCGATTATTGCGCGCACGCCTGCCTTGTTGAACCTGTATTCGAAATCGTGCGGCTGCAGCTGGCTGGTGGCTGGAATAGCGATGGCGCCCAGCTTGTGCAGGGCCAGCATGGAGAACCAGAACTGGTAGTGGCGCTTTAAGACGAGCATCACGCGGTCGCCTTTCTTGATTCCCAGGGCTTTGAAATAGTTGGCGCACTGAGCCGAATAGCGCTTCATCTGGCGGAAAGTGAACCTTCTTTCCACGCCGTGCTTGTCTATATGTATCATAGCGAGCTTGTCGGCTTCGCGCTTTGATACCGCGTCCACTATGTCGAAAGCGAAGTTGAACTTGTCCTCGTTTTTGAAGCTGATCTTTTTGAGGAGGCCGTTCTCGTCGGTCTCGGTCTCCACGAACTTGTCTATGGCGAGCTTTCTTGTCTGGGTCTTGGAAGGCAGCAGAGTGTCCCTTATGAGAGTCTCCTGGACGTTTCCTCCGGACATGATCATCGCGATGAACACGCAGTCGCGGCCGTCCACGGCTATCATGCCGTGGGGCAGGGAGGAGTTGTAGAATATGCTGTCGCCTTCGGAAAGGTACTCGACGTTGTCGCCGATCTGGATCTTGAGCCTGCCGCTTACTATGAAGTCGAACTCCTGGCCGGAGTGCTTGGTGGTATGGATAGGCTTGTCCTGCAGATCTTCGTTGTATTTGTAAGTTACGTAATAAGGCTCGGAAAGCCTGTTCTTGAACATCGGTGCCATGTGCTGGATAACGATGCCGTCTTCCTTGGCAGTGTCCTGACCGTGGCCTTTTCTTGTTACGGTGTAGGTGTTGAGCAGGGCGCTGCGGCCTTCGAGAAGGTCGCTCATGCCGACGTTGAACGCGAGGGCGCACTTGTGTATGAATGTGAAGGGAAGATCCACGGCCGCGGCCTCGTACTGTTTGTAGAGGTCCTCGGTTATCTCTGTCTTTTCCGCCATCTGCGTGACGGTAAAGCCCATGATCTCGCGCATTTCACGGATACGCTGCGCTACCTCCAGAAGGTTGCTGTCTTGCTGTGCAGTCATTTTATTGCTCCTTTTTTATTATGGGCGCTTGCACGATGGCCTGCAAAAAACGCCCGCCCCAATGCATCGCATTGAGACGAGCGTATAATACACCCGCGGTACCACTCAATTTGCCGCTTTTTTAAAGCGACCTCTTAGGGGGTCCATCAACCCCTGTGCCTTAACGCAGCCTCACGGAAGGAGCCTAGTAGGTGTCTGTCCTTTCGGTCCTCCGGCTCGGAGGTGATGGGCCGTTGGAGATCTTTTCAGTGGCTTGCAGCATCCGCCACCTCTCTTCAGAAAAGTGTTCTCCGGCCGTCCTCGTCACAGCCTTTGTTTATTGTATTTTCAACAATATTAGCACTTGGACAACTGTTTGTCAACAGTTTTATTCTGCTTCGTTTTCCTCGCCGTTTTCAGGCTTTTCTTCATCTGTTTTGTCTTTGGAAAGAGCTATGTTTATCATTGCCCATTCTACGATAGCGGCAAATACGATGAGGATTATGTCCGATCTTACGTCATCGAATGTGCTTCCGCCAATGAGGCTTTTGACAAAATTGACTATAAGGGCTATCAGCGCCAGACCGAATATAACGGCGATGACTGTGGCGTCCCTTTTGGAAAGCGGTTTGAAAAACGATCTCATATCAATAGAACCTCGTTACTTCTTCAAGTTCCTTTCTGGGTCTGGGAGAGGCGTCCTTGACCCTCTTGCCTATGGCTATTACTGACATTATCTCTTCATTTTCGGGAATGTCAAGCTTTTCTCTTATGGCCTGGCTGTTCCTGATGCCCATGATGAGGGTGTCATAGCCGGCGTCGCTTGCGGCAAGTATCAGGAACGCGTCGTGAAGCCCCAGGTCGTAGGCTCCCCAGCCGTCGCCGATCTCGTTGACAGGATCTCCTTCGTTAAAGCCCACGTTGCCTTTTACGAATGTGGTGATTATAAGCGTTGCGTTTGCGGTGTTCCTGCAGTTGAATGGAGGAAGGGCGGTCTCCCTGATGCTGTCGATAAGCTCCCTGGACTCGACCACATAGCATCTTGAGGTCTGCTGGTTCTTCCAGGACGGAGCGCGCTGAGCCTGTTTCAGCACTGCGACAAGATCGTCATGGGGGATAGCGGAAGCATATTCGCGTATGCTGTTTCTTTCAAATATCAGTCTGCTGAATTCCATGGTGTCCTCCTTTATTTCAGTCCGAGCTTTTTAACGGCTTCTTCGCGCATCTTGAACTTCTGTATCTTTCCGGCAGCGTTCATGGGGAAGCTGTCGACGAATTCTATATATCTTGGCACTTTGTGGCGGGCAAGGCGCTCGATGCAGAAGTTTCTGATCTCTTCCACAGTTACGCTGCTGCCTTCGCGAAGAATTATGCAGGCCATGGCCTCCTCGCCGTACTTCTCGTCCGGCACGCCGATCACCTGCACGTCCTGCACAGCCGGGAAGGTGTAGAGGAACTCTTCTATTTCCTTGGGGTAGAGGTTCTCTCCGCCGCGTATTATCATGTCCTTGATGCGTCCGGTGACCTTGTAGCAGCCTTTTTCGTCGCGGCAGACGAGGTCTCCTGAGTGGAGCCATCCGTCTTTGTCCACGGTCTCTGCAGTTGCGTCTGGCATCTTGTAATAGCCTTTCATGGTGTTGTAGCCGCGGCTGCAGAACTCGCCGTTCACGCCGTCGGGAACTTCTTCGCCGGTCTCAGGGTCTATCACCTTGCACTGCACGTGCGGGAAGGCGTAGCCTACGGTCTCGGTGCGCAGCATAAGGTCGTCCGTCCAGGCTGACATGGTGCTTCCGGGCGAGCTCTCAGTCTGGCCGTAGACGCTGATGATGCCTGTCATGTTCATCTCATCGGGCTGGGCGGCGCGGCGCATGAGTTCGGGCGGGCAGCCGGATCCTGCCATGATTCCTGTGCGCATGCATGAAAAGTCCGTGCTGCGGTAGTTCGGATGGTTGAACATAGCTATGAACATGGTGGGAACGCCGTTGAAGCAGGTTATCTTCTCCTGGTTTATGCAGGCGAGGCTTGCCTTTGCCGAAAAGTAGGGCATGGGGCTCATGGTGGCTCCGTGCGTCATTGAGGACGTCATGGAGAGCACCATACCGAAGCAGTGGAACATGGGCACCTGTATCATCATGCGGTCTGCTGTGGAAAGACCCATTCGGTCGCCTATGCACTTGCCGTTGTTCACGACGTTGTAGTGTGTGAGCATAACTCCCTTGGGAAAGCCCGTCGTTCCGGAGGTGTACTGCATGTTGCAGACGTCGCCGGATCTGACCTTGCTTGCCATGCGGAGTATCTCTTCTTTCGGAACAAGCTCTGCGCGGCTCATAGCTTCCTCGAAGGTGAGGCAGCCCGGATCCTTGTATCCTACGGTTATAACGTTGCGCAGGAATGGCAGGCGCTTGCAGTGGAGAGGTTCTCCTGCTTTGCTCTGCGCTATCTCGGGACAGAGTTCGTTGATTATATGCCTGTAGTTGGAATCCAGAGCGGATTCTATCATAACTATCGTGTGCGTGTCGGACTGGCGGAACAGGTATTCGGCTTCGTGTATCTTGTACGCGGTGTTGACAGTTACGAGGACGGCGCCGATCTTTGTGGCGGCCCAGAAAGTTATGTACCAGGCGGGGACGTTGGTAGCCCAAATGGCTACTTTGCTGCCGGCCTTTACGCCAAGCGATACCAGCCCGCGGGCGAAGTTGTCCACGTCGTCGCGGAACTGCTCGTAGGTGCGGGTGTAATCAAGTGTTGTATACTTAAAGGCGTACTGGTTGGGAAATTCTTCCACTACGCGGTCCAGGACCTGCGGGAAGGTGAGGTCTATGAGCTCGTCCTTTTTCCAGATATATTCGCCTGTGCCGTCGTGGTTTAAGTACAGCTTTCTGCGGTTGCTGCGAACGTTCTCGAACTGCCCCATAAAGCTTATGAAATGCGGGAATATGAAGCTGTAGTCAGAAATATCCTCGACCCATTCAGGCTTCCATTCCAGGGAGACGAAACCGTCGTAATCTATTGAGGAGAGGGCGCGCATCATGTCGGATATGGGGAGTATGCCTTCGCCTATGATGCAGTAGTTGCCGTCCTCGTCAGAATCGCGGAGATGCACGTGCTTTACGTAGCCGCCGAGGTTCTTGATAGTGGTATCGGCGCTCTCTCCGAAGTCGCAGTAGCTGTGGTGCATGTCCCAGAGAACGGCAAGACTGTCGTCGGCGAAGCTGTCCAGCATGTCTGCAAGGCGCTTCGTGTCAGCATATATGCCCTTGGCCTTTACAAGTATGGATACTTTCTTTTCCTTTGCGGCGTCAAGAAGCCGCGCGATGTTGCCAACGGCAGCCTCTTCGTTTTCCGTCATTACTTCGCAACTGACATAGGGGACGCGCATATCGGATGCGGTCCTTATAGTCCACTCCAGGTCCTCCGCGGAAAAGTCGTCGGAAGGATCCAAAGAGGTGTCGAGGCAAACGGCGCTTATGCCGCTGTCTCTTAAGCTGCGCATGGTGGCGCTGAGCCTGTATTTTTCGAGGGGCGCGCCTTTTTCGAACATCTCGGGGTGCTTGTGCAGGTCGTAAAACTCTATGCCCGCGAACCTCATCTCAGAGGCGGCGCCGAGGAGTTTATCCAAAGGCATAGAATACCAGCCCCTGGTGGAATAGGAGAGCCTCATTCGTTATCCTCCTCGTCGTAGACTATCTTGTTAAGGGCGTTTATATAAGCTCTGATGCTGGATCCGATAATGTCTGTGGAGATACCGCGTCCGGAGTAGAGCTTTCCGTCAGCGCGCAGTTTTACTACGGTCTCGCCCATGGCTTCGCGTCCTTCAGTTACGGACTGGATCTGGAAATCGTCGAGTTCGTAATGCTTTCCGACTATCTGTTCTATTGCCAGGAAAGCCGCGTCAACAGGGCCGTCGCCTATAACAACGCTTTCCTTCAGTTCGCCATCCTTTGTGAGTCGTACATGCGCGGTGGCGGAAATGAGGTTGCCTGAATTGATGATGTAGTCCTCGATCTTATACGCAGGGGGGACCTGCATGGCTGAAGACGCGACGATAGCGTCCAGCTCGCGCACATAGACCTTTTCCTTCCTTGCAGCAAGGCCTTTGAAGCGTTCAAAGACCTTGATCTTATCCTCTTCGGTAAGATCGTATCCGAGCGCTTCGGTCTCACTGATTATTGTGGAGATATCGTCGGAGGCGGTGAAATATCGGCCTTCGCCGTTGTCCTGTACGCCGTTCTCGAAGGGGGAGGTCTTGCTCCTTACCTGGGTGAACATGCGCTCCGCCTGGTCCGCGATCCTTGTGATCTCAACGTTTCTGACGTTCGCGGCAAGTCTGATGTCGTTGCCGCGCTGTTTGATGATGTTTACTATGTTTTCTACGCTGGCGCTCCCGTCCGGGTATATAGCGGCTTTGATCTCCCTGGCTCCGGCGCAGGCGGCGGCTATGCTGCAGGCGTCCGCCATAGCGAGGCTGTTGTCTGCGCAGATGCCCAGTATTACTCCGCTTGCCGCGGAGGTGTTCGCGTTTTCAAGTATGTCGGCAGTGAAATCGGCGAATTCTCCGGGAAGCATCGTCCCGGCGCTGTCGCAGAGGGTGATGGCCGTGGCGCCTGCTTCGGCGGCGGCTTCTATTATTTCGTAGAGGAAGCCTCTGTCCGCGCGGGTAGCGTCTTCTGCCAGGAACTCAACGTCGTCGCAGAGATCTCTAGCGAAGGTGACAGCGTCGATCACTGCTTCTACCATATGCTCAGCGGACCAGTGGTAGATGTATTCCATCTGAACAAGGCTTACGGGCGCGCAGATCTGTATCCTGGGGCGTTTCGCGGACTTTAAGGCTTCCCAGGTTGTCTCTATCTGGGCTTTGTCCGGTCCGGTCTGCACGCTTACCG
>JAEEGL013167765.1_pt1 | contig 11871 bp, 5 predicted proteins | sample 9134231 | NCBI WGS metagenome assembly JAEEGL01 (sample SAMN16246548, study PRJNA631951) | gut metagenome | biome: gut microbiome; feature: rumen; material: fiber-attached | host: Bos | place: Iran: Karaj | collected 2018-10 | reverse complement strand
CGCCATACTCCGAGCAGATGTTGCGTGTGAGCATCTTCAGACCACCCTTGGAGGCAGCGTAGGCCGAGGCGGTCTCACGGCCCAGCTCCGGCATCATCGAGCAGATGTTGATAATCTGGCCCTCGCCGCGCTCCATCATCTCGGGGAGCACGGCGGAAGCGACGATGAACGGGGCGACGAGGTCCACGTCGATGACGGCCTGGAACTCGGAACGCGTCATCTCGTACATCGGGATGCGCTTGATGATGCCGGCATTGTTCACAAGGATGTCGATTTGTCCAACCTCCTCATGGATCTTCTCCACGAGTGCCTTCACGTCATCTTCTTTCGTCACATCGCACACATAGCCATGAACGTTCTCAATGCCTGCCTCCTTGTAGTTGGCGAGTCCGCGTTCCAATGCTGCCTGGTTGATGTCGTTGAAGATGATGTTTTTGATGCCTGCTCCAACAAATGCCTTGGCGATGTTGAAGCCAATACCGTAAGAAGCACCGGTAATCCAGGCGTTCTTACCCTCTAATGAAAACATATTTGCCATAATTTCGTAGTTTTTTTTATATGGTTTTTCTTTCTTTTTGCAAATTTACAGAAAAATTTCCAATAATCCCTGTATGAACACATAAAAATTGTGTGAACGATGTTTAACTTCGCATTAGATTTCTTAATCAGGTGAAGATGAAATTAAGGGTGGTTCTAAAAAATATGTCGGATTGCATAAAAGGAAATCTTGAATACATCTGCATGGAATCCGACATCAAAGAAGCAACAACGATGTTTCAGTATTGTTCTTAATGGATTTCCTGTTCTTTTTGAGCAGAGCTGCTTTTTGTCAATTTCCCATTCATCTTTTTTGATTCTTCATTCATCATTCTTCATTCTTCATTTTAAAAGCCGCTTGTATCGCTTATAAAAAAATCTCAACGTTTTGCCCAGCCAGGTGTAGCGGATGCCCCAGTCGCGGATAGCTACTTTGAAGAGCTGTTCTTTCTTTTCGTCTTTCTCAGGGGGCTGATGGGTGACGACTATGGCATGGTTCAGCGGCTCACGGTCGAACTCATACCGCTGAAGCCAGCGGTTACCACGGAAATGGGTGCCGCTGTCAAGACCAATGTTCCGCACTAACGTATGATAAGGTGTCAGGCACAGCCCACCGGCCTTGTATATCGCGATTTCCCAGCAGATGTCCCAGGGAATCGGGGTCTTGTCGAGCGATTTCAGGCAAGGAAACACGCCGTCGTACTGCATCGTGTTTATGTCCTCCCGCGTCATGCCTTCCAGGGCCTCTTCTCGGCTTTGGTAGTGGGTGAAATGTTGTTTCCATTTCGATGCCCATGTGCCCCAGCCCCAGCCAGACATATGGGGGGTGAAATAGAATTCCTCACCGTCATCGCCGGGAAGGTCCAGGTTGGTGAAGCCCGACACGTGCATCACACGCTCATCATCTTTGTATATATAGAACGCCTGGTTCATATAGTCGAGGAAATAGGGCGAAGTCACGATGTCGTCTTCCAATACGATGATGGTCTCGTGACGGTCGAGCACATAACCGATTCCTTCAATGATATTACGTTCCAGGTAGATGTTCTTCGGACGTTCCACGATGGTCATGCTTTTCAGCGCGTGTGTCGTCTGAATCTCCTGCTCTACCTCATGAAGTACTCGCCTCACCTCATTCACCTTCTCCCACGAACGTTCATCCTTCCCGCCGTCGCTGAACACATACACATCAGTCTCCGATGCATGCTGGTTGTGCATCAGTGCCTCCAACGTCTTGCGGGTGTTGTCTGCGCGGTTATAAACGAATATGGCTACAGGGGAATGCATGGTTTTAATTAAGTAGAGACTCCCCGTGGGGTGTCTAATATACTCCCCGTGGGGCGTCTGAATGAAAAACGTACTAAGCCCAAAGATCTAAGAATTAATCGTCAATTCCCCCACATGGAGGTTGACGGTGTCAAAATCTGGCAATTTCATGTAATCGCCGTATCTGAGTGTCAACACCTTATGAGTGTCTTTGGGCACAGGGAACATCCGGCCTTCAAATTCCATCTCCGTCAGCGGCAGGATATCCTCCATGTGGCGCGGGTCGTGGTAGGGAATGCCAAGGCCCCAGTTCTCACGCGAACGGCTCAGCTTGCATATCAACTTGAGTATGGGATACACGACAAACCGGTTGAATCGGGTGATGAACCGCACTTTCCACAGCCCTTTGTTGTCGTCACCCATGCGGTTCATGATCTTATACACATGGCCCTGTGTCTTCTCCGACAGCAGATGCACCCACAGCGGCTGTTTGTAGAAGGGAAAGATGTCAATGTAAATGCCACGCTCCTTCCACACACGGTCGTAACGGTTGCTCTCAGAGAGAAACGACCTCCGGTCGCGTACTTTCGCATAGAAGAAGAAATAATTGGGGTCGGTATCCAGCGACTGTAGTGCCATCGTCTCAGGAAGCTCGTCCGGCAGAACTTTCAGCAGCCGCTTATAGTCGGGAAGGAGCATCTCGATGTCGAGGTCGTCATCCCAAGGGATAAAGCCCTTATGACGTGCAGCCCCGAGCAGAGTGCCGCAGCTGAGCCAGTAGGTGATGTGATGTTTTTTGCAGATGCGGTCCACCTCAATGAGCAACTCCAGCATGCGTTGTTGCTGCTGCCGAAGCAGGGAGCCGTCGGGATTGAAGCGGGCTCTTAAGGCTTCTTGGTCTATGTCTGGCTGATTGGGCATCATTTATGAGTTAGATTTTATTTATATCCGTAATTCGTTCAATTTACGAATGTTCTCTTCTTGTTCACCGCAAAATTAGGCATTTATTATCATAACACCAAATTTTAAGTCTGAAAACACAAAAAATGGATTGTAATCCTAACCCCGGAACCGGTCAATCCTGTCGAGGAGTGGGGTGCTGTCGGCAGTGGTGAATTTGCGTGCGAACATTTTTCCGGAGTTGACGAGCTCGTCGAAGTCGGCGTCGTTCCAGATGCGTATCACGGGCACATAGTCGATATAATGCAGAAACGTGAGGGCTTTGAGTGTGGTGTAGTCTCCGGTGTGGAGATCTGCCAACGCAGCGTAAGTCGGATTGTTGAAGACGATGGTTGGTATGCATGTCTCCGACGGTGCGAACGAGGTCTTGAAATACTGATGGATAGCTGGTTGCTCCTGCCAGGTGCGGACAACATAGTCTGCCAGGTCGTGGCTCAGACAGAAGTAGTCGCTGCCTTTATAGAGATGCCACAGCTTGCCGTCCACTTCCAACCATAATTTCTTGCGCAGACCCGTCAGTTTGCAGAATTTACGCAGTGCCTTCGACAGCCAGTCGTTCGCTTTCGCGCTCAGCCAGCGGATGTCGGTCTGCGGACGGAAAAGACGGTAAATCCGTTTTTTGCTTTCCTCCACTTCCTCCGTGTCGAGGCAGATGCCGGATATCAGCTCGTGTTCACCGCATTGGCTCAGATAATCTCGGATTTGACCGTTGCTCCACAGTGGATAGTCCTGACCGCTGAGCATGAACAGACGGTCGAACCGCACAGATAAGTCGAGGGCGGCATGGATCATCCGCATCTGAAATTCCACTTGCGAGTAGGTGCCCCAATATACGTTCACGCGGTCGCTGAGGTAATGGACATTGTCGCCTTCAGTCAGTTCCTTAAAGGGCCGGATATCCACTTTGGCATCCACATGAATGAAGAAATGAACGTCTGCGCCGTCTAACGCTTTGATCAGACGGCTCAGATGCTGCGGGTCGGTGAAGGTGGATATCAAATATGCGATTTTCATTCGAATTGTTTTTATTTATAGAAACCGTTACTCGACTTTCGCAAGTTCTTGACAAAATCTTACATCTTACATAATTAAATCTTTAAATGATTTCAGCTTCCTTTTTGCTTTCCTTTCATGTAAGCAAGGCTCTCGCGTAGGATTTTGGCTCCGGTCAGCCAGACGGCTCCGAGGTAGATGGCTCCTGCTATGAGTATTCTTGAAATAAGCAGGATATAGATGTTTTCAATGCTTCGCGTGAGGTAATAGGTCACCACCATCGACAGCATGGCGAGTAATGCGAACGGCAGGATGTCTTTAAGCGCGACAACGAGCCTGAGGGGGATTTCACGCTGCAGGAAGGCATGCCACAAAAACATCCAGCCGAGATAAATCACCACGTAGGAGATAATCATCAAATGCAAGCCTTTCAGCTCCAGCCCGCCTCCGAACCAAGGCAGACATACCTCCCATTTCATGAACTTCACGCAGCATACCGTAGTGATGACAAGCAGACCCTGAGACAGGATGTTCCACATATACGTTCCGCTCTTTCCGCGGCTGATAAGCAGGTTCTGATAAAGCGCTGCGATGGGCATGAATGCGCCAGCCACACACAGCAGCTGCATGATCTCAGCGCTGGGCAGCCATTTCGCCCCCACCGTGATGGTGATGAACTGGGGCGCCACGAGCACCAGACCAAACAAAGCGGGGAAGGTGACGAGGGATGTGAAACGAAGCATCTTCCGAAATGCCCTGACAAGACGCTCCTTGTCGTCGCCCACCTGCACGAACATAGGCTGTGCCACCTGCTGCACTATCCCCGTGATCATGTTGCTGCCCATCTTGTTCCATTTGTCGGCTTGTGTGTATTGACCTACCTCATGTTTGGTGTAAAACTTACCGAAAAGCAGTGAGAACACGTTGTTGTTGATGCAGTTGAAGATGTTGGTGATAAGCAGTTTGCATGAGAAACCGAACATCTCGCGTATCGGTTTCCATGAGAACGCCAACGAGGGGCGGAATCCGGAGAATTTCCAGCTGAGCACCGACACGGTGGCGACAAACACGATATTCTGGGTCACCACGCTCCAGTAACTCATCCCGCAAACGGCCATGATGATGCCGACGATGCCGGACAGCACAAGCGACGTTATGCCGATGATGGTCTGCTGTTTCACTTTCAGCTGACGGAACAGGATGGCACGGGGGGTAATCGAGAAGCTGGCGAAGAAAAAGCCGGTGAACGCATATCTCGCCAGCCACAGCAGCTCCGGCTCACCGAAGAAGCCGGCTATCAGAGGGGCACAGAACCACAGAATCACAAACATCAGCGCGCTGCAGCCCACATTAAACCAGAACACGGAGTTGAAGTCGAGTGGCGTCGGGTCCTTGCGGTTGGTCAGCGCGGAGATGAAGCCGCTCTCCTGAAGGGCCGATGCAATGGCGGTGAAGATGGCAAGCTCGCCTGCCAGTCCGTAGTCGGCATCCGACAGTATATTGGCAAGAACAATTCCGAACACGATGTTCAGCAGCTGCATCACGCCGTTGTTCATCATGCCCCACATCAGACCTTTTGCAGTCTTCTCTTTCAACGAGGTTTCCATAATCAACTGCAAATTTAAAATTTCCTTTTCAAATTAGCAAGAGATTATCATGATTCTTTTTTATTTCTTAAGTATAAATTAATTACAACAGGGTCCGTTGTCCGGAAACCTCAGAATCAATTATTCATTTTTCATTGGCTTTGCCGAACCTGCTCACGCTCGGCAGAGTAAGAACTAGTTCTTACTTTACATTCGCTTAATCGCAGGTTTCTTCATTCTTAATTCATAGAACCGTCCTGCTCCCGAGCCCGCCTGCGAAACCTCCCAAATTGTACGACTAATAGAAGGTGAAGTTTTCTTACTTTACAAGCACTCATTTATCAGAATCGCACAATGGCAAGACACACAAATCATACTCTTGACTAATGCAGCCATTGCCATCGTGCGATTCTGAAAACATGCTAATACTTTGATTCACTTGCAAGATTATTCTGTGACAGGGCGAACCGATAGACCGCCGTTACGGCCGTAGCTGTCCCAGAACGTGTTGCCGCCGCTGAAGTAGAGGCCGTATGCGCTGCCGGAGTAGTACGGGCCCTGCGTGGACGACCAGTAGTAGCCGCTACTGCCGACATCGTCCGTGCCGCCATCCCAGCGGCAGCCCGTAGCGGGCAGGAAGATAGAACCGCCATGGGCAGCTGTGAACTTTCGACCGTTTATTCCGTTGACATTAGTCCATTCGCCGGTGCAGTTTAAAAGAAGTTTAATTTGATCAAGGCTTGGCATACGCCACTTGCCACCCCATTTCACGTGGGCGACGTCGTATTGAGTGCCGGCGATGTCACTGCCGAGGTTATGGCAAGTTGAAGAACCGCCGTCGCAGTGAATGTAGGTGCTCCAGTCGTAATAATCTTTTTCCTCCGTCTCGCCCCAGGCGTAATAACCGCCGTATCCCCAAGGAGCGGAAGCCCCCACATTGCAGCAGGACCATTTGCCTGCCTCACCCATGTCGATGATGTGCGGGTGATTTCCGTCGGGGCAGAGACCGGCTGCAACGGCAGGGTCGGGCTCAGATTCGGAGATAACGGGGCGAACCGCATGGCCGTAGAAACGATCGCTTTGGGTCCAACCCACGTACTCATTGAAGAAGCCTAGGCCAAACGCAATGAACGAGAAGTTCGGGCTCTGCGTGGATGACAAGTAGCAACCGTAGCTGCCAACGTAGCTCGTGTGGTCGTACCAGCGGTAGCCTGAAGCTGGAAGGAAGATTGAACCACCATTAGGACAGGTGATTTTAATTCCTTTCACACCGTTGACGGAGACCCATGCACTTGAGCAGTTAATACTGAGAATTTCAAGCTGCTCTTCACTTGGCAAACGCCAACTGTCCCCCCATTTCACATGAGCCACGTCATAATCTGTGCCGGCAATGTCTTCTCCAAGATTATGGCAAGCCTCTACACTTCCATCACAATGGATGTATGTGTTCCAGTCATAATATTCTTTTTCCTCCGTCTCTCCCCATGCATAATACCCGCCGTATTCCCATGGAGCTGATGCGCCAACATTGCAGCATGACCATTTGCCCGCATCTCCCATATCGATAATATGGGGGTGGTTCTCGTCAGGACACAAACTGGCTGGATCTGCTAGTTCGGGTTCGAGTTCTGATTCAGAGATGATGGGACGGACACTTACACCGCCACTACGGTTAAGAAAGCTCATACCAGAATAGACAATCTGGTTCTCGAAGTCGAAGGTGTACGCATTGCCCGGGAGGTAACGCCGCTGCGTGGACGACCAGTAGAAGCCGTAGCTGCCAACGAAGTCCGTGTCGTCGTACCAGCGTTTGCCCGCAGCGGGAAAGAAGATAGAACCACCATTTGAACCAGTTAATCTCCTTCCTGCCACACCATTGACAGTGATCCACTCACTTGAGGAGTTGTTTATGAGCATTATTAGTTGATCTTCACTTGGCATCTTCCAATCTTCGCCCCATTTCACGCGAGCTACGTCATAATCTGTGCCGGCAATGTCTTCTCCGAGAAAATGGCAAGAGTCTTCACTTCCATCACAATATTTATATGTGCTCCAGTTATAATTTTCTTTTTCTTCTGTCTCTCCCCATGCATAATAGCCGCCGTATTCCCATGGAGCGGAAGCCCCCACATTGCAGCAGGACCATTTGCCTGCCTCACCCATGTCGATGATGTGCGGGTGGTTCTCGTCGGGGCAGAGACCGGCTGTGACGGCTGGGTCTTCAGATTCGGAGAGGACAGGACGGACACATTGACCGTAGTAACGGTAGAAGAATCTGGTGGACACTCTGCCACCGCTGAAGTTGAGGCCTTCCGCCATCTCCGAGTCATTTGAGTGCTGCGAAGACGACCAGTATCCACCATTGATGCCGGTGTACACATCATAACCCGACCGATTGCCCGCAGCTGGTAAAAAGATAGTTCCGCCATTAGGGGCTGTGAATTTTTGACCATCTATGCCATAGACTGATGTCCATTCACTTGTACAGCCATAACACAGAGTAAACATCTGCGCAATATTTGGCAAACGCCACATGTCACCCCATTTCACGTGAGCGACGTCGTAATCTGTGCCTGCAATGTCAGCACCAAGATCATGACAAGTCTCTACTTTTCCATCACAATGTTTATATGTGATCCAATCGTACACATCTTTCTCTTCTGTCTCACCCCAGGCATAGCAACCACCGTATTCCCAAGGAACGGAGGCATCGACGTTGCAACACGACCATTTGCCGGCATCGCCCATGTCGATGACATGGGGATGATTGGAGTCAGGACACAGTCCGGCAGCAACAGCCGGGTCTATTTCAGGAAATATAACAAGAAAATTACCATTCTCCTTCCATCTGGCCTCAAAATCCAAAGATTCCATGACATCTGCTGGTTTTGTTGACCATTTCCCGTCGCTATTTATGGATGATATCATAGCTGAATTATCGGAAAAATTGTAATGCTGGAGCTCTATATTTCCGTCTGTACAGGTGAAATATGGCATCCAACCCCAGTTTTCAGAATCAAACACCTGCTTTTTCGTTAAACTGATGTTGTCAAGAGGTGATTCAAAGAGATAACCATCCATGCCGTATGAATTATCCTCATTTTTTGAATTGATGAAAAAGAGGATATTGTTTAATTTTAAATCAAGGACCATACACAAGGAATGTTCCTCATCTCCGGACAGATACAGGTCATTACTAATAACTTCAGAACGCTTATTACCATTTTTCTCAATGGACAATGTTAATTGTGACCTATAGAACACCTTTCCATCACCATTCACTCGGGTGTCATTCAGAAAATTCTTCTCGTAGAGTTCACAAGTCACCCCATAACGTTGGTGAGAATATATTAAAAATCGCCCGTTTACTGAAACTTCAGAAATGACAGGTCGAACATGTTGGCCCCAGTAGGAGGAGCAGGCGAAATGATCTTCAATCGAAAAACCTCTGCCAAAAACAAGGCTGTAATTTATTGGATATATACTACCATCTTTTTGAGTGGATGACCAATAGTATCCGCAGTCGGATGGACCAAAATTATAGCTTTTGTAGGTTATGGCCGGCAAGAAAATTGAACTGCCATTGGAGGCTGTATATTTTCTGCCATAAACACCATTGACTGAAGTCCACACGCTGGAACAACTGTTCAAAATCTCAATCTGCGCAAGATTAGGTAAACACCAATTATCACCCCATTTCACGTGAGCAACATCGTATTCTGTGCCGGCAATGTCGTTTCCCAAATTCTTGAAACAATCATAATAATTTGTACCATCTTTAAAAGCATCTAAATCGAAATACACGTATGTTGCTTCTCCGTAATCACTCTTTTCCTCCGTCTCGCCCCATGCGTAATAGCCACCGTATTCCCATGGAGCGGAAGCCCCCACATTGCAGCATGCCCATTTGCCTGCCTCACCCATGTCGATGATATGCGGGTGGTTCTCGTCGGGGCATAGCGTAATTGTCTTGAACCAGCTTATCGGGGAGCCGTTCACATACGAGCCGGACTGGGTGTCGTAATATGAAATCCGCCAATAGTATTTCGTGTCGGATTTAAGATTGGAGAAGGTGGTTGTCTCGCCTTTCTCATTGTAAACTGTTTTCTCGCCTTCTGTGCCGTTGATGGTGATGTCGGCAGTCTGCGTGGTTCCGCTCATGTCCGGTTCCTCGCTTAGGATGATGCGGCATTTCAGCTCGCCGGTTGATGGAGGCATGACGGCGAATGTGCAGGCAACGGTTGAGCCAGCCACGTAGGTTGCGTTATCCGGGGAGAGATCAGTGAAAATCTCCGTGTTGTAGTCAGCAGTTACAGTAATTGAGATAATCAGCTTCCTTGAGGTATTCTTATCTACGACCGTAATCTTTGCCTGACCGGGCTGCAGGGCATAGACTTTCAGGAATCCGTCGGTGGAGAAGCTGTCGCCCTCACCGATTTCCGTGTCACCGGCAGCCTTCACTTTCCGTCTGTCTGAGGCGGTCGAGGAGTCTGAGAGCCACTCAACCGTGACGATGTCCGGGTTCTCGTTCGTCACCTCGTAGTCTCCGCTACCCGACACCCTGACGATTCTGACGTCCTCACTCTCGCCGGTGGTCATCTCCAGGCTGCTCTTATCGACGGTGATGGGCGGTGTGTCGAGTCCAGCCATGATATTGATGACTTTCACCACGTCGGATATGTCGATTGCTCCGTCCTCGTTGACATCCGTACGCGGATTGCTCTTGTCGTTCTGTGCGATGGCATTGATAATCGTCACGACATCGGAGATGTCCGTTTTGTCGTCACCGTTCACGTCACCATAGACATAGCCCACAGAAGCGGCTCTCAACTGGGTTTTCCATGGAGCGGACATGATGCTCACGCCCTCATCCTGCAGACTCTGTGCGTTTGCTGTGTAAGCACAGCAAAAGAGAACCGCAATAAGCAAGTTGTATATAAAATTTTTGTTCATTGGTTGTATAGTTTTTAATGTTATTATTGAAGTTTATATGATTATTTTTGAGATTAGTTTTTCTGTCATCGCCATCGTGCGATTCAGAAAACAATCTAATATTTTAAGTCAAATTACTTGCTAGGTTATTCTGTGATGGGGCGAACGGAAAAGCCGAGGTTACGGTAGAGGTTACCTTGGCCTATCGAATAATCGCGTTGGTCGAAGAAGAGGTAGCATGCGCGACCATAATAGTTGGGGCTCTGCGTTGACGACCAGTAGAAGCCATAGCTACCTATGTAGCACCAATAGCGGCCATCGCGCTGACCTGCAACCGGCAGGAAGATGGTTCCGCCATTAGAAGATGTGAATTTCCGACCGTTGATTCCGTTTACAGACATCCATACGCTTGTACAGTTGTTACTGAGAAGTTCCTGCTGTTCATGGTTTGGCATACACCAGTTACCACCCCATTTGACGTGGGCAACGTCAAACTCTGTTCCAGCAATATCTTCACCGATGTCGTGACAAGTTTCTTGGTTGCCATCACAATGGATATAAGTTTCCCAAGAATACTCATCCTTTTCCTCTGTCTCACCCCAGGCATATCTTCCGCCATATTCCCACGGAGCATTTGCTCCCACATTACAGCATGCCCATTTCCCCGCATTTCCCATGTCAATAATATGTGGGTGATTCTTGTCGGGACAAAGCGTAATCGTTTTGAACTTGTAAATCGGGGAACCGTTCAAATACGATTCGGACTGAGTATCATAATAGGTAATCCGCCAATAATATTTGGTGTCGGATTTGAGATTGGAGAAGGTGGTTATTTGGCTGTTAAAATTGTAATATATTGGCTTGCCTTTCGTAACGTCAATGGTAATGAAAGTGGTTTTAACAGTTCCGCTCAAGTTCGGCACCTCGCCAAGGATGATGCGGCATTTCAGCTTGCCTGTCCAAGGAGGCATGACGATGAATTTACAGGCAAATTTTGAGGCTGGCACATAGGTATTATCTGGGGAAATGCTAGAAAAAATCTCCGTGTTGTAGTCAGCAGTTACGTTGATGGAGATATTAAGCCTACTTGATGTGTTTTTATCCACAATCGTTATGTTTGCCTGACCAGGCTGCAGGGCATAGATCTTCAAGAATCCGTCAGTGGAGAAGCTGTCGCCCTCACCAATTTCTTTATTGAATGAAGTCTTTGAGGTGTTTTTGTCCCCGACCGTAAACTTTGCCTGACCGGGCTGCTGGGCATAGAATTTCAGGAATCCGTCAATGGGAAAACTATCGTCTTCACCGATTTCCGTATCTCCGATAGCCGCCACTTTCCGCCTTTCTGAAGCAGTTGAGGTGTCAGACAAACTCTCACCCATGACGAAATCTGCTGAAAACCACTCAACCATGATAATGTCCGGGTTCTCGTTGGTCACCTCGTAGTCACCGCTTCCCGACACCCTGACGATTCTGACGTCCTCGCTCTCGCCAGTGGTCATGTCCAGGCTGCTCTTATCGACAGTGATGGGTGGAGTGTCGATTCCCGCCATGATATTGATGACTTTCACCACGTCGGAAATGTCGATGTTTCCGTCCT
>JAEEGL012148348.1_pt1 | contig 11871 bp, 14 predicted proteins | sample 9134231 | NCBI WGS metagenome assembly JAEEGL01 (sample SAMN16246548, study PRJNA631951) | gut metagenome | biome: gut microbiome; feature: rumen; material: fiber-attached | host: Bos | place: Iran: Karaj | collected 2018-10 | reverse complement strand
CTCCGCAAACGCGGCGCCGCTGATGTAGCCGGTGCAGTCCCTGTTGTCCGGCTTCTCGTCGTGCACGCATTCCGGGCGGGGACAGAGCACGCCGCTCTCATCGATTGTCTTGTCATAATAATACAGGAAGCTGCCGCCGTAACTCACATTGTTAAGATAGTAGGCGTCCTCCGTTTCAACTACCGCGGCCATTATAGGCGCGGCCGCGTTGTTGTCGTAATCCGTCTCCCGGTCGAAGGCGATCACGTCCGCCGATCCGGCGGGCTGCCCTGTTTGCACGGCTTGCTGCTCACTCACTTTGCCGCAGGAGGCGAGCGGAAGGAGCATGAGAGCCGCAAGCAGCAGCGAAAGGACGGACTTTGATTTTTTTATGCATTGCATCTTTTTCATCCCTCCCCAAAGCCGGAAACTGAATATCTTTATGAAAAAATAATACAACATGTTCTATAACTTGTCAAGCGCTGCTTTCGGAACTAAAAAAGCCTTCCCATCGGGGGGAAGGCGGCAGGCGAAGCCCGACGGATGAGGCGTCAATGCGCGAAAGAGCATATCATCAAAAAAGCCTTGTCCGCAAGGATCAAAGGACGGAGCGTGTTTTGATTTTTTTTGCTGCATTTCATCTTTTCGGCACCCCAAAAGCGGAAGGCCGCATATTCTTGTATAGATAAAATACAATACGTTCTATCGCTTACCAAGCGTTGTTTATAAAAAAATAAGGGGCGGCAAAGGCTGCCGCCTGTCAAATCAACATTATGGATCCTGTGATGCTGCTCGCTGTTCGCTTCGCTCACTCTTCAGTCATAATGCGTATTATTTCCTTATCGGTCTCGCGCATGCCGTCGCTGCCGAGCCTGCCGACGTTTTTTATGGTATTCTCAACGCCCTTACTGACGATGCCGTCGCCGGCGTAGAACTGGCTGCCGCACATATAGATGCTGTAGCCGAGCAGGCCCGCGTTGACCGCCGCGGCGATCTTGCCCGCGCAGCTCGCCTTCGCGCCGTCGCAGACCACGCCGGAGATGATCGCGAGGGAATTGACCAGCGTATGGGCGATCTCGTCATAGCCGCCGCCCATCAGGAACGCGATGCCCGCGGCCGCGCCGCAGCCCGCGCTGATCGCCCCGCAGAACGCGGAGAGACGGCCGATCCAGCTCTTCTGGTGGATCGTGATGAGGTCCGAAACGATGACGGCGCGGATCAGCTCCTCGTCGGTTTTACCGTATTCGTCTGCATAAACGACGACGGGCAGGGAGGCGGTCATGCCCTGGTTGCCGCTGCCGGAGACGATGATGACGGGCAGCTCGCAGCCGCTCATACGGGCGTCGCTGCCGGCGGCGGGGTAGGCCATCGCGCGGGTGCGGACGTCCCTGCCGAAGGTCTTGATGAGCGCTTTGCCGACGCAGGCGCCGTAATCGTTGGTGAGGCCCTCCTCCGCGATGGCGGAATTGTAGCGGATCTGGCGGATGACCGTTTCGCCGATGTCTTCAAGATCCACAGTCTGCGCGAAATCGATGATCTCCTTGATCGTCATAGCGTCCTTTTCGGTGATGACGCTGCCGCCCTCCGTATCGAAGGTGACCCTTTCGGGAACATAGACGACTTCGCCGTTTTTCTCGATGCGGACGATGTTCGTATGGTAATCCGTGATGCGTACGCGCGCGCTCTCGCTCCCGGCGAAAACGGTGAGGTCAATATCGAAAACGAGGTCGTTATCCGCGGGATTGACCGTTATCGGCACGGTCTCGAGGAACTGCTTGATCCTTTCGCGCCCTTCGGCGTCCACGCTCGCGATGACCTCGAGGATCTTCGCGTCGTCGCCGGCGGCGATGCCGGCAGCGGCGGCGGAGCGGATGCCCTTCATGCCGCCCGTGTTAGGCACGATGACGCTCTTGACATTTTTGATGATGTTGCCGCTGACGATGATATGCACGCGGTCCGGCATTTTGCCGAGAACGCTGCGCGCCTTTGCCGCCGCGAACGCGATGGCGATGGGCTCAGTGCACCCGGCGGCGGGGACAAGCTCCGCTTTCAGAATGGAGATATAGGATTGATAGCGCGGATCGGTCTTCTGCATATCGGGGATCCTCCTCAAAAGGTTTGCGCGAAACGGCGCAGTTTTCACCGAACACTATTATAGCAGAATATCGCGGGGCAAACAAGCGCGAATATAACGCTCCGCCGCTTTCCGCGGTGGGCCGCGGGGTTGAAATCCGCCCGGATTTTTGGTATAATAATAGTAGGGGACAGTTCCCGACAGAAAACTTTTTTTAACTCAAACCACAACGAAACAGCAAGCCTTCACCCTGCCTTTCACGGCCTTATTACGCATACTTAAAATGGAAGAGATCGCCAAAGAAAACTATTGTATTACCTATTCATGGATGGACAAGCTCGGTCTGCGCCAGACAGCGATTCGGGTCTACGCGGTGATCTACGGCTTTACCAAAAACGGGCAGAGCTGGCATGGCAGCTGCTCAACGCTTGCCGAGTATGCCGGAACAACGCGCAGAAGCATTATGAGGGCCCTTTCCTGTTTGGCGGAACGCGGCCTGATCGAGCGCATCGGAGTGAAATGCGTCGGCAGCGGACGCCCGATCGTGGAATACAAGGCGCTGCGTCCCGACGGCGAATGTGACGAATTGTCACTTCCAATGTGTCAGGATGTCACGTTCAATGTGACAAACAGTCACGTTCAATGTGACAAAATGGCACATAATAATATAAACAATAATAAAGATGATAATAAAGAGATACGTATAAACATACCGTCATCCAGGGGGCTGACGGCGCGAGCGAGCGAAGCGGATGCGTTTTTATCCGCAAGCTTTCCCCTTGAGGGGATGATGGCGGGTCGCTTCGGCGAGCTGAAAAATGAGGCGTCGGTCACACCGGAAAAGAAGGCGCAAGCCGTTCATGCTCCGGCAGAAAACCGCCAGGAGAAAAACCGCCCGGAGAAAAACCGCCCGGAGAAAAAATGCGCCGACAATGCCGCCTTCGAAGCCGAATTCGAGGAGCTTTGGGCGCTCTATCCCCGCAAGCAGGGCCGTGCGGATGCGCTCAAGGCGTATATCCGCTCAAGACGCGGCGGCACAGCCGCGGAGACGGTGCGCAGCGGCATCGAAAGGTATAAGTCCGCGCTTGACGCCGGGGGAGTGGAGCCGCGCTTTATAAAGCAGGGCGGCAACTGGTTCATCGGCCGCTGCTGGGAGGATTCTCCGCCGGCATACGAACGGAGTTATGCCGCCGGAGCGCGCGCACGAAACCGGGCGCTTAACTATAAGCAGCGGCAGTATACCCGCGAGGACCTGAAGCGGATGGGCATAAGCCTCGGCGAGGAGATATACGGGGACGAAGACGAGTCATGAGTTCAGAGCTTCGGCCGATTCCGCATCAACAAAAAAACGGAAGGCCGGAGCCTTCCGCTGTAATTGCTGTTCGATCAGTCCTGAACGTAGGGCAGCAGCGCGACCTGACGGGCGGACTTGATGGCGATTGCCAGCGCCCTCTGGTGCTCTGCGCAGACGCCGCTCATCCTGCGGGGCATGATCTTGCCGCGCTCGGTGATGAACTTGCGGAGCTTCGCAGCGTCTTTGTAATCGATATATTCAACCTTATCGACGCAGAACTGGCAGACTTTACGCCTGGACTTGCGGGGACGGGGCCTCATTTTGCGTTCTTCCATTTTTTACTCCTTTCGCAAAATCAAAACGGTAAATCATCATCGGTGACATCTGTGAACCCGTCGGAAGAATTGCCGAGCGAAGTTCCCTGATATGCGCCCTGGTCGGATGCCCGGTTATCCTGCCAACTGTTCTGCCGGGGAGCATCCTGCGCGGGATTGTTGTCGGACGGATGGGGATACGCGCGGTTGTAGCCCTGCTGGGGCTGATAGCCGCCCTGGCCCTGGTAGCCCTGATTCTGGGGATAACCCTGGCCCGCGGGAGCGCCGTCCCTGGGGGAGAGGAATTCGACCTCGTCCGCAGTGACCTCGAGGGAGACCCTCGTGGTTCCGTCCTTTGCTTCGTAGGTGCGGGCGGAAAGCTCGCCGACTACGGCAATTTTCTTTCCCTTGCTGAGAAAACGGGAGCAGGTTTCACCAAGCTGGCGCCATGCGGTGATGCGGAAGAAATCGGTCTGGCGGTCATCGCGGTTCGCAACAAATCTGCGGTTGACGGCGATGTTCATCGTGCAGACGTTGACTCCGTTCGGCGTGGTGCGAAGCTCGGGGTCGCCGGTAAGATTGCCAATCAGAAAAATCTTGTTCATTGTGAATCCTTTCTCGGGGTTCAATGCGCGGGAAAAATTACTCGTGATGGACGGTAACTTTGTAGCGCATGATCTTTTCATCGTTCTTCAGGTTACGCTCGAGCTCTGCGGGGAGAGCGGGTTCGCCGTTGAAAACAACGAGAACGTAGTAACCCTCGGTCTTGTAATTGATCGCGTAGGCGAGGCGGCGCTTGCCCCATTCGTCTACCTTTTCGATCTCGCCGCCGTTGGCGGTGATGATACCGTTGAACTTATCGATTACGGATTTGGTCTCCTCCTCATTAAGCTCGGGCACGATAACATACAGACTTTCGTACTTCTTCACTTAATTCACCTCCTTATGGTCTTATGGCGCCTTTCAGCGCAAGGATTTGGGCGTGCAAAAAGCATGCCCGCGTTTGTTGGCAAGGTATTATAACATGCGCTTTCACGCTTTGCAAGTGCTTTTTGCCGTGAATGCAAGTATATTTCATCCGTCAGCGGTTCGCAAGCGCGAGCAGACCGAAAACAAGGCAGAGCGCCTCAGGGATCAGCAAAACAAGATCCAGCGTGAGCTCCGTCCGCCCGCGAAAAAGCTTTTTCGCGCCGAAGAAGACGAGGCATCCGATGAGCGTGCCGAGCGTGTTCGTGATAAGATCGGTGACGTCGCTGACGCCGATCGCGAACGCGTATTGGATCAGCTCGAAAGCGAGGCTGACAAGGAAGCCGACGGCAATCCTGCCGATCAGGCGCCGCGGGCGGCCAAGGAGCGAGAGCAGGAGTCCGAGCGGTATGAAGACGGCTCCGTTCAAAAGGACCTCCTCCCCGGCAACGCGGAGATTTGCGGCTGATTGGATAGAGCGGAACGGTATCCAGTCGATGCTGCGCCCGCAGACAAGCCAGCGCAGCTGCTCCGGCGTGACGGCGAGCTTCAGCAGCACGATCCAGACGAGGATCAGGCCGTAGAGCACGAACACGGTCACGGTAAGGACGGGATATTTCGGTTTTTCGGGCATTGGCGCCTCCTATCGGTGTCCTTTGGACACAAATCAACATAAGTGTATTAGGAATGATAACACACATAATGAAACTTGTCGATACCGGATAAAAAAGAAAAAGCGCCGGAAGGCGCGGGATGAGTGAAATCGTTTGTACGGTGAAATCGCTGCGCGGCGAAATCGGCCGCGTACGGCCGGTGAAATACCCGAACAGCGTTCGGGCGTTCATGAGGATTTTCCGCTTGCGGAAAATCTGATTTAAATTTCCCCGAAAAAACGCAAAAGAGTAGGTGTATCTGCGGCTTTTATTCCGCGTTCCGCCGATCAATTTGGCGCTTTGCGTCGCGTTCGGCGATGGCATGGCGCTTGTCGTAGAGCTTTTTGCCCTTCGCGACGGCGAGCTCGAGCTTGACCTTATCGTCCTTGAGATAGAGGCGCAGGGGGATGAGGCTGTAGCCGTCCGCCTGGGAGAGCGCGCCGAGCTTCAGTATCTCGCGCTTATGGAGCAGGAGCTTTCTTTCGCGGAACGGATCGCGGTTGAAGATATTGCCCTTCTCGTAGGGGCTGACGTGCATGCCGACAACGAACGCCTCGCCGTTCTTCACTTTGGCGTAGGAGTCCTTGATATTGACCTTGCCCATGCGGATGCTCTTGACCTCGGTGCCGACGAGGGCGAGGCCGCATTCATAGGTGGATTCAATAAAATATTCGTGCCTTGCCTTCCGGTTCTCGGCAAGCTGCTTTTCACCGCGTTTGATTGCCATAGTTCAAAAAAACCGCTGTTCGGGCGGCTCCGACAAACATCTTTTTAAACTCAAAAACGCAGCACCTGACCGCGCAGGTGCTGCGCCATTGCATTTCGTGATGAGGGATCAACCCAGGGGCAGAAGAACGATTGCCAGAACGCCGACGATGATCGCGAGAATGACGGTTATCTTCTGGAGCTTGGCCTGCTTGGAAGCTTTCTGATTGCGGCTGCGGCCGAAAGCGGTGGTATCGTTGCCGAAAGCGGCGCCGAGGCCGGCACTCTTTGCGTCCTGGAGGAGGACGGAAATAACAAGCAGAACTGCCGAAATTACCAGCACGATGTTGATAATGACTTTAACAGTTGACATAGTCCATAGTCCTTTCATTTTAACTGCGACCGCCATTATACCATAGCTTTCCGAAGTATTCAAGAGTTTTTTTGTATAATATGGCAGAAAGTTTTTCTGTTTTCGGGGAAAACTGGGCTTTATCCGGCTTTTGTGGTATAATGACCGCACGGACGGCGCCGCGGCGCATAATAAACCGGGAGGGAAGACACGATGAGCGAAACATTCAACAGGATCTACGACGCTGTGCGCCGCATCCCATACGGCAGGGTCGCGACCTACGGGCAGATCGCGGCGCTTGCGGGCAACCCGCGCTGGGCGAGGGTGGTCGGCTACGCGCTCCACGTCAATCCCGACCCGGATTCTATCCCGTGCTACCGCGTCGTGAATAAGGACGGCCGCGTTTCGCCGGCGTTCGCGTTCGGCGGGGCGAATATGCAGGTCACCCTTCTCGAAAGGGAGGGCGTGGAATTCGTTGACGGGTTCGTGGATATGGAAAAATATCTGTGGAAGCCGGAGGATCAGACGCGCTTACGGGCGGATCACGCCTTGATTTAAATTCGTAAAACAAAACCGGCCGGAGCGATCGCTCCGACCGGGTTTTTGTATTAGATCGATCAAGGTCTCGGCATCGGCTTGAAATCGCCGGGGGTGCTGCCGACAAGGTAGCTGTGCAGGCTGATGCTCGTCCACATCATGACGGAGACGAGCTCCGAGCGGATATAGTAGAAATTGCCGTGGACACGGACGCGGTACCAGCTTCCGATCGAATTCCAGATATCGATCATCGTCGCGCCGCTGACGACCAGGGCGACGTCGCAGTATTCGGAAGGCCCGGTATAGAGCGCGGCTTCGGTGACGCCGTTCGCGAGACCCGCGCGGCCGATCGACTGCTCTGCGCCGTTCGGGGAGGGGAAGAGCACGATGTCGACAAGATCGCCGCGGATATAGCCGAGGATACCGTCCGCGATGCAGAGCAGCCAGCCGTCGGATTCGGAGATGACCTTAACATGCGTGCCGGCGGGGAAGCTCGAATAGAGCGCGCCATCGGTGGAGGGGATGCTGCGCATCCGCACGCCGGAGGTGTTCGTGACGCCGTACGCGACGGGCGAGATGGTATAGGCGTACGCACGCTCGGGGTTATCCTCATGGACGTTCAGAAGATCCATCTTAGAGAAATAGAAGTCCAGTATCTCGCTGAAATTATAGCCCTCATGGGCGAAACCGTCGGCGCCGTACTGCGAAAGGCCGAGGCCGTGGCCCCAGCGGCCGAAATAGACCCTGTAGCCGCCCGTGATATTTTTTCCCCAATAGATCTTGTAGGAACCGCTGAAAACGCCGTAGCTCTTCAGCTTCGTGACGTCGAAACGCAGGGAGAGCTGCCGCTGCGTGTTTCCGTCGAGCACGTTCACTGTAACGTCCATCTTCGTCATATTACGGGTAGTACCGGTGAATTTCGGAGTGTTGACGTCCGCAGAGGTAACGGAGAGGATCTCAACGCCGTGGCCGAGCGTATTCTCGGCCTGGTCCTCGAGCAGATGGCGGAAGGAGCTGTTCGAAACGGATGCGCCGTATTCGATATCGAAGGTCTTGAGCTTCGAGCTGCCGTACTGCAGGTCGATATTGTCGATTCGGATCTGATACGCGTCGTCGAGCGGGGATGTGCCGAAGGCGTGGGAGGGCAGGGCGGTCTCGCCGCCGTTGGTCGCGCCGTAGAAGGCGAGGGGTACGCCGCCGTTATAGAACATCAGCTTGCCGATAACGCCGAGGCAGGCGTTCATGCACTTCGTATAGCCGGGATTGTAGCCGCGGTAGCCCTGATAGGTGAACGAATCGGTGATGTCGTAATCGTCACCGGTGTAGGTGAAGCCGAAGCCGTAGGTCTTCGCGGTGACGGCCTGCGCCTTGAGGCCCTCGATCTCGCAGCTTTCGCTCATCTCATAGGGGATGATGCCGTAAAGGTAGTGCGCCGTCGGGATCACGTTGACGAAACGGACGGTGCCGTCGCTGTTCGCGCGCAGGCGCAGGTGGCCGAGGTACATCCGCTCGTCGTTGAAATCGTAGCCGCCGGTGCGGAGCTGAGCATAGCCCGCGGCGTGGGCGAGGCTAACGCGCTTGATATCGGCCTGAGCGCCGGTGTAGAGCGTTTCGTCGTTGACGATCACGGAAACGCTGCCGCTCTCGGCGCGGATCTTGACCGAAAGGGGCGATTCCGCCGTGCCGTAGAGGGGAGTGCGGTTCTGGTCGATATAATAGGAACCGACAAGATTGAAGCGGATCGTGGAAACGCTGCCGACGTTGATCAGAACGCGGATGAACGAAAAATCGTCGTCGGACGTTCGGGGGATCGACCTTGTGAGGCGGATCTCGCCGTTTTCATCGTAGGGAGAGAGCTCGGAGTGCGGTCCGTCGTCCTCCTCGGTCTCGGGGGCGGGGAACTCGACCCTCTCGCGCTGCTGCGCGGGGGCAGCGGGCGGCTCCGTGCCGCTCTGCCTGCGGTTCTTGGCGGCTTCCGCCGCGGCCGGGACAACGGCTGCGAGGGAAAGCACCGCAAGCAGCAGCACCGCAAGCGCCTTTCTGAAATTTTTCTGTATCTTTCTCATAAATCCAAACCCTTTTTTGCCTGATCCGGCGGCCTTTTCGGCACCGTTTTTTATCGTTTTTCCCCGATCTGAAAGGGGAAAGGAATTTAATTATAACATATATGTTCAAATTTTGCAACAGGGAGCCCGATTTTTTCTTTATAAGCGGATTTTTTCGTTCGCGCAGGGCAAAAATTGGCGGAGGGAGGGGAGCCTTGACGGTTATCGGGGAATGCCGTGATATCGACACATTATAATAAAAAAAGACAAGCATATAAAGAATAAAAATCGATCTGCGGGGCCATTAATAATAATGCAATAAGTCAAACCCTTCCCCAATCGGGGGAAAGGCTTTCACCTGAAACAACGGAGGAAAACAATGGCGGCAAACAAGGTCGAGATCTGCGGCGTGGACACGGGCAGGCTTCCGAGGATCAATCAGCAGAAGAGCACGGAGCTGCTCAAAAGGATCAAAGCGGGGGACAGCGCGGCGCGGGAGGAGTTCATTACGGGCAACCTCCGCCTTGTGCTGAGCGTCATCCAGCGCTTTTCCGGCAGGGGAGAATCGCCGGACGACCTTTTCCAGGTCGGCTGCGTCGGGCTCATCAAGGCGCTCGATAATTTCGACATCGGCCACAATGTCCGCTTCTCGACCTACGCCGTGCCGATGATCATAGGCGAGATACGCCGCTTCCTGCGGGATAACAGCAGCCTGCGCGTCAGCCGCTCGCTGCGGGACACCGCCTACCACGCGCTGCAAGTCCGCAACAGGCTCGTTGAAAGGGATGGCGCCGAGCCGCGGCTCGAAAAGATCGCGGAGGAGCTCGGCGTTCCGGAATCGGAGGTCATATTCGCTCTCGACGCGATCGCCGACCCCGTTTCGCTGAACGAACCTATTTATAAGGATGACGGCGACCCCGTCTATATCGTGGACCAGATCCGCGACGAAAACGAGAGCGACGACCGCTGGCTCGATTCGATCGCGATCGAGGGCGGCATGAGCAGGCTCTCCGAAAGGGAGCGGAAGATCCTCCGCCTCCGCTTCTTCCAGGGGAAGACACAGACCGAGGTCGCGGAGCGAGTCGGCGTAAGTCAGGCGCAGGTTTCCCGCCTCGAAAAGGCCGCGCTGGAGCGGATGCGCAGGCATGTGCAAATTTAATACAAAACGACAAAGGTGGGCAGATATGTGTCAAAACAACCCGAAAACAGTCCGAAATGATACTATTACAATAAAAATACTTGAATTTAATGGAAAAAAAGCATATCAAGGTGTTGCGATTGAGGCTTTGTTTGGGTATAATAGGCGTATAAATAAATCACAGGAGTTGAACAATTATGATCCTGAAAGATGTTTCATCCGCCGAACTCGAGATAATGAAGATTATCTGGTCGGCCGGCAAGCCTGTCATCATCACTGACATTTGGCATGAGACTCAGGGTCACGACTGGACCTATCAGACGGTTCAGACCTTCGTGAACCGACTGAACGAAAAGGGCTACATCAAGATTGTGGGCAAGCAGGTGCGCAGCTACCTTTATGTTCCCGCGCTCACCCGTGCCGAATACATCGTTCAGTCCCGCTGCCAGCTCCTCGACGGCAGCGAGGGAGCCAGCCTTTCGGACCTTGTAACCCTGATGCATAAGCGCGGGCTTTGCGACGACGCACAGCTTGCGAAGCTTCAGGAAACGATCGAAGCCATTCGCGGATGACCCGCGGGCGATTCGGTCTGCCCACTCGAATTATTACGCGCCGTATCCTCAATCGCAGGTAACTTCGATTGGCTATGGCGCGTTATTTTTTGCGCTTTGCCGCCCGAAAAAGCGCAAAGAAGCGTTTGAAAATAGTACGAAACGTCAAAAAAATCGCTGTAATATAAGGGAAAATGAAATAGAAGCGGAAGGGGGATACGCCGATAGAAGCTATCGGCTAATTGCGTATAATGAATAGTGAAGGAGGCTTTGCCTTGGGGCAAAGCTTTAATATTCATCGGCAGGATCATGATGTTTGGAAAGATATCATCCGCATGCCCCCGGAATCCTCAGCATCAAGGGGAAGGCATAAATTGAGCTTCCGCTTGCGGAAAATCCGCCGCCGCTATTCACTATTCACTGATACAGTAAAGGCAGGGCCGAGACCCTGCCTTTGTGTTTGTTTCGAATACTGCTTCCGCTTACTTCGTTCCGAAGATCCTGTCGCCTGCGTCGCCGAGACCGGGAACGATATAGCCGTGCTCGTTGAGGTGGCTGTCGACGGCGGCGGTGAAGATGCGGACGTCCGGATGCTCTTCATGGAGGAGCTTGAGTCCTTCCGGAGCGGCGACGAGGCACATCAGGCGGATGGTCTTGCAGCCGGCTTCCTTAACGACGCGGATACCTTCCGCAGCGGAGCCGCCGGTCGCGAGCATCGGGTCGACGACGATCATGTCGCGCTTGTTCGTGTCGGTCGGGAGCTTGCAGTAGTAGCTCACGGGCTTGAGCGTCTGCGGATCGCGGTAGAGGCCGATGTGGCCGATCTTCGCGGCGGGAATGAGCTCCATAATGCCCTCCGCCATGCCGAGGCCGGCGCGGAGGATCGGGACGATACCGAGCTTTCTTCCGGCGAGGACGCGGGAACGCATCGGAGCGACGGGCGTTTTGATCTCGATCTCCTCCATCGGAAGGTCGCGGGTGACCTCATAGGCCATGAGCGTCGACAGCTCCTTGAGGAGCATGCGGAAATCCTTCGTGCCCGTGTTGCGGTTGCGCAGCAGGGTGAGCTTGTGCTGAACGAGAGGATGGTCGATGACGACGACGTTTTCCATGTAGCTTTCCATAATTACCCCCTGAAATATGCGTTTGTTTTTATTCTGCTTCGGTTTCGGCCGGAAGGGACCGGCCCTCTTCGTATTTGCCGATCTTCCCGACGCGGCGCGCATGCCTGCCGCCGAGATAATCGGTGCCGAGCCAGGTGCG
>JAEEGL011912513.1_pt1 | contig 11871 bp, 9 predicted proteins | sample 9134231 | NCBI WGS metagenome assembly JAEEGL01 (sample SAMN16246548, study PRJNA631951) | gut metagenome | biome: gut microbiome; feature: rumen; material: fiber-attached | host: Bos | place: Iran: Karaj | collected 2018-10 | reverse complement strand
GGGACTACGATATCCGTCTTGTCAGCATCCATGACGAAATCGATTCCAAGGGGGAACTCTTCCCCGAAACAACGGCAGCCAACGTACTGGACATCATCGGCCGCCTCTCACACGAGGCAACGCTGATCCGCCGGTCGGAATCCCGCATGCTCCAGCGGCGCAAGGACATGAAACCGAAGACGGAGAAGGAAGGGGTCCGGAGGAAGAAGGAGAAGACCATCGTCAGCATGTACAACGCCGGTCACTCCATCGATGACATCTGGAAGGTCAGCGGCTACCGCAGCCGCACGAGCGTGTTCCGCGTCTTGAACAGGAACGGAGTCCAGCTCAACAGGGGCCGCCACCAGGGTCCGCTGCCGAGGAAGAACAAGAAGACGAATTATGATGACTGAGATGACATTGCTTGAAGCGATACAGGCACGGCATTCCGTGCGGAAATACAAGGACGAACCCATCTCTGAGGATATCCTTGCGATTCTTAAGAATAAGGTCTGGGAGGTCAACAGAGAAGCCGGGCTGCACGTCCAGCTGGTTACCGGCGAGCCCAAGGCGTTCAGCGGGCTCATCTGCTACGGCACTTTTTCCGGAGTGACGAACTACTTCGTGATGGCCGGGAAGAAAGGAGACGACCTTGATGAGAAGATAGGCTACTACGGCGAGCAACTTGTCTTGCTGGCTCAGACCCTGGGGCTGAACACTTGCTGGACCGGGGTGAGCTATAGCAAGATTCCCGGCACGTACGTGCTGGAGGACGACGAGAAGATTGCTCTTTACATCGCCCTAGGCTACGGCCAAACGCAGGGCAAGACCCATAAGGTTAAATCGGCGAAGGTTGTCAGTAATGCGAGCGACCTTACCCCGAAATGGTTCAACCGTGGTGTCGAGGCTGCGCTGCTGGCCCCAACGGCCGTAAACCAGCAGAAGTTCTACATTGAGTTCCTTGGATTCAAGGATTACAGCCGTGTCCCGAAGGTCACGGCCAGACCGCTTTTCTCAATGGTCGGTTACAGCAAAATTGACCTCGGCATAGTCAAGTGTCACTTCGAGATTGGTGCTGGGAAGGAGAACTTCGAATGGATGTGATCTTTGATATTTGCATCCATTATTGTTGTTCTTTCCGTTTATGGAATCCCATCTAAGTATAAATGATTAAATTTGTCTCATAAATCCACCCACAATGAGCATGTATAGAGCCACGAGATTCCTAATCGACAAGGTCGACAGCAGGTTAGGTGACGTCGATAAAGAGATTAGATTTGACAAGACAATGATTTCAGTGTGCCTCGGTATTGTAGCGCTGGAGATTATCCTTCTAGCTCTCAGTATGCCTTTCCCCTTTTTCCAGGTACCTGCGATTATTGGCGCATTCCTATGTGCATTAGCCATTTTCATCATTCCTGTCATGGTGAAGGAGCTCAAGGATGATCGGGAGAAGGCAAAGCGGATGAAGGATAATAAGTCAACGACTGAATAGAAATGAAAAGATGAGCCGGGCTCTGCCGATTCTCGAGACTTGTTCCCCACTACAAAAGCGATCTATCCTGAAGATTGCAATTGAGTTGGTTAAGGCTGACAATAAGATCCACAGCAAGGAAATATCCGTCCTTGATAGTCTTCAGGACGTACTTGGTCTTCCCCAGGAAGAACTCGACCTTGTTCACTACACTTCATTGTCGGACGCCGTCGTAGTCATCAAACAGATGGAAAGTACGATGGTTGAGGCTGTGATGGAGGTCCTTAATTCTATCATGAGGATTGATAGTGATATAGATTTCGAAGAGAATCTGCTCTTTGCCGCTGTAACGATGTCTTGCCTCCCTAGTTCACGTAACTGGGCAACAATCCTCTCTGTTTCAGATCTAGATTTTGAAATCCCTGCTAAACAGATCGTCTATTTGGAAAAGCGCCATTCTGACGATGCGCATGTGGTTCTTGATGACAAATATGACAATCTCCTCATCTCGAAGGCCTTCGGCGATATCGGTCTCAGCCTTTTCTATATTCCCAACATTCTAGGCGACCTGGGGCTTTCAGGGGGGCTTTCTGACAAATTCGGCCTTTTGCAGAGATCAATTAGTTTCCTGATGCCAGCAGGAGATATGCTCAAGATTGAAGGCTTGAAAGCCTCGCTCGTGTCATTTGATTCAAGTACGTTCTTACGGGTTGTCAGTTCAAGGTTCGGCTTGAATTATGATTTCTTCCCTTTTAATGCATTCCTCCTTGTGAAGATTCGCGGCAGCGTAGTCCTTGACGATGATAATACGATGAGGAATACGGTCGACTTCTTCTGCTTAGATATATCTTCCGACGTCAAGCATAGGATTTTGTCTTTTGTGTCGCTCTTTGGAGACAACACATACATGCTCCCCTACGACGGCTATTACCGCTTGTTATTTGATTATTTCAGTTCCGAGTCCAAACTCGACAGCGAGATTCTCCTTGACGGAGACTTCAATTTTACACTACCCAGCATAGGTGGGAAACGCATACCGTTTGAGTCATCCCCCCAGGCCAGAACACTATATCTCCTTCTCCTTAAGTATGGTAAAAAAGGCATTAGGCAGGAGCTGTTCAATTCGGCAATCAGCTTTTTAGAGACCATCGATACTATGCGCTTTATGGAGAAAGGGGTTTTCGATATTGATGCTTTTGCGACGGAACTATTGTCAAAAGAAGAGCCCTGGAGGGAAATCATCTACGATACTATACACATTTATAAAAACCTTTCCACCAAGGATGAGCAAAAAGCCAATTTCCTGGCGTACATTATTAGTATCCTCTCGCATAGGAGTTCTCTGAAGACATATCTTAACAAAGGCTTTGGTTCGGTAAGGGAACTCTCTAACAAAGGAATGTACAATGTATCATTCGACAAGGGAAGCAACTCTTACCGCACTGGAATAGGTGTTTCGATGTTTCAAATTGTCGAAGGTGGGGTATCTGTTCCGCTTTCCGAATCGAGTTTCTGGAAGTCCCTGCGCTAGAATCCAACCGTTTGGATTCTCATATTATTTTTGAGAGGAAAACCCTTACTTTGTATGTCTTGACAGAGAAAGGGCAATATGGCCAACGATTACCAGATATGGGAAAAATACTGTCTGCTATCTGACAGTCCTGCCGTCCAGAGGGGTGTCGGGCAGAACCGTATTCCTGAGCCCAAGCGTCAATCGTTGCTTTCGTTATACTTTGAGAAGTTCAAGGATCCTCTTATTGTCATTCTCTGTGTGATTCTTATCCTGTCATGTTTCGTCACCGTTTATGAGATATCACAGACCCATGAGACAAGACTTATTTTCGAACCCATAGGCATTCTTCTAGCTATTCTCCTCTCCACCGGAATAGGATTCATTTTCGAAGTAAAGGCCAACCGCGAATTTGATGTGCGAAAGAAAGTGCGTGACGAGGAGCACGTCAAAGTTGTACGCAAGCCCAAGATTGGCGCGAAGGCCCGTCTGCTTTCTATTAAAAAATGTGATGTCGTAGTCGGTGACCTTGTAAAGTTAGAAGGAGGAGACGATGTGCCTGCTGATGGCAGAATCGTAGCGGGCGATATGGTACGCATTGATGAATCCGCCTATACAGGAGAGCCTTACACTCACAAGTCTGCTGGAGGTGAAACCGGACCCAGAGGAGACGAAGCGTATGATTCCGATTTTCTCCTTAGAGGATCTATTGTTCTGGAAGGATCCTGTTATTATAAGGTGACCGCTGTCGGAGCCGAAACGGAAGAGGGCAAGGGAGAAAAACGAATCCAGGAAGAGGATGAGGTTGAGACTCCTTTAAATAAGCAGCTTGATCAACTAGGCACAATTCTTACCAGGGCTAGTTACATCATAGCAGGACTGATTGTCATTGGGAGGATAATCTATTATCTGTGTGCGATTGATAAGGAACTACACACCCCCCTCTTCTTTATTGAGTATCTCCTGAATTCTATCATGATTGCTGTTACGCTGATTGTCGTGGCAGTACCGGAAGGGCTTCCAATGAGCGTGACTGTAAGCCTTGCGCTCAGTATGAGAAAGATGCTCAAGGAGAATAATCTTGTCCGGAGACTTCATGCTTGTGAAACTATGGGGGCGGCAACTGTCATCTGCACTGATAAAACAGGTACACTAACCCAGAATAAGATGACGGTGGTCGATTCGCATTTCGTTTGCAAAGAACAGGATTTGATAGATGGAATTTCAGTCAACTCCACCGCTGAACTTACCGAGAAAGGGGACGGTACGATAATCGGTATTGGAAACCCGACAGAAGTTGCTTTACTTTCATGGATCAGGTTCAAGTATTCAGCCGATTATTCGCAACACCGTAGCGAATGGGTAGTTATATCTCAGGAGCCTTTTAGCACGCAGACCAAGTATATGACCACCACGGCTCGCAACATCTCTGATGGAAGGATCGTGAAGTTCCTTAAGGGTGCACCAGAGATTATACTTGACATGTGTGGTACGTCTTTCTTCGGTAGGGAATCTTTTGAGAAGGAGCTACTGGATTTTCAGTCTAGAGCAATGCGCACCTTAGCATTTGCGACTCAGTCAGAAGGGACTGATACTCCTGTCATAATGGGCATCGTTGGAATAGCAGATCCCGTTAGAGATGGTGTTCGGGAAGCCGTTTCTACTTGCCGTGAGGCTGGTGTGAAGGTTGTGATGGTTACGGGTGATGTGGCCGCGACGGCTCAGGAGATAGGCCGGCAACTTGAACTTGCAGAGGGGCCGTACCGGTGTTTGACCGGAGCTGATTTCGCTGAAATGACTGATGAAGAAGCTTTGGGTATCATCCCGGACCTCCGGATTCTTTCCAGGGCACGTCCTGAAGACAAGGCACGTCTGGTGTCGCTTCTCCAGCAGCAGGGAGAAGTAGTCGCCGTGACAGGAGATGGCACCAATGACGCATTGGCCCTTAGGAAGGCACAGGTCGGCCTTTCGATGGGTGACGGAACTGCACGGGCAAAGGAAGTAAGCGACATCACCATTCTGGACAATTCATTTACGAGTATCAACAAGGCCATACTTTGGGGACGTTCATTGTATATGAATATCCGCCGTTTTATCATCTTCCAGATGATTATCAACATCTGCGCTTGCCTCGTTGTACTCGTTGGGGCATTCACGGGGATTGATTCGCCTCTAAACGTGACACAGATGCTCTGGGTGAATCTTATCATGGATACATTCGCCGCAATGGCACTTTCCTCGTTGCCTCCAGATCCTAAGGTCATGTCTGAGAAACCGAGAAACCCCGGCAGTCATATCATCAGCAGAAAGATGCTCCGGCATATACTCTTCGTTGGATCCGCGTTCTTCGTTTTCCTCGCAGGATTATGGCAGCTCCTCTGGCATTCCGACATCGCTTCCGTTTCGGAATTGTTAACCATTGACGAGATCAAGGAATACTTCACAGGATTCTTCGATATGACAAGAGGCAAGCCCCATATGAGCCACTATGAATCCGGCGTGTTCTTTTCTACGTTCGTTATGATGCAGTTCTGGAATCTGTTCAATACTCGCTATTATAATACGGATCGAAGTCTTTTCTCGGATCTGCTCGATGCTTTGAGAGGTCGGAAAAGAATCGGTGAATCGTTCAGCAAAGGGTTCATCTTTATCGCCGCCATTATTCTTCTTGGCCAGATAGCGATTGTGAATCTCGCGGGCAACTTCTTCGAGGTTGCCGCCTTGTCTCTTTCTGATTGGGGTACTATTTTGGCGGTCACAAGCGTCATCTTTGTTGTCCCAGATTTATTCAGAACACTCAAGTGCGGATTACAAAGATGACCACCATCAGGCCCGGCCCTGCACATTTTTAGATTATATGGGTTTATGCGATTCTTACGAATTCTTCTTTTAACCGTCACCTTATACATTCCTGTCCATTGGATTCCCGCCAACGGGCAAAACGATCGGGTTCAAATCGAGCGCCACGACAGCCTGACTGTCTATTACCCTCATTTTTCCCGTATCGATTTCGTGACAGAAAAGATGCCCCAGAAGAGTGAGAAGGATGTGATCTTCGTATGTGCGGCTTCATTCACCGGTCAACTGCTGGAAGAGTTCAAACATTCGAATATCGCCGGGCATCACGTGTCGTCCGGTGAATTCCATTCAGGATACAAATGCGGTCCCTACAATGGAGTATTCACCTGGAGCGAGAAAAGCGGGTGGCACTTCTACAACTATTCCCACAAGAATTCCGAACCGCCCTTGAAAGCGGTTGCCAAGGAAGGAGGAATGGGTTATTGCCAAAGTCTTTTGTTCCATAATGGGAAGCGTTTCACTGGATGCATTAAGCCTGAGCGCGTAAATCGGTACAGGGCCTTGTGTGAGATTGGCGGGAAACTGTGCGTGGTCGACTGTGCCAGGAACCTGCCTTTCGGACATTTCTTGGAAGGTCTGGAGAAACTGGGAGTCACGAACGCCCTCTATTGTGATATGGGCACAGGGTGGAATTATTCCTGGTATCGGAAGAATGACGGATCTGTCGTGGAGATTTTCCCTACTCCCGGGAAGTATACGACAAACTGGATAGCGTTCTACGACTAGTTGAATTCTCGATTTTTGGGGGGAACGATACACATGTTGCCCCTTATCAAATACAAAAAGTCATAGGCGGCTTTTTTTATTCTTCTTTCCCAATGGTTATTGAGAAAGATTTATATTTCTTATCTCGGAATCTGATTATAACCGGCTTATAGAACTTCATACTATCAGGTACGTCATAAACATACGTCAAGCGGTTTCTATCCCATCTGGCTTTCTTGTAGAATGCCGTACCTTTCAGTGAGCCTTTGAACGTGTAATCGTCAATTTGTTCGTCCAAAAAATACCTATCCATACGGAGTGTTAACTCATCGTTATTGTCCTCCATTAATAATTCTTCAACACCATCTGCGGTGTATTCTTCTGCTTCTTCAATGGTAGGCATAGACGAACAACCTATCAATAGGAATAAAAGCGGAAACACTATCAGTAACTTCTTCATTTCTATGTATTGTCTTGTCAAATGCAAATATACGGATATTTCTTCTTGGAATGATGAACACCGCAACTAACCCGCATTTGAGGATGTTTCAATTACAACAAGAGGATTTGCATTTCTAACTTCCGGATAGCAAAACCGATTTCTCCATATGAAAGATCCGTAGAAATGTTGTACCTTTATACACATTCCAATTGGAAACCGTTTACCTATTAATGGCAAATTGATTATAGAGCCGGGTCGTATGAAAAAGCTAACCGAAATAATAGTAAATACTGTCCTGTTGCTATTAATTCTTTCATCATGCTCTCAGCACCATGAAATAGTCATAATTGATGGAATTGATGTCTCACACCACCAGGAGAACATCGACTGGGAAAGAGTTGCGAAGAGTGGACGAGTCGGTTTCGTATTTGCTAAAGCAACGGAAGGCGCCACTTGGTCTGATTCGAGATGCAGATCGTATGTCGCAAATGCAAAGAAAGAAGGGCTCCATGCTGGTGCATACCATTTGCTTAAGACATCTTCCTCCGTCGTTGATCAGTTCAACAATTTCAAGAGCCATTTTCCTGCAGATGCCGATCTCTTTCCTATGGTTGATATTGAGGACCGGGACTTTATGAAAGTGGATTCGAAAACCCTGCAGAACATGCTTCAGGAGTTCAACGAACTGTGTGAAAAGGAGTATGGAACTAAACCCATTCTGTACATGAGCGCAGGAGTATACAATGACAAGCTAAGCGAGAATTCTTCTAGGTTCAAGAACAACATCCTGTTCATCTCGGCGATTGGCAAGTCGATTCCAAGATTACGTGATGGACGAAAATCTTTTATCTGGCAACACTCTTTGGCTCCAATCCCAGGGATAAGAGGAAATGTCGACAATGATCGTCTCGTGGGTCTTGACATATCGGACATACTGCTCCAAGAAGTCATTAAGAAGCCGCAGAATGGAGAGTATCAAGGAATCGACGTATCCCATTACCAGAGCGAAAAGAAGATAGCTGGCAAATGGAAAGACTATGGCAAGATAGACTGGAGCAAGGTCGCACACGATAAGAATATCCAGTTTGTCTATATCAAAGCCACACAAGGGAGGACAATTACGGATAAATACTTTTCATACAATCTTTCTGAGGCAAAAAAACACGGCTTTAAAGTCGGGGCGTATCATTTCTATTCCACCGAATCGAAAGTTGAGGACCAGTTCAGACATTTCATTAAAGTATGTCCGAAGGAGAATGTGGATTTAATCCCGATGATTGACGTTGAACCCGGTAAAAACCCATCAGCAAAGAAACGCTCCAAGGTTCAGAAGGAAGTGCGAGAACTCGCCAAATTGATTGAAGCCTACTATGGAACGAAGCCGATGATTTATGCGACAATGCGAAGCTACAATGAGTACCTTGCTCCTATTTTTAACAAAGATTATTTGCTTTACATTGCCAGGTATCAATCCGGTTCTAATCCACCTATTATCAATGGACCAGATCACTACGACATATGGCAATACTCAGAGACTGGTCAAATAGATGGAATTCCACTACCTGTTGATCTCTGCCGTTTCCATCCAGATACAAATCTGAAGGATATTTCCCTTTGACAGGTGATAAGGTAATTGCTTTTGTATGCCGCGGATGCGCCCTTTGGGGTGTTAAAGGTAAGCTTTTCGGGCCAATTTAGTAAATCCGGCTCTTTTGTCTATAAGGTAGATCTTCTGGAGTAAAGCATTATGATTGACAGCTCTCCAATCTTTGATTATTTGGACGTTATCAAATTCAGAATAACCAAGAGTTTTTATTCCGTTCATTGCAATTGAAGTATAGCCTGCTCTGGAAACAGTATCCAACAATGTGAAAAGGATCTTCTTGACCTCACGATAAGACTTTTGAGCTTCATTTGTCCTTGCATAGTATAAAGCATGAAGATTACCTATTGTCCCACTACAAGGTATTAGTTTGTTTGGCTCCTTGGCAATACAATTACCTGTAAAGAATGAATCTATCAAATAAGAAAGTTTAAAGAATTCTGTGTTGTCAAATAGGGCAAGTACATCAACAGACTGTTCCTCAAAAATACTACCAGTTATAGCATAAACACTGAATTCCTTATCCATAAACAATAAGTCTTTCGCGTCACCATAGACAAGCCACTCGAATCCCTTATCGTACGACTGCATTATTGGACAATTACGATTGCAAGTGAATCCATCATAAAGCATTATCGTCAAAGGGTCATACCATAGTTCTGGATGAGTATTCTCAAGGTCTTCTTTAGTGGTCGCTTCTAAAAGCCTCCTAATTTCATCATGACCTATTGATTTGCAAAGATTACGATACTCTGAAGCACCACACGTTGAGCAAAATGGTGTAGTACATAGATTCATGTCTCTGACATGCATATAAAAATCGAGAATATTCTTGTAGCCGGTCATATCCATTGAATCAATTCTGGGAGTTACTGAAAGCGTGTCCAATTGCAAATATAATAAATACTGCCTGTTAGGGAAAAGGAATAAGGAAGATTACTTCAGTCTTTGGCTGTTACTGCCTTTTTGACCAACGATAGGCACCTTTCATGGAAGTGCATTTTCATCCACTTCTCTCTAGATATAGCAGGAAAAAACGTAAATTTGTATTATCTAATCACAAAAGAACATGAAGACCAACAGTAAAAACAGCACTCGCACTATTATTAAGCTTTGTATCTATTTGGCGATAATAATAGTCATTGTGGGAATCTTTGCCCTTCTTCCTAAGATTTTCTCTTCACATGAGATGTTGTTTCAGATAATAGCAGTCGTTCTCTCTGTTTTGTTCACTGCTGTAGTCACAAACTCGCTCTTGACAGCTCAATCCGAAAGTGAGGAGAACAAGGAAAAGAATATCAAGATTCACGAAAATAGGATTAAGGCGTATTCGGCATTTATGCAAAAAATGTGGGGAGTCTTGGACGACGATACGATTTTTAAGGAGGAGATCAACAGCCTCAGAGCAGATTTGCTTGACAATCTCATATTCTACTTAGACAACTCCCAGCTTCAAGTAATGCTAAAGGCCTTACAGGAGCTTTATGATAGAATGAATGAGGACAAACCGGATGAAAGTAAAAAAAGAGAGTATATCAAGTTCGCGACGATTGTTGCAGATAACCTAAAAGAAGCCGTTAGTGCCTCTTCCCAAGAGAATAAAAAAACGGATACTGAACTTATCTTAAATCTTTGGACAGTTTTCTCTAACATTGAAAATCAATTTCCTGACAAAGAAGAGATTGGCGAAACCGAGATTGCTTCCGTTGTTGTGGAACAACCGAATAAAGCACTTTCTGAAGATTCAATTTCAAGTCCCTCTGAAAGTATCTCTAAACGCCTAAACGCTCAGGCATGGCATTTCTGCGAATGGAGTTCCAAGCAACTTGATTATTTGGAATCCGGCGGTAACGAGTTGTCTCTTGTTGAATACGGAGAGAATTGGAGAACAGACCTTGTCAAACAGGTAAAGCTCAATGATATAGTTTTCCTTTTCCGCGGAAACAAGAGATATTCGGGAGTATATCTCGCAAAGGGTTGGCGCGTTTTCGTATATGATGAACAACGGAATGTTGAGGAGATCACATCTCCTGGAATCGAGAAAAGAGTTGTCAAAGAAGGGAAAGTCTCGATTGATTCTGTTGCGGCGGAGCTTGCAAAGTATGACATTTATCAAAGCTATCAAGATTCAAACTCCACATCCTGCGCCAATATTATTGTTGACGAATTATCGTACTTCCGCGATGGCGTAACCAATCCGAACACAACATATCGTAAAACCATATCGCGCTACTATTGGGAGTATGCTGTAAAACTAATGGAGGAGTTTACCAATAAAGAAACCGTTCAGACTAAGAAAGACAGGATAGCCTCTCTCTTTGAATAACTCACTGCCTCTATTTGGCGGAACAGACCCCTATTTTTACACCTAATAATGTGTTTGATTATGGCAAAAGTATTCTTCATTGCTCCTAAAAGAACCATTAGACGCAATGGCCAGGTTCTTACGCCTGAGATGACCTTGACTGTAACAACCCTAAGTCATAGCCTAAGTCCATTCAACAATGGTGCGAAAGAAGTCAAAGAAGCATATCAGCGCATTTATAACTTTGATTATCAACGCTGCGGTTGCTCTTCTGGGGACTTTACATTTGATGTATTGGGTTAAGTAATCAGGTTGGCTATCACGCCGACCTGCTTTGTTTTTGATTAAATAGAATGATTGTTATGAAATATACCGACGACCCTCAGCGCAGATACTGGCTTCATCGCGAGAATTATGAAGGAGACATTGCATTTCCATTGCTTTCTAAAGGATACCTTTGTTATGGTTGGCTTTATTGCGCTCTTGATGAAGAGTTCATGAATGAAGTACACAATAACAGTTTATCGTGGGGCACTATGGAGCGGAAACTGGTAGAAATATATCAGAGCTCGCTGGCGAGAAACAGGTATTGCCTCTGGCATTTTATCGACTCAATGAAAGCCGGTGATTGCGTAGCGGTGCCTAGCTCGGGTGAGTTCTCTGTATATAGGATTGTTGACGAGAAGGTCTATGCAATCAACGAGATTCCGGATGAGATCATAAGTCAGTTATCCCTGCCGATTCACCGGAATAAGCATGGGTTCTTTGTCCGCAACAATAACAACGAGGAGGTTGATCTCGGTCTCGCTCGTAAAGTCGAACTGGTTTTCCCCCATGTAAATAAGAAACTGTATGTAAAAGGAGCATTAGCTTCACGGATGAAGTATCAGATGGCAAACATTGATTTGGACATATACCGCGACCAGTTCTTGGATGCCGTCAATAGAGCAGAGGAAAACAGACCTATCCATCTTAGGAAGGAATTACACAAGTT
>JAEEGL011811695.1_pt1 | contig 11871 bp, 5 predicted proteins | sample 9134231 | NCBI WGS metagenome assembly JAEEGL01 (sample SAMN16246548, study PRJNA631951) | gut metagenome | biome: gut microbiome; feature: rumen; material: fiber-attached | host: Bos | place: Iran: Karaj | collected 2018-10 | reverse complement strand
TGCTCCGGCTGGCCGTCCGCGAATTTGAAGTCGGCCTTGAACTTGCCGTCGCGGACCTCGGGATAGACCTTGCGTATCAGCACGTTGCACTTGCCGCCCTGTCGCTCGAAGTCAGCCTCCAACCCTGCCGTCACCCGGTCGATGTAGTGCTCGTCAATCAGGGCTTTGATCTTGTAGTTGTCCTGATTGTTGATCTGTCCGACCTTGCTGCCCATCGCGACAGACTGCCCGAGCACCACATCCACCAGGCCAAGTTCCCCGTCAATCGGGGCCTTGATGGTGAGATTGTCTTTCCGCTGCCTGATCATCTGCATGTTGAGTTTCATGTTCTCCAGACTTTCGCGCATCTGCCGGATCTCCACCGACCGGTAGAGGCTGTCTTGCTTGGCGCGGTTCTCCACCAGCGTGAGGCGGTCTTTGGCCAACTGGTAGTCCTCCTCGGCCTGCAGAAAAGCCTCTCGGGCTATGAGGTTGTCGTCGTACAGCGACTTCTGTGCCTCGTAGGTGCGTTTCTTGCGGCGCACCTCCATCTGCAGCTGCAACTTTTCCTGCTGCAGGGTCAGCTTCTGCTGCTCCATCTGGATCATCGTGTTGCGGAGGATGTTCTCCTTTTCGGCCAGGTCGGCTTCAGCATTGAGAATCTGCATATCAAGACTTTCGTTGCTGAGTATCAGGATGATGTCGCCCTCGCGGACGTGTGCGCCCTCCTCCGCGACGATTTCCTTCACTACCCCACCCTCCAACGGGCTAAGCTGCACGGTGGTCATCGGCACCACGCGCCCGCTCACGCGGATGTAGTCGTTGAACTCGCCCCGCCGCACCTCGCTGACGGTGATTGCCTCGCCGCCCACGCGCAGCTTCCGCGCATCGTCGCGCAGCACTAACCACCCGATGAAGACGAGCAGAAGCGCCCCGCCCCAATAGGGCAACGCCTTGCGGGTGAAGAGTTTCCGGAATCCTTTTTTTTGCTCTATCGCTCTATCCATAGTTTTTGTTTTTGACTGCCCCACACTGCGCTTCGCTTGTTTGGGGTTAATTGCACTTCGTGCGTTTTGCCTCTTCGAGGCTGCTCAAGGAATAATATTATTTATAATTCTTAATTCTGCATTTTTAATTGAAAATAGTATCGCACCACCCACGTCTTCAGAAACAGCTGCAACCGCGCGTTGAGGAGGTCGGCAACAGCGGTGAGGTGGTTGTCGGCAACGGTCTGGTAGTCAAGGGCGGAGATGAGGCCCTGTTCGAACTGGCGGACGCTCATGGCGTACAGTTGCTGCTGTAAGGCGGCGTGCTGCTGGGCTTGCTGGAGGGCAGCAGCGGCTCCGTCGCGGTCGGCAAGGGCGCGATGAATCTCGGCCTCAACGGTTTGCCGAGCCTGCGCGTATCGAGCTTCGGCACGGTCGCAGTCGTTGCGACGACGGGCAATCTCCGTCTGCCGCGACAGCCGGTTGTAGATCGGGATATTCAGCGAAAGCTGCACATACTCACCACCGTTGTTGGCAATCTGCTGTCCGTATGGGGCGGTCACATAGTCCGTTCGACCAGGATAGGTGAAGTACGTAGAGGACCAGCCGCCATACAGCGACAGCGAGGGTAGCAGCTGCCAGCGGGCGGTCTTGAGGGCGAGGCGGGCGGTCTGCCGCTCATTTTCGGCTATGATTACAGCGGGCAGACGATCTGCCGCCCGACTCACCTCCATCGTGTGCACCGCATCCGACAGCATCGTGTCCGCCTCCACATCTGTGACGGAAAACGACTGTTCTGTCGGAAACAACATAATGTCTTTCAGTGTGATATAAGCATTCTGAAGCTGGTTCTCGCAGACGATGTACTTGTATTTACGGTCGGAAAGTTCCGCCTCCATCTGCAGTACATCCGCCTGCGACTTCTGCCCCAAATCTTTCTGTCGTTGCGCAAGACGCAGAGCCGTCTCCGCTGTCTCCATCTGCGCCTGCACTGTCCTCGACAACTCCGTGAAATAGAGCACATTGCAGTAGGCTTCTATCGTGGCAAGCGTGATTTTGTCCTCCGTCTGCTGAATTCTCGTCACACCCGTCGCCTCCGCAATCTTCGTGATTTTCATGTTGTTGATTGCGCGAAAGCCGTTAAAGAGGGTGATACCTGCGGATAGACTGTAGCCATTGTGGAAGGAGGTGGTGTTGCTGTAGGTATTGGTCTCAGGGTCAATGGAGCGCCCGAAGTTGGAATAGGCGTATGTATTGGCGTCAATCTCCGGGGTGAAAGCGTTGAGGATGGCGTTTCGGCGGGCTAACTGCGCGTCCCCAAGATCGGCCTGCAGCACGCGCACCTCCGCTGAATGCGACAAAGCGTAACGCACGCAGTCGCGCAGAGTCATCACCGCCGTGTCCTGCGCATGCGCCGCCCCGAGGAGGAGCATCGTCAATATTACGGTTAGTATCGTTTTTGCAACCATTGTTTCGCGTTCTTATTTGACATTTGCAAAGTCGTGCCATGGCGCGTCTCTACAATTCCAAAAAAGAATATGCCAAAAGAATGCCAAAAACGTATCTCGCTGATTATTAGCAAATCAGCATAATCAAAAAAAAGGAAAAGTGTAAGAAAATCTTACAAGGTGTAAGGAGATTTTACGCTCGTTGATGAATCATGAGACCCAATAGAGACTCAGCGACCTAACGCCCGGTAAACCACAAACGGCTCATCGTCGGAGGCCTCCACCATGAACGTATCCCCCAGCGCTTCGTTCAGGCTCCCTTCCCATAACCATTTGAAGGAACGGTCATGGACGGGGTATTTCAGTCCGGTGAACCAAAATCTCTGCTTCGAATGACTCGGGAAAACGGAGACCTGCATTCCCGGATAAGAAGGGATTTCCCCCACCCTGTTTATCACGCCAAAATCGCCGTGTTCGGTCAACATTCGAATGCGCTTATTCTCGGAATACATCACCAGGATACTCAAATTCGCGATGAAATGGTCTTCGCGCAAACCGCCGCAACCCATCAGCAAAATATTGTCATAACCCTTTGCTGTACAATATTTCAACGCCTTCTGGAGGTCGTTGTATTCTTCGCTCTTGTCGGGATAATAAGGGATATCATGGCATGTCTCTACGGGCGGAATTCCCATCGAATCCCCGTCTCCTACCACCACATCCGGTATGATATTGATGGACAACAACTTCTGAAGCGCGCCATCACAGCAGACGATGCGTCTCTTATCGTTAAGAATACTCAAAGACAACTCTGAATCCGGCACCTCGCCGTTAGCGACCACAATGGTCGTGAAGTCAGCGAACTGATTCTTCCAGAAACCGATGTTTGGTTGATTCATACTGGCAGGTTTCAAGATTCAAGTTGCAGGTTTCAGGTGCTTGAAACTTGAAACCTGAAACCTGAAACAATCTGTTAAAACCATCTCACAATATTGAAATCCTGATCGTTCGGCAGCAGATCATGGTTGGGAATCACGCGGATGGCGCAGTCCCAGATGCCGATACGGTTCGCCACCTCGTCACACACGAAGGTGCAGATCCCGTTGCGTTCCACATCGAAGAGGAAAGGCACCTTGTATTCCAATTTCGGTTTCCGACTGTTTTCCTCAGCCGTGACAAAGACCATCTCGACTTTCAAGTCTTCGGGGCTAAGCGTACCGAGGCGCATTTCCACCTGGCAACGCATCTGGTCGCCCACGCAGTAGATGTTGTTTTTGGTTTTCGGGTAATGGACACCCACGCACTGAATATCATTCCAGCCTGAGAGCACTTTTTCGCGCCATTTGAGCAGCTTTCTCACATTTTCGTTGTCATCCTGATGCAAACGGCGGTATCTGTTCATCAGTTTGCGGTAGAATTTGCGGTAATAGTCGTCTAACTGGCGTTTCATGGTGAAATGCGGGGAGATCATCGAGAAGCATTTCTTCATCATCTGCACCCATTCTGTCGGAATGCCATGGTCGTCGCGGGTGTAGAACGCCTTGGTGATAGACTCGTTGATGATGTTATAAAGCGTTTCGGCATCCAATTCGTCCTGCAGACGGTTATCCTGGTAGGTGATTTCCTCCTTCAATGCCCAGCCGGCACCGGGGACATAACCTTCCGCCCACCAGCCGTCGAGCACGCTGAGGTTCAGCACTCCGTTCATCACGGCCTTCTCGCCGCTGGTGCCGGACGCCTCCAACGGACGCGTCGGGGTGTTCATCCAGACATCGCAACCCGAGATCAACTTCTTGGCCAGGATCATGTTATAGTTCTCCACGAAGACGATCTTGCCGATGAATTCGGGTTTTCGGCTCAGTTCGATGATGCGCTTGATCAGGTCTTGACCGGCCTTGTCGTGCGGATGCGCCTTACCTGCGAAGATGAACTGCAGCGGTTTTTCGGGGTTGTTGAGCATGGCCTTGAGTTTCTCTTCGTTCATGAAGAGCAGATAGGCGCGTTTATAGGTGGCGAAACGGCGGGCGAAACCGATGGTCAGCACATCGTCGCGAAGTGCTCTGAGCGTTGCGTCGATGAGCGCGGGCGACTCATTGCGGGTGCGCATCTGTTCGGCCAGCATCTCCCTGATGGCGGCGAACATCTCCTTGCGCAACTCCTGTTTCAGATTCCAGATTTTCTCATCCGGGACGGCCTTTATCTTGCTCCATACCCGCGGATTGGAAGCATCCTCAAGGAACTCGTCGCCAAAGACGCTCTGGTGCAACGCCTGCCATTTCTTGTGCGCCCAAGTCGGGTAATGCACCCCGTTGGTCACATATCCGATATGCGACTCCTCGGCGAAGCGGCCCTCGTAAAGGTCGGCGAACATCTCCTGCGACACGCGTCCGTGGATACGGCTCACACCGTTGATCTCCTGCGAGAAACGGCAGGCGAGAATGCTCATCGAGAACTTGTCGAAGGTGTCGCTGTCGTGCTTGCGGCCGAAGCCCATGAAGGTCTCCCAGCTGACGTTGAACTGCTGGGAATAAGTGGAGAAGTAGGTGCGCATGAGATCTTCCGTGAAAGCGTCGTGACCGGCGGGCACGGGTGTGTGGGTGGTGTAGAGCGAGGAGGCTTTCACCAGCTCGACGGCCACCTGGCGGTTCACATGCTCGTTCTGCATCACCTGCAGAATACGTTCCAGGTTCAGGAAAGCCGCATGGCCTTCGTTAAGATGGAAAACCGTCGGGGTTTCGCCGATGACCTTCAGCATACGCACGCCGCCGATACCGAGCAGGATCTCCTGTTTGAGACGGTTCTCGACATCGCCGCCATACAGCGTTGCCGTCACGCCACGGTCCTCCTGCCAGTTCTTGTCAAAGTCGGTGTCAAGGAGATACAACGGAACACGCCCCACGTCAGCGCGCCAGATACGCGCGTAGAGGTTGCGACCGGGCATCGCCACGCTGATGGTGATCCACTCCCCGTTCTCGTCTTTGTAAGGCTTGATGGGCAGTTTGGAGAAACTTTGCGGCGGGTAGAGGTTCACCTGCTCGCCGTACGCGGAAATCTGCTGCTGGAAATAGCCATAGCGGTAGAGCAAGCCCACACCGAGCATGTTCACGTTGCAGTCGCTGGCCTCCTTGAGGTAGTCGCCGGCCAACATGCCGAGACCTCCGGAGAAGATCTTCAGCTCGTTGCTGATGCCGAACTCCATGCTGAAGTAGGCGATGCGGTCCTCCTCACGGCTGCGCGGCGTCTCCATATAGGCGGTGAACTTGTCGTAAACCCGGTGTAGCTTGTTGATATACGCCTCGTTCTGCGCGAAATTCTCCAGACGTTCCAACGGAAGCATCTGCAAGGCGTGAATCGGGTTCTCCTCGCAAGACTTCCACAGCGAGGGACCGGCAATCTCCTCGAAAAGCTCGCGCGCCTCGAAGTTCCAGCTCCACCAGAGGTTTTCGGAGAGTTTCTCCAAAAGCTGGAGCGCCACAGGCAGATGAGACTTCACGGAAACGCGGCGCCATTCGGGGCGTTCCACGTTCAACTCCTTCACCATCTGCCCCACGTTGGAGGTTTTGTTCTGATACTGTTCGTAACGGCCGCCACTCTTGCCCAACGCAATCGCGTAGGTATCCTCGTAATTGGCATAAAGATGCGTCCAAAGCGCCTTCTCCGCGATTGCCATGGCGGTCTTGCGGATATCGGACATCGCCTGCTCCGTGCAGTTAAGGTAGAACAGCATCTGCTCGGCGATGGCTTTCACCACTTCGTCGTCGTTGTTGTCGGTCCGCTGAATCACGCTGACGCTCTGCTGCTGGGTGAAATGCTCCTGCACCCACGCGCCGAAACCGGCCAAAGAAGTCGTGATGGTCGGGATGCCGAAAGCGATGCTCTCCAACGGCGTATAACCCCATGGCTCGTAATAAGAGGGGAACACGGAAAGGTCGAAACCGATCAGCAAATCATAATATTTCAGGTTGAAGATGCCGTCCTCGCCGTCCAGATAGACCGGGGCGAAGACAATCTTCACTTTCTGGTCGGCAGCGTTATGCAGACCATTGTTGTTCAATTCGTTGAGTATCGGGTCATGGTAAGGGTCGTGCAACACATGCGTCACGAAGCGGTCGGACATCGGCACACCGCTCACGGGCCGGGTCATCTGGGCGGCGATTTCCTCGTCGCGACCACTCTGGCCGGCAGGCACGGTGATGAAGGCCACCACCGGACGGTCGGGATTGGCCTCGGTCACCTTCGCCAAGCTCTTGATAAACACGTCGATACCTTTGTTCTTGAATTCGTAGCGACCGCTGTTGATGACCAGCAGCGCATCCTCGGGAATCTGCGTCTGGGTGAGCGTGGAAGCCACCTGCAACAGCTTGTCGCGGGCGATTTTGCGTTTGCGCTCGAACTCTTCGCCTTTCGGCACGAAGGCGTTCTCGAAACCGTTGATGGTGATCACGTCCGCGGGCCTTTCGAAGAAAGCGTCGCACTCGCGGTTGGTGATTTCGCTCACCGTGGTGTATGCGTCTGCATACTTGGCAGAGAGCGACTCCAGGGAATATTTGGACTGCACCCCGAAACGGGCGGCCGTATCAACAGGATTGTACTGCTTGGTGTCAGCGTACAACGGAAGGCCGTTGCCGGCGATGCAACGACCCAGGACCGTGGCGTGGGTCGTGAACACCGTGGCGATCTGCGGAGCCACGGACTCGAGGTAGAGGATTCCGGTACCCGTCATCCACTCGTGGAAATGAGCCACGATCTTGTCCATCGAGTTGCAGTAGAAGTTGTAGAAGTTCTCGATCACGCGGCCGGCGGCATAACCGAACAGCGCGGGCTCGATGTAATCCCACTGACCGGAGATGGAGTCCAGTTTGCAACTGAGCCAAAATTTGGTCAGGATCTCGTTCTTCTTCTCGAAGAAATTGGTGAAATCGACCAAAAAGACAATCGGAGAGCCCACAATCTGCCATCTGCCGACGCGCACTTTCAATCCGTCGCGCGCCACAACGTCACGCCAGTTCTTGAAAAGATCGGGATCCTCCACAAAATCGTCGTTGTTCTCCTTCGCGATATCAGGGCCGATACAGATATACCGGTCGCGGTAACGTTCCACCACAGTCGCCGCTTTGGTGGACAAGACGGTATAGATGCCGCCCACCTTGTTACAAATTTCCCAGGAAGTTTCAAAAAGGTAATCGCTATGTCTCTGACTCATAAATATTTATTGTTGATTTTTTACTTTTTTGCCATAAACTGCAAAGATAAGAAAAAAAATCGCGAAACCGCAATTTTTTTTCTGCGATTTTTCAACAACAAACCTTTGAAAAGGAGTCGCGATATCCCCCTACAGCTCTTTGGCAAGAAACTCGGAGGTGAAGCCCACGCCTTGCCGCACAATCTCCTCAGGGGTGCCGACGGCCACCACCTCGCCGCCGCTGCGGCCGCCTTCAGGACCCATGTCGATGATCCAATCGGCCATCTTGATGACGTCCATGTTGTGCTCGATGACGACCACGGTGTTGCCCTTCTCCACGAGCCGGTCCAGCACGTCCAACAGGATGGCGATGTCCTGGAAATGCAACCCGGTGGTGGGTTCGTCCAGAATGTACAGGGTGCTGCCGGTGTCCTTTTTCGAGAGCTCCGCCGCCAGCTTGATACGCTGCGCCTCGCCGCCGGAGAGCGTGGTGGAAGGCTGACCGAGCTTCAGGTAGCCGAGCCCCACATCGTCCATCGTCTTGAGTTCGCGCACGATGGCCGGGATGTTCTCGAAGAACTCGATGGCCGTGTGGATGTCCATCTCCAGCACGTCGTTGATGGACTTGCCCTTGTAGCGGACTTCCAGCGTCTCGTCATTGTAGCGCTTGCCGCCGCATTTGTCGCAGGTGACATAGACATCGGGCAGGAAGTTCATCTCGATGGTCTTCACCCCCGCGCCCTTGCACTCTTCGCAACGCCCGCCCGACACGTTGAAGGAGAACCTCCCGGGCTTGTAACCGCGGATCTTCGACTCCGGCATCTGCGTGAACAGCTTCCGGATATCTTCAAACACCCCCACGTAGGTGGCCGGATTGGAGCGCGGCGTGCGGCCTATGGGCTGCTGGTTGATGTCGATAATCTTGTTGATATGCTCCAGACCGACCACATCCTTATAAGGCAAGGGTTTCTTTTCGGAGCGGTAGATATAGTGGTTGAGGATGGGATACAGGGTTTCGTTGATGAGGGTCGATTTGCCGCTGCCCGAGACGCCCGTCACGCAAACGAGCGTACCCAACGGGAACTCCACGGTCACGTTCTTGAGGTTGTTGCCGGTGGCGCCCACAATGGAGAGCCACTCGCCGTTGCCCTTCCGACGGTGTTTCGGCACCTGTATCTTCTTCTTCCCTTTGAGATATGCGGCTGTCAGCGAGCCGCTTTTGAGAATCTCCTTGTAGGTTCCGGCAGCCACGATTTCGCCGCCGTACTCCCCCGCCGCGGGCCCCACGTCCACGATGTAGTCGGCGGCCTTCATCATGTCCCGGTCGTGCTCCACCACGATCACCGAGTTGCCCATGTCACGCAGACTGCGCAGCGACTCGATGAGATAGTGGTTGTCGCGCTGGTGCAGGCCGATGCTCGGTTCGTCGAGGATGTACATCACGTTCACGAGCTGCGAGCTGATCTGGGTGGCCAACCGGATGCGCTGCGCCTCCCCGCCCGACAGCGACGCCGAGGAGCGGTCGAGCGACAGATACTGCACGCCCACGTCGCACAGGAACTCCAACCGGAAGGTGATTTCGCGCAGGATTTCGCTGGCGATGTGCCTCTTGCCGGGTTCGAGATGGACCGGCAGCGCCTTGCACCATGCCAGAAGCTCCGACATGTCCATGCGGGCCAGGTCGGCGATGTTTTTGCCCTGGATGCGGAAATGCAGCGACTCGGTGCGGAGACGGGCGCCGTGGCAGTGGGGACACGGGATGGTGTTCACGAACTGCGAAATCCACTTCTTGAAGGAGGCCGGCATGTTCTCTTCACTGAGGTTGCCGATGAAATTCACCACCCCTTCGAAGGTCTTGCGCATCGGCGACAAACCCGCCACCTCGCGCTTCACATGCAGGATTTCGGTGGTGCCGTACAACACGGCGTTGATCTGCTGCTCGTTCAGGTTCTTGATGGGATCCGACAACGAGAAGCCATACTTCTCCGCCAACGCATCCAACGTCCTGAACAACAGTGTGTTCTTATATTCACCCAAGATGGCGATCCCCCCAGCCTTGATGGATTTGCTCTTGTCGGGAATCACCTTGTCGATGTCGATTTCAGTGATGCTGCCGAGGCCGTTGCAGTACTCGCAGGCGCCATACGGCGAGTTGAACGAGAAGGTGTTCGGCTCCGGCTCGGGATAGGAGATGCCCGTGGTGGGGCACATCAGGAACTTGCTGTAGTTCTTCACCTCCTTGGAGTCGTTGTCGAGGATCATGAGGGCGCCCTTGCCGTATTTCATCGCGATCTGCACGCTGTTGGAGAGCCGCTTCTGCGAATATTCCGACACGGTGAGGTTATCGACGGAGAGCTCGATGTCGTGGATTTTGTAGCGATCGACCTGCATTCCCATCATCAGGGGTTTCATCACGCCATCCACGCGCACGCGGGTGAACCCCTGCTTGCGGATGTTCTCGAAAAGCTCGCGGTAATGGCCCTTGCGGCGTTTCACCACCGGCGCGAGCAACGTCACCGATTTGCCCTTGTAACGCTTGAGTATCAACTCGATAAGCTCCTTTTCGGAATAATGGACCATCTTCTCCTCGGTGTTGTAGGAGTAGGCGTCGGCCACGCGGGCGTAGAGCAGACGGAGGAAGTCATAGACCTCGGTGACAGTGCCCACCGTGGAACGCGGGTTCTTGTTGACCGTCTTCTGCTCAATGGAAATCACGGGGTTGAGGCCGGAGATCTTATCGACATCCGGGTGCTCCATGTTGCCGATGAAATGGCGGGCGTAGGCGGAGTAGGTCTCCATGTATCGGCGCTGTCCCTCGGCGTAGATGGTGTCGAACGCCAACGACGACTTGCCGCTGCCGCTGAGTCCGGTGATGACCACCAGTTTCTGCTGCGGTATCGTCAGCGACACATTCTTGAGGTTGTTCTCCCGAGCGCCTGTAACCACTAAAGTATCCTCTGCCAGCACGTTATGCTCCATAAAGTCAATGGTTTCCTGATTTTTTTAGGGCGGCAAAGATACGATTTTTTTTGTACTAACTGCTATACGGCGCCACATCGTACCCCACGAACTCGCCCTTCTGGTACTTGAAATAGCCGCAGACGGCGACCATGGCCGCGTTGTCGGTGGTCAAATCCAACGGCGGGAGGAAGATGTTGCGGTGGTAACGGCGCGCAAGGTCCGTCATGGCGTTGCGCAAGCCGGAGTTCGCCGACACGCCGCCCGCCAGCACCAAATCCTTGCAATCGCTCTCCTTGAAGGCCTTCTTCACCTTGTCGGTCAGCGACTTCACGATGGCGTGCTGGATACTTGCCGCCAAATCGTGGATGTTCTCTTCGATGAAGTTCGGGTTCTCTTTGAGGTTGTCACGCACGAAATAGAGGAACGAGGTCTTGAGGCCGCTGAAGCTGTAGTCCAGTCCGGGGATGTGCGCGATGGAGAACTGGAAACGCTCAGGATTGCCCTCTTTCGCGTATTTGTCGATGACGGGACCGCCGGGATATGGCAATCCCAAAATTTTCGCCGCCTTGTCGAAGGCCTCGCCCGCCGCGTCGTCGATGGTGCCCCCGAGCTTGACCATGTCGAAGTAGTCGTTGACCTGCAACAGCAACGTGTGCCCGCCCGAAACGGTGAGACAGAGGAACGGGAACCGCGGCTTCGGTTTCGTCTCGCCGGGCTTGTCGAGGAAATGCGCGAGCACGTGCGCCTGCAAATGGTTGACCTGCACGAGCGGGATGCCCAGCGGGTAGGCCAGCGACTTGGCGAAAGAGTTGCCCACCAAGAGCGACCCCAGCAGTCCGGGGCCGTTGGTGAAGGCGATGGCCGACAGCCGCTCCTTGCCGATGCCGGCACGCTTCAACGCCGTGTCGATCACGGGGATGATGTTCTGCTGATGCGCGCGGGAGGCCAGTTCCGGCACCACTCCGCCGTATTCCGCGTGGATTTTCTGACTGGCGATCACGTTCGACAGGATGACGTTGTTCTCGATCACCGCCGCCGAGGTGTCGTCACATGAGGATTCTATTCCGAGTATATACATTGACTTTGACTTTTGACTTTGACTCTCCCCACACTGCGCTGCGCTTGTGTGGCCTGATACCCCCACACTGCGCTGCGCTTGTGTGGGGTTAATTGTATGAACTTGATATTTTATTATAAATCAATTTTTTACACTTAATCATTGATATACGGGATACAAATTAGGTTCAAAAAAGCACCGACAAAAAGCATGGCGATGCAGGGATTTTAAAGTGAATATGCTGCGGCATATCCGTGG
>JAEEGL011001720.1_pt1 | contig 11871 bp, 8 predicted proteins | sample 9134231 | NCBI WGS metagenome assembly JAEEGL01 (sample SAMN16246548, study PRJNA631951) | gut metagenome | biome: gut microbiome; feature: rumen; material: fiber-attached | host: Bos | place: Iran: Karaj | collected 2018-10 | reverse complement strand
GAGGACGGTGCACTTATTGCGGCTGAGGGTATAGAACAGTCCGCGATGCGGGCATCCCGCGCACATGACCGGTGGGCGCGCCGGAATGGGGACATCCAGCGCAGCGCCGCTGTGGACGGGGAGACCCAGCTTTTCCGCAATGAGATTCTGGGAGAACTCACCGAGGACGGGGAAGAGCGCCTTCCCCTGACAGGGGAGGCCGAGCTCACGGACAAAGGTCTCGATAAAGCTGTCCAGCTCCTCCACCACCACAAGGGTCTCCACCCCGGCGGCGAAGTCGCGGATCTTCCGCTCCGGCAGAGGCCAGACCATGCCCAGCTTCAGCACGGGGAAGCGGTCACCGCAGACCTCCTTGACATACTGATAGGAGGTGGAAGAGGTGATGATGCCCATCTTGTGATCCGTCCCGGGCTCAACGCGGTTGATCTCCGCGGTCTCGGCCCACTCGGCCAGAGCAGCCATGCGCTGCTCCACCTGCGGGTGTCTGCGGATGGCGTTGGCGGGCATCATGACATACTTTGCAATGTTCTTCTCATAGGGCTTTGCCGGGGCCTCCGCACGTTGGCCAAGCTCCGCCACGGACTGGGAGTGGGCGATACGGGTGCACATTTTCAGCAGTACCGGGCAGTCGTAGGTTTCAGAGAGGGTGAAGGCGAGCTTCGCGAACGCCAGCGCCTCCGCGGAATCGGCGGGCTCCAGCATCGGGAGCTTGGCCGAGCGGGCGTAGTGGCGGGAGTCCTGCTCGTTCTGGGAAGAGTGCATCCCCGGGTCGTCCGCCACGGCGATGACCATGCCGGCGTTGACTCCGGTATAGCTCACGGTGAAAAGCGGATCGGCGGCAACGTTGAGGCCAACGTGCTTCATGGCGCAGAAGCTGCGTTTGCCTGCCAGCGACGCGCCGAAGGCCACCTCCATGGCCACCTTCTCGTTGGGGGCCCACTCGCAGCAGACCTCATCGTACTTCGCCAGCTCTTCCGTGATCTCAGTGCTCGGCGTGCCGGGATAGCTGGAGGCGACGGCCACGCCCGCCTCAGAGAGCCCTCTGGCGGCCGCGGCGTTGCCCAGCAACAACTGTTTCATATGGATTCCTCATTTCTCTTGCAGAAGATTTCTGCCATTTTAACACATCAGTCTGCTGTAGTAAATGCCTTTCTTTGCGCGGATTAGAAATTAATTGTGAACAATTCGCGAAATGACTTGACAAATAAGATGGAGCGAGATAATCTAATATGCAAGATTAGATTATCCTGTTCGGGGGGTGACATTTTGAATGTGACAGTGTACGGGGACTCGATCCTGCGCGGGGTCCGCTTTCAGGACGGGCGCTATGTGATCGACCGCAGCTGGGAGGATCGGCTGGCGGAAACCTTCGGTCTGCAAATCAACAACCGCTCCCGTTTCGGCAACACGATCCGGAAAGCCATGCCGCGCATTGAAAAGGACAGCGAGACACCCGGCGCAGCGGAGGAGTATGCCCTGCTGGAGCTGGGGGGAAACGACTGTGACTACGACTGGGCGGAGGTCGCCGGCGCGCCGGAGAAGACGCACGAGTGCAAAACACCGCCGGCGGTTTTCATGGAGACGTATCGCCGGGCGATCCGGCTGCTGCGGGAGAGCGGGCGCAGGGTGATCCTCGCCACGCTGCCCCCGATCAATTCCGAGCTTTATCTCCGCTATCTGTGCCGGGACGGCCTGAACCGGGACAACATTGTCCGCTGGCTCGGGGATGTGGAACACATCTACCGCTGGCAGGAGGCGTATTCCTACATGGTGGATCAATTGGCCAGGGAGGAACGGGTGCCCCTGATCGAACTGCGCGGCGCGTTTCTGATGGACGGACGCCGTCCGGAGACGCTGCTGTGCGCCGACGGGATCCACCCGTCCATGCAGGGGCAGGACCTGATCTTCCGGACGCTGTCGGATTTCGCCCATAAGCTCTTTGGGATTTGACATTCCGCACCGCAGGCAGTACAATAGCGAGCGATGCATACAGGGCCGTACACAGCCGTGTGGGATAGCCGGCAGTGTTCAGCCCTGTTCTCAACGGATCGGAAGATGGGAGTCGTGAGGCGCTTGGAATTCAAACCGGTGACGCAGCGGGATCTGGCCCGCCTGCGCCGTTATTATAAGAACTGCAGCTACGGCCTGTGCGAATACTCCGCCATGGTCAAGCTCATGTGGCGGGAACACCTGCACCCGGCCTGGACCGAGGCGGCAGGCTGCCTTGTCGTACGCAACCGCATCGACGGAAAGTACTGCTTCGACTATCCGGTCCCCGGTCCCGACGGCAGCGAGGACGCGGCGCTGGATGCCATCGAGCGCTGGTGCATGGACTCCGGCACACCGCTGGAGATCTCTGTCGTCCCCGCGGAAAAGGCGCCGCGGCTGCTGGCGCGTTATCCGCTGATGCGCGTGAGCAATCTGCGCTCCTGGCGCGATTACGTCTATGCAGCGGAGGATCTGAAGCTGTTTTCCGGGCGGCATTACGCCGGACAGAGAAACCATATCAACAAGTTCCGCAGCCAGTACCCGGATGCGGCATTTCGCAGGCTGGGCGCCGGAGACGAGGCGTTGGTGGAGGAATTCTTCCGCGAATATGAGCGGCTTTTCACCAAGCAGAGTACGAAGGCCAGACGCGATCTGCGCCTGGCGAAGCGGATGATGCGGCTCATGGACAAACCCTGGTTCTTATGCGGCGGACTGGAACACGGCGGAAAACTCATCTCCGCCGTGCTGGCGGAGCGCTGCGGCGAGACGCTGCACATCCATATCGAGAAGGCGCTCTACAGCTACGAGGGCGTCTATCCTGCGACGGTCCAGGCCTTTGCGCGGGAGTTCGCAGTCGGCCCGGTGCGCTGGCTGAACCGTGAGGACGACGCGGACGATAAGGGCCTGCGCACCTCCAAACTGCAGTACCGCCCCACGTTTCTGGCAGAAAAGTACTGCTTCGACGTGGAAAACGAGCTCTATGCGCTCCGGGAGATCCCGACGCTGGAGACGCCGCGCCTGACGCTGACGCCCTTCACCGACGCCGACCGCGACGCCTATAATCGCATCTGTCTGAATGACGAGCGCAACCGCTGGTGGGGTTACGACTACCGGACGGACTGGAAGGGCGAAGCGCTCGAGGACTATTTCCTGAATGTGACGCGGGAGGACTTTGCCCGTCATACGGCGGTCAATTTCGCCGTACGGCTGGACGGCGCGTGCATCGGAGAGGCGGTTTTCTACAACTTTACCGGGCGTGGCAGCGCGGAACTCGGCTGCCGCATTGCGCCGGAGTACGCCGGAAACGGCTACGGCGCGGAGGCCTTCGCCGCCGCCGCAGACTGGGGGCTCTATACGCTGCAGCTTGCCGCCGTCGTCGCCAAGTGCTATAAGGAGAACGCGCCGTCCTTCCGCATGCTCAGCGCCTGCATGCGCAAAAGCGGCGAGGACGAGACATTTTACTATTTCCGTAAGGAAGTCTGAGGCTATACAGAAGCGAAAAAACCCGCCTGCAGGAGGGGGACGCTTCGTAAGGAAGCGTCTCCCTCCGGCTTTTACAGAGCAGCGCAATCGAAATGTATCATGCTTGTAAAGCAAACAGATCCTTTGCTTTCCGTGAATTCGAATCCATCCGCCAGGCCCGCAGGCCCATCTTTTTCCCAACCGCTCCGCCATCCCAAAAAGCTCTTTTGTCTGCCAGAAGCGAAAGAGCTTTCTTTGTTGTTTGCGCATGCATGATGCGGTATCAGAAAGAAGCTCCGGAATATGGAGGAGAGGACGAAGCGCCGGAACGGCGCACGGGGCGGCGGCGGACCTGACCCCGCTGCCGTGATCATGGCAGAGGACGCAAGACAGAAAAACACGCCGCCGGCCCCTGCGGTGCGCGCACAGGAACGCCCTGCAAGTATTGATTGCCTGCCGGACAAATCTATGATACAATAACAATAATAAATCATTTAATTTGATTGCCGTTTCGCTCCCGCCTGACGGCGGAACCGCGAAAGATGGCAATAAATAACAGGCCCAAGGGACCCATACATCCTGAATACAGTCTTGGCCTTAAAATAAAGAGCTCGTCTTTTAAGCGTTTCACTAATCCACTATTCGAATCGAACCGGAGTATCTGCAAACGGACAGTCAGGAGGACAGCATGTTTGAGAAACAATTTCAACTGAACGAGCAAAGCATCTCTGTCGTTCAAGAGATTGGGAAGCATATGCCGGGCGGCCTCTTTATCTATCGCGCTCAGCAGTCGGAGGAGCTCCTGTACGCAAACAAGGCGGTTTTCAATATCTTCGGCTGCGAGGATTTGGAGGATTTCAAAAAGCTTACCGGCTTCACCTTCAAGGGTATGCTTCACCCGGAGGACTATGAAAAGGTAACCGAGTCTATAAATCAGCAGATTCAGAACAGCGATGAGAAGATGGACCATGCCGAGTACCGCATCATCCGGAAGGACGGCGCGGTGCGCTGGGTGGACGATTACGGCCATTTCACAGAGACGGAAGCCTACGGCGGGATTTACTATGTCTTCATCTCCGATATCACCGAAAAGAAGGAACGCATGGAGTCGGACCGGAAAAAGCACCGGAAAGAGCTGGATAATATGATCACGGCTCTGGCGTCGGATTACCGAAGCGTTTACCATGCGGATCTGGATGCGGACGACGCTGTCTGCTACCGCGCCGACCCTGAGGACGCGGCGGAAAAGGAAGGCGTTCATTTCCCATTCCACCAGCGTTTCGAGGAATACTGCAAAATGTACGTGGCCGAGGAATATCAGGAGGGCTTCCTCCGCTTTATCGATCCGGAACAGATACGCAGCGCGCTCGCTACAGCGAACATTATCGCCTACCGATATATGGTCCGCCGCGGCGGCAAGGAGTCCTACGAAATGCTGCGTATGGCCGGCGTCCGGCATCCGGCGGATCGGGCGGATCACATCGTCCATGCCGTAGGCCTCGGCTTCACGGATATCGACTCGGAAATGCGGGAAAATCTGCAGCAGCAAAGGGCCATTGCCGACGCCCTCGCCGTGGCGGAGCAGGCCAATATGGCCAAAACGGCGTTCCTCTCCAATATGAGCCACGAGATACGCACGCCCATGAACGCGATCATCGGCCTCAACAGCCTGGCTCTGCGCAACGAAAGCCTGCCGGATGAGACCAGGGAATATCTGGAGAAGATCGGCGGCAGCGCCCGTCATCTGTTGGGGCTGATAAACGATATCCTCGATATGAGCCGGATAGAAACCGGAAGGATCGTGCTGCGAAAGGAAGAGTTTTCCTTCCGCAGCATGCTCGAGCAGATCAACACCATGGTCATGTCCCAGTGCTCGGAAAAAGGGCTTAAATACGAATGCAGGGTGCTGGGCGGCGTCAGCGATTACTATATCGGCGACGACATGAAGCTCAAGCAGGTGCTGATCAATATCCTTTCCAACGCCATTAAGTTCACCGACGCCCCGGGAAGCGTCAGCCTCACCGTGGAGCGGACAGGCGCCTTCGGCGAGCAGTCCACCTTGAAATTCGTGATCTCCGATACCGGCATAGGCATCAGCCAGGACTTTATTTCCCAAATATTCGATCCCTTTACCCAGGAAGACAGCAGCCGCAGCAGCAAATACGGCAGCACCGGGCTCGGCATGGCCATAACCCGCAGCATCGTGGAGCTCATGAACGGAGAAATATCCGTCAGCTCCGAAAAGGGCAAGGGCTCTGAGTTCACCGTTGTGATCTCGCTGAGAAACTGTCATCATCAGGGCGCGGCGACCCATTACATCAAGCCGAAGGATATGCTGGTGCTGGTAGTAGATGATGAAGAGATCGCGGCGGAGCACGCCCGTCTGGTGCTCGACGAGGTGGGCATCAAGGCCGATACCTGCATGACAGGCGAGGAGGCGCTGCATATGCTGGAGGTGCAGCACGCCAAGCACAGCCCATATAATTTGGTGCTGCTGGACTGGAAAATGCCGGAGATGGACGGCCTGAAGGTCGCCAGGGAGATCAGAAAACGATACGACAGCGAGACGACCGTGATCATACTGACTTCCTTCAACTGGGATGAGATCATGGATGAGGCGCTGCACATCGGCGTGGACAGCTTTCTTGCCAAGCCGCTTTTTGCATCCAACGTGATCGACGAGTTCGAGAGGATAGCGCGAAAGAACAACATGAGCCTTTTCAAGGAGAGAAAGCGCGCCGACCTCAAGGGAAAGAGGATCCTGCTGGCGGAGGATATCTTTATCAACGCGGAGATCATGAAGCAGCTCATCGAAATGAAGGAGGCGGAGATCAATCACGCGGAAAACGGAAAAATCGCCGTGGAGATGTTCGAAAAAAGCTTTCCGGACTTTTATGACGCTATATTGATGGATATCCGGATGCCGGAAATGGACGGGCTTGAGGCGGCGCAGACGATACGCGCCATGGACAGGCCTGACGCGAAGCGGGTCCCCATCGTCGCAATGACCGCCAACGCCTTCGACGAGGACGTTCAGCGCAGTCTGCAGGTCGGCATGAACGCTCACCTGTCCAAGCCGGTCGAACCGGATCATCTGTATCAGACGCTGGAAGAACTGATATTTGAAGCCATGCAGGACAGGCAGTAAGGAGAGAGGCTTTATGGACAACTAATACAGAAAAGACCCTGCTCGTTACGGCGGCGGGCATCATCGTCCTGGCCGTTATTCTGGTCGGCGGAATGTTCCTGATGGCCGGCAACGCAAGACGCGACGCGTCGGATGCGGCGCGCTCCGTCAGCCTGCTGTATCTGAACGAGCTGGCCGGACGCCGCGAACAGGTGGTATCCGGCAACCTGAAGGACAAAATAAACGTGATCGGGATCGCTCTGGATATGCTGAATGACGAGGACCTGAGCACCCTGGAAAATATGCGGGACTATCAGAGAAGAGTAAAGAGATTCTTTAATCTTGAGCGGTTTGCATTCGTGGATGAAAATGGCCTTATATACACGGCAGACGAAGGTGTCCGAGAGGAAGCGGATCAATATCCCGTAGACCTTGGAACTGGACGTGCTCGTCATCGACGACGATCCGATCGCGCTGGAGCACGCGCAGATCGTGCTGGGACAGGCCGGCATCAACTGTGAGCTTGCATCTTCCGGCACCGAGGGGCTGGAAAAGGTTCAGCTGCGGCATGCACGCAGGGACGATTATGATCTGCTGCTGGTGGACTGGAAAATGCCGGAGATGGACGGAGTTGAAACGACCCGCCGTATCCGCGCCGTGGTGGGGAATGATACGCCGATCGTGATCCTGACGTCCTACAACTGGGACGAAGTCGCCGAGGAGGCGAAAATCGCAGGGGTGGACACTTTCGTTCCCAAGCCGCTGTTTGCCGGAACGGTCCTGGATCAGTTCATGGACGCTTTCAAACGGAAAAAGGAAGCGTCGGTCGTTCGGAAATCCGAGCTGAAGGGACGGCGTGTGCTGCTGGCCGAAGACGTGGAGGTCAATGCCGAGATAATGGTCATGGTTCTCGGAATGCGCGAGATCGACGCAGACGTGGCTGAAAACGGCCGGATCGCCGTTGACAAATATCTGGAGCATCCCGCTGGGTATTACGACGCGATTTTGATGGATATGCGCATGCCTGAAATGGACGGTCTGGAGGCCACGCGCCTGATCCGGGCTTCCGGACGGGAGGATGCGGAAGAGATCCCGATCATCGCTCTGACCGCCAACGCCTTTGACGAGGACGTTCAAAGGAGCATGCAGGCCGGTCTTAACGCGCATCTGTCAAAGCGGTCGAGCCGGACTCGCTGTTTGAGACGCTGGATACAATGATAAAACCGTAGGTTTTCCTGTACAGAAAGATAAAGGAGATAATTGCCGATGACCGTGCTGAAGCAGATGAACAGCATACCCGATATGAGTGAGGAAGGCCGAAAGCGGCTCGTGCTGATCGTTGAGGATGATTTCGTTAACCGCGAGCTTTTGAATGCCTATCTGGAGGGAGATTACGAGGTCATATGCGCCGAAACCGGCGTGGAGGCGCTGAGAAAAATCCGCGAAAACAGCGGAAGCCTCAGCCTTGTTCTGCTGGATTTAAACCTGCCCGGAATAAAAGGGCTGGATGTTCTCAGAGAGGTCAAAAAGGATATCGATCTATCCAGGATCCCCGTGATCGTGCTGACCTCCGATACGGAATCCGAGGTTGAAAGCCTCAGCTCGGGCGCCAGCGACTTTATCCCGAAGCCCTACCCTCGGCATGAGATCATTCTGGCCCGTATCCGCCGCAGCATAGAGCTCTCCGAGAATCGTGATCTGATCCGCTGGACGGAACGGGATCATCTGACCGGACTTTACAACAGGGAATACTTTTACCGTTACGCGGAGCAGTACGACGCTTACCATCGGGAAGAACCGACGGATGCTCTCGTAGTGGACGTGAGCCACTTCCATCTGATAAACGAACGCTTCGGAAAAGCGTATGCGGACGAGATCCTCAAACGGATCGGCTCGGAGCTTTTCGCGGTCGTAGAGGAAAACGGCGGCATCGTCTGCCGGAGAGAGGCGGATACCTTTCAGGTTTACTGCCCTCATATGGGAAATTACACAGCCGTTGCCGAACGTCTTATGGACGCCGCCTGCGGCGGGGCGAAGGGCCGCGTGCGCATACGAATAGGCGTCTGCCCCGAGGTGGATAAGACCGGCGACGTAGAGCGGCATTTCGATCACGCCAAAAGCGCGGCAGATACCATCCGGAACAGCTTCTCGGAGTCCGTCGCAATCTACAACGACGAGCTTCGGGATAAGGAAGTGTATGCGGAACGGCTGCTGGAAGATTTCCGTGAGGCCCTTGCGCAGAAGCAGTTCCTCGTGTTTTATCAGCCAAAGTACAACGTACAGTCTCCGGAGCCGACTCTGTGCGGCGCCGAGGCGCTCGTGCGCTGGAAGCATCCGGAGCTCGGCATGGTGAGTCCCGGGCAGTTCATCCCGCTGTTTGAAAGCAACGGACTGATCCGCGATCTTGACGACTACGTCTGGCGCGAGGCCGCTGCGCAGATACGCCGATGGAAGGACCGTCTGGGCCGCGCGGTCCCCGTATCTGTCAATGTGTCGAGGATCGACATGATGGATCCCGAGCTGATCGATACGCTTCGCCTTATCGTGGAGGAAAACGGTTTGGCGTTCGAAGACCTCCATCTGGAGACCACGGAGTCGGCCTATACGGAGGATACCGAACAGATCATTCAGACGGTGGCCCGCCTGCGGGCGCTGGGCTTCAAGATCGAAATGGATGACTTTGGATCCGGTTATTCTTCACTGAATATGATCACGAAGCTTCCTTTCGATGTCATGAAGCTGGATATGGAGTTCATTCGCACCGCCTTCAGCGAAAACGGGAACACCGGCATCCTGAGGATCATGCTGGATATCGCGGACTTCCTTTCCGTTCCGATGATCGCCGAAGGCGTTGAAACGGAGCCTCAGATGCTGGCGCTGAAAGAAATGGGCTGCGATATCGCGCAGGGCTACTATTTTTCCAGACCGCTGCCGGCGGATGAGTTTGAGCCTTTTCTGATGAAGTCCGCAGACTGACGCTTTTGGCCTTATCGCATATACATCGATTTTTATAAGGAGGAATAAATATGCTGACAGTTGAGAACCTTCGCGCCTGGGGAGCAAACGTGGAGGAGGCGCTTGTAAGGTGCCTGAACAATGAAGGCTTCTATTTAAAGCTGGTCAATAAAGCGCTGCTGGACCCGGCTTTTGACAAGCTGACGGAAACGGTTTCCGCAGGGGATCTGGAGAAAGGCTTTGACCTTGCCCATTCCCTCAAGGGGGTGTGCGCCAATCTGGCGCTGACGCCGATCTGCGCACCGGTCGAGCAGATTACAGAACTGCTTCGGAGCAGGACCGAAACGGATTATACGGCGCTGCTTGAGGAGATCAGCACAAAGAGACGCCAGTTGACCGACCTCATGTGAACAGCGCCGCGCGCATGCCGCAGGCTCCCGAGCGAAGCAAGGACGGATGATGTGGAGATGCACCTGCTCCACAGTCATAACGAGCATCGGATTTTGACCACGAAATCCATTCAAAGGAACAAAAACAGGAGCGACCAGGAAAGCCGCTCCTGTTTTATATTCTTTTTGAGCCGGTTTTCCTTCCTCAAAGCAGCTTCTTTACGGTGTACACACCGATGCAGGCGGGTTTTTTCTTACCTTGATCAGAGCGTTTCCAGTGCGGCGTCCAACTGGCCCATCAGCTCTTCCTCGCTCTCATAGAAATGAATTTTGTAATACGGGTCGCCTGTCAGCATCGCAGAAAGACAGCCGCGGCGCGTGTCGAAGAAGATATGCACCGGCTTGCCCCACTGCTGTGCCATGGCCAGCTCATAGCCGACGCCCAGAGAGGGGTTGCTGCACTCGGCGATCACGGCGTCACAGCGCCGAAGCCAGGTCATATCCTGCGTCCAGATCGCAGCGTCCGTCATGCCCGCTTCCACGGTGGGAAAGGCGGACGGCGCGCCGACGTGTTCGGTCAGAACGGTGTGGCGCTCCTTCAGATGGGCGATGAGCCGTGCGTAAAGCGCGGCGTCCGCGCGTCCGCCGCGGATGGAACCGGCAAAATAAAGCTCCATGCCCGCCCTCACTTCTGCCCGTAATAGGCGCCGGGGCCGTGCTTGCGGAGATAGTGGCGGTCCAGAAGGGCGCGCTGCATATCCCTGTGTTCCGGATTGAGCATCAGCGCGTGCCAGTCCATAAAAGCGACCTCCTCCATGACAACGGCGTTGTGTACCGCCTCCATGGCGTCGGCGCCCCAGACAAAGGGGCCGTGGGAGAAGACCAGTATGCCGGGGATCGACTCCGGGCTGAGGCCGGCCCTGTTGAAGGTGTCGACAATGACCCTGCCTGTCTCGGCTTCGTATTCGCCGGCGATCTCATCGTTGGTCAGGGGGCGGGTGCAGGGGATGTCGCCGTAGAAATAGTCCGCATGCGTCGTCCCCATGGCGGGGATCGCCGTGCCCGCCTGCGCAAAGGTGGTGGCCCAGCGGGAGTGGGTATGCACGACGCCGCCGACGCAGTCAAAGGCGCGATACAGCGCCAGGTGGGTGGGCGTGTCGCTGGAGGGCTTGTATCTGCCCTCGACGACCCGGCCTTCCATGTCGACCACGACCATGTCCTCCGCGGTCATGCTCTCATAGGGAACACCGGAAGGCTTGATGACCACAAGCTCCCGCGCCCGGTCGATCTCCGAGACGTTGCCCCAGGTGAAGGTGACGAGAGCGTACTTCGGCAGGAGAAGATTGGCCTGCAGGACCCGTTCTTTCAGTGCTTCCAGCATTTCATTGCTCCTCTGTCAGGCCCAGGGGTTTTCGGTGGGGTAGGGAAGGGACTTCGGGCGATTCCATGCGATGTCCTCCACGCCGAAATAGCGGAAAACCTCGTAGAGCGCCTTCCCGTAATGGCCGAAGACCACCGCGCCGTGGTGCGGATAGTGCTTCTGGATCAGGACATGGCGGTAGAAGCGCCCCATTTCCGGGATCGCAAACACGCCGATGCCGCCGAAGCTGCCCGTCGCCACCGGGAGCACCTCGCCCTGCGCGATATAGGCGCGCAGAACGCCCTCGCTGTCGCACTGGAGACGGTAGAAGGTGATGTCCGAAGGGGCGATGTCGCCCTCCAGCGTCCCGCGGGTGAAGTCCGGTTCGCTGCCTTCCGGCTCCAGGAGCCGGTGCTGGATCAGCTGATACTTCACGGCGCGGTCCGCGCACATCTTGCACGACGGCGTGTTGCCGCAATGGAAACCCATGAAGGTGTCGGTCAGCGTGTAGGGATACCGGCCGCTGATCTCCTTCTCCCACATGCGCTTCGGCACGGAATTGTTGATGTCCAGCAGCGTGACGGCGTCGG
>JAEEGL010112366.1_pt1 | contig 11871 bp, 9 predicted proteins | sample 9134231 | NCBI WGS metagenome assembly JAEEGL01 (sample SAMN16246548, study PRJNA631951) | gut metagenome | biome: gut microbiome; feature: rumen; material: fiber-attached | host: Bos | place: Iran: Karaj | collected 2018-10 | reverse complement strand
TACTTCCCGCCGCATTCGGGACATATTGCCGGCGGTTTCATCATCTGTCCGCAATAGTGGCACCGCAGCAGGCCGTCCGTACTGGCCATATGGTATGTCATGCTGATATCACAGTTCGGGCATTTCACCACATATCCGCACGTCCGGCAGCTGACAAAAGAGTTGTATCCCCTTCGGTTCATCAGCAGCATGGCCTGTTCACCCCGGGCGGAACAATCCTTCAGCGCTTTTCTCAGGGCCCCGCTGAGCACTGTGCGGTTTCCGTTTTCCAGTTCCTCCCGCATATCAATGATCTCAACTTCCGGAAGCGGCCGGTCCATTACACGCCGCGGCATTTCCAGCAGCATATAATCGCCCCGTCTCGCCCTGGCGAAACTGAGGATGCTGGGAGTGGCGCTTGCCAGCACAAGTGTCGCATTCTCCCTGTCGCATCGTTTGCGTGCAACTTCCCGGGCATCATACTGCGGATGATGATCGTTCAGATAGGTGCTTTCATGTTCCTCGTCGACAACGATCAGTCCGAGATCCCTTGCCGGTGAAAAAACAGCGCTTCTTGCACCGATAACCACCCGTGCGTCTCCCCGCCTGATCCGACGCCATTCGTCAAAGCGCTCGCCGGGGCTGAGCCGGGAATGAATCACAGCGGCCACCGGACCAAACCGGCTCCTGAACCAGGAAACCATCTGCGGTGTAAGCGCGATTTCCGGCACAAGAATAATCGCGCTTCTTCCGTAATTCAAAGCACTACGTACTGCCGCCATGAAAACTTCCGTTTTCCCGCTTCCCGTCACTCCGTGAAGCAGGAACCTTCCACCTTTTCCGTTCAGGCAGGGCAGGATTTCTTCCAGTGCCTCCTCCTGTCCGGGCGTCAGCGTGAATCCCGGATCTTCCGGCTGTTCAAAAGCATTTCCGGGGGTACGAAGCATTTCCTCGCTTTCCAGTCTGATCATGCCGTCCGCGGCCAGCTTTTTCAATGCTTCGTTCGAGTCCTTTACAAGGGAGGTTATTTCCTTCACTGTATGAATGTTTTCGTCGGCAAGGAATCTCAGCAAAGCCGCCCGTTTGGGGCTGCGTTTTTCCCTTTCCGCCGCTGACAGGGCTTCTTCCCTCGTTACATTCAGGCAGGCTGTCCGTTCGGTTTTGACGTGTACCCTGCCGCCTCTCATCTGGGCGGGCAGCATCAGGCGCAGCGTTTCCGCCAGCGGGCAGTGGGCTTCCCGGGCCATTTCTTCCGCCAGGTTCATCAGCTCCGGCGGGATTGCCGCATACTCCTCCAGCGGTTCGATAACATTCCTGATCCTGTTAGCTTCAAGCTCGCATTGCTCCGTCAGGCTGAGGACGATTCCTTCCTTCTGAAGCCGGCCGAAAGGCACACTCACCCGTTGTCCCGGCTGCAGCTGCATTCCCTCCGGAATCCGGTAAGTAAAGGGGCTTGCCACGTTCTCGTGAACGATGTCGATGATCACCTGACAAAACACCCTTTTCCCTCCTTTTCGGGTAAAATATACCATCTTTTATTATATCGTTTTTTATCTCTCAAAACAAGTAAAAACCGCACGTTTCCGTGCGGTTTGATTGTTATGAAACCTTTGTTTACTCCTGATTTCCGGTCTCTGTCCCGAACATTTTCGGTACGCCGATCTTCTGCCAGGCCAGTACCCCGCCAACCAGCAGCACGCCGATGATGTCTGTCACATATCCGGGATAGATCAGCAGCAGGCCGCCTGCAATGGCAATGACCCGAAGCGCAATGCCGATCGCTTTTCCGGCTCCATGTCGTTCATAACTGCTGAAGCCGCTCAGGCCGTATGTCACACCATACATGCCGGCAATGGAAGTAACAGTAATCAGAGCCACTTCATACCAGGTGGTATTGATCAGCAGCATATCAGGACTCATCGCGAAGATAAACGGGATAATGAATCCCGCAATAGCAAGTCTCGTGGCGTTGACGCCGGTTTTCATCGGGCTGCCGCCGGAAATGGCGGAACCGGCATAGGCCGCCAGTGCCACAGGCGGTGTGATATCCGCAACAATACCATAATAGAACACAAAGAAGTGTGCGGCAATCAGAGGAACATTCATCTTGAACAGAATCGGCGCGCAGGTCGATGCCATGATGCAGTATGTCGCTGTTGTGGGCAGACCCATGCCCAGGATAATACAGCAGATCATCGTCAGAACCAGGCCAAGGAACAGTTTGCCCTGGGATATGGTCACAATGGCATTAATCACTGTCGAAGCAAGTCCCGTAACCGTCAGGCAGCCGCAGATCAGGCCCGCCACGCCACAGGCCACAGCCACGGAGATACAGCTTCTTCCTCCGTTTTCAAGAGCTTCAAAAACATGAACCGGTTTAAAACGCTGATTATGAGTGCCTTCACCGGTTTCCAGCGGTTTGCCATGCCGGATATTGCGGTGAATATTACTGATAATACCCACAACAATCGTAGCCAGGATGGATACTGCCGCAGAAAACTGCATCGTCTTTGTATTCGAGCACACCAGGTATATCAGAATCGCAAGCGGCAGCAGCAGATAGCTTTCCTTCATCAGTTCCTTGATCCGGGGCAGCTGCTCTTTGCTGAGTCCCTTGAGGCCAAGCCGTTTTGCCTCAAGATGTACGGAAAGGAAAACACCCAGGAAATACAGGCAAGCCGGCAGAATAGCCCTGACAATGATGTCAGAGTACGGAACGCCCAGATAATCTGCCATCAGGAAGGCTGCTGCTCCCATGATCGGCGGCATGATCTGTCCGCCCGTGGACGCCGCAGCTTCAACCGCGCCGGAAAAGTTTTTATCATAGCCTGTCTTTTTCATCATCGGGATCGTAATAGAGCCCGTTGTAACGGTGTTGCCGACGGAAGAGCCGCTTACCATACCGCATAGTGCGGAGGAAATAACCGCCACTTTGGCAGGGCCGCCGGCAAACCGCCCGGTCAGCCCGTTGGCCAGCGCAATAAAGAACTCTGAAATACCGGTTTTCTCCAGGAAAGCTCCGAATATAATAAATACGACTATATATTTGGAGCATACATTCACCGGTGTGGACAGCAGGCCGTTTTCGTTGTAGAAAAGCTCATGCACTACATTGGCCAGCAGTTTGCCGTCCTTGACATAGAAATAGATCGTATATCCGAGGAAAACACCGGCAACACAAAGAATCGGCAGTCCGACGCTCCGGCGGCAAAGCTCGCACAGCACAAGAATACCCACGATTCCCGCAATAATGTACACAGGATCGTTCAGCTTGGTCTTGATCCGGGTCGTCATCAGGTCGGGAGCCTTGAAAGTATAATAGAAGAAGGCTGCCGCACCCAGTATAATCAGTACAATATCATACCAGGGCATGTGATTGACCTTCACATGTCCTTTTTTTGCCGGATAGGTCAGATAGCCCATGATCACAACCAGCCCGAGAAATGAACTCAGCCGGACCTGATCCAACATATTGGCAAACAATGTCACATACATACAGTACAGGGAAAACGCCGCCAGAATAATTCCCACAAAAATCCTGGGCTTGCCTTCCCAGACCCGGACATTGCTTTCGCGGTCATATTTCCGCATAATCGCATCCAGCTCTGCTGCAGTTGTTTCTTTTTCCGCCGCAGATTCCGGAATCGTGTTTTGTTCCTTCTTGCTCACAGGCCATTCTCCTCAATCAGTATAAAAAAGAAAACGGGAATCCGTGCTCCGTATGGGAGACGGATTCCCGGATAAATCGCTTACTCAGCAGTCTCCACGGTGATACCCTGTTCAGCAAAGTATTTGGCAGCGCCGGCATGATAAGGAATGCCGCAGACGGAAGCATATTCCAGATCAAGATCCTTGGCCTTGTCATGGGCAATGCTGTCCTTGCCTTCAAAGATTGTCTTCACAATCGTGTAGGCTTCATCTTCGCTGACCTGGTCGTTGGCAATAATGGTCGCCTTGACGCCCACAGTCACAACGTCCTCATCCTGCTTGGCATAGGTGCCGGCAGGAATGACGCTCTTGGTATAGGCACCGGAAATGCCCTGCAGGATGGCAACATGCTCGTCATCCAGGGATACGAGATAGGTGTCCTTGCTGGTGGCCAGGTCGGTTACCGCAGGAGTGGGAGCGCCGGCCACAACGAAAGCCGCGTCGATCTTGCCGTCTTTCAGTGCTTCAGCGGAATCCGCAAAGCTCTGGTAGGTGGGGGTAATGTCATTTTCCGTCATGTCATAGGCATTCAGGAAGTCAATGGCATTGAAATACACGCCGGAACCCTGGGAACCGATAGAAACGTTTTTGCCTTTCAGATCCGCAACGCTCTTGATTTCGGGGTTGCAGGTGATCAACTGTACTGTCTCAGTATAGAGGGCGGCGATAGCGGAGAAGGAAGTAACAGGGTCTCCTTCATAAATGCGGATGCCGTTGAAAGCATAGTAAGCCACGTCGTTCTGCACGAAGCCCAGCTGGGCAACCTGCATATCCAGCTTGTCGATGTTATCAGCGGAGCCGTTTCCGGCCACGGCTGTCATATCGACTTCAGAGTTCGCGGCCACATACTGGGCCAGTACGTTTCCGTAACCATAGTAGGTTCCGGCTGTGCCGCCGGTGGTGAATGTAAGGCCGTCCGCCAGCGCGGAAGCGGCAGCAAATACCATCATCAGGCTCAGAAGAAGTGCAAGCAGTTTTTTCATTGAATCCAATCCTCCAGTCAGTGTGAAATAAAAAAATCTGTTGCATACATGATACAACAGATTCAGAGCTTGCCTATGTCTTTTTCGTGTTCTGCTTTTTACCCGCGGAACAGGGAACGAAGGTCATTCACGATCTCATGGATAACGGTGACGGCTTCATCAATTTCCGCTTCTGTATTGCCGGTTCCCGTTGTCAGTCTCAGGCTTCCTTTTGCTTCCTGGTCTGTCAGTCCGATGGCTTTCAGCACATGACTGATTTCCTGGCTGCCGGCTGTGCAGGCGCTGCCGCTCGACGCGGCGATTCCGGCCAGGTCCAGTCTCAGAAGCAGGGCCTCGCCATCAATTTTGTCAAAACTGATATTACAGTTGTTCGGCAGCCGACCTTCCCTCGGCCCGTTCAGTTTTGTACCCGGGATCTCAGAAAGGATTGAGTTAATCAGTCGTTCCCGTAAACGGGTCATTTTATCGGCGTTTTGCTTCAGTTCTTTATTGGCAGCCTCTATGGCCGTTCCAAGGCCCACAATTCCGGGAACATTCTCCGTTCCGGCCCGTAAGCCCCGTTCCTGTTCTCCGCCGTGTATCAGGCTGTCTATATGCGTACCATGACGTACATACAGCGCCCCTGCCCCTTTCGGTCCATAGAATTTATGTGCGCTGATACTGAGCAGGTCAGCTTTCCATTCATTCACATTGATCGGAACAGCCCCCGCTGCCTGTACCGCATCCGTATGGAAACAAATCCCTTTCTCCCGCGCGGCAGCCCCGACTTCAGCGACCGGTTCGATTGTTCCGATCTCGTTGTTGGCCGCCATCATGCTGATCAGGATCGTATCCTCCCTGATTGCCGCAAGGATCTTTTCCGGAGTAATGTATCCTTCCTTGTCCGGAGTGATGTAGGATACCTCAAATCCATGTTTCTCAAGCCATCTGCAGGTGTTCAGCACAGCAGGATGCTCAATGTCCGTCGTAATGATATGTCTGCCTTTTTCCTTCAGGGCAAATGCCGTACCCTTTACAGCCAGGTTGTCGCTTTCGCTTCCGCAGCCGGTGAACAGAATCTCCCGGGGTTCGGCTCCGATAGCTTCGGCAACCTGCCTGCGTGCTTTTTCCACCGCCTTACGCGCTTCCCTGCCGGTACCGTAAACCGAGGAAGCGTTTCCCCAGCAGTCGCTGAAAAAGGGGATCATTGCCTCGAGCACCTGTGCGCTGACCGGTGTTGTTGCCGCGTGATCCAGATAGATTCTGTTCATCATATTTCCGCCTTCTAAACAAACGATTCGCGATTGATCCTGTATCAGAAGTTTGTGCTGAACAGCGAGAAACTCCGGCTCATATCGTTAATCACAAAATAAACCATACTGATTATCAGGGTTACAAGAAGCAGAATCAGTAAAGCACCGCCGATCACAGCCACAAGGTTTCCTGCCCCGAGAGCTACACGGAATCTGGATTTGCGGATTTCCTGCCGTTCATCATCTGAAATCTCAGGTTCTTCCTCATCCGTCAGCTCATCAAAGCCATCGTCATATTCTTCTTCCTGTTCTTCCGTTTCGTACGGTTCTTCAGGATAAGGCTCATTACTCTTGAAATAGGCCATTTTTTTCTCTCCTTACCCGGATATCATTCCGACTCCGCGTTTTTTCTGTTCACGCGCATAATCAGAAGGGCTGCGATCAGCACGCCCAGCAGAACGCCGCTTCCGTCCACTAAAACATCGGACCATTGTCCGCTTCTTCCTTCGATCAGAAGCTGATGAAACTCATCTGTACAGGCATAGATCGTTCCACCGCAGAACCCGGCGAGTGCAAGACTGCGTGTTTTTTTGATTTTCCGTCCGAACCAGCTTTCCAGGCAAAGCCGAAGCATCAGCCCCAGCAGCATGTACTCCGTGAAGTGCGCGCATTTACGTACGATATGCTGCACATCATCATATAAAAGCTTCTGTCTGGATTCTTCAAGCTGTTCATATTCCGGATGAATAATCGACATAACACTTCTCGAAATCAGACCGCTTGTCCTGTCTGAGTGTTCGGCATCCTCTGTTGAAAAAGCAAATATCATAACCATTACAGCAGCTGTCAGAAGCGTAGTCATTATCCTGACCCAGCTTCTCTGCCATCCGGTTTCCGTCATTCCCTGACCATCCTTTCGTTACATTTTATCATTGTACAGATACCATTCAGCTCCGTCAAGCAAAGAAAAGAAGCAGGTATTGCATACCCGCTTCTTTTCTTTTCAGGCTGTATCCTGTCACTGGAAGAGTTCTTTCACTCTGTCCATAAAGCTCTTTCGGTTTTCATACTCCCGGTCTCCCGTGGTAGCGTCAAACTCGCGCAGCAGATCCTTCTGCTTGTTCGTCAGCCGTCTCGGAATCTCCACTTTGACACGCAGAATCAGATCACCCTTTCCGCTGCCTCTCAACTGCTGGATACCGGCTCCCTTGATCCTGAATTCTGTGCCGGGCTGTGTTCCCTCAGGGATACGATATTTCACGGGGCCGTTCAGGGTCGGAACCTGTACGTCTCCGCCCAGCGCAGCTGTAGCGAAACTGATGGGGAAATCAAGCAGGAGATTGTATCCGTCCCGCTTGAACAGATTGTGCGGCTTGACATTCACCACAATATACAGGTCGCCGTTCGGTCCTCCCCGCATACCGGGTTCACCCTGGGCATTCATGATGATTGTCTGCCCATGATCAATTCCAGCGGGAACCTTTACAGTCACGGTTCTCTTTTTCCTGACCCGTCCTGTTCCGCCGCAGGAAGCGCACTTCTCCTTGATCATCTTACCGCTTCCGCCGCATGTGGGACAGGTCCTGACCGTTGTCATCCAGCCTCCGCTCTGACGGATCTGGCCTGTACCTTTACAGGTGGTACATGTTACAGGGCTTGTCCCGGGCTTTGCTCCGCTCCCTTTACAGGTTTCGCACAGCTCATTCCGGAAGATTTCAAAGCTTTTTTCGCAGCCTTTGGCCGCTTCTTCAAATGTGATGCGCAGCTCATACCGCAGGTCGTTTCCCTGTACCGGATTCTGGCTCCTGGAACTTCTGCCCATACCGCCGTTAAACAGCTGGTCAAAAATATCTCCCATGCCGAAATCAAATCCGCCGGCAAAAGGATTGCCTCCGCCGCCCATTCCGGCCATCGGGTCTTCAAATCCGTACTGATCATACCGTGCCCGTTTCTGCGGATCACTCAGAACCTCATTGGCTTCATTCAGTTCTTTGAACCGTTCCACAGCTTCTTTGTCATCCGGATGCAGATCCGGATGGCATTCTTTGGCTTTTTTCCGATAAGCTTTTTTTATCTCGTCGTCTGTCGCGTTCTTTCCGACGCCGAGCACCTCATAGTAATCCCGCTTATTCGCCATAAAGCCATCTCACCTTCTTCCTCAAAGCAAGCCCACCCTCTTATCGGGGGCGGGCTTGCCTGCCGGATATCTTATTCCTTAAACCGGTTGTTATTCAACGCTTCCGTCCGCGTTTACGCTGCCGTCATCGTTGGTGGTTCCCGCCTCCGGGCCTGCGCCGTTCATGGGATCAGCTCCGCCGGCCTGCTGCTGGTAAAGCTTTCCGAAAACAGCGTATACCTTCTGGGTGAAGCCTTCCATTGCGTTCTTGATTTCGTCCGCGTTGTTGCCCTCACGCACTTTCTTGAAAGCGTCGATCTCGTTCTGCACGGCGTTCTTATCTTCATCAGACAGCTTATCGCCGTTTTCACGCAGCGTCTTCTCTGTTTCATAGATCAGGCTGTCCGCGTGGTTCAGGGTTTCGACCTCTTCCTTGCGCTTCTTGTCCTGTTCTGCGAACTGTTCAGCTTCCTTTACACGCTGGTTGATCTCTTCTTCGGACAGGTTCGTGCTGGCAGTAATAGTGATCTGCTGCTCGTTGCCTGTTGCCTTGTCCTTGGCGCTGACGTTCACGATACCGTTGTTGTCAATGCTGAAGGTAACTTCAATCTGCGGCACGCCTCTGGGCGCGGGTGCAATACCGGTCAGCTGGAAGCGGCCCAGGGTCTTGTTATCGTAAGCCATCTGCCGTTCGCCCTGCAGGACATGGATCTCAACCGTGGTCTGTCCGTCTGCAGCGGTGGAGAACACCTGGCTCTTGCTGGTCGGAATGGTGGTGTTACGCTCAATCAGCTTAGTGAAGATATGGCCTTCCGTCTCGAGGCCCAGGCTAAGCGGCGTAACGTCCAGCAGCAGCACGTCTTTGACTTCGCCGCCCAGAACACCGCCCTGGATGGCAGCGCCGATGGCAACGCACTCATCGGGGTTGATGCCCTTGAAGGGCTCCTTGCCGGTCACCTTCTTCACAGCTTCCTGAACTGCGGGGATACGGGTGCTGCCGCCCACCAGGATCACCTTATTGATCTGGTCAACTGTCAGGCCGGCATCCTTAAGGGCTTTGCGCATGGGTTCAACCGTGGCGTCCACCAGATCCGCGGTCAGTTCATTGAACTTGGCCTGGGTCAGGGTAACGTCCAGATGCTTCGGGCCGGTGGCGTCTGCTGTAATGAAGGGCAGATTGATATTGGCGGTTGTCGTTCCGCTCAGTTCAATCTTGGCCTTTTCAGCAGCTTCCTTCAGACGCTGAGCTGCAATCTTGTCCTGCTTCAGGTCAATACCGTTTTCTTTCTTGAACTGTTCAGCCACATAGTCAATGATCCGCTGGTCAAAATCATCACCGCCCAGACGGGTGTTACCGTTGGTGCTCAACACTTCAAACACGCCGTCGCCGATGTCCAGGATACTTACGTCGAATGTGCCGCCGCCCAGGTCGTATACCAGGATCTTCTGGTTTTCTTCCTTGTCCAGGCCATAAGCCAGGGACGCAGCAGTAGGCTCGTTGATAATACGCAGCACTTCCAGTCCGGCAATACGTCCGGCATCCTTTGTCGCCTGACGCTGACTGTCATTGAAGTAGGCAGGAACCGTGATAACCGCCTGGGAAACTTTTTCGCCCAGATAGCTTTCAGCGGTCTCTTTCATCTTGGTCAGAATCATGGCGCTGATATCCTGGGGAGTGTACTGTTTCCCATCAATATTTACTTTATAGCTGGTACCCATTTCACGCTTGATGGAAATCACCGTCCGGTCCGGATTGGTGACGGCCTGGCGCTTGGCCACCTGACCGATCAGTCGTTCACCGTCTTTGGTAAAAGCCACCACAGAAGGGGTGGTCCGGCTGCCTTCAGCATTCGCGATAACAGTGGGCTGTCCGCCTTCCATTACGGCCACGCAGCTGTTTGTAGTACCCAGGTCAATACCGATAATCTTGCTCATAATGATCCCTCCGTTTATCTTCATCCTGTTGATAACTGATTTATTTCCGAAAACGCTTTCGCGTTATTCAGGCACAACTTTTACCATGGCATGTCTGAGAACCTTGTCTCCGATCATGTATCCTTTCTGCAGTACCTGGCACACGGTTCCGGGCTCACCTTCGTCCTCTGTACCCTGCAGAATGGCGTTTTCCAGATTGGGGTCGAATTTTTCCCCAAGTCTGTTAATGGGCTTGACTTCCATCTTTCCGTAGGCGTCCGTCATCTGTTTCAGCACCATTTCGACGCCGTTCTTCAGCGCTTCATCAGTGCTTCCGGCCGCCGCGTCTACAGCCCGTTCAAGATTGTCAAGCACCGGCAGCATCATGGCGGCTACGTCTTTCCGGCCGTCTGCATAAGCGTCAGCCCTGACACTTTCATTCCTGCGGCGGAAGTTTTCAAAATCCGCCTGTACCCTCTGGGCAAGCGCCAGGTACTCAGCCGCTTTGGCATTGGCCTCATCCAGCGCCTGTTTAACCGGATCCTGAACCTCTTCAGCGGCCGCCTCTTTCGGTTCGGTTTCCTTTTCTTCTTCCGCTGGAACCTCGTTCTTCATTTCTTCCGGTGTCTCGTTGATTTCGTTCTTCTTCCTGCTCATATTTGCGCCTTTCATTCCTGATTCCGGGAAGGATTGTTTTCATCCTCGCCGTTAAACATATCCGTCAGCTGATGTCCCATCATGTTCAGGATGGAAATCACCCGTGAATATCTCATTCTTGTCGGCCCGATTACGCCGATGGTTCCCTGCTGTCCTCCCCGGGTTGAATAAGTAGCCGTAATGATGGAACAGTCAGCCATTTCCGGCACGCCTGTTTCAGGACCGATCCGGACTGTAAAGGCCAGTTCTCCGTTCCCGCGGACAATTTCCGCCAGCTTGTCTCTTGTTTCCATCAGGCTGAGAAAACTTCTTGCCTTGTCCACATCGCTGTATTCGGGATAACTCAGCATGTTGCTGGTGCCGCCCACAGCCACATGAGGGCTTCTGGAGGCTTGCTGACCTTCCGTGAAATACCCATACAGTCCGCGGAGTACTTCGTCATTTCCTTCCATGCGGCGGATAAGCTCCGGCAGAACCTTGCAGGCATCGCTCAGTGTGCAGCCTTTCAGCTCATTGGTCAGCGTTCTGGAAATAGCATACAGCGTATCGCCGTCCATTTCAGGACTGATACGGATAACACTGTCCCGTATAACACCCTGATCTGTGACAATCACCACAAGGGCGCTTCCGATGGAAACCGGCACCAGCTGGATTGTCTGCAGCCTGGGTTCAAGCCCGTTCGGGGAAAGAACCACTGCTGTGTATTGTGTCAGGCTGGACAGCACACGGGCCGCATGATCTATGACGTCCTCCATCTGGTGAATCCGTCCGGAGAAATGACCCAGAACGCTCTCCGCGCTGTCATCCGGTATCACGCCAGACTGCAGCAGGGAATCCACATAAAGCCTGTACGCCTTGGCTGAAGGAACCCGGCCGGCAGAAACATGCGGCTGATCAAGGAATCCCAGTTCTTCCAGATCGCTCATCTCATTCCGGATCGTGGCGGAAGATAATCCGGTTTCGTACTTTTTGCTGATTGTCCGCGATCCAACCGGAATGCCGGTCAGAATATAATCGTCAATGATCGCGCGTAAAATCCGTCTTTTGCGCTCGTCCATCTGCATCTGACCGTCTCCTTTCCTGTGGTTGTTAGCACTCACCGCTTTCGAGTGCTAACCACAGGCATAATGTATCACCAAGCCTTTTCTTTGTCAATACTTTCAAGGCCTGTTTTCAGTGAATTCTTTGTGTGGAAATGTGAACGGACTGTGAATAATCACAGCCCGTTTGTCTGATAAATCCGGCTCCCCAGTTCCGGGGATACATACATGATGGCAAAGGC
>JAEEGL014743677.1_pt1 | contig 11872 bp, 9 predicted proteins | sample 9134231 | NCBI WGS metagenome assembly JAEEGL01 (sample SAMN16246548, study PRJNA631951) | gut metagenome | biome: gut microbiome; feature: rumen; material: fiber-attached | host: Bos | place: Iran: Karaj | collected 2018-10 | reverse complement strand
CTTCTTCGCGAACTCAAAGTCACGGTCGTCGTGCGCGGGGACGCACATGATCGCGCCCGTGCCGTAATCGGCGAGGACATAGTCGGAGATCCAGACCGGGATCTTCGCGCCGTTGAGCGGGTTGACGCAGTACGCGCCGGTGAAGATGCCTGTCTTCTCCTTGTTCTGGACGCGGTCGACGTTGGACTTGTTCGCGGCGTCGGCGCAGTACTTCTCTACCTCTTCGCGCTGCGCGTCCGTCGTGATCTCGCCGACGAGCGCGTGCTCGGGCGCCATGACCATGAACGTCGCGCCGTAGAGCGTATCCGGACGGGTCGTGTAGACGCGGATGGTCTTATCGGTGCCGTCGACGGGGAAATCCACCTCGGCGCCGTAGGAGCGGCCGATCCACTCGGTCTGCATTTTCTTGACCTTCTCCGGCCAATCAAGGTCCGTGAGGCCCTCGAGCAGGCGGTCGGCGTAGGCCGTGATCTTCAGCATCCACTGGCGGAGGTTCTTCTTCGTCACCTCACTGTGGCAGCGCTCGCACTTGCCGTCCACCACTTCCTCGTTTGCCAGAACAGCCTTGCAGCTGGGACACCAGTTCAGAGGCATCTCCTTCTCGTAGGCAAGCCCGTGCTCGAACATCTTCGCGAAGATCCACTGCGTCCACTTATAATACGCGGGATCCGTGGTGTTGAGTTCCATATCCCAGTCGTAAATGGCGCCGATCTGCTTCACCTGCTCCTTGATGCTGGCCACGTTGGCCGCCGTGGAGATGGAAGGATGCTGACCGGTCTTGATCGCATAGTTCTCGGCAGGCAGGCCGAAGGCGTCCCAGCCCATGGGATGGATGATATACTGGCCGTCCTTCATCATCTGATAACGGCTCCAGACATCGCTGATCACATAGCCGCGCCAGTGCCCGACATGCAGCCCGGCCCCGGAGGGATAGGGGAACATGTCCAGACAGTAGTATTTCTTCTTATCCGGAGCCGGCGTATTGACGGGCTTCTTCTTCCAGTTCTCCCGCCATTTCGCCTCGATCTCCGCGTGGTTGTAAGGCTCGACCCTGCCGTTGTTCTCTGCCATTGCTTCTTCCTTTCCTTTTACACTGGGGGGTTCCCTGTTTCAACTGTCGATTGTAGCCATTTTTCCCGCCGGTGTCAACGCACCGGGGGTGTACTATAGGATTCGAAACGCGCAGATCTCATATCCGCTGCCGCGGTCCAGGAAAAGGATCCTCAGGTGCTGATCCTCTCTGGAATAATCCTCCTGCCCCGCATAGGCATGATAGGTGATATCCGTGCTCATGCAATTATCCGCCCAGCGGATAAAGGGGTCCTCCGCCGGGAATTCCACCGTCAGACCGGAATAGTTGACGGAGGTGTAGATGCTCTGCTTCGCCTCCTTCAGGACCCGTGCTGCCTCGCTGTCCTGCCGCACATAGGACAGGCACTGGGCCAGCCGCCCGTCGGCGCCCTCATTGCCGCCTGCCATCATGGAGACATAGGCCCGGATAAACGCCTCCGCGCGCTCCGTGAGCGCCTTCGTCCGATCGTCCGCCGCCGCATGCCTGACGATGCAGCCGTCCGTCTCCGACAGCGACGCACCGTCTTCTTCATCCACCGTCAGAAGCGGTTCCTCGAGCAGTCCCTCCACGCGGTAGACATTCCAGGTCACGGGGTTCTGCAGAAGTTCCTCATAACCGTCAAAAGGGATATGGTCCCGTCCCCGCTCCGTGATATACTCCTCTCCCAGCGGGGTGCGCGCGCAACAGACAGGCGTCCCCTGCGGCACCTCGATCTCTCCCGAGCAGTATCCTGCCGCCTCGATCCGTACATCAGTCACCTGCCAGACATCACCGCTTAAGCCTAAGTACACGTGCGCACAGGCTGTCCCGTCATCACCGATCCGGACGAGATATACCGGCTTTTTCCCGCTCCAGTTCTCATCCTTGTAATACCTCGGCGCACCGGCCCGGAAGAGTTTTTCAAAATGATCCTGTATCTGTCTCGGTGTCTCCAGCAGCGGTTCCCCGGCTTCCTCCGCCGCTGCCGTATACGTTTCGGTCCACCAGCCGGCGTCCCGGCCGTCGATATAGGACATAAAGGCTTCCTGCGGGCCTCTCTCATCAAAGTTTTCAACCCTGAGGGGCTCAAACACGCTGTTTTTGTCCCCGTCAAGTTTCCTCTGGTAGTCCGCGAGGCGAAACCACAGCAGCACGAGCAGCACCGTGCTCACCAGACACAGGATGAGGACATAGATCAGATAGGCGACTCCGAACCCCCGCTTCATCCCGCCTTCTCCTCAGGGAGTACCAGGATCGTGGTGGGCAGCAGCCGCATCCCCAGCAGATTGGAGCCGCGTGTGATCTGCTCTCCCTCGTAATACATGGCGGAGGAGGTCCCGCCGTCCAGCATGGAAGCCGTCACCGCGCCGTATTTCACCATTTCGTCCCTGAGATCGTCATAGGATGCTCCGAGACTCCCCGCATGACGGCCCTCGATGACCAGTAACAGCATGGCGCCGTCGGCACGCTGGCCGATCGCCGTCCTGGGATTTAATCCGCTCGCCCTGTGCTCCGCGGGCACGCCGTCCTGCACGAGGATCTCCCCCGGAGAGAAGCTCACGCCCGTGACGATCCCGTCCGAGAGTGCCTGGGCTCCCGTCATATGCCCGACATGCAGTTTCCCGTCCGCGTCGAGCCCGATGATATTGCGGTAGTAGGAGCCGGCGCTGCCGTAACGGATCTCTCCGTTCTCGATGACGATCCCGTCCGGGATCCCGCCTTTTCCGTGGCCGTCCGGATCCTCAAAGCCGCCGGCATTGGTGCCGCCCACCGCCTCGTACGCCTCGATGAACTGCGGCAGGAACCGGCCGGATACACCTTCCCCGTAGGTCGGCAGTGTGCCGATCACCACGCGCTTCGGATCGGAAACGATCATCATCTTGCCCACATAGGTGCCGCCGCGGATGTCCTCGACGACGATGGGTTCCTGCGCATCCTCCGCTTCCGTCCCGTCCGCGGATCCTTTCGCACCGAATGCCGCATCGCCGCCCGCCTCCGTATCATAGCCGAGCGGGACAAAGGCCTCCGCCGTCTGTACCGGTTCCTCCATTACGGGCGCCAGGATCCGGTCCACTTCCTCATCCGGCAGGAACCACCGGGGCAGGAATTTCAGCGCACTGGTCTCCTCGCAGGAATGGACAAAGATCTCCCGTGCCTGCAGAGAGGGACCCTTGACCAGGATCACGATCACCAGGACCAGAAATACGGTAAAGATCAGGAGCCCCGTAAACAGGAACATCAGAACGCTCCCCAGAAACCGCAGGAATTTCATGAGATCCCCGCCTCTTTATACAATGCCTTCATCTCCTCCTCCGGGAGCCTGCGCAGTGCGCCGGGGGCCATCTCCCCCAGTTCCGTGCCGGCTTCCCTGATACGCACCAGTCTGATCACGCGCACCTGAAGCGTGGCAAACATCCGCCTGATCTGGCGGTTCTTTCCCTCCGTCAGGATGACGCTGTACAGACAGTCATCTTGCTTCCGGATCCTGCAGGGAGCCGTGGTGATCCCCAGCTCCTCCAGAAACACTCCCTGCCTTAAGACTTCCAGTCCTGCCGGAGATACCTCCGTACCCGTGGTCACGAGATACTCCTTTTCCACATGGCTTTCCGCCGCCTCCAGCGCGCGCTTGAGCGCCCCGTCGTCCGTGAGGAGCAGCAGTCCCTCGGATTCCCTGTCCAGACGGCCGATGTATTTCAGCAGGGTCCCCTCCGGGATCTCCGTACGTCCGGCCAGTTCCGCGGCCAATGTCCGCTCCGCATGCGGGTCCCTGTCCGTACATACGACACCGGCCGGCTTGTGATAAGCAAAGACCATATGCGCTGCGGGCAGTGTGACGTGCCGGCCGTCAACGAGAACGGCGGCATCCTCCTTCACCTGCTCTCCGACCGCGGCCGGATGACCGTCCACAAGCACGCGGCCCGCTTCGATGAGCCGGTCCGCCTCCCTGCGGGAGCATACGCCCGCCGCGGAAAGAAAGCGGTTGAGGCGCATCATCGGGTCTGCGGAAGCGTCTTCCGCGCCGCCGCAACGCAAGAGGTATGCTTACCGCATACCTCCAGAGATTTCACGGGTTTCCCCTCGCTGGTTTTCAGAGACCGGATCGTATCCCGCAACTTCATCGCACCTTTCGTCTTCCGATTGCCATACCGCCTCCCCGCGGTATACAATACTGCCGGGAGGTATCCGCTCATGTTACTGGAACAGCTCTTGCATGACACCTACAATTATCCGCATCTGGCCGCCATCTGCAGCACACCGTACGAGGTCATCACCGATACGGAGGACACGCTGATCGTTCACTCCCCCTCCATGGGTGTGCACATCGCGGAATGCGTCGCTCCGGATCCGGCCGATACCATCACCTTTCTCAGGGCGCTGGGCCCGGTGCGTCTCGAGACCACATCGCTTGCGGTCTATGAAGCCCTCCGCGGCGATTATATCAATTCCTACCGCTGCAGGCAGTATGTCTTCCCGCCGGTCACGGACCGGGATCCCCATGTGGCGCATGTCCGTCCGGAGGATCTGCCCCGGATCATCGAGGAATACGGGGATGAAGCCTATATCCGCGCACTTTTCGACAGGAACCGCATCCTCGGATACTACCACGAAGACCGGCTTGCCGGCTATATCGTGCACCATATCGACAACACGCTGGGACTCCTCTACATCCATCCCGACTACCGCCGGCGCGGCTTTGCCGCTGCGCTGGTGCGCACCGCAGTCGCCTGTTACGGCGATCCGTTTACCTATTCCCAGGTCCTGGAGGACAACGAAGCCTCCATCCGGATGCATGAAGCCCTCGGTGTCCCGCCCCTGCCGGACCTGATCTGCTGGGTGTACGACAGGGATTTCTCCTACGGGGGCTGAGCCTTACTTCGTGCCGAAGATCCTGTCTCCCGCGTCCCCGAGACCGGGCAGGATGTATTTGTTCGCATTCAGACCGTCATCGAGCGCGCCGACATAGACCTGCACATCGGGATGCTCTCTGGTAAGCCGCTCGATCCCCTCCGGGGCCGCGACGATGCACATGAATTTGATCTTCTTCCCGCCCGCTTCTTTAACGAAACGCACGGCGTCACAGGCGGAACCGCCGGTCGCGAGCATCGGATCCACGATGAGGGCGGTCCGCTTCTCGATCCCGTCCGGCAGCTTGTTGTAATAGGCATGCGGCTCGTGGGTCTCGGGATCCCTGTAGAGGCCGATATGTCCGATCCTGGCGGCGGGAACAAGTGTGCGGACCCCTTCCACCATGCCCAGACCTGCACGCAGGATCGGCACGATCACGAGCTTCTTGCCGGAGATCACGGGCTGCATGGTCTTCATGAGGGGAGTCTCCACCTCCACCAGTTCGGTCTCCAGATCACCCAGTGCCTCATAGGCTTCCAGCATCGCAACCTCGGAGACCAGGGTGTTGAATTCCTTGGTGCCCGTGTTCTTATCCCGCATACAGGTGATCTTGTGCTTGATCAGCGGGTGGTTCAGATAGATGACATTTCCCTGTGCCGTTTCCATAGTTCCCTCCTTGTTTGTCCGGTCAGCCGGCCGATGCGGCAGACCTGTCTCGTGCTGCTGCGGCGTCAAAGAACGCCAGCATCCTGTCGTTGGATAGGATGCTCTCCCGCCACTCCCAGTGGCTGATATTGAATACATGCTGCAGATGCGGCCCGTCCTCTCTTTTCCAGATGAGTTCCTCGTAAGTCTGGCCGTGCCGCCGGAAGATCTCCTCCAGCAGCTTCGTCTGCGCGTACAGGCTGTCCGATTCCGATCCGATGATGAGCACCGGCGGGAGCGGACCCTCACCTGCTGTTTCGGAGATACTCATATGCCCGTTCCAGGGTGCCGCCTCGCCGTCGGGACCAAGCAGCAGTTCCCGGTAAGCCGCGGCTGTTCCCCGGCCTCTCTCGCTCTCTTCATCATCCGCGATGCCGCCCAGACGGTCCGTCTCCGTACAGGTACTGCAGACGCAGACAGCCGATAACGCGAGACCCGGATCAGCAACCCCGTAGATCTCCCTGAGTGCCGCGCTCTGCATCAGATACGCCGTGAGCAACGCCAGATGTCCGCCGGCGGAATCCCCCGTGAGAAGGATGCGGGAGAGATCAAAACCTCTGGCTCCGCCGTATTCTGCAAGCCAGGAAAGACTTGCAAAGATGTCCCTGATGATCCCGCCGAGGTCCGTCTCCGGGAGCAGCCGGTAGTTCATCCCCATCACGGCATATCCTTTGGAAGCCAGATACTGCAGATAGCGCTCGGAATCGTCCACGGTGCCGTACATCCAGCCGCCCCCGTGGATATCGATGATCGCCGGGAGCTTCCCGTTATCCGCCCGGAAATCCTCCGGGTAATACAGGTTCATCACATGCATCGGATGATAGTCGCCGATGTAGGGGATGTGGCTCTCCCTGCGGGTGCCCGGCACATCCACGCCGTAGCGGTATCCCGCATCGTTGGCGGTCTTGATGGCCGCCCAGAAATCCACGAGTTCCTGTTTGTATTTTTCGATCTCCCGTGCCGTCACGCTCTACCTCCGCAGCAGATCGATCTGTTCCCCGAGCACACGGGGAGTCGTGATCCCCTTCTTCTGCATCTTCACGATGAGATTCTCGATGAGTTTGATCTTCGCATCGGTCTGATCCTGATGCTGTTTGAGACATTGCGCAAACTGCGGATTGTCCGCCACCTTGAGCCGGGACTCCTTGCCGAAGGGGCAGAACTGGAACAGGATCCCGCGCGCCGTCTTGTTGAGTCTGAGCGCACCGCCCGACTCGTACTTGATGTAGATGAAGTAGTCCTCCACGTACACCTTCTTGAAGTTGTTCGCATTGTTCTTTAAGGACGCGGAAAGCTTCTCCTTGGTCTCCTGTGACAGCGCGGAATTCTTGCGGTAGAACTGCAGATAGTCGCAATACATGGAGGTCAGGGACTGATCCGTGATGTCATTCCAGTGGACGCCCTGCTCCGTCTTGCACATCTCCCAGCGGAATTCGCCGACCAGCCGGATAAAGGTGTCCTCGAGGTTCTCCGTGTGGAAGATCGAGATGACCATCCGCGCCGGCGTGCTGCGCTTCTTGGAATCGATCTCCTGCCAGAGGGAGGCGCGGGAGCCCGCGTTGGGCAGGAGGATCACGTAAGGCAGGATCTCATCCTGCGTGAAGAATGTGTTGACGCCGACATCGGGATAGGACTGGATCCCCTGCCTGCAGAAAGCCAGATAATCGATGCTGCGGATCTTGTTCAGCACATCCTCGATGTTGTTCGCATTGAGATAGCTCTGCTCGATGGGCTTTGTCAGGTTCTCCTTATCAAAGACCGGAACAAAAGTCGTGATCCGTCCGAAGGTCATACGGTTGGCCAGCGCGAACATGTTGTTGATCTCAAATTTCAGTTTGTCCACGGCGCTGACGAGGAGCTTCTGCTCCTGCGCCTCGTTGATATCGCCCTGTTTCTTGAGCGTCCGCAGATGCGCCGGATAATCCTCGTCAAATTCGTTCTTGGAGGGCACCACCTGGCCCTTGTAGATCTTGGTGAGCCATTCAAAGATCGTGAGCACATTATAATTGCGCCCCGGCATGATCGCGTCAGCGATGGCGGCAAGTTTCCCGGTGTTCTCCGCTCCCGCGAGTTCCTCGTCGGCATAGCCGAAGAGGAGGAACATCCGGACACCCAGCGGGATCGCCGTCCACATATCCTTCACGGCGTGCAGGAAACAGGCCGTGTAGATCTCGTAGAAATTCACCGCCAGTTCTCTTCTGACCCTTCTGGCGTCGTCCTCGCTGCCGTAGCGGTCGTTCATCTTCTTGAAACGGGCGAGCGCGCTCTCGAAATGCTCCATCGTCTCCGCTGCCGGAGAAGCATACATCCTGATCGCTTCCAGCGGATGATGGACGGACACATCCTCGTGCTCCTCCTCCGCCGGCGCGGACTCTCCCGCCTCCGCGCGCTTCAGGAGATCCCGGTACAGGATCATGAAATCGCCGGAGATGCGCTTTAAGGCATCCAGATAATCAAAGATCTCCGCCAGGAAATCGCGGGATTCCAATGCGTAGGAATTGATGGTGAGACCGATCCCGAGTCCCACGCTGGGCAGATGGAAGACATCCTTGCGGAATCTGGCATCATTGCTGTAGAGCTCTTCCACGAAGTCCCTGTGCCAGCCGCGTGCCGTATCCTGCATATCCGGAGGGATCAGGGAATTCAGTTTGGGGAAATCCTCGGGAGTCCTGCCGACGGAGATCGTCAGCTGCGGATATTTATCCCGTGCCTCGCAAACCGCCGCATATTCCGTGCGGGCGGAGGCCATCGTGCTCTGGATCGTATTCTGCATGTTCCAGGCGAAACGGATCCCGTTGCTCACGAGGAGCCCCAGCAGTTTGGGATTCGCCTTGAAGAGCGCCACCAGCGAGGCTTCCGACTCGTAGGTATAGGAAAACAGGGAGACCTCGTCCACCGCCTCATAGGAAAAGGTGTACATCGATCCGGGATACTCGCCGAAGCCGATGATGCTCCCGGCCGGCATATCAAAAGTACTGTACGCGCTGGTCGCCCGCACGGTTCCCTTGGCGATGATATCCAGTGTCCTGACGACATCCGTCCCGTCCGTATACAGGACAGTCCCCGCCGCTACCGTGCGATTGGTCATTCCGCGCTCTCCTCCTGTTCCAGATCAAAATCCTTCAGGGTCAGCAGTGACAGTTCCGCTTCCGGTTCAGCAACAAGCCTGCGGGACTGGTTCAGGATCGCCTCCTCCACCAGGTTTCTGGCAAAGCGCCCGTTTCCGGCATCCGCCGCACGGATAGCCTGCACGGTGTCGAAGTAGGCGATCAGCGTCTCCTCCGCCGCGGGATCGATCGTATAGCCCTTGGAAGACGCGATGGAACGGGCGATGGCCATGAGTTCCTCCCCGGTGTAATCCGGGAAATCGATGATATTGGGGAATCGGCTCTTCAGACCGGAATTGGCCGTCAGAAATTCCCGCATCTCGATGGAGTAGCCGGCCAGGATCACGATCAGATCATCGCGGTTGTCCTCGATCCCTTTGACCAGCGTATCGATCGCTTCCAGGCCGAAGGTATCGTCCTGGCCGCGATAGAGGCTGTACGCCTCGTCAATGAACAGCACACCGCCGATGGCGGACTTGATCACCTGATTGGTGAGAGGCGCCGTATGGCCGACATAACGTCCCACCAGATCCGCCCGGGACACCTCCACGAGCTGTCCGCCGGAGAGGACACCGATCGCCTTTAAGTATTTGCTGATGATCCGGGCGATCGTCGTCTTGCCGGTACCGGGGCTCCCGGTGAAGATCATATGCTTGTTGACCTCGCCGGTCTTTAAGCCCTCCGCCTCGCGCCGTTTCTGTACACTGTAATACTCCTCGAGGCTTAAGATGTATTTCTTGACTTCCGTAAGGCCGATGATGGCATCCAGCTCGCTGCGGATCTCATCGATCTCCCCGCGGTAATCCTCCGGCAGAAGGCTGGAGAGATCGATGGTCTCGTCGCCTGCATCGGCGATGAGCTTGCCGTCGCTCACGCTCAGCGTCAGTGCCTTGCCCTTCTCGTAATCGCGCTCCAGTCTTGCCTGCGCCAGAGCCTGCAGTACGGAACCGTAGAAATCGAGGACACCGCGGACACCGGCGTTGCGGCCCGCGCGGCCTGCACCGTAAGCGGAAAACCCGTCATCAAAGGTGAGTTCAAAGAAGCACTGCTCCGCGGCGCGCTTCTTTAATTCCTCCTGCTCCCGCTCCGCGATCTTTGTGATCGCATCCTGCTCCAGCTGCTCCGTCTGGCATACATCGCCCTGCAGCGCATCCACAAAGGCCGCACCCATGATCCCGGCGACTTTATCCAGAGATTTCTCCGTGAGGAAGACCAGATACTTGCCGGCCGCGGAGAGGGAACTCACGGCGTCTGATGCGAGGGAATTCTGCACATTGACGAGCTGCCCCTTCTGCATCACATAGCGGCCGGACAGACGCATGCTCCCCTCCGTCACGAGTGAGGAGATCTGGGTGAGGAAAGAGGCATGGCACCCTTCCGGGTGCTCAAAGAGGATGATCTCGGCATCCGAAGAGAGCGCCGCGTAGATATCCTGCAGAAAGACCTGCTCCATGGAGGCTTCGGGATAAATCGCCAGATCCACGGTGCGGATCGTGCCGTTTTTGATGATCCCGCGCTCCGCCAGGATCCCGGCCAGTTCCCTGAGTCCGTAATGTCTGCCGGTATCCTCCCTGCCCGTGATGAGGATCACATTCCTCGCGCGGGAATCCTCGGGCGGCATCACATAGGGACGCTTAAAGGCGATGACGAGTTTCTTCAGGAATTCCGTCTGTCCGTAGACCTGCTCACCGATATTCTCCGCGATCCCGCGGAAGGCTTCCAGAGCCTGCTCGGCGGACAATGGCTGCTTCTGCGCCGTCCCGGACATATCGGCCTGCGCCGTGCCCGCGGATACCGCACCGGGGCCGACACCGAAATCCTGTGCCAGATTCCGGTTCAGTTCACGGATCTCGCGGTTGAGTGCCTCCTGATCCGCGGCGATCCCCTGTCCGATCGCATCCAGAGCGTTCGCCGCCTGCGCACTGCGGCCGGCCAGTTCCTCCGTCATCTGCTGCAGCTCGCGTGCCTTTGCCGACATATCGCCCATATCCCCAAAAGGATTCCGGCCGGAGGGGGCACGCCCCGTCACGGCTTCGAGATTCTCCATCAGCGTGCCGCCGTGCTTCTTCTGACGCTTGCGTGCCTTGTCGATCTCCTCGCTGCTGAACTCGCTGCGCCCGCCCATGGAATTCATGGCGCCAAGAAAACTACCTTCCATTGTGTGTCCGTTCTCCCGTCATGCGCGGGTATTCTTCTGCTTCAGTGCCCAGGCCGTCACGGCGTCCGTCACGGCTTCCAGATGATGATCGTAGCAATGCGTATCGCCGGGGATCAGGACCAGTTCCGCGTTGCGGTAGCGCTCCGCCGCTTCCCTTCCGTAGCGCACGGGCACCGCCTCATCCTCATCCCCGTGCACGACGAGCACGGGTCCGGGATAGGCATCGATGGCCTCCTCCACATGAATGGTCTGGGCGACTCTTGCGTAATTCCCCTCGAGTTTGCGCCCGTCCCAGGCATCCAGCACATCGGGGATATGCTGCGGATCGAACTGCAGCCCCAGCAGTTCCCCTTTCCTCGCGAGCTCCGGGATCATGAGCGCCGGAGACAGGAGGATCAGCCCGTCCAGCCTGTCATGCTCCATACCGCCCGCAAGCGCCACGGTCAGTCCCCCCTGGGAATGTCCGCACAGATACAGGCCGGAGACAAAATCCAGTGACCGCGCGTAGTCGATCACCGCCATGGCATTGGTGAGCCACTTGTAGAGCGTGTGATGGGTGAAATCGCCGCCGCTCTGCCCGTGACCGTACATCTCGGCCCTCAGGACCGCATGGCCGGCCGCCAGCAGCGCGTCTTTTACCGCGAGGATATGGCGTTCCTCCATATGGCCGGTGAAACCGTGGATCAGGATCGTTAACGGCATCCTCTCCGCGGCATCCGCCGGCTTCTCCAGTTCGACATGGAGCTGTACGCCGTCGCAATCAATGAACATAGCGGACTCCTTATTTGTTGTTATTTTCGCTTGTCGGCGCGATGACCTTGCCGCCGTTAAGGATCGCCTGCTTCTGCATCATCTGGATGGCTTCGATCGCCACCTGGAAATACAGGGAGCTGTTGCGCGCATTGGGATCGGTCTCCGCCATGCGGTCGCTCCGCTTCTTGGAATTGCTGAAGAATTCCAGCGCTTCATCCACCGAGGTCTTGCTGATGATATAGCCCTGGCAGT
>JAEEGL013046710.1_pt1 | contig 11872 bp, 8 predicted proteins | sample 9134231 | NCBI WGS metagenome assembly JAEEGL01 (sample SAMN16246548, study PRJNA631951) | gut metagenome | biome: gut microbiome; feature: rumen; material: fiber-attached | host: Bos | place: Iran: Karaj | collected 2018-10 | reverse complement strand
TTCAGTTCGAACGACTACCTTGCCGGAAAGGGTTATCTGGGCACGCTCTTTACTCTGATTGCGCACAAGAAGGTCGTTGATGTGGATTACGCTCCCTTTGGCGAAGACGTGCGCACCATCCGCCTCTATCCGTATTTGCTGAAGCAGTATAACGACCGCTGGTACCTGATTGGTACGCCGCCCGCAAATGATAAGTTCGACTACCGCAAAAACTTCTTCTTGAATCTTGCACTGGACCGCATAACTGCCGTTCATCCCGTCGAAGGTGTACCTTATATTGATTGCAATGAGTCCTTTGAGGAAAGGTATGAGGATATCGTGGGCATCACCTATATTGAGTCGGAACCTCTTACTCCCATCACGCTGGCTATTAAGGATAGCTATACCGGCTACGTGGATACCAAGCCAATTCACGGATCTCAGGCGAAGTTCTCGCCAGAGGAGCAGGAACAGTTTCATAAGAAGTACCGTTCCTTCACCGGCTATACCTTCTATGGTCTTGAACTGAAACCCAACCGGGAATTCTTTAACATGGTTTACCGTAATGGGGACAATATCCTCCTGGTAAGCCCCAAGTCCATCCGGGATAAGATGGTGGAAGAACTGGAGGATTCGCTGAAAAAACTAAAAAGTGTGCGTGGCGAATAAAGAATTCGCTGATGCACTTTACCTTTGCACCGACAAAAGCGAATAAATGCTTATATTTGTAAACTAGCTCTTTGAAATACCGGAAATAACGTTTGAAATAGTCTGGGGGTAGCTCAGATGTCCGGCTTGCCGGATACACAATGTTTCTTCATTAGTATGGACTCTATGAGTCTCCGATAATTATATTGATGATATAGTTATTATGTTTTAAAGAAATGATTTCCGGTATTTCAGGAGCTTTATTTGAAAAAATTATGACGCCATCCGAAATAGAGATTAAAGCTAAAAACATCAAAACGCCGGGTGATTTGCTCGACCTGATTAATCGCATTCGGAAGGCAGAAAATAAGGGGTTCAAACATGAGCCCTTGACTTCTAAAGGACTCGCTCGATATAGCAATCATAAAACAAAGGCTAAAAGGTACCGGACTTTCTATATTCCTAAGAAGTCAGGAGGGAAAAGGGAGATAAATGCTCCTATGAGCAAATTGAATGCGTTCCTTTGGCCTATTAATCTGATATTACAGTCTATATATGAGCCCAAAGCTTGCGTAATGGGGTTTACTCATGGACGCTCTGTTGTTGATAACGCCAAAGTTCATTTAGGGCAGAATTATATCCTTAATCTGGATCTCGAAAATTTCTTCACGAGCATCCGTGAGGCGCGTGTATGGAAACGCTTGCAGTTGCCGCCATTTAATTTACCTGCTGATGTCGCCAGCAAAATAGCAGCACTCTGTTCCACTCAAATCACAAAAGAAGATGGAAGCGTAGATTACGTTCTTCCTCAGGGTGCCCCTACCTCGCCGATCCTAACCAATATCATTTGTGAGAAATTGGATCGACGACTCCTCGGGGTTGCTGAGCGTTTTAATTTGCGGTATACTCGCTATGCCGATGATATCACTTTCAGCAGCATGCATAGCGTGCTTTCTATTGGCGGAGAGGCTTACAATGAAATTGTAAATGTAATCAATGAGCAAGGCTTTTCCCTGAATGAAAAGAAAACGCGACTCCTTAAGAAAGGATCTCGCCAAGAAGTGACCGGACTTATACTCAGCGAAAAGGTTAATGCCCCCCGAAAATATATTGAGGAGTTGGATGTAATATTGTATGTCTGGAAGAAGTTCGGATATGATAAGGCATACGCAAAGCTGCTAAGCTTCCGCAGTCAGAAAGCGTATCAGCGCAAGGGCATGATTTCCCTTGAAAGTGTTATTTCCGGTAAGTTAAATTACCTGAAAATGGTAAAAGGCGAAAAAGACAAGGTGTACATTAAGTATGCTTCTGAGTTTGCTGCACTTACCCAAAAGAAACAACCTCAATCAACGCAGGGATTGTATTACCTTGCCACATATAAAGTGGCTGACTTTGAGACACTTTTCAACACTTCACTACGTGTTGAGAGTAATGGAGGTAGCTTGCGAGTTAAACTGTGCCTGAACAATGTTGAAAACACAGTTCGTTTAACTATGGCTGCAAGAAAGGATATATCGAAGACTAAAATAGTTTCTGGGTCTTTACTTATATCTCTCTGTCGTGATACCGGTCTTTTCTGGCTTATCCATAAGAGAGAGCCGGAAATCAAGACGGAAAGAGTTCTCACTCTCTCTATTACAAAGATTCTTGAAATCTGGGAAGCAGACGGACTTGCCGCTGCAATGAGGGAAGATGATCGGGCGAGAAGGAAGGCGGAGAAGAAAGCCCAGAAGAAGAAAGAGAAAAAAGTTGTTTCCGATTCGGTCAAGGCACGATTGCCAGATCCTTTTGCTCTTTCAGCGGAAGACTTACTACAGCGCTTAGCAAAAAGGGCAACCATGTCTCCAACTGAAGGGATTCCTGGTATTCCTTCCGATTTGTTTACTATAACCTTGAAAGACGATGAGCAAGACTCCTAATAAAGAGGAAAAGAACCTATTCGTTTCCGCCATCCTCAGTAATCCTGGTCTAAGCATAAAGGACCGGGAAAAGGTGCTTATGCTATTGACGAGAGATATGGAGGATGAGATTAAAACCGGCATTAGGGAAATCGTTGCACAGGAAATCGAGTCGATCTCTCGTCCTAAGGCGTCAAAAAAAGAAAAGAAATCTGGCCCGGAATGGATTCATAATCCGCAAATGGTCAATTCATTCTTGTTGTCTTTCTCTAGTGACAGATCAGATTTGAAGTATTCTGTCCATGACTGGGAAAATGGCGAATTTGATGGATTTAAGTATGATGTTTTCATATCTCGAATAAATGCCATTAAAAAGGATTCCCGCTTTTTAAATTTATATTACTGCAACCTTCGACTGTATTATGCATTGACCGACTACCTTTTATCATCCAAGAAGAAGCCGGGTGAATTCTACTGGGATAAAGAAGGCAAGATAAAAGTTGGGTTGCAATATCCAGGGGGTGTCGCGCAAAAGTGGATGTCCGAGAATCCGGGGCATCAACTATGGGATATGCCTTTATCTGCTATCCCTGAGGAATGTCGCCCAATTGATCTTTATGAAGGAAGACAACTAGAGGACATGGGTAATATACGTGATTTGTTTAAACACGTAGTGGAGTTTAGAGATGACCGTCAAGATTTCTTAAGACTCATTCATTCTAGTTTTATTGGTAATGCAGATTTCCACACGATCTGTAATGAAGATGACTTTAGTTCGATTAGGTTCTATACTTTTACGACTCCCGTATCGAATGCCTTCATGAGAGTGGCCGAGAATATTCGGGAACGTTCAAAGGCTGGCGCGGATACTGTTCAAATATCAATTGAACGGAATACGCGGAAGTCTTTCGAACTGCATATCAAACACCTGGGTTCCTTCCCGGATTCTCGTATAGATGACTATAAAATAAAGAACGGAACTTTCGCAAGTATGCGGAACTATAAGGATAAAAACGGTTCTTTATTAAGTGTTTGCGATTATTCTGTGATAGGGAGATTTAAAGATGAGGAAGGTCAAACAAAGACCTATAGAATATCATATCTGTATCCTCATGTAAAGGCGGACGAGGATGGCGATCCGAAAGTGCGTATAGATGAAATTGAAGGAGAAACAGACGGTTTTAAGTATATCTTCAAATTCTATAAGAACAATGCAGAGGAGAATCCTAATCGTTGATGATCGTCCCAAGAGACCGTCACTTCATTTGAGTGCCGAAGAACTGGATGATCTTCGGTCACTTGTTTCTATGTCTGAGACATTGGAGGTCGAAGACCTGGAGCAATTCGATTTAATTGCTATTCATCGTTCTTATGTAATCAATAAAGGTCTTAGTGATTGTTTGGATAACTTGATAAAGACAAAAGGGCTATATGTTATACTCTTTAGCGGAGGCGTCGGACAACCTACCATCTCTTGTAAAGGACATATGGCCATTATTGGGTCTGATTTGTTTTATTCTAAAAATCTGATTGATTTCTGTAAAGACCTTTCCGGTGAGGATTCAATTCAGCTTTACAAGCTGGTCTATGGGGTGAATAAATGGCAACTTCCTTTGTTGGCTAGACTTAGACAACTTATTTGGATTGATCCATCAGGTGCTGATTTCGATTATTCGCAAGAGAGAAGAAGTATTATGAATTCTCTTTCTTTGAATTCAATAGATGAGATTCCGGAAGCCATAAATCGCCTCGTACTCGGATTATGAATATATTGATTCTACATAATAACAATCTTCCTCTTTCCATCAGGTCAATTTTCAATCACGACCATGGGGACTTGGTTTTTAGGAGCGAAGTGATTAATAAGAGGGAATCGGACAAGGATGAATTTGATACATTCTTGGATAAAGTTTTGTCGTCTAAAATAGACCAGGAATATGCGTTAATCATTCTTCCCATCTCTCTTAATGAGTTAAATCCCATAGAGTATTCTGGGTTACGTTGTGCTGCCCATATTCGAATGGATAAACGGTACCAGAATATGAGAACGCCCATCCTTTTCCTCGCTCCGGAAGGGATTGAAGAGATTATTAGACTTTCAAAGATGGGAGAACTTCTGTTGACACCTTCTGTGTTTATCTCTCGATGTAACACGAAAGAATCCCTTCTTGAATGGATAGAGGCAAACCGTGTTCAGATTGAAGACCGTAGAATTACAGATGACGAATATGAATCCTTCCTCAACCGATTCGAAGTCAGGCCGCCAATGAATTTTGCCGATGAGCATCATTCTATCACGAACATTTGGACTATCCTTCGTTGGAATGAGATGTTGCAGCGCGCGGACTCAGAGGAGCCTTTTCTTTCCGAGGATGTCAGAGATTTCTCTTGTAGTCTTTTTTATAAATGGCTACAAGCTCAACAGAGTGCTCGGGAACACTTCAGACCGAAAAAAAGAGAAACATCCTTTATTGGGACCATCGCAGACAAGAAGATTGTTCACATTGATGACGACGTAAACCGTGGTTTAGGGTATGTTTTAGAGAATGTATTCCGTACATCTAAAGCAAACTATCGCCCGTATAAAGACTTTGATAGCACCTATTCTCAAGAAGAGTTAGAAACACGTATCAAGGCTTTTATAGATGAAAATGATGATGCGGACTGCTATCTTGTAGACTTAAGGCTGCATGAAACTGACAATATTCCTTTCGATGAAAATAATGACGAGTCAATTAATGATGTCGTCAAGAGCTTTACAGGTCACAGGATAGCCCGGTACATTTACGAAAAGAATCCTGGCAATCAAATTGTCATATTCACTGCTTCCAATAAGATTTGGAATTATGTTGCTGCGGAAAAGTATTTTTCCGGCTATGTGATTAAGGAAAACCCGGAGTATATTATGACAAAAGCCGGCTCTCGGTCGGTTTTCCTGGACTTTGCAAATGCTATTCAGAAGGCTTGTAGAAATAGCTGGTTAAAGAGCTATTTCCAACGTTGTGATGGTCGTCCGTATCTTGAGGATTTTTTTGAGATTCTCCGGCAAGATGATGAGAACAATGCAAAGATTCATGATATAGATATGCGATCTGCGGCCCTCAATCTGATTGTATTCATTGAGTCTTCTATTAAGGAGAGATTCAGGATGGATGGTATGAAAGTGGTTAAAGTTCCTAATGGAGAGTTAGCTGGAGATGCTTCTCATGTCTACATCAGAAGTGAACAGGATCCCAATGGTGGGAAGGCCACACCTCGTGAAATGACGGTTAGTGACTTATACCCTACACCTAGAAATGAATGGTTCCAGGCGACAGGGACGGATATTTTTCTCCTTTGCGCAGCTCTGTCACAAGTGATTGGGATTTCAACAGAGAATGTAAACAAAGTAATTGAGTTGAAGAATATTAGGAATCTTTCTATAGCCCATGGCTATGGTCCTCAAAAGATAGAGTTGAAGTTTCTTATCGCTATTTTCGATAATGTGGTTCAGCCGCTACTTGAAAGAATCTGATTATACAATCTTTTTCAATTGCGAATATACGATTCGCAATTGCGTTTTACTTTTGCATCGCAATTGAAAAACGACCGTATACATGAGAGCTAATAAGTGGTTCATTTCCAACCTTGACGACACACAGAGAGCGATAGTTGTTAGCGATATCAATCGCGATATTATCGTACAGGGTGCAGCGGGTAGTGGAAAAACCAATTTGGCAATCCATCGTGCCAAGCAAGCCAGTATCTTCAGCGACAACTACGCCATTGTGATTTATACAAGGGCATTGATGCGTATGGTTGCGACTGGAATGCGTGCCTTAGGGCTGGATGATGAGCGTATCGTCTACGATTGGGCCTGGTCTCATTCTGGCTTCCAACTTAATGGGAACGTTTTCTATGCAAAGGGCAACCGGGATGTCTTATATCTGGTTAATAATGATACTGTCCGGAAGTTTGAGAGAATCAGATCCCCTTATACTACCATCCGCGAACTTCAGGCGAAGCACCCTGGACAGTTTATCGTGGGCTTAGATTTTGGCGACTGGGTGTCTTCGAACGATTATCAGGCTTATGGAAGGAGGACTTCCAAATTTATTGAACGTCCGTATAGCCAGACGCTGAATCTAGAGGAATGCTGCCCTTTAACGTCAGCTTACCTCTACAAGCCGGCAGAAGAAAAGATAGACTACCTTATCATTGATGAGGCACAGGATTTCTCAACAGAAGAGCTCAAAAGCAGATATCTGGCAAATGTCAGCAAAACATACGCATTGTTTGGCGACTCTGCACAGAAAATCTATTCTAACCGTGGTGCCACCATGGATGAGATCCGTGCAAGCCTTAAAGGAGACCCGTATTTCCTCAAATACAACTATCGTCTTCCCAAGTCGATTGCTAAGGTTGCTCAGGATATTCCTGCAACGCCTACAGATTTGATGAGTTTCAACCAAAAAGATCGGGGAAATAGTGATTCCCCATACTATCCGAAGCCGGTTGTAACGAAGTATGAAGATTCTAATGCGGAGCTGGAGGGAATCCTTCAGACAATCCGCAATGAGGATCTGGATGACGTTGCCATCTTGGTGCCTACAGAGAAGGACGTTATACGAGTCTATAACTTCTTGAAAGAAAACAATATCAATTCTCAGGTCCTTTACAGGACGAGCAAGACGGTCCCTTTTAGGACTATCAATACGCTTGACATGGTCAATAATGACCTCCCTTGCATCTTGACCTATCATGCGGCCAAAGGAACAGAATTTGATAATGTTTTCGTACCTTTCGCCAATTATGGTACGCTACCGGACAGAAATGCTTTTTATGTGGCCTGCACCAGGTCATCTCATAGCTTGTTTATTTCTTATTCTGGGAAACTGACAAACTATCTTGATAAGGTGAACAGGCAATACATTACCGAGATAGATGCTACCTCAAACAAAAACCTTCCATTCTGACGAGATGACATCATACTGGATATCAATAAGTAAGTGGAGTCTGATAGATTCCATGGCAAATGAGTGCATATCGCCTTTCTCATTTTATGCTCGTCGCTGTTTTGGCAGTGATCTGTCTCGTAATTTTGAAGAATCCGAGCGCGTGAATCATCTGCTCTTAAGTACGAAAGAGCCGGTTTCGGACTTTGCTATAAAGATAGATTCCAGTCTATTGGATACTCAGAATCTATATCGGGTCGGAAAGAGCAAACACCTGTTTCTTTATCCCAGGTCTGTCTTTTTCCAAAAAGGGAAGGTAAAGTTCCGTTTTGCTTCGGAAGAATTGTTGAAGACATTTCTAGCCGAAACGGAAATAATGTTAGAGATAAAGTGTACGGCGCTTTATTCTGATGATTTTTATGTTTCCAATACAGGAAACGAGTATGTCGTTCCTGTGGATTTGGATATTCTCCCGATGGAATCTCAGGAGGAGTCTATCCTTCAAGAAGATACTTTTAATTATACAAAGGGAGCAATTATCAGCTACTGCCGGGGTATCCTCACAAACAGGTCACAGGAAGAAGCAGACGCTATCGCTGCGCTTACAAATCTCAAAAATGATTTGGTGGGTCTCCATACTCAGATTATGGTAGATGAGAACTATGTTCCCACTATGTCCTTAGCGAGGAGTATTATTCGTGCCGAAGAATTGTATAACAAAGCATCCTACCGCAGGACGCAGAATTTCCGTGTTCTTTCTATGTTGTATGCCGATCTTATTGAAAAGGCAACCTTACGTTATAAGGAGTTGCAGAGTAGAAAGACAACTGATTCCCGCCAAAAAGAGGCAGAGATACGAAGAGCCATAGCAGACTACGAGAAGACTATTAGGCAATTTGAGTTTGATAGCAATCTTACCCGGTTCGTAAACGAGTTGGAGGAGATTAAAATAGTTGAAGTTGAAAACGGAAAGAAGATTGGGCAAAAGCGTAAATTTTTCCCAAAGGATTCGCCGGAATATTTAAGGAAACAGGAGCTTAAGGAATACATAGAGGATTTCAAAAAAAACAATAAACAGTATATGGGTCTTGTAAATCATTTGCAAGATCTCCAGGACAAACTCTACCTGATATCGACAGGCGCTTCGGAATACGACAGTACGATTGCAACTATTTCAAATCAGATTAGCGATGTAATAGGTAATATTGAGAAGGAGGTTCATTCTTCTCTGAGACCTGTAAAGGTTGATTTTTCAAACATTAAGACCTGCCGAAATGGCGAAGTGATAGTAGACAGTCCTGATTATAAGACTGCCGAACTTGAGTATTACAACATCTTGATGAAAACCATCCTTGAGTGTCCGTTAAAAGAACTCCGACCGGCATCTGACGTAGATATGCTCAACCTTCTTAAGCTGTCAATGAATCGATATAAGGAAACGGGGGGGAGCTTTCAGTCCGATGATGGTCAACGGATTAGAAACATTCTGTTGAATTATTGGTTCTACAAACATCACGATCCAAAAGGGAAAGTTGAACTGACAGAGGAGTTCCCCCTTATTAACAACGTAATCGCCTTTTTCCTGAAAGGATCCGATTTCTCTCAAATTGAGCGTTATACTGTTAATAAGGGAATTAAGCATAAAGAGTATGCTTTGATGTTGATGGGGGGCTTTGTGGGATTTGCATCATTGCCACGAACCATGACGTCCAGCATTTACCAGTCACCCGGACAGTATCTGCCCTGCCAGCAATTGTTAAGTGGCATTAAAGTCCACGCATAATAAAGTTATATTCGCGAATATCCGGTTCGCGACGGGGTTATACTTTTGCAGCGAAAAAAGAATTCGCCTATGCAAAAACTCACCTTGTCTTTTCTGAACTGCAAATCTCCCATTCCCATCGTGTGTTTCCCTCTATCTGACGGGAAAAACATATATGCCATTATCGATACTGGCTCAGATTCAACAGTATATGATAAGAATGCAAAGGATAATTACCCGGAGATGTTTCTTAAGACAAAGCATATCGGGAAACACCAGGTTGTCGGCGTATTAGACAAAGATGGGATTTGGTTGAGTTCGCCAGGCTCTATGGGAAGATGCAAGTTGGATCATTTGTGAATAAAAGTACGGGAGAAACATTCAAGTCCAATATTTTTACCGATCAAGACGGAAATAGGATTTTTGTCCCTTTTAGTCAGGAACTGGGAGAATTGAGTCCATCCGAGATATCTCAAAGGAAGGACAAGTTGGAAGTGGTCATGCTTGAAGATGGAGCATATCTTCTGCAGGAGAAACACCACTCCGAGGCTTGACGCGTCGGCCTTTGAATCTAAATATCCCTTGATTGATTTGCGGGCTGTAAACTTTGCAAGGCTTGCAGGGATATGGTCGTGCGATAATCCAGCCCTACCTTTGTGCCCGGACAACGAAATATAAAGGAGGAGTGTAATATGTTTCAACCATTATACAGCAAGAAATTCGCGATAGAGGAGCGCGATGGGGAACTTCTAACCGAACTGGCAGGGAAAAGGAAGCACTGTTCCCAACACTCGCTGTGTTGCCGGGAAGTCGGCGGGAAGTGGGGTATATGGTCAGGACGAGGCTCTACCCATATCTTAATTCCTCCTCTCGACTTGTTCAGCACCATTTTCAGCGACTATGAAAGGCTGGATACATTCTTTGTCGATGATGTGGATCTGGAGACGAAAATTCGGATTTATATAGATGTGACGAAGGAGCCGTTCATCTGCCGATGGGGCTTCTCAAGTCCGGTTGTCGAGATTTACACAGAAGAGTACTACATGCAGGATGACTACATCGCCGGCGTAAAAGCTGTAATAACCGAATTATTCCACATGATGATCAAAGGCGTACCGCTTGCCTATGAACAATCCGATATCAAGGTCGAGGCGGTTAAGAAGTGTGTGGATCAAATGAAAGTGTCAGCTACATTGCCATCTATTTATTCTTTGAGAGCTAAAGACATCCAGAAGGAAGATTTTGTTTTCGAGCCTTATGGCACGGAAGAATACGCCATAGGTATTGGGGATAGGGTATATTTGACTTTCCTGACCATATGGGATAACAACTATGAGCGAATCCGTCACCAGTTTGAAGATTTCGCCTTCTGCCGCAAGGCTACTCTGGAATTGAGTTTCGATTGCTCTGATACGATTCTAAAGTTGGAGCAGGTCTCCATTGTTGACCAAGCCGTTGAGCACGATGGTGGAGTCGGCTTCAAATACCAGGATTATGTCCGAGTTGAGATCAAGTCCAACAGTTTTGCTGGCATGCCAACCATCGTTGGGTATTGCGACGTAAAAGAAACCATCACAACGCTCTATACGGGGTTCCTTCAAATGGCTTTGAAGCATCCGGAGGAGCCAACTGCGTATGTCAGCTATACCGGCAGATTTGCGACCTACAATACGTTCAAGTCTCCTATCATTGAACGGGTACTTGATACGGAACGGAAAAAAGACGACTCCAAGTATGACCTTCGTCAGGTACACGTGAAGGATGTATTGACAATCGATCCGGGGTACGGTATCTTTATCAGGCATGTTGACGGTTCAATGGGAGGATGTGAGGAATTGGATAAATTGTGTGGTCACCATGTCCAAATCGAAGGGTTGTACGAATGGAGTTGCGAGATACCTTCTGCAACAGTAGAGGATGCTGACGGCAAGGTTTATCCGATGGACTGGGAGGACTTCCATCGCCGCGGGCTGGAATATGCCAGGCAACTGCGAGAAGTGCTGCCGAGTGAGTATGACCTTTGGTACGAGGCCCCCTGTGAAGACACGAGTGGCATAATCAACAAACCTATTCTTATCATCTGATTATAGGGAACTATTATACACTGACTTGTCAACTATCATGGGGCCTCTCCCGATTTTTTTGCTCATTTTTGCCAAGTTTACTTGTCATTATGAAAAATAAACTTATCTTTGTAGGCGAAAACATCAATGCTCTTTTGCTATGGACAATAAAAGTATCCTTCTGCCTCATTCCTGCAAGAAGGCCGGCTGGTGCCTCTTGATACTGGCTATCCTTGCCGAGATTGCCAAAACGCTGTTCGTACATGATATGGATGCGGCTTGGTACCTGGCCAAGGCGGTGCACATCGTTCTCATCCTGTCCCTTTTCCTTATCTGTATGTCAAAAGAGAAGGTGGAGGATGAAATGATCTCTGGATTCCGTCTGAAGTCCGTCGGAATCACCGCCTATACCGCGTTCGTGCTGCTCCTTTTCCTCAGCATCATCCTGGAAGTGAAGCCCGGGTTTATATTCAAAGACTCGGAGAACGTCGCCAGCGCTTATTACCTAGGCGGGTTTTTCCTAATCATCCTTCCTGTACTTCTTTTCGCCCTGTATTACGGGATATTCAAGTGTATGATCTGGAAGTC
>JAEEGL011997399.1_pt1 | contig 11872 bp, 6 predicted proteins | sample 9134231 | NCBI WGS metagenome assembly JAEEGL01 (sample SAMN16246548, study PRJNA631951) | gut metagenome | biome: gut microbiome; feature: rumen; material: fiber-attached | host: Bos | place: Iran: Karaj | collected 2018-10 | reverse complement strand
TAAGCTTTCCAATATCTGTGTTTATCGTGGTTGATATGGTCTGAGTCAGATCATAAATATGTCCGCCATCTATTGATACCACATGCTTATTTCCCTGGGCATCAACTTCAGTCTTTGCTGCGTATTCCCAATATGGAGTTGCATATCCTACTGAACTTTCCAGGGTAGTGTCGATTCCGATGTGATTGACATGATCTGTCGTGACGAAGGATGAACCTTCAAAAAGAACTGTTACATTTCCAAAAACATCTTCGCTGTACTCGATTTTTCCATATTCACCAAGCTTATCCAAAAGAAGGTTTCTGGTATCTCTAAGGTCATTGGCCTTTTCCTGTCTGCCTGACTCAATTGCTACTATGTCTTCGTTTAGCTGTCTTATCTTATCGCCATAGCCGTTAATAGTCTTTACCATCTCAGAAACAGTAGAATCCATATTTTCCTGGTAGGAAACCAGTCCGTCATATACGCTTTTTGCTCTTGTTAAAAATTCGTTTGCTCTTGTAACTAAAGCGCTTTGATTAACTGCTGAACAAGGGTCTTTAGCCAACTCCTGAACTGCTGTCCAAAGATTATTTAATGAATCTGCAAACTCCGCACCATTCATTTCCTGAAGCTGATCTTCTACCTCTTCAAGAGCCTTGGTAGCAACGTCATAAAAAGCGTATCGCCCCGACTCTTTTCTGTATGAGATGTCGAGGAATTCGCTTCTTACCTGCTTACAGTGGCTATAATTAACACCTGTTCCGATCTGCTTTGGGCCAATGCAGTTGTTTTTGTGTTCCAAAGTCTGATAGGCTCTGGTTCCCTGCATTACCTGCTGCCTTGTGTAGCCATCGGTATCAAGGTTTGCCATGTTATGTGCGGTTGTATTAAGGGCATTTTGCGTTGCCTGCAGGCCCGAGGAGCCTACGTAAAGGTTTGCCATTAACATATGATTGGTTCTCCTAGAAAAATAATGGGCGCACTAGAATCGGATTTCGCTTGCGAAATTCGGCACGCGAGCGGAATTGCGCAAGCAATTATTTTCCACTCCGCGAGCTGTGCATCCTCACGGAGTGCTTTTTTGTGCCCGTTTTTTGGGCACAAAAAAGACACTAGGGTGATTTCCGGTCCCCCGCCGGGTGGGTTATCTACATGCATTTATTACTGCTTTGCATCAAACCCGCCCGATGTGTAACCAAGACAATCGCCTGTAGTGTCTAAAGCTCTGGAATAATTAGCCGTCTGAGGTGCTCGTTTAGACGCCTGGATGATATTCATCTCGAACTTTACCATTTCAAGAGAACTCAGAAGTAACTCCTGATTCTGGTCGTTTACACGTCTGACATTGCCAGAGACTGTTACCAGTCTGTCACGCTGCTTTGCCAGATTTTTCTGATCCTCCGGTCTCTTTTCAAGGATTGTGATCAGATCGGTCAGTTTCAATGAATTAACATCCGTGTTAAGTACGCTGGCTATGTTCTCCATTGCGGTCTGTCTTTCTTTGTCCATCCGCTGGATCTTGCCTATTACGCACTGCTCCTCATCCGTGATCTCTGCAAGTGCCTTCAGATCGCCTTTTACGATGATAGCGGTCTTTCGGCTCGATAACACCAATAGCTTTTCGTACATCGTGCATTCCTGATCAAGTATCTCAACCAGGTTTTCCATCAAACTTGCCACTGGAATTATCCTCCTATATATATTTAGTTAAGTGGACATCTTTAGAGTTGTGGTTAAAGTCCCAAACGTGATAATCTATCGCGCCTAGGGCAATTTTATGACAATCCTTCAGATGCTTCGAATTTTGCAAGTAACTTGTCAGCAAAAGCCTCTCCACTCACATCATAAGTACCATTTTTAATAGCAGCTTTCAACGATGCTACGACATCTTCCCTGACATCTGGAGCAGCGCCCACAGCCTGTTTCGCAACCTGGATATCTTTTCCTATAGAAGATAATGATACAGTATCCCTTACATCATTTGTCTTCTTAACCTGCTGCGCTTTACCTACTTTGTTGTTTGAGTAAATCTGCTGAACCTGACTGTATGCTTCTATTCGCATAATCTTTTTCCTCCTTCCCTGGAGTATTTTTTTGTATCTACTTCTTTTATCGGTAGATATTCACATTACTTTAGTTTTTCTGAAAAAATTCCCCTCTTATTTCAGAAAGTAATGTACTGCCTTTTCCAGGGATAATGCGCCCTCTTTATGGGCATTTTTAGGTTTCCACTTCTTTTATCGACTTGAATTATTAAAAACTTTAGAGTTATTTTATATTTTTTTGTGAACTTTTTGTGTTTTTATTATATTCCTTCTCCAACCGCGCGTAAACACGCGGTTGGAGCCTTTTTATGCCTCTTCCATCGCCGCCAGATCTATCTGGTGGACTGTTCCGGCACCACCGCTTTCACGAAGGAATATTCCGCTTGAGCGCATCATTGCCGACATCATGAAACTCGAATTCATATGAGTGTACTCAGTCTGCGCACTTCCAAGATATATTGCACCAACGTCAGCATCCTTCAAAGAAAGAAGTGTATCAACGCCGTCCTCGCCTCGAAGCCAGACCTTCAGCTCATTGTAGATTTTGTCATTTTCATCTATCCAGCCATTGTTGTCGCTGTCATAGGCAGCAAGATCCTTAAAACCGTCTCCTGACTTGGTTCCAAAAAGCTCTGAGCCATCATTAATAGCGCCATCACCATTTCTGTCATAGGCAAGAAAGCCGTTTCCCTGCCCGGGAGCTGAGATTTTCTCCTCGGTTCCATTGCTGTCCAGATCAAAATAGAAATTCTGATCTGAGATGCTGGTAATATCTTTTCCAACATTTATTACAAGAGGATCAACAAGACTTACTGCACTGGAAACGCTCATACCTGCATAGGCAGTTAGTTTTCGAGAAAGAGAAAAGTTTACGTTAAAATCAATTGTCCTTCCATCCTCTGTGTGAGCTATTCCCTTCCCAGAAAAATCAGTAGTTTCCTCCTCTGTATGAGTGAACTTTACGGTCGTGACCTTTACAAAGCTGTTACTTGTGAGCATGTTTGAGGTTTTCTGAATCAAATCCTTGTAGCCCTTGGATTGATTCTCGCCCCCAAAAAGCTGCAACAGACTAAGAAGTCTGTCTAGGAGGCTTGCTCGCAGCTGTGCAAACTGCTCCTCTAAGGACGACTCCATTGTGCCGAGATAATCAATGCTTGACGTCTGGGGCTTTAGATGAGTATAGGTCTCGCTTCCTATGGCTTCATCTCCATCAAGGTCCGCCTTTTCATCAAGCTCCAGCGTATCCATTTTCTTTTCCTGATTTTTGAGATTTTCAAGGAAAGAACTCCTTGTTACAACTCCACTACTAACAGTAACGGAATTCTCTTCGTAGTACTTGTGCGTAGAAACGAGATCTACTGTACTTTGTGCTATTTTCATGGGACCTCCAATTATAAAAACAAGTTTATCATCCGTGAAGTTCCATGTAGTTTCCACTTTATTTCAGGCTGGAGTGGATAGCCTATCTGCATTCCTTTGCGTTTTTCCGCACTTGTCGATGATGTAAACATCAGGCTGGTACGACTATTGCGCACTTTATATATCGTCATTGGCAAAGGAAACCTCAATGCTTTAACAAGAAGATTAAATATTCTGACAATAAGCAGGTTTTAGTGATGTATAATTATTATGATATACGAATTGGTGCTTGACCTACGGTGGTCAAACAATTCTATAAATAATCGGGAGGAATTATGGATAACAAATCAAAAAATTACATATACATATCGATAATAGCTGTATGCGTCATTGTTATGATCATTCTTGGACTTGACTGGCGCAAAAACATGGTATCGAATACCAATACCACAAACACAACAGCATCACTCAAACCAAAAGAGGAAAAAGTAATCGTTACCGTAAGCACCGAAGTTATAGAAGATGGCCTGGAGAACATGGGCTTTCTTGTCACGCAGGAATACTACTTTACTCAGGTAGAGAAATATACCAAGGAGAAAAAAGTCTTCAATGTACTTCCCTCCACCTCTGAGTTCATGTACAGCTATGATGGTGCTGTAATGGCCGGAATAGATTTTGAGAAGATCAAAATTTCTAAAGATGATGAAAAGAAAGTTATAACAGTAGATATTCCTCATTCAAGAGTCCACACTGTCACTGTTGACAAGGACACTTTTAAAACCTATTCAGAAAAAGAGTCCTTGTGGAATCCTCTAAAGCTTGAAGATTACAACATGTCTATGGCTGAATTTGAAGAAGCCGCAAAAGAAAAGGCTTTGGAAAATGGTATTCTTGAAAGGTCTGATGAGCAGGCACAAAAAATCGTTGATAACTTTATCAGCAATTTCCCATCATCAAAGGGCTATGAAATCAGATATGAATGGAGGAATGACAATGAATCTTAAAAAAGCTACGATTGTAGCCATTTTATTATTACTTGCAGTAATATCTTTTACCAAAATAGCGCCTTGGGCTGCCAGCCCGTCACTTCATGTCCACTCACTTGAACAGACAGAAGATAAGATTTCTACAGTCATGACGCTATCTGGAGGCGCAGCTGGAACATCTGCAACCTTATCGCTCCTTCCTGGCGATATGTGTACTCCAATAGCAGATCAAATGGCTCAGTTGTCCACATACTTTCTCGTTATACTAAGCGCCCTGTACCTTGAGAAATTCCTGATAAGCTTATCCGCCTACATTGCCTTTTCAGTGCTTATCCCCATCGCCTGTGTAATACTAAGCGCTGGAATCATCTGCGAGAAAAAGAAATGGTACTCAGTTGCCGGTAAAATAGCGTTTCTCGGAATAATCATCTTTTTAGTTGTTCCGGCAAGTGTTAAGCTTTCAGACATGGTTTATCAAACTCAGGCCGAAAAGGTAAATGCTACAGTTGAAGAATATAACGACCTTGATATTGAAGGAGACTCTGACGACGGCTTTATCAGCGAATTTACAACCATCACAACCAATACTGTAGATAAGGTTACTGCATTCCTAAGTGGCCTATTGGAAACACTGGCTGTGATGATTGTTACATCCTGCATTATCCCTTTGCTGGTATTCGTATTCCTTGTATGGCTTGTAAAAACCATATTCTCTGGTAATACCCTTACACTGGATACTTCTTCAATAAAAAAGCTATAATGCTTCACATGACAAAACCCCCGAATTCGGGGGTTTTATTTATTCATCCAGACTTACTGTAGCTTTTAATACTGCCTTGTTATCTGAGCCGTCTCTTGTTTTAACAGTAATATACGTCACTCCGGGATTTCTGGTGGAAATATACAGGTACTGCTTTCCGCTGTCGGCTTTAATGTAGGCGGTGGCAATTTCGTAATTGCTGCTTTCTACGTCGTAGGATCTTGATGGATCTGTATTGACCACACATTTATAGGTTCTGGTTCTATCAGGGCTGCATTTTAATGTCTTAAGCTCACTGATAACCTTGTCACTTGAAGCAGATCTAAATACAAGCTGCTCCTGAGGATCGGTTGCGTAGAACACATAGCTGGCGCTAAGTTCTGTTCCATCTGTCGTTGAAGCAGTTACACGAATCCCGATGTCTTCATTTTCTCTGAAGCTTGCATATTTAGTTTCAAGGCTTTCCCACGTCGCTTTAGAATTTACTGTCACTTTTCCATTTGCCATGGTAAAGAAAGCCTTCTTACTCTTTAGCTGGTCTGCAATACTGTCACTAAAGCCCAGAATCTCATAATCCCAGGAAAGCGCTGGTGTAGTCGGCTTTCCGTAGGCTGTTCCGATTGTTGCCAGCAAAGTTGCGCTCTTTCCAAAGCAAATGTAGCGCTCCTGGCGATTCTTTACGGAGGCGGCGATAGCTGAAACAGGAGTAATAACTGTAACCTTCACGGAGGCCTTTTTATTTGAACCATCGTTTGCTGTGCATGTAATTGTCGCAATACCATTTCCGTTGGCAAAAACATAGCCATCCTGGGTTACAATTGCCACATCAGAATTACTTGTGGTCCAATAGCCCTTAGAGGTCTCATTTCCTGTTATCACAGCTTTAAGCTTTATATTCGTTTCATCATCAGAAGTATAAGATGAGAAAATATCAAAGTTTGAAAGCTGCAGAGTTTTTAATAATCCACCGGAATAAGTGAGCTTATAAATTGGATTATCAATATTTGAGTCTTCTTCATCCGGAAGGATTGCAACTTTTTTGGCCTTTTCTCCAGTTACGTAAAATTTATAAGCGCATGTTTTCTTACTTGGATCTGCTGCGGTGGCTACTAGCGTATACTCCCCTATAGAAGCATAGCTCTCAACCTTTACCTTGCCACTATTTGCATCAACAGATATTCCTGATACCGTTTCTTCACCAAGCTTCCAGGTAACCTTTTTGTTATTGGCATCCTTAGGATAAATCTGTGTTTTATATAATGCACTACTGCCCCTTGCTATATAACTTTGTCCTTCAATATAAACATCTTCCACAAGCTGCTCTACTTTAATGGTCTTTTTAGCAAGTTTGCCGGAACCATCATTTGCCTTTGCAGTAATTGTGGCAGTTCCCTTTGCCCTGGCTATAATGCTGGCAGTATTTTCTCCTGTCTCCTCATTATAGGTTACATTCTTTACCAAAAGAATCTTCTCATTGCTTGAAATCCACTGCACCTTGGACTTATTATCGGTGGCTGCGCTAAGTGTCATCTGATTATTTGCTGTGCCCTTGGCGCTAATATATAAGGTATCTGTTGTACTTGATGAAGTAAGATTTACCTTTGTGGCCTTGGCTCTTACGGTAACCTCTTTTGTAGCAAAAGACCTGCTTCCATCCTGAGCAAAAGCACATACTGTAATAACCGTTCCATTGGGAACACTCTTTGAAACGCCAAGCTTCCCAGATGAATTAATCGTCACACCACTAATGGGTTCTTCATCGACATCATATACATCCCATATAACCTTTTTATTATTGGCTGTTGAAGGGCTGGCTGTTGCCTTGTATGTAGTTGCTCCACCTGCAGCCACATAGTCCTGTCCGGAAATCTCCAGATCAGCCACATTTTGTCTCACTTCTACAGTAATGGATGCTTTTTTGCCTGATCCGTCTCTGGCCATACATGTGACAGTAGTTTTTCCCTTTGAAAGTCCCTTAACTCTTACTTTGCCACCGTCTTCATTATCAACTACTATGGACGCCACACCAGGCTTTGCGCTGATCCAATTAGGGGTAGAAACAGCGGTAATAGCACTTCCACTACTGTCTTTTTGAACAGCATATAAATCTATAGTCTGATGCAGGTTTCCAATATCCTCAACATAAAGAACCAATGACTTAACCGACCCGTCTTTATTTTTTGCAATATTGTAGCTATCTGCATTACTAGAAGTATTAATGGTAACTGCATTAACTATTTTGGTAGATGAAACAGTTACGATGCAGACTGCGGTCTTGCCCGAGCCATCAAGAGCTCTTGCATAAATCTTGGCATTTCCGCCACCTACTGCGGTAACTCTTCCAAGTGTAGCTTCTCCATCAAAAGACGCTCTTTCAACGACAACAACCTTCTCATTGGAAGATGTAAATTCAAATGAAACGTTAGCGTATCCACCGTTTGCAAGGAGGTCACTATTTTTAGTATCCATAAGCTTTGTGATATGGATATACTCTGTTGTCCCGGCGCCTGTAGATGAATTAAAGCTAAGGTTCTTCGTTTTCTCTATCTCTAAAGTCTTTACAGGATAAACATCTTTCTCTACGGCTATTTCAACTTCGCTATAGGCTGTTCCATCTGATGTTGTGCATCTAATCCTCAAAATACCACTCTGACTTGCGTTTGTTGTAAGCTTCCCTGCCGCGCTGATGCTTGCCTTGGAAAGATCGCCATTTCGGTATGATACTATACTCCAAACTACGTTCTGAGGCTTTTCCAAAGGAGTTACCACTGCTCCAAGGGAAATAGTCTTTCCTGCAACCATTTTTTCAGGAGCGCCTATTATATTAACTTCTGTGGTTTCCTCACTTTGAATATCCGTATTTGCAAAGTCTTCCGGATTTACAACAGCTGTCAGAGTGCTGATACAACTGGCAACTCCCATTCCTGTTACAGCAAACGCTTTTATGGTTAACGATTTCTTTGAATCAAAGGATACTCCCAGGTCAGAGAGCTTAACCGGTTTTCCATCATACTTTATGCCATGAAGTACTTTTCCATCTGCAATAGCTGGATTTTTGCCATCTGTTGTATATACAATGGCTGTATTTGCATTAGATGCTGTCAGCCCATCATAGTTCACCTGTTTCAGGGATAAAAGAGCATTTGGAGACACCTCAAAAGAAGTATCTATCTCTTTTCCTGCTTCATCGACAAGACTAATACTTGGGGCGGTTCTGTCTCCCTCAAACATGTTTATCAGATTAACAATTCCTGCTCCCATGCCATCTTCAGCCTTGACCGCTGAGCGTTTTAAAACGCTTTCCATGGTATCAGGATCCACATGTCCCACTGCGCTCATATAAAGAGCACAGGCTCCTGCTACAACAGGGGCTGCCATTGATGTTCCACTAAGAGTGGTATAATAATTTGACTGTCCTGAAGTCCAATATGTTGAATATATAGAAGCCCCGGGAGCTGCAATATCAGCCCACTGTCCGTAGGTTGAACCTGACCAGAGAGTACCGGTTCGATCTACAGCAGCTACTGCAATTACGTGATCCATTGCAGCAGGGTAATTGGCCACACTTACTCCATCATTACCAATAGAGCATACGAATGTTACACCAGACTCATAGGCCTTATTGATTGCCTCCTGTAAAGAAGCATTATAGGCCTTACTTCCGATACTCATATTTATAATGTCTGCTTTTCTTCCGGTAAAATTGCCATCCTCTTCATAGCCGGCAACATATAGAACAGCCTTGATCATTGAAGAAGTATCTGCTCCGCCCTTATTATCACTTACGCAAATTGGCATAATTCCAACACCGGGAGCGATTCCTGCGCCACCTGCGTCATTTCCAATCCCGGCACCAATAATTCCAGCCACATGAGTTCCATGGCCAACAACAGCCTTATTGCCATTTCCAAGGATATCTATTTCATCTGAAACATCCACTATGTTTCCAGCAAACTCTACATGATCCACATCCAAGCCAGAGTCAATTACTGCTACAGTTATATCCGAACTTCCCGTTGTAACAGCCCAGGCTGCATAGGTTCCAAGCATTTCATGCTGGTACTGGTAGTTACTGCTTGATATAAGTAGGGCCGGGTCATTAAATCCATTTACATAATACTGGTCATACCAGGTCTGCTGTGTTGGTACGTCAGTAGATTGTTCGGAATAAAACTCACTTCCACGCTTTATTTCTGGCTCAGTTTCCTCTATTGGAACGATATAGTTTGGCTCAACAAGCGGTGCGTCATCATTTGAAAGTGCATATTCAAAGGCACTTGCCACAGAAAATGAGCCATCAAAAAGGCTGATTTTAGCAATACCAAAGCTAAAATCAGTCAATTTCCCTTCGTAAAACTCTGCAATTTTCTCCGCTTCTTCCCGCGAAGCAGCAAGGCATACCACTACGCCCTCTTCGTAGTCCACGCCTTCCTTCATATCTCTAAAAGCAGAAAGAGCATCCCTGTCAAGAATCTCGCTCTTCCATTCCTTATCATCTTCAGAAATTTTAGGCGCATCCTCCAAAGGAGCCTCTGGATCAGTTTCTTCCTGCTCCTTGATATTTGTGCCTATTTCATTTTCCAAAAAACTGTCGCCTTCTGCTTCGGAGATTACCTCAATATCCTCTGCCTCAAGCAATGCCTCATCTTCACACCCCAGCCTTTCATCTGGGGCATCGGCCGCCAAAGCAACCGATGCCTGCGAAAATGTCATTACCGATGCCAAAATAATTGCCAGTTCTCTGTTCAATTTACTTTTTTTCATATACTGTCCCCTTTTTGGCTGTGACCACATTAGTCGTTACCGGCTTGTAATTTCGGTCAACATCAACTCCCGATTCATTTCTGAAAGCCCCTTTGATTTCACAGTTTTCAAACTTTACATTCTTACCTGCTACGTACCCGGTATTTCCGGCAGTGATCAGCACTGCGGGAGAGTTATTATCTGTCGGCTTGTAAGATTCCAGAATTGTATTCTTTAAATATATCTTTTCACATGGTGTAAACTCCGATGGGACCTGTAGTACAGGATTATTTATTCTACTGTTTGGTTCAATACAAAGTGCTGCCTGAGGTGATGTGCCTTTTGCATCATGGAAATAGCAATCAGATATAAGCAGTCCCTTATTAAAATCTTCATCTATTCCCAGATCAATTACAGAAATGTTATTTCTTCTGTTGTCCTGAATCTCACATCTTCTTATGGTTATGTTTCTGCAGCCAAGCTGAGTCTTGTACCAAGCTCTTGTTCCAACGTATATACCATCGCCCCAGTTTTGATAAATCCTCATATCTTCAATTGTAACGTTGGCCGCACCGTCTATGCTGACACCGTGTCCGCCTTCGCCACCTGTGCCATAGTGTTCTTCTCTCTCTCCATAAATCTGGCCGCCTCGGATAGTCACATTACAATCTATGCATTTTCCGCTATCATCCTGTGTAAGTCTTCCGCCGCGAACCGCTATTACTGCATAATCACTTTTGTTAGTCGGGGATACCTTAAATATAGCATTTTTATCCATGATAAGGTTAAGGCCCGAACTTGGAGCATACACTCCATTTCTATAGCCATTTTCATGAAGATCTATACTGATTCCATAATCGTCATATTTTCCATCTATTCCAATAGAAATATTGTAAACACCAGCCGGAACGTATACATCAACTGGCTGCTTCCTTCCATCTCGTGACCACCATAGTGCATCTTTTATAATTGCTCGAAGTGCTCTGGTGTCGTCAATTCCATCATCGGGGATAGCGACATAATCAGTATTATTATCCTTTGTTACGTCAACGTACTCTCCCTCCGGAATTGGTACCTCAGGAATATTTTCTTCACTCCATGGAGTCTTTGTAACATCAGTCGGCTCCTTTGCCTTTACAACATTTACTGTGCAGGTTGCTGTTGCAAGAGCCTTTCCATTTGAATCAACAGCTTCTGTTGAACCAATAATCTTAACCTTTCCAACGCTAAGGCCTTTGACAACAAGAGACTCTCCCTTTTCTGTGATTATTGTACCACCATCAGAATCTGTGATTCTTGATGCTACAAGGCTATGCTTTAGGTCTGCTGATCCTATGCCAACTAGTTCACTGGTAGCAATCTTGTATAGAGAAACTTTCTTTTCAGCGTCAGTAGTACCATCAAGCTTCCAGACTATTCTTCCATTATCGGAGAACTCCTCAAGATTCTCATAGGCACCGCTTGGAGTAATAGTTGGAGTAATTACGTCATAGTTTCCGTACCAATCGCCCTCATACTCCTCTTCATCCTCAAGGAATTGAAGCTCAGTAGAGGCTTTATCAAGCGTGATCTTTGAAGCCTGAGTATATACTTTTACTGCGATTCTACTGCAGGTTGGCGTTGCATAAACATCTGTTGATGTTGCCTTAATAATAGCAGTACCATTTCCTACCGCAGTTACCTTACCAGACTGATTTAATGTAACAATTGCTCCCTCATAAGTTTCATTGCCGTTTACATCTCTACTGCTTTCAACAGCCCAGGTAACCTTCTGATTGGTTGCTTTTTTCATTTTGTTAAGCTCAGAAAGCCCTTTATTTTCATCGACATCATCGGATAATACAATTGCTTTAAGATTTATACTCTTATTAACCGCAAGATTTATAGTCTTATTTGTCTTATTCTCTTTTCCAGCAATAAGAGCTATCTTGGTTGCACTATTTCCTAATGCGATAGTGCAGGTTGCTGTAGCGCAAGGCTTTCCGTTCGACTTTTTG
>JAEEGL011460108.1_pt1 | contig 11872 bp, 11 predicted proteins | sample 9134231 | NCBI WGS metagenome assembly JAEEGL01 (sample SAMN16246548, study PRJNA631951) | gut metagenome | biome: gut microbiome; feature: rumen; material: fiber-attached | host: Bos | place: Iran: Karaj | collected 2018-10 | reverse complement strand
GTTCATGGGAGTGCTTTTCTGCGTACTGGCATTCATCCTGATCATAGTGACTATCGTGCGTAAACTCGTATTCGGGGATCCGACTTCGGGATGGCCTTCTTTGGTGTGCATCATATCACTGATCAGCGGAGTTCAGTTGTTCTGCCTGGGTATAATAGGACAGTATCTGTCCAAGACATATATGGAAGTTAAGAAACGGCCCATTTATCTGATCAGGGAAGAATTCTGATGGTCAGTATAATCGTTCCGGTATACAAAGCAGCCGAATACATCGCCCGGACCATAGCCTGTGTCAGGGAGCAGACATATACCGACTGGGAGCTGATACTGGTCGATGATGCATCTTCCGACGGAACCGCGGATGTGATCCGCAGTATCATCGGGGATACGGGAGATGAGCGTATCCGGCTGATAGAGTGTGAGTCCAACCGGGGAGCGGCACACGCGAGAAATACGGGACTGGACAGTGCGCATGGCAGATATATCGCATTTCTGGATGCCGATGATATATGGCTTCCCGGCAGACTGCAGACAGGCATGGAATACATGCATGAGCATCCCGAAGCGGGATTTGTCTTCACCGCATACGAATTCGGTGATGAGGATGCGCAGGGGACGGGCCGGGTCGTTCATGTACCTGCGGTACTTGATTATGCTCATGCTCTTTCGCGTACGGTGATCTTTACCACCACCACGCTTTTTGATACGGAGCTTATCCCGCTCCGCCTGATACATATGCCTTACGTTGAGAGTGAGGATACAGCCACCTGGTGGCAGATACTTAAGGAAGGCCATAAGGCATACGGTATAGACGAGGTCACGGCCATATACAGAAGACCTGCACAGTCGCTCTCGTCCAACAAGTTCACGGCCATCAGGCGCATCTGGAATCTGTACAGGAACGTTGAGCATCTGTCATTTATCCGAAGCGCCGTGTGCTTCACGGGATGGGCATTCAGAGCGACACTCCGACGTCTGTGATCTGATCACACCAGACATTTTTTAAAATGAAAAAGATCGAATCACTCAAACGAATAATCATACTTCAGCTTTCCCTGATCGGTATCATCATAGATACCGCGATCTATGCGTTCTTCTGGCTTGATATGTATTATCCGGTTCTCTCCAGACGTGCGAGAGGACTGAATTATTACTTCAGAGGGCACGTACTCGTTATCCTTATCTATTTTGTCCTGATACTGTTTTTCACGAGTACTTTCGGCGGACTGAAGGTCGGTTACTTAAAGCCCGGTGACATCATCTTCAGCCAGATCTTCGGTATCATATCCGTTAATGTCATTTCATATTTCCAGTTATCCTTGATGGGTAACTGGCTCGTGCCGGTCCGCCCCATGGTTTTCTGCAGTATGGCAGAGATCGTGTTCAGCGCTCTGTGGACACTTATGTGCAACGCCTTTTATCACAAGGTGTTCCCGCCCAGGAAACTGCTGTTTGTACATGGAGACCGCCCGACAGAGGATATCCTGTACAAATTCTCGACCAGACCCGACAAGTATGAGATCGCCGGAACCATGGACATATCGGAGGGTATCGAGGCGGTCAGGCAGGAAGGAATGAGCGGACGCTTCAGCGGCGTGGTTCTCTGGGATATCCCCACCTATGACAGGAATAAACTTCTGAAGTATTTCTACAGCATGAACATGCGCGTCTATATGATGCCCAAGATACCGGATGTTCTGGTAGCCGGATCCGATTCGATACATCTCTTTGATACTCCGCTCATGCTCACCAGAGAGTATGCACTGACGGCGGGACAGAGATTTGCCAAGCGTATGACGGATATCGTGTGTGCGCTGATCCTGGCTATAGTCACATCCCCGATCATGCTGGTCACTGCCATATGTATCAAACTCTATGACCGCGGTCCCGTGCTGTACAGCCAGATCAGATGTACGCGTGACAGACGGGAGTTCAGGATACTCAAGTTCAGGAGCATGAGAGTCGATGCGGAAAAGGACGGAGTAGCCAGGCTTGCCACCAAGGATGATGACCGCATCACTCCGATCGGACGGTTTATACGTGCCGTCCGTATCGATGAGCTTCCACAGCTGTTCAATATCCTGAAGGGCGATATGACATTCATCGGTCCCAGACCGGAGCGCCCCGAGATCATAGATAAATATATGGAGCAGATGCCGGAGTTTGCCTATCGCATGAGGGTCAAAGCCGGACTTGCCGGTTATGCACAGGTATACGGCAAATACAACACATCACCTTATGATAAGCTGAAACTTGATCTGATATATATTGAGAATTATTCTTTCTGGATGGATATCAAACTGATGATACTGACACTCAAGATACTCCTCAGACCGGAGAGTACCGAAGGAGTGGATGCCACACAGACCACGGCTATGAAGGAGCCTGCTGATGAAACCGTTGACAGACAGATGCGCTGACAGGGACAGATACTGGCGCAGACCGGTGGATACACGCAAACAGATGCTGGTATTCGCACGTAATATATGGAAACTTATACCCGGAGTGGCAGCCGGAGCGTTGCTCGGGGCCCTCATCTGGATGGGTTATCATGCTCTGGCGGACGGGACTGAATACAGAGCTTACAGCGAGTTCTATCTGGACTTCGCACTTACGGATAACGGTGAGGCATATGACTATTACAACGGCTATACCTGGAATGATCTGATGACCACCGACAGGATCGCAGGGCATACTCTCGAGAATCTGGGCGGAAAAACCGATGTGGCAGGACTCGAGCGTGTGACCACGGCGGAGATCCTGTCGGATATCAGAGTCCTCAGAGTTACATTTACCGACAGTGATGAGACTCTGTGCGGCGATATACAGACTGCGACCGAACAGGCACTGGTCACATTCGGACAGGAAGCCAGAGAGTTCGAACAGATCTCCGTGATCAAGACAGTTGCACCGGAGAGGATGGTTGCTGACAACCGCATCCTCCAGGCCGTGATGCTGGGAGCCGTTATCGGGCTTCTCGTTACTCTGGGTGTCATGAACTTCAGATATCTGCTGGATGATACCGTTATGATGCCGTCGGATCTGTCGGACCTCGGACTTGACCTGCTTAAGATCACTACTGCGGATCATGATGAGAAACTCGAAGCCAGACTGAATGCATATCTGACTGACGGAGACAGGGGGGACGGTTCTCCTGCGGATGCATCCGCAGATACGGATCATGTTTATCTGGATGCTTCGCAGTATCAGAAGACCGATGCCGCCCTGACGGAAGCCGGAGAGTCTGTCATCATCACGATACCCTACAGGCGTGTATCCCGCAGCACAGTCGTGCTGCTCGCGGAGAGACTGACCGCGGGAGGACATCATGTCGAAGGTGTCCGGATCACGGACGCTGACAGCGGATTCTACAGAGCGTACTATGCCTTCGAGGCCGGCAGTAAAGGGTGATACTGGCTCATGAAGATAATATCCCTGATATCTGCGGTTGATCAGAATATCATACGTATGACGGAGGGCATGCATCTGGAAACGGATGCAGTCGTAGTCAATCAATGCGACACTGAGGGTGATACGACCTTCAGTGTTTGTGGTAATACGGTCCGTCAGATCGATATGCGGGAACGCGGGGTCGGGCTCAGCCGTAATACCTGTATCGAAAGTGCTCCTTCGTGCGACGTCTTTCTTTTTACCGATGAGGATATCGTCTATGATGAGGGATATGCAGGTCTCATCGAAGCCGGGTATAACGCACATCCCGAAGCGGATGCACTGCTGTTTAATGTGCGGGTGTGTGAGGCGAGACGGACCTACTGGAACGAAGATTACAGGCGCGTACGCTTCTATAATTACGGCAGATATCCTGCCTACAGTATCTCCATACGGGCGGACAGACTGAAGGCATCGGGAGTCAGATTCCCGCTCGAGTTCGGAGGCGGAGCCAAGTATATCAACGGAGAGGATTCGGTCTTTCTGCATGACCTGCTTAAGGCCGGAATACGTATATACAGGACACCGGTATGTATCGGTGAAGAAACGGAGAGAGAGTCCACGTGGTTTAAGGGATACGACGAGAGGTTTTTCATAAGCCGCGGTGCATTGTATGTGAGACTGTACGGAGCGAATGCGGTCCCGAGAGCGCTGCTCTTTCTGATCAGGCACAGATATATGTATGCGGAGCTCGGATTCGGCGCAAGCTTCAGACTGATGAGACAGGGCATGCGCGAGATGCGCGGGCGCATGAAGTCCGGGGAGAGAGCGGTATGATATTGTACATATGCGTTACGGCCATAACCGTCATACTGGCTTATATGTACGCTCATGTGGATGAGTACGTCACACCGTGTGATACGGGTGTACTCATTCGTACGTGCGGTGCTTCTTTCAGCAGAGCGGTGTATTTTCAGAGGCTGTGTCTGCTGTCCATATTTGTGATCCTTTTTGCCGTATCGGCCTGCAGGATCAATGTGGGAAATGACTACGGCACATATGTGGAATTCATGCACCGTCTGTATACGGACAAGTATATCGCCGATGCGGGTGTGCCCACCGAATGGGGATTCAATCTCCTGGCGCGGATCATATATGCGCTGTCGGGCGGAGAGAACTTTCTGCTCGTATTTGCGATCTATGCTTTCGTGACAGTGGCGATGTTCATCGTGGCAATGCATGAGCAGAGTGTTGACTTCGGACTCAGCTTCCTGCTGTTCATGACATTCGGCTATTACTTCCAGAGTTTCTCTACTGTCAGATACTACCTCGCACTTGCGATAGCGCTGTATTGCATGAGACTGGTGAACGAGCGTAAGTGGATCAGTTTCATTGCGGTCGTCGTGATCGGGAGCGGCTTCCATAAATCGCTGCTCGTGATACTGCCGCTATATTTCCTGGCTTCTCTTATATGGAAAAAATGGATGATGGTACTGGGAGCGGCGGCGTGCGTGTCGTGCCTGTTCCTGAAGGACCTGTATATGAAGGTCCTGGTGGTACTCTATCCGAGTTACGAGGGGACGGAGTATCTGGCAGGCAGCGGTTTCAGCTGGATCAACATCATCAGGTGCCTGGCTGTGCTCGCACTCTCCGTATACTGCTATGGAGCGGTGGTGCGTGACAGCAGAGCGGGGCGGATGTATTTCAACATGAACATAGGGGCGCTGGCGCTGTATGTATTCGGCTCGTTCCTGCCGATCGTCAGCCGTATCGGATACTATCTCACGATCAGTCACATACTTTTCTTACCGATGCTGATACATGCCATTCCGTCCCGGAAGATAAGGAGGGCAGTCTATGCAGCCCTCGTCGCTGTCAGTATACTGTACTTCGCAGTTTATCTGCACAAGGCATACGACGATGGAGTCCTGGTACTCCCGTATCGTACCTTCTTCTTCCACGAGATGGTTGATACGCTGTCGGATGTGATGTAAAGAGCCGTGCAGAGATATATTCACAAGCAGGTAGTTAGAGCTCGTCGTTACTTGGCGAGGTATTTCACGAGCCTAGTAACGTGACGAAGTGATACTAGCGAAAGCGTGCCTGCGGTGAATGTATCTCTGTACGGCGATAACAAGCAGGAGGATTCAACATGAACGAACAATATATCCTTGCACTGGATCAGGGTACGACGAGCTCGCGTGCCATCCTCTTCGATAAATCCGGCCAGATACGCTCCCTCGCACAGAAGGAGTTCACCCAGTTGTATCCGGAAGCCGGATGGGTCGAGCATAATCCCCGCGAGATATGGTCATCCCAGCTCGCCGTAGCGACCGAGGCCATGGCAAACATAGGCGCCGGACCGGAGGATATCTCCGGTATAGGCATCACGAATCAGCGTGAGACCACCATCGTATGGGACAGAGCCACAGGCGAACCCATATATAACGCGATCGTATGGCAGTGCCGCAGGACCTCCGATATGATCGACAGGATCGTGGCCGAAGGTGAGTCCGATATGATCAAAGCGAAGACCGGGCTGGTACCGGATGCATATTTCTCCGGCAGCAAGATCGGATGGATTCTGGATCATGTGGAAGGTGCGAGAGAAAGGGCAGCGCGCGGTGAACTCTGCTTCGGTACGGTTGACAGCTGGCTCATCTGGAATCTGACCGGCGGTGCGGTGCATGCCACAGATTATACGAATGCATCCCGGACGATGCTTTTTGATATACACAGATTATGCTGGGATGATGAACTGCTCGCACTCTTTGATATCCCGGCGGCCATGCTTCCCGAGGTTCATCCTTCGAGCTTCCGTTTCGGAGAGACTCATAATAATGTGCTCGGAGGGGCTATACCGATCACGGGTGTTGCGGGCGACCAGCAGGCAGCTCTTTTCGGGCAGTGCTGTTTTAATAAGGGCGAAGCCAAAAACACATACGGCACAGGCTGCTTTTTGCTCATGAATACGGGTAACGAACCCATAGAGAGCAGGAACGGGCTGCTGACCACGATAGCCGCGAGCACATCGGATGAAGTGGAGTATGCTCTCGAGGGCAGCGTGTTCGTGGCGGGAGCATCCATACAGTGGCTCAGAGACAGCATGCGCATGATCAAGTCCGCCGCACAGTCCGAAGAATACGCCGATGAAGTATTTGATACGAACGGGGTCTATATCGTACCCGCATTTACCGGACTCGGAGCTCCATACTGGAACCAGTATGCGAGGGGTACCGTAGTGGGTATAACCCGCGGATGCAAAAAGGAACATTTCATAAGAGCGACACTTGAGTCCATTGCATATCAGGCAGAGGAAGTGCTGCGTGCGATGGAGGAGGATGCCGGAGTATCACTGCCGGAACTCAAGGTCGACGGCGGTGCGAGCGCGAATAATTTCCTAATGAAATTCCAGGCTGACCTCACAGGCAGGGTGGTCAGGCGGCCTAAGTGCATAGAGACGACTGCGCTGGGAGCCGCATATCTGGCAGGCCTTCAGACGGGATACTGGACCGACAGGGCGGATATAGTTGATAACTGGGCACAGGGCCGTGCTTTTGAGCCGACGATGGATGAGGACACAAGGGCCGGTTTGCTGAAAGGATGGAAACGTGCCGTAAGAGCGGCACTCGCATGGGCAGAGGAAGATTGAGATGATTTCAGAAGATTACAGATCGATGTTAAACGGAAAGAGCGAGATACGCCAGCTGTCGGAGTATGCGACGGCCCGCGGAGCCGAGATCGGATATGAGAATGTTTTTGACTACAGTCTGGGCAATCCGAGCGTGCCGGTACCGAAGTCTTTTACCGATGCCATGATCAGGCTGCTCACTGAGGAGGATCCGGTGAAACTCCACGGCTACAGCCAGAGCCAGGGTATACCTGCGGTGCGTCAGGCACATGCGGATTATCTGAACCGGAGATTTGATATGGGGTATGAGGCAGAGCATCTGTTCATGACCACCGGTGCAGCCGGGGCGATAGCTCATGCCGTGAGAGCGGTCACTGCACCCGGAGACGAAGTGATCACTTTTGCTCCCTTTTTCCCCGAATACATACAGTATGTGGGCAGGACCGGAGCCGTGCTTAAGATAGTGCCCGCAGATACGCGGACGTTCCAGATAGATATGGATGCGCTCAGGGATGCATTCTCGGAGAAGACGTCGGCTGTGCTGATCAACTCACCGAACAACCCCTCGGGTGCGATGTATACGGATGAGACTCTGACAGCTCTCGCGGCGCTCATGAGCGAGATGCAGGACAGATACGGTCATGAGATATTCCTGATCTCGGATGAGCCGTACCGTGAGATAGTATTTGACGGACGGACCGCACCGTATCCGGCACACTTCTACGACAATACGCTCACCTGCTACTCCTATTCCAAGTCACTGTCCATACCCGGAGAAAGGATAGGCTACGTGGCAGTGAATCCGCGTGCAAAGGATGCGGATATCATATCGGTGATGTGCGGACAGATATCCCGCGGGATAGGACATAACTGCCCTCCGTCGATCATACAGCTCGCGGTCAGCGAAGTGCTCGGAGATACCGCCGATCTGTCTGTTTACGAGACGAATATGAATATTCTGTACAATGAGCTTCTTGCTCTCGGATTTGAGGTGACACGCCCCGGCGGGACGTTCTATATCATGCCGCGTGCACTCGAGACGGATTCGATCGCCTTTTGCAATAAGGCAAAGAAGTATGATCTCATCCTGGTTCCGGCGGACAGCTTCGGTGCACCCGGATTCTTCAGGATGGCATATTGCACGGATACGGACAAGGTGGAGAGGTCGCTGGATGCTCTCCGGAGATTTGTAAGAGATAATTACTGACAGGATGACTGACATCGGGAGGATGACATGGCAGATATGATCAGATCGATAATATACGGAATCGTGGAGGGGATCACGGAGTGGCTGCCCGTCAGTTCGACGGGGCACATGATCCTTCTCAATGAATTTGTGAAGATGGACCAGTCGGAGGAGTTTTTCTCAATGTTTCTGGTCGTGATCCAGCTTGGGGCGATCCTCGCGGTCGTTCTTCTGTTCTGGAATAAACTGTGGCCTTTTGCACCGGCACGCAGGAACCCCGACCCGGTGAAAGACAGCGGAGCGCTCGCCGTATGTGTGAAGAGCAGATGGATCATGTGGGCAAAGATACTCATCGCATGTGTGCCTGCAGCCGTGATCGGAGTGCTTTTTGACGATGAGCTGGATGCGCTCTTTTACAATCCGACCTGCGTGGCGATAGCCCTGATCGTTTTCGGTATAGCTTTCATCGTGGTTGAATCTCTGAATCTGAACAATGCCGGATCGTGTGCGTCCATTGACGATATCACTTACCGGCAGGCGCTGATCATCGGTGTATGGCAGCTGATCGCGGCAGTCTTCCCCGGTACGTCGAGATCGGGGGCCACTATCATCGGTGCACTGCTGATAGGGATCACGAGAGGCGCCGCGGCCGAGTTTACTTTCCTTCTGGCCGTGCCTGTGATGCTGGGCGCAAGTCTTCTGAAGATAGTGAAATTCGGGTTTGATTTTACCGGTACGGAGATCGCCGTATTGCTTGCCGGCATGATCACAGCCTTTGTTGTGAGCATATTTGTTATCAGGTTTCTGCTCGGGTATATACGTAAGCACGACTTTAAGGTTTTTGGATACTACCGCATTGTCCTAGGCCTGGCCGTGTTCGGATACTTTGCTTTTAATAAGTAATTACACCTGCTGATTTTAGGCAAAACTCACAATTTATCCAAGCAGGATTGTATATTTTTGTAGGATAATTTAATTGACACCTTTTTTAGAGGCTTATAAACTGAAATTGTCCGTATCTAGGATATTATGTGAGGAGTATGGGTGACCACGTATTTGTGGCTACTCGGAAGAGTTTTTACGAAAGGAGCCACACGATGGCAGACATTAAGAAACCTGTAGCAACACTGAAGACAGATGTTAAAGCAGCAGTGACCGATGCTAAGGCAGCAGCTCCCGTAGCAGCACCCGCGGCAGAGGTTAAGAAGGAAGCAGCTAAGCCTGCTGCAAAGGCACCTGCAAAGAAAGCAGCAGCAAAGAAAGCACCCGCTAAGAAAGCAGCACCTGCAAAGAAGGCAGCACCCGCTAAGAAGGCAGCTCCTGCAAAGGCAGCAGCTAAGCCCGCAGCAAAGGCACCTGCAAAGAAAGCAGCAGCTAAGAAGCCCGCAGCTAAGAAGGCCGCTCTTAAGACCAGCGCAGTATTCTCACTTGATGAGGGTAAGAACGTTAGTGCTGATGCACTTATGAAGCAGTATCTCAAGACTGCCAAGGATCGTTGCAAATATGATCTTGGCCTTAAGGCTTCTGAGATCAAGAGCATCGATATATATGTAAATGTAGCAGAGCAGAAAGTTTACAGTGTTATCAACGGAGAGATCAACGATTCCTTCGATATGTACTTCAACTTCTGATCTGTACAGACATTCATACAGATGACCGGGACCATCCTTTTGGGATGGTCCTTTTTTATTTCTGCAGGAACCGCTCCGGATACCTGCCGGTTTATCTTTTTTTAAGAATTCCGAAAGACTTTTCCGGTTGACATCCCACATGCTTAGTGATAATTTAATGTTAGCACTCAGGGAGATTGAGTGCTAATAAGCATCGATTCTTTATGAGGTAGCAGGATGCACGATCTGAGCGAGAGAAAATATAAGATACTCGAAGCGATCATTCGTAACTATCTTGAGACCGGGGAACCGGTAGGGTCCAGGACCATTTCGAAGTATACCGACTTAAACCTGAGTTCGGCTACAATACGTAACGAGATGGCGGACCTGGAGGAACTGGGGTACATACTCCAGCCTCATACCTCAGCCGGCCGTATCCCTTCCGACAAGGGTTACAGGCTGTACGTGGATCAGATGCTGGCCGATAAGGAGAAGGAAGTCGAGGAGCTCAAGGAGATGCTTCTGGAGAAGTCGGATCAGATGGACAGACTCCTGGAACAGACGGCGAAGGCACTTGCGACCACTACCGAATATACGGCGATGGTTTCGGCGCCTAAGGGTGGTAACAGGATCAAGTTCGTTCAGCTCTCCAGAGTGGATGCCGGCCACATGCTGGTGGTCGTGGTATCCGAAGGCAACATGATCAAGAACACCATCATTGATCTGGATACTGACTTAAGCGACGAGAACATCCTGAAGCTGAACATACTGCTCAACACTCATCTGAACGGTCTCGCCATGGAGGAGATCAATCTGGCGATGATCACGGCGATGAAGCAGCAGGCGGGTGTGCACTCGGATATCATCAGTGAAGTCATCGACGCGGTGGCGGCCGCGATCAAGAATGATGAGGAGCTGAAGATATACACCAGCGGTACTCATAACATATTCAAGTACCCCGAGCTCAGTGATAATTCCAAGGCCAGCGAGATCATTACCTCACTTGAGGAGAAGACGGTGTTACGGGAGATCGTCACCGAGACGCTCTCGGGAGACAAACCCGAATCCGGCATCCAGGTATATATCGGAGAGGAGACTCCGGTAGAAGGCATGGAGGATTGCAGTGTGGTAGCAGCCACATATGAGCTGGAAGAAGGCATGAAGGGAACGATTGGTATCATCGGTCCCAAACGTATGGATTACGATAAGGTCATCGGTACAGTCAAGTCCATGCTTCATCAGCTGGATGATGTATATCACAGGCGCAATTAGCCGTACCGGTGCACAGATACAAAGAGAGGAAGACAAATGGCTAAAGAGATTCAGGACGAAGAGAAGGTAACAGAAGAGTCCGGGGCTGAGCAGAAGGAAGAGACCGGTCAGCAGAAAACGGAAGAGCCCGCAGAGGAACCTGCCACGGAGCAGTCCGGGGAACAGCCGGCAGAGCCGGAGAAAGAAGCCGGAGCTGACAGTTCGGAACAGAAACCCGATAAGAAAAAGAAGAAGGGCGACAAGAAGACCGAGGCACTTCAGACCAGGATAGAAGAACTCGAGGACAGAGTAAAACGCCAGATGGCGGAGTTCGACAACTTCCGCAAGCGTACCGACAAAGAGAAGAGCGCGATGTTTGAAACGGGTGCCCGCAGCGTGATCGAGAAGATCCTTCCGGTAGTGGATAATTTCGAGCGCGGACTTGCGAGCGTACCGGAGGATGAAGCAGGTAAACCTTTTGCGGACGGCATGAACATGATATACAAACAGCTCACCGACGAACTGGACAAGATGGAGGTCAAGCCCATCGAGGCAGTAGGATGTGAGTTCAATCCCGAACTCCACAATGCGGTGATGCAGGTTGAGTCCGATGAGTATGAGACAGGCATCGTAGCCCAGGAGTTACAGAAGGGTTATACATACAGAGGCACAGTAGTAAGACACAGCATGGTAGCTGTGGTTCAATGAGGAGGAAAATAAAATGAGCAAGATCATAGGTATCGACTTAGGTACAACCAACAGCTGCGTAGCAGTTATGGAGGGCGGACAGCCCACAGTTATAGC
>JAEEGL010491435.1_pt1 | contig 11872 bp, 9 predicted proteins | sample 9134231 | NCBI WGS metagenome assembly JAEEGL01 (sample SAMN16246548, study PRJNA631951) | gut metagenome | biome: gut microbiome; feature: rumen; material: fiber-attached | host: Bos | place: Iran: Karaj | collected 2018-10 | reverse complement strand
CTTGTTCTTTCAGGACAGTGGAAGAAGCCGGGTGTTTATACAACAGATGAGTTTGATCCGGATCCATACATGGATATGCTTAATGAATATGGCCTTCCTTGGGTTGTAGATGAGAATCCTGTTCTTGTTGACTAATAAATAAATTCTTGGATAAATATCCATAGAACTAATGATTATTTAGATTTCGTACCCGTTTAAATTTAAGCGGGTACGAATATTTTTTTGCTTTTTAAATTTGCGAGCATTCCTATGATATAAAAGCTCTGATAATGATAAAGGAAAAAATATTATTATCTATGGTAATATATAATTATGAACAATTCATATTGGCACAAACGGAGATGACAATAAATGACTATTACAGATATTAAGACCCCGGCTTATGTTATAGATGAAAAAAAGCTTAGACAAAATCTTGAGATTCTGCAAAGAGTGCAGAAAGAGTCCGGGGCAAAGATCCTTCTTGCTCAAAAGGCATATTCTATTTACCAAACATATCCTCTTATTTCTCAGTATCTTACCGGAGCTACGGCATCAGGATTATATGAGGCAAAGCTTGCACATGAGGAAATGAAGGGCGAAAATACTGAGAATCATGTCTACGAGCCTGCCTTTGGTGATGAGGAAATGGTAGAGCTGTGCGAGATTTGTGACCATATCGTATTCAATTCTATAAATCAGCTTGAACATCACAGACTGGTATGGGAAAAGGCTGTCTCTGAAGGAAAAGTATCAGTCGGACTTAGAATTAATCCTGAGTTTAGTACGCAGGATACGCATGAAATTTATGATCCTTGCGCTAAGGGTTCGCGACTTGGAATATGCCTAAGGGATATGCCACAGGAACTTCCACAGGGAGTTGAGGGACTTCATTTCCATACTCTTTGTGAGCAGGGCTTTGAACCTCTTGAGACAACTTTTCTTAAGGTTGAACAGGAATTTGGAAGATTCTTCCCGGAGCCTATGAAGGATAATTCTAATAAGATCAAGTGGATCAATCTTGGCGGTGGTCATCACATAACCAGAGAAGACTACAATATAGAAGGTCTTATTAATCTTGTTAAATATATAAGACAGACCTATGGAATAGAAGTTTATCTCGAGCCTGGCGAAGCAATTGCACTTGATGCAGGATATCTTGTTACAACAGTTATGGATATCGTTAAGACAGAGATGATGCCGGTGCTGATACTTGATACCTCTGCAGCCTGCCATATGCCGGATGTTTTGGAAATGCCATACAGACCTCCGCTTCGTGATTCTGAAGAGGCAGGTGAACTTCCTTTTACCTGCAGGTTGTCTTCAAGAACCTGTCTCGCCGGAGATATCATAGGCGACTACAGTTTTGATCACGAGATTCAAATTGGTGACAGACTTGTTTTTGAAGATATGGCCATCTATAGCATGGTAAAGAATAATACCTTTAATGGAATGGCTCTGCCTGATATTGATATTCTTCGTGAAAACGGAGATGTTGAAGTAATTAGACGTTTCGGGTACGAGGATTTCAAGATGCGTTTGTAAGCATTATTTCGTATGATGTTTTGCAACACATATTATTAGAAAAAGGAGCATGATATTGGGAAAGTTAATTGATTCTATTCCAAGAGAAGATGGCTTTTATATGCCAGCTGAGTTTTCCGGGCATGACGGTACTATCATGATTTATCCGGTTCGCCCCGGAAGCTGGGGCAAGGATAGGACAGGCGCACTTCATTCTTTTGCAAATGTCTTTATAGAAATCCTCAAGAGGGAGAATCTATATCTTTTAGCGGATAAAGCTCACTGGAATGAGGCAAAAGACTTCATGGACGAAGTAATTACTGACTATGTTCATGGAACAGGCAATTTAGTAAAGCCTGTAACGAAAGAAGAGGAAGATAAAATCATTGCTGAAGGGGAAGATAGCTTTGATAAGGACGAGTTGTTTACGGTGCAGGATGTACTGGAAAATCGTTGCCTTATTCTTCCAATTGACTCAGATGACGCCTGGGCAAGAGATGTAGGTCCTACTTTTGTTGTTGGTAAAGGTGATAAAACTTTGATCCGCGGTATTAACTGGACATTTAATGCCTGGGGTGGCGAGGTTGATGGACTTTATGCAAGCTGGGATAAAGATGATAAGGTGGCCTCTTCATTCTGCGAACTTTGTGAAATTGATATGTATGATGCAGCTCCATTTGTCCTTGAAGGCGGATCGATTCATTGTGATGGCGAGGGAACAGCAATGGTCACTGAGAGTTGTTTGTTGAGCGCCGGAAGAAATCCTCAGATGTCCAAGGAGCAGATAGAAGAAAAATTAAAAGAGTATCTTAATGTTGAGAAAGTTCTTTGGCTTCCTGCCGGAATTTATAATGATGAGACCAACGAGCACGTGGATAATGTCTGTGCCTTTATCGCTCCCGGTGAAGTGGTTTTAGCCTGGACTGATGATGAAAGTGATCCTCAGTATTCAATGTCCAAGACAGATCTTGATTATCTTGAAAAAGAAACTGATGCAAAGGGCAGGAAAATTACTGTTCATAAGCTTCCAATTCCTGATCATCCTGTACTTGTATGCCAGGATGACCTTGATAATTATGAATTTGAGGAAGGTGAAGATTTTAGAGAAGCTTCTGAGAGGCTTGCAGCCAGCTATGTGAATTTTTATTTTGTTAATGGAGCTGCTCTGGTTCCTCAGTTTGGAGAAGATAATGCTGATAGTGATAGCCGGGCTATAGAAATACTTAAGAAGCTATGTCCTGATAGACAGGTTATTGGAATACCAGCCAGGGATATCCTTCTTGGAGGCGGCAATATTCACTGTATTACCCAGCAGATTCCGGAAAATAATCTGGAGTAATTAAGAATAAATATATAAAGGTAAAAAGATATGGAAAAAGTTAAAGTTGCCTGCGTGCAGTTTGCCTGCGGCTTATCTGCAGGTTCTGACGAAGAACAGGTAAAAAGAAATATAGATAAAGCTAAAGACCTTACAAGAAAGGCCGCTGAAAATGGAGCTAAGATAATTCTTTTATCAGAGCTTTTTGAACGTAAGTATTTTTGTCAGGAGAGAAGATATGACTACTATGAACTTGCGCTTCCTCTTTCAGAAAACCCTGCAATAGCCCAGTTTAAAGAACTTTGTGCTGAGCTTAAGGTGGTAATGCCAATCTGCGTTTTTGAAAAAGACGGAAATGTTTTTTACAACTCTGTAGTTATGATCGATGCAGATGGAAAAGAACTTGGTGTGTACCGCAAGACTCATATTCCGGATGATCACTATTATCAGGAGAAGTTCTATTTTACTCCCGGTAATACAGGCTTTAAGGTTTTTGATACGACATATGGAAAAGTCGGTATTGGAATCTGTTGGGATCAGTGGTTCCCTGAGACGGCAAGGTGCCTGGCACTTGGAGGAGCTGATATTATTCTTTATCCTACTGCTATTGGCTCAGAACCGATACTTGATGTGGACAGTTCAGGCCATTGGTTGCGCACCATGCAGGGGCATTCGGCAGCGAATATCATTCCTGTAGCAGCAGCTAATAGAATTGGAAGAGAGGATGTTGAGCCCACGGAGGAAAACGGAGGACAGAAATCCTCACTTACTTTCTATGGAAACAGTTTCCTTACTGATGAAACTGGTGATGTGATTGCCAGAGCATCAAGGGATCAGGAAGAAATAATCTATGCTGAATATGATTTTGAAGAAATCAGGAAAATGCGTTCTTCCTGGGGACTTTTCAGGGATCGCAGACCTGAATGCTATGGAATAATAGCTGGTAGATAAAGAATTGATCGACTTTAGAATATAAAAAGCTGTGGAGCAGAAGAATTGAAAAATACTCTTGCTACACAGCTTTTTTTATGTAATAAAAAAATGTAGAATTTAGATATTCCTGATCATTTTTACTTTGCTTTTTCTTTTATAGCCTTAAGTTCTTCTATAGAGAAGGTATATGCCTTATTACAGAAATGACACTTTACTTCGATTTCTTTTCCGTCATCGATCATTTCCTGAATATCTTTTTTGCCTACCAGCATAAGGGCTCTTTCAACCCTGTCTTTATCGCAGTTGCAGTAGAAGTTTAAGTCAACAGTATCAGTGAATTCAATGTCAAAGCCTTCAAGAACAATTTTGAGCATATCTTCAGGAGTTTTGCCGGCCTTTAAGATATCTGTGACTGAGGAAAACTTACCAAGATTAAACTCTAAATGAGTAATGGTCTGCTCATCAGCAAAAGGCATAAGCTGAATGATAAAACCGCCTGCTGCCATTACGGAGAGATTTTCTCTTTCTACAAGTACACCAAGTCCAACAGAAGACGGAGTCTGTTCTGATTTGGTGAAATAGTAGGTGAGATCTTCGGCAACTTCGCCTGTGTAAAGTGGAACCTGTCCTACATAAGGCTCTTTAAGTCCCATATCTCTGATAACAGTGAGAGTCCCTTCACCAATTCCTCCGCCTACGTTAAGATGACCTGACGCATTGGGTTCCATGATGACATAAGGATTTACCACGTAACCTTTAACATTACCCTTATTATCAGCAGTAGCCAGAACGCTTTTTAGTGGTCCGTCACCATCCATTTTAACAGTGATCATGTCGCTGTCGTTGTCCATCATCTGTCCCATCATGACAGTTCCTGTCATAAGTCTGCCAAGGGCTGCTGTTGCAATTGGTGAAAGACCATGGGCCTTTCTGCCGTAATCGGCAAGGTCTTTGGTTGTAGCTGCAAAAGCTCTTATCTGAGCATTTCCTGCAGTTGCTCTTACCATATAATCTTTATATGCCATAGAAGTATTTCTCCTTTGTATTACAATTATTCATTTTCTGACCAAACAATAATATACGATAATTCTTTTACTGTAAATAATCGAATAAAAGAATTGAGGTAGTTACTGTTCAGACAGAAATGCGCACTAAGCTGCGCATTTCGTGAGAACTTGTTGCAGGAGTGAGCGCATTCCTTCGACGAAGTCGATATGGAATGAATGCGCGAATTTGTTACTGGAGCGAGCTGCATGCGAGTGAACAGTAACTAGAGGTAAGTCCTAAATACTTATTTGACTACTAATATACAAATTTAATCAAAAATTAATAAAATGGAACCAGTATATTATGATAAAAAATATATTTATTTGTATAATATAATTAAACGAAATAAAGATAATAATAGCCCATGAATCGTCAGTTGAAAACCATAAATGTCTCATAAGAAAAACATATTTTAACTCTATTTAAGACATCGAAACATGCGATGGAATCTAGCTTTAATCCAATTGACATATATTTAACGTAAAGTTATAATTATAATTGAGAATTTATTAACAAAAAATAATCAGGTTATTACCTGTAATCAGGATTGGAGCAGATAAATGGCAGATAAAGAGATTTCTCAGGCGGTGATCAGCAGACTTCCGCGTTATTTTAGGTATTTAGGAGATCTGAAGGAGAAGGGCGTTGAGAGAATTTCATCTCAGGAACTGAGCGATATTATGAAGGTTACTGCTTCTCAGATCAGACAGGATTTTAATAATTTTGGCGGATTTGGTCAGCAGGGATATGGTTATAACGTTAATTATCTATACGATGAGATCAGTAAAATCCTTGGAATCGATAAAGTCCACAGCCTTGTTATTATTGGCGCAGGACATCTTGGTAAGGCAATAGCAGGCTATACCAATTTTACCAGAAGAGGATTTGTCTTTAAGGGAGCTTTTGATTGCAACCCGGAACTTTATGGTACCAAGATCAGGGACGTAGAAGTCAGACCTATTGATGAAATGGAAGACTTTGTCCGCAAGAACCAGATTGAAATAGCTGTTCTTACAATCCCTAAGGATCAGGCAGTGCCAATGGCTCACAAGCTTGCAGAGTGCGGAATAAAGGCTATTTGGAATTTTGCGCATGTTGATCTTGAAGTTCCTGACAATATTCAGGTAGAAAATGTACATTTATCTGACAGCTTGATGAAATTATCGTATAATATTAACAGGTATGAAAACTCATAAAAATGTAAGTTGCCTGTGATTTAGGCAACTGACAGAAAGATAATCCGATGGCAAAAGATGATGAAGTTTACATGTCTGCGCTACAGGGAAAGAGTATTCCTATACTGACGCTGGATAATAAATGGCATCAGTTGTTTACGCAGACGGAAATGACACCTGAAATAGAAGCCTTCGCTGATGAGCTTAATACTCTTGTTGAAAGGGATGGGCGGCTTCGGAGCGAGACCAAGAATATCAAGAAGCTTAAGAAAAAGCTTCTTAATGAAATTGTGCCTCTAAGAGATAAGGCCAATAAGCTTGGAAATGCTCCCGCTATAGAAAAAGAAATATCCGAAAGAACCAGACTTATCAATGAATGTAACGAGAAGATAGACAGCCATCAGGAAGAACTGCTGGATTTATCCAGACAGATATATGATGTTGATTACAAACTTATGCTTGAGACTATGAAGGTCTGCTACGAGCGGTTACAGGACAATACCGCAGATATAAACGGCCTTGATGAATGGATTAAAAGAGCCAGAATTGAGCTTAAGAAGAATGTGATCAGGCTTCAGGAAGCTGAGATGGAGAATTACAATCTTTATTCATATATGCATCAGATTTTCGGACCTGATGTTGTAGAGATTTTCGATATGAAATATGATCCGGAGAGAAGACATCCTATCAGAAGACCACTTGGTGGTAATGATGAATATGTTGAATAAGTTTACAGGCTGCCAATCTGGGCAGCCTAATTCTTTATATGGGGGAGAAGTGTCATGAAATATGCGGTTACCAGCCAGGAAATGAAAATCTATGACAGAAATACATCGGAGTATTTTGGCCTTCCGAGCATAGTTCTGATGGAGAGAGCCTCCCTGATGGTTGTTAAACATATTCAAAAGTGGATAGAAAATCAGAACAAAGACAGAAGATTCAAAGCCCTGATTGTGGCTGGGATTGGTAATAATGGTGCTGATGGGGCCTGTGTTGCAAGGCTTTTAAAGCAGTTGAATGTTGTTGTAAATTTCTGCGTGATGGGAGATTTTACAAAGAGCAGTGAGCTATTATTACAGCAGATCAGGATTTTAGAAAAATATGGAATTCGTATGGACACATTTTCCTATATAAGAGACAACAAAAGCTCATCTGACTGGGATATTATAGTAGATGCAATGTTTGGTATAGGTTTGTCCAGAGGGATTACAGGTGACTTTGCCGATGCGATCGATTATATAAATGGCTGCAAGATGGACAGACAATCTGACATACTAGTTACCAGTGTAGATATTCCTTCGGGAATTAATGCTGATAATGGAAGAGTATGTGAAAAAGCTGTAAAAGCAGACGTTACAGTTACCTTTAATCAGGTTAAACGTGGGCATATTCTTTATCCCGGATGCGAATATACCGGTCAGCTCTTTGTAGAAGATGTCGGAATTACTAAAGAGAGTTTTCTTGATAAAGGACCTCTGGCATTTTTTTATGACGAAGATGTGAGAACTCTTTTACCTCATAGAAAGCTTGATGGTAATAAAGGTACTAATGGCAAGATACTTATAATTGCCGGATCAAAAGATATAAGTGGAGCTTGTATACTTGCAGCAAGTGCTTGCATGAAAGCCGGTGCTGGAATGGTCAGGATTTTTACTGCTGTGGAAAATGCAGAGACAGTTAAAATGCTGCTTCCTGAAGCTATGCTTATAACCTATGAGGAGTTTGAACCCTTTAACGATAAACTGGAAATGGCCTTAGACTGGTCAACTGCGGTTGTATTGGGACCTGGAATTGATACAAGTCAAAGTGGTTATGAACTTACCAAACAGACTCTCGAGGAATATACTAAAGATCTGGTGGTTGATGCAGATGCACTTAATCTAATTGCTAAGTATCCGGAACTGAGGAGCCTTTCTTCTAACTATGCCAGAAATGGTAAAAAGCTGATAATGACTCCGCATCTTGGAGAGTTTGCAAGGCTCTTTGACCGCGACATCAGAGACTGTAAGGAACATATTTTGGAATATCCCAAGGTTCTTGCAGATACACTGCATTGTACTGTGGTGTGTAAGGATGCAAGGACTATTGTTGCTGACAGCAATGAAAAAAAGATTTATATTAATGTGAGTGGCAATGATGGCATGGCAACTGCCGGAAGCGGTGATGTGCTTTCCGGAATTATAGGAGCTCTTTTACCATGTGATAAGTCTGCTTTTGAAATTGCTACGATTGGTGTGTATCTCCATGGCCTTGCCGGTGACGTGGCTGCTAAGGATAAGGGTAAGAGCTCTATGATGGCTTCGGATATCATCGAGGGAATGGAAGAAATATTAAGGACAATGTAGCCTTTTTAGGATTATGAATAAACTATTGTTTTAAGGATGGAAATTAGTAATGCTTGAAGAATTCTCAAGAGTTTACGCTCAAATAGATCTGGGCGCGATTAAGTATAATCTTGAATCCATGAGGAAGAATATACCTGATGGTACTAAGATGATGGCAGTTATCAAGACTGATGCTTATGGTCATGGCGCTGTCAGAATTGCTAAGATGCTTGAAGAGATTGATTATATATGGGGATATGCAACAGCTACTGCGGAGGAGGCTTTTGAGCTCAGGGATGCAGGCGCTAAGAAGCCAATTCTTATTCTTGGTTATACTTTCCCTTATGCCTATGAACGTATGCTTCTTGAAGGCATAAGACCTGCAGTTTTCAGACTGGATATGGCAAAAGAGCTTTCTGAAATTGGTACAAGACTTATGGAAGAAGGAAGATTATCCGAGCTTCCACAGATTCATATTGCAGTTGATACAGGAATGAGCCGAATTGGCATAACTCCTGATGAATTAGGCGTTGATTTTGTTCAGGAAGTTATGTACATGAAGGGCATTCATGTTGAGGGAATATTTACTCACTTTGCCCGTGCCGATGAAAAAGACCTTACTAATGTCAAAGAGAGAGAAAAGGTATTTGCTTCTTTCCTCTCTGCAATTGCTGAAAGGACCGGCAGAAGAATACCAATTTGCCACTGTGCAAATTCAGCCAGCATAATAGCTGTTCCCGAATCATCAATGGATATGGTGAGGGCCGGAGTAACAATGTACGGCATGTGGCCTTCAGAAGAAGTGCCAAGAGATATTATCGATTTAAAGCCTACAATGGAGCTTATCAGTCATATCGTTATGATAAAAGATGTTCCTGCCGGGACACCAGTTAGCTACGGCGGAACCTTTGTTACTGATAAAGCGACCAAGATAGCTACTATTCCTGTGGGGTATGGAGATGGTTATCCAAGAAGCCTTTCAGGAAAAGGATACGTTCTTATAAATGGACATCATGCCAATATCCTTGGAAGAGTCTGCATGGATCAGTTTATGGTTGATGTTACGGATGTTCCATATGTAAGAGAAGGCGATGAAGTAGTTCTTATGGGAAAAGACAAGACTACAGGCGAAGAAATCACAGCAGAGTTTTTGGGTGAACTTAGTGGCAGGTTTAATTATGAGCTTACCTGTGATATCAATAAAAGGGTTCCCAGAGTTTTCATAGGTGAATAATTGCTCTAAAAACGATTTATTAAGAGGTGCTAATCCGCGATAATTTTAATAGGAAATTATCTGAAATAAGGATATAATTTCATCTTAGAATTCAATTTTTCGGAGCAAATTAATGCAAGAGTTATTAGCCAAATTAAATGACAGCCAGAAAGAGGCTGTAACCACAACTGAAGGATATGTAAGAGTCATTGCGGGAGCTGGAAGCGGCAAGACAAGAGCATTGTCTTACCGCTTTGCTTATCTTGTAAATGGCCTTGGAATCATGCCAGGGCATATACTCTGTGTGACCTTTACCAATAAATCAGCCAATGAGATGAGACAGAGAATCCATATGCTGACTGGGGATAATGATACTGGATATATTAATACATTTCATGGCTTTTGTGTTTCTGTCCTTCAGGAGGACTCCCATGCAATCCAGTATCCTAAGAGTTTTCTTGTGCTGGATAATTCTGATATCGATGACATATTGAAGATTATCTATGAAGAACGCGGACTGTCTCTTCGTGACAAGACCTTTAGCGCGGCCCGGGATATGTTCGAGATGAGAAAGTGCGTTAAAGAACCTGATTATTTTCTTGATATGCTTAATATGTCCATAGATTCACTTAAAGAGAAATACGATAAAGCTACTGAGGTAGATGATATTCTTTTTTACGGTTATCTGTATCAGGAAAAGAAATGCTTTGGACTTGACTATAATGACCTTATAAAGTTCACGCTGCATATTTTTGATGAAAATAATGATATTAAGCTTAAGTGGCAAAAACGCCTGGAGTACATCATGATTGATGAGTTCCAGGACATTGATGGCCTTCAGTATGAGCTTATGGAGGTTCTTTCTGCTTATCATAAGAATCTTTTTATCGTTGGTGATCCTGACCAGACTATTTATACCTGGAGAGGTGCCAGTGTTGGCTATCTTCTTTGCTTTGATGAGAACCACAGAAACGTTAAGACTATCTATATGAACGATAATTACAGGTCAACAAATCAGATCCTCGCTGCCTGCAACTCTCTTATTGATAATAATATTCATAGACTAAAAAAAGATCTGGTATCTCAGATAGGAGATGGGGAAAGTGTGCTTTGTCATCTTGCACCTAACACGGCTAATGAGGCAGACTGGATTGCATCCCAGATGCTGGTCCTTAAGGGGATGGGCGTGCCTTATAGGAATATGGCTGTTCTCTACAGAGCTCATTATGTTACAAGAACAATTGAAGCTGGCCTTTTAAAAGAGAAGATTCCTTATACTATTTTTTCCGGAGTTCAGTTCTATGGCCGCATGGAGATAAAGGACGCCTTAAGTTACCTTAGGATGATTTTGTATAAAGATGATGTGTCTTTTAGGCGAATAGTGAATGTCCCTAAGAGAAATCTTGGAAAAAGAAGAATGGCCTTTCTTGAGGAATACTCTGCGCAGCATGGGTGTTCATTGTATACGGCGCTTACTGATAATGTTGAAGCTGAAACCATGCATGGCACTAAGGCAAAACAGTTTATTAGTGTTATAGAGAAATTTGCTGATGAATATGAGAAAATCCCTGTATCTGAGCTTCTTACCAAGGTCCTTGATGTGAGCGGTTATGAAGAAATGCTTAGAACAGAAGGCGCTCAGGACAGGCTTGATAATCTTGCTGAGTTAAAGCAGTCTATTTTTGAATTTGAAACCACCTGTGGAGAAGAGGTGGGACTTGAAGATTATCTTCGCCATATAGCTCTTTTTACAAATGCTGACTCTGATGTGGAAGGAAATGACAAGGTGCGCCTTATGACTGTTCATGCAGCTAAGGGCCTCGAATTTCCTTATGTGTTCCTGTGTGGCATGAACGAAGGAATCTTTCCTTCCAGAAAAATTCACACACTTGAGGGAATGGAGGAAGAGAGACGTCTTGCTTTTGTTGCCATGACCAGAGCCCAGAAAAGGCTCTTTATTTCTGAAGCCGGCGGACAGAATTTTGAAGGAATTCCAAGATATCCTTCCAGATTTATCATGGATATTGATAAGAAACTCCTTGAATTTACAGAGAAACCATCAGATGAGATGATGAGCGCTGTTCGTAAGTTCATTGCTAGTGACTCAAGGCACCTTAAAGGGACTACAAAGCTTAACCTTCTTGAAAAGGGTGAAAGAGTGCAGCATGCAATTCTTGGCATTGGAACTATATTGGATATTGATATGGAAAGAGAAAGCTATCTGATCAAATTTGATGAGATGGAGACGCCTAGGCAGATTTCATTTAAGATTAATTTGAAAAAGGTAGAAGAGTAATAAATCTAATGCTTATATTATGATCAAAGCAAAAAGCGCCTTCGTTACTAAAAGCGCTTTTTT
>JAEEGL017345435.1_pt1 | contig 11873 bp, 10 predicted proteins | sample 9134231 | NCBI WGS metagenome assembly JAEEGL01 (sample SAMN16246548, study PRJNA631951) | gut metagenome | biome: gut microbiome; feature: rumen; material: fiber-attached | host: Bos | place: Iran: Karaj | collected 2018-10 | reverse complement strand
CGTTGTGCCCCGTCCGCATGTCCACCGCCTTGTATACGATGGCCATGCCGCCCATGCCGATCTGTTCCGTCAGCCGGTAGCGTTCAGCGAGAATCTTCTCGTTCATTCCGCCACCTCCCCGGCCTCCGGTACAGTTTCATCAATCGCCAGCACGAGAGAGATATTATCCCTCCCGCCCTGGTCCAGCGCCTCCCGGATCATCTGGTCCGCGGCTTCCTCCGGGTCCTCCATGCCCAGCAGCTCCTGCAGCCGCTCCCGGGCCACCAGCCCGTGCAGTCCGTCGCTGCAGACCAGCCACCGGTCCCCGTTTTTCCGGGGAATGCTGATGATGTCCGCCGCGATCTCCGGCTCCGTGCCTACGGCACGGGTGATGTAGTTCCGCATGGGGTGAGTCGCCGCCTGTTCCTCGGACAGCAGTCCCCGCCGGACCATGTCGGCCACCATGGAGTGGTCCTCCGTCACCTGCTTCATCTGCCCGTCCCGCATCAGATAGGCGCGGCTGTCCCCGACATGCCCGATCAGCATCTCCTCCTCTGCAGGCCACAGCACGGTCAGCGTCGTGCCCATGCCGCTCAGCGATTCATCCTCCAGCTGCCGTTCCCACAGGGAAAGATTGACCGCGCTGATGGCATCCCGCAGCGTGTCCGCAGCGGGTTCCTTGCCGGCCAGCTGCGCCAGCAGACCGTCCCGGGTGCCCGCGGAGGCGGTTTCGCCCCCCTGATGACCGCCCATGCCGTCCGCAACGCCCATCAGGCCTTCGCCCAGGATCACGGTATCCTCGTTGATCCGGCGTACCAGCCCGATGTCCGTCCGTGCGGTCGCGCGCAGGGGATGCTTTTTCTCCGGCGAATCCGGGGCCGCAGCTTCCTTTTCGGGCTGTCCGTCGTTCTCTGTCTGCCGCGGGGCATTCTCCAGCCCCCGCATTTTTTTCGCGATCCGGTCGCTGATGATAAACTTTCGCATTTTTCTCCTCGATCGCTCATCCTGTTGTTTATTCTGCCGTTTTCCCGTCCTGCAGGGTCTTCCTGCGCAGCTGGCCGCAGGCGCCTTCGATGTCATCTCCCATCTCCCGCCGCCTCGTGGCGGAGATGTGTTCTTCCTTCAGTGTTTCCAGAAACTGCCTCACTGTCTCTTCCCGCACGCCCCGCAGGTCCCGCTCCTTCACCACGTTCAGCGGGATCAGGTTGACATGGCACTGCATTCCCCGCAGCCTTCCGGCCAGCTCCCGGGCATGTTCCGGTGCGCTGTTGACGCCGTCCGCCATCGCGTATTCAAAAATCACCCGGCGTCCGGTCTTTTCGATGTATTCCCGGCAGGCCTGCAAAATCTCGTCCATGCCGTACCGGTTCGCGATGGGCATGGTTTTCCGACGGATTTCGTCATTGGGCGCGTGCAGACTGACGCACAGCGTCACCGGCAGATCCTCTCCCGCCAGCTGCCGCATCTGCGGCACCAGTCCGCATGTGCTCAGGCTTACATTCCGCAGGCTCATCCGGATTCCGTTTTCCTCCCGCAGCAGCTTCAGAAACCGGATCACGTTCTCATAATTGTCCAGCGGTTCCCCGCTGCCCATCATCACGACATGGCTGACCCGGTCCTTCTCACCCTTTTCCTGCAGATACCGGTTCGCCGCCAGGATTTCCCCCAGCATCTCCCCGGCGCTCAGGTCCCGGACACGGCCTTCCAGCGTGCTCGCGCAGAACCGGCATCCCATCCGGCATCCGACCTGCGTGGAGATGCAAAGCGAAGCGCCGTAATGATAACGCATCAGCACGCCCTCAACGCAGTTTCCGTCCCCCAGCGCATAGAGGAATTTCACCGTCCCGTCGATCCTGCTCACACGTTCCAGCCGGATCGAAACCGGCTGGGCAATAGCTTCCTCCGCCAGCCGGTTCCGCAGATCCGCCGGCAGGCTGGTCATTTCGGAAAAGTCCGCCCCCCGGTGAATCCACTGGAAAATCTGCCGGCCCCGGAAGGCGGGCATTCCGTGTTCCTTCGCCCACGCCGCCGTTTCCGCCTCAGTCAGGCCGGCCAGCTCTGTTTTCCCGCTCATGCGTCCGTATCCTTCCGCCGCATCCGGCAGATATAAAACCCTTCCACGCCGTCCCGGTGCGGCAGCAGCTGCAGCCCGAGCCCCTCATGCCGGCGATACTGCTCCGGAATGGCTGCCGGCAGCTTTTCCGCCTCGAATTCAGGGTGCCGCTCCAGAAAAGCCCGGATCTGGTTTTCGTTCTCATCCTTCAGCACACTGCATGTGGAATAGACCAGAACGCCGCCCGGCCGGACGTACCGGCACACGGTTTCAAGGATTTTCTGCTGGATCCGGATCAGCTCCTCCACGCTCTCCTCGGTCACACGGCCCTTGATATCCGGCTTTTCGGCGATGACGCCCAGTCCGCTGCAGGGCGCGTCCAGCAGCACCGCGTCCATCCGGGTTTCCAGATCCTCGCGGTATTTCGAAGCATCCCGCGTGATGGGGCGGATGTTCTCAAGCCCCAGCCGCTTCTGCTGGGCTGCAATCAGCGCCACCCTGTGTTCGTGGATATCCCAGGCCTGAACCCGGCCTGTGTCCCCCATCATCTCGGACAGATAGCAGCTCTTCCCGCCCGGCGCCGCACAGCAGTCAAGAATCTGGCTCCCCCGCTTCGCGCCTACGGCCAGGCAGGCCATCATGCTGCTCTCGCTTTGAATCGAGAAATTCCCGGCCAGGAAATCCGCATCCTTCGCGATGTCCATCGCTCCGCGGATTTTTCGGGTTCCCGGGATTGTTCCCGCTTCCTTTTCCCAGACCTTTTTGTCCAGCATGGCCTGGAAACCGGCCTCGTCGGTCCGGATCAGGTTCCGCCGGATGGTGATCCCGCCTTCCGGATTCCGCCATGTGGCGATCTTTTCTGCCTCCTCCTCGCCCCAGTCAGCCCTCAGCCGTTTCGCCAGCCAGACCGGCAGGCTGTTCCGGATTGCGAAGGATTCCTCCGGCGATTCCGCCGGATCCGGCAGCTTCAGCTCCTCCTTCCGGCGGATCAGGTTCCGCAGAATGCCGTTGCATACGCCCTTCAGCGCCTCCAGCCCGATCTCCGTACACAGCTGCACGCAGGTATTTGTCGCCGCGCTTTCGGGAATCCGGTCCTCGATCAGGATCTGACACGCCCCCAGCCGCAGGATGTTCCGCAGCCGGATGTCCGTATCTTCCCGGGCCATCACCTGCCCCAGCATATGATCCAGATAGATCATCCGGTCCAGCGTATCATAAGCCAGCCGGGCCGCCAGCCGCCGGTCCGCACCGCTCAGCCCGCTGCCCGTCAGCGTCCGGTCCAGTACCAGGCTGGCATAAGCCCCTTCTTCCGTCACCGCCCGGATCACCTTCAGCGCCGCCCGCCGGCTCGCCAGCCCTTCCATTTCTTCCGGCCGGGCTTTCCTTGCCGGCACTGCCGGCGTCTTTCGGACCGCTGATCCCGGCGCTGCGGGCCGTCTTCCGAAGGGGCGCCCGCCTGCGGGCCTTCCTGCAGGACCCGGCTTCCCGGTGTATTTCCGCTCTTCCGCTGCAGGCCGTTCAGCCGTACCGGACGTTCCGGAAAAGCGCTTTGCTTTCTCCGGCTTTCCGAAGCTCCTGCCGTCAGCCTTTCCCGCCGGTTTCCCAAAGCTCTTTCCGCCGGCCTTTCCCGCCGGTTTCCCAAAGCTTTTTCCGCCGGGTTTGCCGTCGCTCTGTCCCGCAGCCCTGCCAAAGGTCCTTCTGCCGGTTTTCCCGTTCGTCCTGCTGCCCGCCGTCTTCGGGGCTTCGCCGCGGGTTTTTGCCTTCTCGCTCATGCTTGCTCCTTATCGCTCTCCAGAATGGTGCCCACGGGGATTCCGTGCCCCCGCAGATAGTCTTCCGCGCTCATTTTCTTTCCGCCGGGCGCCTGCAGCTCGAGAATCCGCACAGCTCCTTCGCCGCAGGCAATGACCAGTCCGCTCTTCGGGTCTGCCGCCAGCACCTGCCCGGGCTTTCCCCGCCCCTCTTCCAGTCCGGCCCGCATCAGCTTCAGCCGTCCCTCTCCGAAGGGGATGCTGACGCAGGGCCAGGGATTCAGCCCGTTGATCTGCCCTTTCACTTCCGCTGCCGTCCGGGAGAAGTCCGCCTCCCCCATGCCCTTGTTCAGCATCGGGTCATAGGTCATCATCGCCTCGTTCTGGGGGTTCCGCGCCAGGGTTCCGGCCTCCATCCGCCGAATGGTCTCCGCCAGCAGCTCCGCACCCAGCCGGCTCAGCCGCTCCGTCAGCTCCGCGCAGGTCTCGGTATCCCCGATCGCCGTTTCCGCTTTCATCAGCATGTCCCCGGTATCGATCCCTTGATCCATCATCATGGTCGTTACCCCGGCCAGGGTATCTCCCTGCAGGATGGCATATGCGATCGGGGCCGATCCCCGGTGCTTCGGCAGGAGGGAGGCATGCACGTTGATATTTCCCCGCGGAGGGATGTCGAGAATCTCCTGGCTCAGGATCTGTCCGAAAGCCGCCGTGACGCACAGCTCCGGCGCCAGCTGCTTCAGCTCTTCAATTCCGTCCCGCCGGATCTTTTCCGGCTGGAACACCGGAATCCCGTGACGCATGGCGCATTCCTTCACCGGCGGGGCCGCCATTTTGTTGCCCCGGCCCTTCGGCCGGTCCGGCTGGGTGAACACCGCCGCCACCTCATGCCCCTCGCTGATCAGCTTTTCGAGGCTCGGCACGGCGAACTCCGGCGTGCCCATGAATACGATTCGCATTTTTCCGTCTTCCTCCCGGGTTATTCCTGCTCCGGCCCGTCCTCGGGGATGTGGCCGTGAATTTCCTCTTCCGTCAGCTCCCGGTCCATCTTATCGACATACAGCACACCGTTCAGATGATCCACCTCGTGGCAGATCGCCCGGGCCTCGAATCCTTCCGTCTCCAGCTCCCAGGCCTTCCCGTGCCTGTCCTGATACCGGACCTTCACCTTCTCCGGCCGGGTCACGATCCCCTGCCTTTCCGGCACGGAGAGACATCCCTCCCGCCCGGTCTGGCTGCCGCTGGCTTCGATGATTTCGGGATTCACCATCTCCCGCAGCCCGCTGTGATCCTCCGTGATGTCCACCACGACCACCCGCCGGAGGATACCGACCTGGGGTGCAGCCAGTCCGACGCCCTCCGCCTTGTACATTGTGTCCGCCATGTCCTTCAGCAGGATCGCCAGCCTCAGGTCGAATTTCTCCTGTTTCCGGCAGACCTTCCGCAGGGTCTCGTCTCCGATTTTCACAATTTTTCTGGTTGCCATGTTCTTATCTTTCTCTCCTTAAATCATGGACGTTGGATTGTATTCAAAGCAGATCTGGCATCCCGCCCGGGGCTCCTCCGCCGCTTTCGCCAGCCATGCGCAGAAGTCTTCGGTCTCGCTGCCCGTGAGCATTTTCATCAGGATCTGCCGGCGCTCCATCCCCCGCAGCATCCGGATCCCCGGGCCTTCGGAAGAAATCAGCAGCACCTTCTTTTTCCATTCCGGCCGGGCGTCCAGCACCGCCCGGACCGCCTGCCCGAGACCGGCTGCCGCGTCTTCCGCTTCCGCCGCGGCGGGGCTTTCGATCAGGATCCGCGCCAGAATGGTATATGGCGGATACAGGCTCGTCCGCCGCCGCTGGATCTCCGCTTCGAAAAACGCCCGGTAGTCCTGCCTCGCCGCCATCTTCAGGACCGGATCCTCCGGCCTGTACGTCTGAATAATCACCTGCCCGGGCCGCCGTCCCCGCCCGGCCCGGCCCGCCACCTGGGTCAGCAGCTGGAAGGTCCGCTCCCGGCTCCGGTAGTCCGGCAGGTTCAGCGTCATGTCCGCCGCCACAACCCCGACCAGCGTTACCTGGGGAAAATCGAGCCCCTTGGCAATCATCTGGGTCCCGATCAGGATGCGCGCCTCTCCGCTCCGGAACTGCTCGAGGATCCGCGCATGCCCGTCCTTTCCGCCCGTGGTGTCGATATCCATCCGCGCCGTCCGGATGCCGGGCAGCAGCTTCCGGACCTCCCCCTCGACCTTCTGCGTCCCGGCCCCGAAGTACCGGATATACCGGCTCCCGCACGAAGGGCATTTTTCGGGAATGGGCGTTCTGTGCCCGCAGTAGTGGCATTGCAGCTGGGTCGGCCCGCCATCCTCCGGATGCATCTCATCGACATGGCAGGTCATGCTCACGTCGCAGTTCGGGCATTTGATCACATGCCCGCATGCCCGGCAGCTGACAAAGCTGTGGTATCCCCGCCGGTTGATCAGCAGCATCGCCTGCTCGCCCTTCTGCATGCAGCTGATAAGCGCGCTGCTCAGCGCCCGGCTCAGCACGCTCCGGTTTCCGGTCTCCAGCTCTGTCCGCATATCGACCAGCTGAACCTCCGGCATCGGCCGGTCCTGCACCCGCCTCGGCATTTCGAGCAGCATGTAATCCCCCCGCCGGGCCTTCGCGAAGCTGAGGATGCTGGGCGTCGCGCTGGCCAGAATCAGGGTCGCCCCTTCCCGGTCGCACCGGCTTCGGGCCACCTCCCGCGCGTCGTATCGGGGATGATGGTCACTCTGGTAGGTGGTCTCATGCTCCTCGTCCACGACAATCAGCCCCAGATTCTCCGCCGGGGCGAAAACCGCGCTCCGCGCCCCGATGATGATTCTGGCTTCTCCCCGGCGGATCCGCCGCCATTCATCGAAACGCTCGCCCGCGCTCAGCCGGCTGTGGATCACGGCTGCCCCGGTCCCGAACCTGGCCTGGAACCAGCTGACCATCTGAGGAGTCAGCGCGATCTCCGGCACGAGGATAATGGCTTTTTTGCCGTCCTCCAGCGCCTTCCTTGCCGCTGCCAGGAAAACCTCTGTCTTCCCGCTCCCCGTCACGCCATGCAGCAGGAACCGTCCTTCGCCTTTCCGCATCGCCGGCAGGATTTCCTCCAGCGCCTCCTCCTGCTCCGGCGTCAGCTGATGCCATTCTCCGCTGCCGCTTTTCAGGGACGTTCCCGGCCTCCGCAGGATTTCCTGCTCCGTCCGGATAATCAGCCCCGCGGTTTCCAGTTTGTTCAGTGCTTCCCGGGAATCCGGCACCCGTTCCCGGATTTCCGCCAGACGCCGCGGATGGCCTGTCATCAGCATCTCCAGGATCGCCTTCCGCTTCCGGCTGCGCGATTCCGCCGACCAGGCCGCCCGCGCCCGCTCCTCGTCCGTCAGGTCGATCCATTCCTCCGTCCGGATCCGGATCCGTCCGCCCCGCATCTCCGCCGGAATCATCAGCCGCAGCGTCTCCGCCAGCGGACAGTGGTTTTTCTCCGCCATCTCCCGGGCCAGTTCCATCATCGGCGGCAGGATCGCCGGATAATCCTCCAGCGTCCGCTTCACCGCCCTGATCTTCCCGGGATCGTATTCCGTTTCCTCACTCAGGGCCAGAACATATCCTTCCTTCTCCCGGCTTCCGAAAGGAACCGCCACCCGCTGCCCGGGCGATACTTTCATTTCTTCCGGAATCGCATAGGTAAATGCCCGTGCCACGTTCTCGTGTACAATATCCACGATCACCTGGCAGTACATTCCCGCTTCACCTCCCGGACACAGTCATACAGAATAATTATACACCGTCCGGCCGCTCTGTGGCAAGCAAAAGAAAACGGCCGGCATCTGCCAGCCGTTCTATGATTTACTTCACCCATTGCCTTTGCTGGACGCTGTCCGCATCCCAGTTCAGCCTCCCGTACCGCCGGGTAATCTCAAAAATCTTTTTCTCGGTTTCCTCGTCCAGTACGCCCGGCCTCAGCCGCCAGTACCAGTTATCCTCCTGATGCGAAGGATCGTTCATCCGTGCCTCATGCCCCATTCCCAGATGGTCCTGCAGCAGAATCACGCAGGTCTCCGCCCGGCACATCATCCCGGCCCGCACGAAAACCTCGTTCATCTTCCCCTTCGCCGTCTTCTCGCACCCGAAGTATTCCCGGATCATCGCCTGCTCCTCGGCGCTCAGCCCGGCGAACCATCCGTTAATCGGGTCGTTGTCATGCGTCCCGGGGTAAACCACGCAATGCTCCGGAATGTTATGAACCAGATAGTCGTTGCTCGCGCCGATATCGTCCATGTCGAATCCGAACTGCAGCACCTTCATGTTCGGGAAGCCTGTTTCCTTCACCATCTGGCGCACGCTCTCCGTCATATACCCGAGATCCTCGACAATGACAGGCTTGTATCCCATGTTCTGCCACATCTGGTGGAAAATCGCCATCCCCGGGCCCTTCTCCCAGTGTCCTTCCAGCGCAGTCTTTCCGGCCGGAATGGAGAAGTATTCATCCAGGCCCCGGAAATGGTCGATCCGCAGCAGATCGCATTGCTGGAAGTTCATCCACAGCCGTGCCATCCACCATCCGAAGCGGTCCTCCCGGTGCCGGTCCCACCGGTACAGCGGCGTCCCCCAGATCTGCCCGTCCGCACTGAAGGCGTCCGGCGGACAGCCCGCCACAGCGCTCTGCCGGTTCTTCTCGTTCAGCTGGAACAGCTGCGGATGCGCCCAGACATCCGCGCTGTCGAAGCTCACATAGATCGGGATATCCCCGATGATGCGGATATGCTTCGCGTTCGCGTAGGCTTTCAGCGCGTTCCACTGCTGGAAGAATTTGAACTGGGTATATTTGTGGAATTCGATGTCAAAATACAGCAGCTGATTATAGTAATCGATTGCGTATCCCCAGTGCCGGCTGATATCCTCCGGCCAGTCCGGCCATTCCGCCTCCTGGAAGAAAGCCTTCAGCGCCATGAACAGCGCGTAGTCGTCCAGCCACCAGGCGTTTTCCCTGATGAATTTCTGATAGTCCTCCCGCTCCGCGATGCGGCTTCGCTCATAGGCTTTCCGCAGCAGCGGCAGCCGCCGGGTGTACAGCTTCTCGTAATCGACCTTCACCGGATCGTTCCCGAAGTCGACAGCCTCGACCTCCTCCCGGCTCAGCACTCCCTCCTGGATCAGCGCGTCGAGACTGATGTAGTAGGGATTCCCCGCAAAGGTAGAAAAGCTCTGATAGGGAGAATCATAGGCCAGAGGATGATGGTTCGGCGGGTTCAGCGGCAGAATCTGCCAGTATGTCTGTCCGGCTCTCTCGAGAAAGTCCACAAACCGGTACGCCTCCTGATCGAAGCTCCCGATTCCGTATTTCCCGGGCAGGCTGGATACCGCCATCAGAATTCCCGCAGCACGTCCCATCGTTCGTTTCCTCCTCTGTTTTGCTTTTCGCTTCCGATATTTTAATCCGGAACCCTTCTCCCTGTCAATTGCGTTTTTTCGCTCTTTGCGTTTTCCCTGCTTTGTGTTACAATGTCCCGGAGGGAGGGATGCATATGCCGTATTTTGAACGGAAACCCGATGCGGAGGATACCCGCCGTTTCTCTGCCCTTCCTGAAGAGGGGGAACCGGGCGGCGGCCTGTTTTCCCATTCCGGCGATGATCGCTTTGACGATGATTATGATGACGGCTTTGACGCCCTCTATGAGGATGATCCGGATGCTGCCGAAGCCCTCCCGGAGGAAGAAGAGGATCCTGAGCTTCGCCGCGAAGCCCGCCTGCGGAAGTTCCGCATTGCCGCCGGCATCGGCGATCTCGGAGCCGTTCTGACCGGCGCCGCAGTCATTCTGGTTCTCGTCGCCTTTCTCATCAGCATGCTTCGCTTCGTCTCCTCCGACTTTGCACGCACTTTTTCCCTCTGGAAAACGCAGCTGCCGGGGCAATAGCGCTTCCCTTTCTCCCGGAGATGTTCGTCCGGAAAATTCCCGAAAAAAAAGACGCTTTTCAGCGCCTTCTTTTTTTATGATGCGGGAACAGCCTCGATCTTCATCGTCGGATCCTCCTCCAGCATCCGTTTCACAAACTCCGGCAGCTCCGTCGCCTGTTCCGTCTGCGTTTGGGGCTGTTCCGGCGGAGCCGGCTGGGCCGGCGTGCTTTCCGTCGCAGCCGCAGGCGGCTCCGCCGGTGCGGCCTGCGCGGGGGTTCCCTGCGCGGAGGCGGAGGAATCCGGACTGCTGTTCTCCGCTGAACTGCCTGTCCCGGCTGCCGGCGCGCTGCTGGCGCCGCTCTGATCCGGAGCGATCGCTGCGCTCAGCGGTGCGGAGCCCGAAGCGCTGCCGGCCGCTTCCACCGCATTGGTCGTTGTGGTTTCCGCCACGGTCCCGTCCGCGCCGGTCACGCGGATCCGGATCCTGGATCCCACGTCCGCCGCAGTCGGCGTATAGCTGTTCCCTGTGCTCAGCAGCGTCATCGTGCTTTCCCGGATCCAGATCACACTGTATCTCGCGCCTTCCGGCACCACGGTCAGCGTGATCTTCTCCCCGACCCTGGGGCTCTGCGTACTCAGCCTGACGCCGCTGAATCCCTGCGGCGGCGTCTGGGGCGGCTGTGTCGCAGGCGGATTCGTAGGATTCTGCGGCGGATTCGTAGGATTCTGCGTGGGCTTAGGCGGATTCTGGGGTGGGGGTGGCGGCGGGACCGGCGCCGGGATGTTCCCCGTCGTCAGGAACTGGCTCATCATGTATCCCGTCTTCCTGTCGATCCGGATATAGCTCCATCCGTCGTTGCTTACCTTCATCTCCGTCACGGTCCGCCCGACGGGATACAGACCCATGACATTATAACTGTTGACCTCCGGCGCGTTCCGCAGGCGCACGCCCTTTCCGTTCTGGCTTGTGACCCATGCCTTCCTGTTCACCGTAGTCCAGGTCCGCGCCCTGGGGGTGGGCTGCGGGACGGGCTGCGGTCTGTCGCCCCCGAACCACAGGTATCGCTCATCCATGTATCCCAGCCGGTAATCCGGCGTCATCACTCTTGCCCATCCCCCGCTCTCGCTGAGCACGGTCACCGTGGTTCCTGTCCTGTAGCTTGTGATCACCGTCGCGTCATAGCTGGGGGCCAGCCGCAGCCGCAGCCATCCTCCAACGACCGTGGCATAGGTGGCCGCCAGGGCCGGAGCCGCCCAGAGGCCGCAGAGAATAACCGCCAGCAGCAAAGCTGCCATAATGCGTTTTTTCATCGTTCTCCCGTTCTCCTTTCGGATCGAAAGTCACCATTTTCCATGCATTATGATATCCTTTTCCCGTCCGGGCGTCAACCCGGCCCCCAAACTGTTACAATTCTCCAACGAAAAAAGCTCATGCCCGAAGCACAAGCTTTTTCCCGTCTGTGAATCCCTGTTCGCCCTGGTTTCGGCCGGAGCGGACCCGGGAGGAGCGGAAAGCTCCGCTTCTTTTATCCGATACCGAGCTGTTCCGCCTGCTCCTGGGTGATATAAATCACCTCTCCGTCCTTCGGAACATCCGCTTCGCTCTCAACCACCACATAGATGATTTTCGGCGTTTCGGTCTTCGGCGGAGCCTGAATAATCACCTGATCCACAACCGTCTCCACCGGAACGATATTCACCCGCAGCAGGTTCCCCCGGATGTACCCGACATACCCCTGATACAGTCTCACTTCGTACCAGGTTTCTCCGCTGCTGTTGATGACCTCGGCCGTCACCTCAACCTCGCTCCCGGGATAGCGGATCTGCGTGATCCAGCCGCTGTAGACGCTCGCCATCGAACGTACATTCACCTTCTGGATCACGGTCCAGCCCTTGCCGGTCACCGGCGTGCTCTTGATGATGGATTCCACCGGATGATAGTAGTATCTCCTGCCGCTTTTTTTGGAGCCCCCTCCGGAGCTTCCGCCCGCGCTGCTGCTGGCGCTGGCCGCGCTGCTGGAGCTTCCGCCAGCGCTCGATGCCGCCGCGCTGCTCGAACTGCTGGAGCTGCTGGAGCTGGTCGTCGTGGTGGTGGTCGTCGTCGTCGTACTGCTGGTCGTGCTGCTGGAACTGCTGGCGCCTGCCGCGCCGCTTCCGCCGCCCGCACCGGTTGAGGT
>JAEEGL017330198.1_pt1 | contig 11873 bp, 8 predicted proteins | sample 9134231 | NCBI WGS metagenome assembly JAEEGL01 (sample SAMN16246548, study PRJNA631951) | gut metagenome | biome: gut microbiome; feature: rumen; material: fiber-attached | host: Bos | place: Iran: Karaj | collected 2018-10 | reverse complement strand
GTAAGGGTCAGCGTGCCCTCATCGTGGCCCAGCCCAAGACCGGTAAGACCCTGCTGATGAAAGATATCGCTAATGCCATTGCCGCCAACCACCCCGAGGCCTACCTGATGATGCTGCTCATCGACGAGCGTCCGGAGGAGGTCACAGATATGGCTCGCACCGTCAATGCGGAGGTCATTGCCTCGACCTTTGACGAGCCTGCAGAACGCCACGTGAAGATTGCCGGCATCGTGCTGGAGAAGGCTAAGCGCATGGTGGAATGCGGTCATGATGTGGTCATCTTCCTCGACAGCATCACCCGTCTGGCCCGTGCGTACAATACGGTGGCTCCTGCCAGCGGCAAGATCCTCTCCGGTGGTGTGGATGCCCAGGCGCTGCACAAGCCCAAGCGTTTCTTCGGTGCAGCCCGTAATATTGAAGGTGGCGGCTCGCTGACCATCATTGCTACAGCCCTCATCGATACCGGCAGTAAGATGGATGAAGTCATCTTCGAGGAGTTCAAGGGTACGGGAAATATGGAGCTTCAGCTGGACCGTATGCTCTCGAACAAACGCATCTTCCCTGCTGTGAATATCATCGCCAGCAGCACCCGTCGCGACGATCTGCTGCATGACAAGACCACGCTGGACCGCATGTGGATCCTGCGTAAGTTCCTCTCAGACATGACTCCTCTGGAAGCCATGACGGAACTGAAGAAACGACTGGAAGATACGAAGACCAACGAGGAGTTCCTCATCTCCATGAACTCGTAGGAGGTTGGTATAGAGCAGAAAGGGCGAGGAAGCCCCCATGTTCAGCGCCGCTCGAGCAGCACCACGTTTTCCACGTGCTGCGTATGCGGGAACATATCGACAGGTTGAATACGCGTGACCTTGTAGTCTGCATCGAGCAGCGCAAGGTCACGTGCTTGTGTTGCGGGGTTGCAGCTGACGTAGACGATGCGGCTGGGGGCAGCTTTCAGGATGACATTGATGACATCAGCGTGCATGCCTGCGCGCGGGGGATCGGTGATGATGATATCCGGGCGGCCGTGCTGAGCGATGAAGTCCTCAGTGAGGATATCCTTCATGTCCCCCGCGAAGAACTTGGTGTTGGTGATGCCATTGATGCGGCTGTTGACCTTTGCGTCCTCGATGGCCTCAGGGACGTATTCAATACCTATCACCTCACGGGCCTGACGGGCGACGAAGTTGGCGATGGTGCCGGTGCCGGTGTAAAGGTCATAGATGAGGGGGAAGGGGGAACCGGCGGAAACAGGACCGGAGGGGGAACCGGCGGGGGAACCGCCGGGCACAGGGCCAGAGGAGGGGGAAGCGGAGGGAGAGGCGGGGGAACCGGCGGAAACAGGGCTGGAGGGGGAGGCGGGGGCGGAGGGGGAACCGGCGGACAAACCGCCGGACACAGGGCCAGAGAAGGGGGAAGCGGAGGGGGCGGTGGCGGACAAACCGGCGGAAACAGGGCTGGAGAGGGAGGCGGGGGCGGAGGAACCGGCGGGGGAACCGCCGGGCACACTACCGAAGGAGGGGGAGAGGGCGAAGGTGCGGGCGACGTTGTAGAGTTCGAGGGCTTGGTCGGTGTTTGTTTGGTAGAAGGATTTGGGTCCGACCTTGAAGCGGAGGTCCTCCATTTGGAGGAAGATGTGGTCTTCGCCGCGGAATACGGTGACGGGGAGGTCACCGAAGGTGTCGTTCCATTTCTGGTTGTCGACATAGAGGAGGGAGGTGATTTCAGGGAAGTTGTCGGCAACGGCCTTGAGGAGGTCTTGTGCCTGTCGGTGTTCTTCCTCGGTCATCATGCAGAACTGGATGAGGAGCATCAGTCCTCCCGTATTGGAGGTACGTATCATCATGCCGCGCAGGAGTCCTGTGTGCTCGCGCTGGTCGTAGAATGTGAGGCCGCGGTCGTAGGCATAATCCCGCATGAACAGTCTGATGCGGTCGTTGACGGGTTCCATGAGGTGGCATTCCTCGATGGGCAGTATCTTATCGAAGGATCCTGTTGTATGGAATCCCACGCTCTCCTGATGCTCGAACTGCTCGCCACTGCGTATCTGTTCTTTCGTCAGCCAGCGTCGGTTGCAGAATCCGAATTCCAGTTTGTTGCGATATTCCTGTATCTTCTTTGACCCGAGTATGGGGCTGCAGGGCGGCAGTTCCACCTTGCCAATGCGTGTGAGTGCATCCATCACCTGTTTCTGCTTGGCCTGTAGCTGGAGCTCGTAGGGCAGCATCTGCCACTTACATCCCCCACAAACCCCGAAATGGGGACAGAAAGGTTCGAGTCGGTCCTTGGAGGGCTGTAGGATTCTTACGGCCTCTGCCTCGGCATAGCTATGTTTCTTCTTTGTCAGCTGGAGGTCTACGATGTCTCCCGGTATCACAAACGGTACGAAAACCACGAGGTCATCGATTCTCACGAGTGCCTTCCCCTCAGCAGCCACATCGGTGATTTCGACGGCGGAGAGGAGGGGTAGTTCTTTGCGTTTTCTGCTCATAGTGTTTTTCTTATACTTCGCGAATTCTCTGGCCCATGCGTGCCTCTACCACATTGACGACGTAGTCTGCGAGTTTCTCGCATTCGCTGACGAGGTCCATGTATATGGTTCCCACGGCATAGGTGTACTCGTGGTTGTTGACATCCACGATGTTCTGCTGCTTCAGCTGGTTGCGGTAGTTGTTGATCTCGTTCTCGGTGTTGATGGTGCGGTTGATATCGAAGGACTCTTTGCGGCCCGCCATCAGCTTGTTCATGAGTGTCAAGGCATTGTTGGTGAGTTCCATCATCTGGTGGAGGTGGTTGTACTGTGCCTCGTTGAAATGATCCTCCTTGCCCTGGTATTTGCGGCTGATGGTGCGCGCCATGTTGAAGCAGCTGTCGCCGATGCTCTCGAGTTCGGAAAGCTCGCGGAGCATGGCACGGATTTTGGCTTTGGTATCGTCGGAGAGGTGTGCATCGCTGACCTGATCGAGGTAGTTGGCAATCTCCAGCTCCAGGCTGTCGGATATGCTCTCGTACTTCTCGATGCGTGTGAAGAGCCTGTTGAACTCCGCCTCCTGATTGCCTTTCTTCTTTCCTGTTGCCGATGCGGAAAGCATCAGCAGTTCGCGCACCATGGCGAACATACGCTGCATGCGGTCTGAGAATCCCTGAATCTCCTTCTGTGCCTCGAGCACCGACAGTTCTGGTGTTTTCATGAAGCCAGCGGTGATGAAATGCAGTCGGAAGTCCTCCTCCTCATCGATCTTCTTCGGCTTGATGATCCAGCATACGAGTTTCTCTATTTGGGGTATGAACCAAATGAGGATGAAGGTGTTGACCACATTGAAGCAGGTGTGGAAGGTAGCGAGTACGAAGTTCAGTTTGCCCGCATTGAGCACGAAGGCATCTACGCCTGCGCTCTCCTTGGTCATCGTCACATCGTAACCCACGATGCCACAAACCGCATCCACGAAGGGGCGAAATACGAAGAGCATCCATAAGACGCCGAAGAAGTTAAAGAACATGTGGGAGAGGGCAGCCCGTCGTGCCTGGGTGTTGGCGGAGAGGGCTGCGAGGTTGGAGGTGATGGTGGTACCGATGTTCTCACCCATGACCAGTGCAATACCCTGATAGATGGGGAGTGCTCCGCTGGAGCAGAGTATCATCGTGATGGCCATGACAGCGGCAGAAGACTGTACGCAGAATGTCAGTATGCCGCCCAGCAGGAGGAACATCAGTGTCGTGGAGAACGAGGTGGGATCGAAGGAAGAGAAGAAATCCAGTACGGCCTGGTTCTCGCCCAGGTGCATCTCCATGCCCGTAGCTCGCAGGGTTCCTAATCCCAGCAGGAGGAAGGACATGCCGAAGAGGAAGTCACCGATGTAGCGGTGTTTCTTCATGTATATGAGGATGATACCTACGAGGAATGCAGGATACACTGCGCTGGTGATGTCGAAGGACATACCTGCAGACATGATCCATGCGGTGAGTGTCGTACCGATATTTGCTCCCATGATGACCGATATGGCCTGTGCGAGTGTCAGTAGTCCTGCATTCACGAAGGACACGGTCATGACGGTGGTTGCCGTGGAAGACTGTACGGCGGCGGTGACGAACATACCCGTCAGCACCCCTGTGAACCGGTTTGTTGTCATGGCACCGAGGATGTGGCGCAGTTGCGGTCCCGCCATTTTCTGTAGGGCTTCGCTCATGGATTTCATACCGAACATGAGGAGTGCCAGGGAACCGAGAAGTTTGAAGATTACCATGTAGGACATCTTGGTAAAGTGTTAAATGAGTTTTTAGTACGTATTTGCGCTGCAAAAATACGTAAAAATGGCGCGTATACAAAATAAAATAAGTATTATTACGCTGAAATGAGCAAAAAAATGAAATATTTGTTCTCAAAGAGCGATTGTTTCAAATATTCGTTGTACCTTTGCAGGAAATATCACTCAAGAATATCAATTATGGCAACTGTCAACAAAGCAATCCTCCTCGGATATGTGGGCAAAGACCCCGATGTGCGATATGTGGACCAAGGTGTCTGTGTGGCTCAGGTGCGTCTGGCCACTACCGAGCGCGGCTACACGCTGCAGAACGGAACTGAGGTTCCCGAGCGTACGGAATGGCACAACGTCATCTTCTGGCGTAAGCTGGGCGAGACGGTAGAGAAGTATGTTCACAAAGGCGACCTCATCTATGTGGAAGGCAAGATTCAGTCGCGTTCCTACGATGACCGTCAGGGCATCACCCGCTATATCACGGAAATCTGGGCTGATGATTTGAAGTTGTTTACGCCGAAAGGGGAGAAAGTTGAGAATTGAAATATTGAGAATTGAGAATTGAAATATAGATACGTTGAATAGCTAAAATGGATTATCACCTATCGGCTGTTGCCGATTTATTTTCTGGAATCACCCCACTCTCCCCCAGCCTTGGTGCCTATGTTGCTCTGGCGTTGGGATTATTGTTATTACTCTGTTCTGCCTTTGTGAGCGGCAGCGAGATTGCTTTTTTCTCGCTGAGTCCGGCCGATATGAATGAGTTGGAAGAAGAGCGCACGAGCACCGACCGCCGTGTTCTGCAGCTGTTGAAGGACTCGGAACGGCTGTTGGCCACCATCCTCTGTTCCAACAACTTCGTGAACGTAGCCATCATCATGCTGCTTACGTTCTTCTTTCATCAGACCATCTCCTTCGGAACAAATACCATGCTGGAGTTTGTGCTGATGACCGTGGTGCTGACGTTCCTGTTGCTGCTCTTCGGTGAGATCATGCCCAAGATTGCCTCAGCCCAGAACCCGCTTCGCATGGCCCGTTTCTGTGCTCCCGCCTATGGTGTGCTGATTAAGGTATGGTGGCCCGTCAGCAGCCTGCTGATGAAGAGCACGAAGCTCACCAGCCGTCTGGAGATGACCCCTCAACAGCTTTCTGTCGACGATTTGGAACAGGCCCTGGAGCTCACCGATAAGAAAGATATCGCCGATGAACAACAGATGCTGAAAGGTATCATCCGCTTTGGTGGAGAGATGGCGCGTGAGGTGATGACACCACGCGTGGACATCGTAGGTCTGGACGTGAAGACTCCCTTCCCAGAGGTTATCAAATGCATTGTTGAGAACAATTACTCCCGAATCCCCGTCTATGCAGACAACGAGGACAACATCCGCGGCATCCTCTATATCAAGGACTTACTTCCCCACCTAAACAAGCCCGCCAACTTCCGTTGGCAGACCTTGGTGCGTCAGGCCACCTTCGTGCCCGAAACGAAGATGATCGACGACCTGCTGCGCGACTTCCAGGCCCAGAAGGTACATATCGCCATTGTCGTGGATGAGTTCGGCGGCACCAGCGGGTTGGTCACGATGGAAGATATCATCGAGGAAATCGTGGGAGAGATCAATGATGAATACGACGAAGACGAGCGTAGCTATACCCGTCTGAACCAAAACACCTATGTCTTCGAGGCCAAGACCCTCCTCTCCGACTTCCGCAAGATCATGCAACTGCCCGAGGATGCCTTTGACGATGTGGCGGGAGATGCCGACACGCTGGCAGGTCTGCTGCTGGAGATCAAAGGTGAGTTCCCTCAGGAGCACGAGCGTATCTCCCATGAGCGTTTCACCTTCGAGGTCATGGAGATGGACGAGCGCCGTATTGTCAAAATCAAAGTCATTGTGGGTAAAGAGTAAATTGCCAGGAGGCATCTGAGCACAAAAAAAAGCAGGTTGTCTCACGACAACCTACCTTTCATTAACCTTAAATCTAATACCATGAAAAACACGGTGCAAAGATACACATTATCTTATTGATTGCAATGCTTTCAGGATTATTTTCTCAATAATTTTATCTTTGTTAACATCATTTCTGCATTATAACCTTGATTTGTTAATAGAATTAACGTAGCAGGACCATTTTATGGGTTACTCCACATAGAGAACGAGTCCTTTGAGGTATTCTCCTTCGGGATGATAAATATTGATGGGGTGATCTGCGGGCTGATGCAGCTGGTGAAGAATGCGCACGCGGCGTCCGCTCTGTGCAGCAGCAGTAAATACCGCCATGCGGAACTGATCCTTGTTCACGGCCTGTGAACAGGAGAAGGTGAAGAGTATGCCTCCGGGTCTGATGTTCTCGAAGGCCCTCAGGTTCAGGCGGGTGTAGCCCTTGAGTGCGTTGTGGAGGGCATCTTTATGCTTGGCGAAAGCGGGCGGGTCGAGGATGATGAGGTCATAGGCACCCTCTTCCATCTGCTGCAGGTAGCGGAAGGCATCCTCTGCAAATGCCTGGTGGCGGGTGTCGCCTGGGAAGTTCAGCTCTACATTGGCATTCACGAGTTCCACGGCCTTTGCGGAGCTGTCCACGGAATGCACCAAGCGGGCTCCCCCCCGCATGGCATAGACCGAGAAACCACCGGTGTAGCAGAACATATTCAGCACATCGCGTCCACGGCTGTAGTGCTCGAGGAGGCTGCGGTTGTCGCGCTGGTCTACGAAGAACCCCGTCTTCTGTCCGCGCAACCAGTCGATATGGAACTTCAGTCCGTTCTCCGTGGCGATGTCATTTCCATCGCCCCCGAGGAGGAATCCGTTTTCCTGTCCGAGGTCTGCCTTGAAGGGAAGCGTGGTCTCGCTCTTGTAGAAGATGTTCTGCAAGCGGGGTCCCATGACGGCTTTCAGGGCATCGGCTATCTGCTGGCGTACGAGGTGCATGCCTACGCTGTGTGCCTGCAGGACGGCCGTAGGACCATAGACATCGATGACCAGTCCCGGAAGGTTATCGCCTTCGCCATGCACGAGGCGGAATGTATCATTTTGGGGATTGTCTGCCACTCCCATGCTACGCCGTGCATCGAGAGCCACCTGGAGGCGATGTTGCCAGAAGGCATCATCGATGGGTTCATCGTCGAAGGACAGCACGCGCACGGCTATGGACCCTATCTGCCAGTGTCCTACGGCAATGAACTCACCTTCAGCGGTGAACACACGCACGAGGTCGCCCTCTGCAGGCTTACCCTCGAAATGATGGATGGCCCCGGAGAAAATCCAAGGATGGAAGCGGCGGAGCGATTCGTCCTTGCCGCGCTTGAGAAATATCTTTGTCATGAGACGGAGTTTTCGGGTTCTGGTACTTCTATGAGTCTGTAGGCGCGTGTCGCCAGCAATTCCGTCATCTTCTGATAGAGCTGCAGACAGCTCCATGCATCGGTGGCGGCATAGCGTTTCTGGGGTTCTGTCAGCACATCTGCCTCCCAGTTTGTCAGGCGTTGGTTCTTGGAAATCTTCTGTCCGAAGAAGTTGGCATAGAGTTTCTGGAGGCTCATGTCCTTGATGCCAAAGGGCTTCACGTAGTCTTGCAGCTCGATGTAGTTAACCGGCTGAAATTCCTTTCGCTTACGCAGCTGTGCCCAGTCATCGTGCAGGGACAGCCCAATCTTCTCCACGACCTTGGAGGTGAAGAGTTGCACGAGGCTGTCGGTGAGTCCGAAGCGGTTCAGACGGAAGAGGAAGCATGCCTCGGGAGTAGATACCTGCAGGAGTGCTACGGGGTTCATGCCTCCGGGCTTGAAGTTCGGGCGCGTCTCGGTGTCTATGCCCAACTGCGGAAACTGCATCAGGTAGTTCACGGCGCGGTCAGCTTCACCTGCCGTCTGTATGACGATGATGCGTCCACCGAACTCCACCTTCGGCAGTTCCGGGATGGCTTTCTTGTCGAATTTGCTGTATAGGATCTTTACGTTCGTCATTGTTGGATTATGGTGTACTTCACTCTGTGCAGCCTGCGCAGCACATCGACCAGATTACCTCCCCAGGAGAGTTCGAAGCTGTCGTTGATTGCCCACAGCGCCTCGGCGATGTTGTCCTCCACGCCATTGCGGAAGGTCTCCACGAAGTCACGTACGGGCTGGTAGATGTCTGCCAGTTCCTCGGCCACGCTCTTCCACCGTGCCTCGTCGGTCTGCATCTGTTCATCGTAGATGAGGTCCTCATAGGCATCGTCTTCCCCCATGACTGTTGTCAGCATCGCCCGCAGCCATTCATAGTCCTCCTCGGTGACGAAAGACTCGGCACCGAAGACGTTGCTTCCCTCCACTTTCGGGAGGAGCGATGCTTTCACATAGAGCAAGGGCAGCAGTTTCAAGAGGGTGTCGATGAAAGAATCTTTGTCGCGCCCTTCGCTTTGTTCAAGAAAAGCGCAGTACTCTGCGCCCACTGTGACGAATTCTACCACCTGAGAAGAGTAAACAATATCCATTTTTGTATGATTTGGGGTGCAAATTTACGTCTTTTTGAAAAAAAATCCGAAAGAATAGAGGAAAAGTTGATGAAAATGCTTAAATTTGCGGCCGAAAAAGGAATAGAAACGTATTTATGGCTACACAAAGCACCCCAAAAGCGCCTCGGAAACGTACAACGAGACGTGTCGCATCGTCACCTGTCAGCACGGATAAAAATACCCTGCATTTGAATAAGGCCTTACAGGGCGGAAAGCCCGAACCTCTGGACCGTCTGGAGATTTTCCGCCTCGTGTGTGGCGTCCTGTTGCTGGCACTGGCATTTTTCACCCTGCTCAGTTTCATCTCGCATCTGCTCTTCGGCTACATCGACCAGAAGCTCTTTGAGCCCAACTATTCAGGTACCGCCATGAACTGGGCGGGCTACGTGGGAGCGTGGTGGAGTAAGTTCTGGATTACCGACAACTTCGGCATCGGAGCTTTCTTCATTCCCATCTTCCTCTTTGCCGCCTCGTTCAAGCTGCTGGAAGCGTTCCACATCCGATTGTGGAAGTGGTTTGTGAACTGCACGTTCCTCCTCTGCTGGACGAGCGTAGCTGCAGCGTTCTTCTTCACCTCGTATTTCGAGAAAATCGATGTCGGCGGCTACCACGGCAAACACATGGTGGAGATCCTGGAGAATGTCAGCGGATGGGTGGGCACGTTCCTTATCATCCTGCTCTCGCTGCTTGCCTATCTCTGCTACCTCAGCACCGAGACCTTCCGCTTCATCAAGCGCCTAATGCATCCCAAGCAGATGGCTCGCGACTTCGGCGACAGCCACCCGCGCGTTTCCCGTGTCTTCCTGTGGTTCAAGTATTTGCTGACGCCGAAGAAGAAAGAAGTTGCCGAAGAAGAGGAAGACGTGGAGGAAGAGGATGTCGAGGAGGAGGCCAACGTTGTGGAGTTCGAGGATGTGGAACATTCCGATGCCGATGACGATGACATCCCCATTGCCACCGTCTACACTCCCGAAGAAGGCAACGAGGCACCGACGGATGCCGCTGCCGCCACAGATTCTCCCGACTGGATCGTCAATGCCACCGACAGCAGCGAGGACGGAAAGAAAGACTCTGATGATACGGAGTTCACTATCGAGCAACCTGTAGAAGAGGATGTTGCCGATGAGAACCACGAGGCCGCCCTGGAACCCTACGATCCGAAGCTCGACCTCGAGAACTACCACTACCCCACCCTCGACCTGTTGAAACACTACGATATCGACCCTCGCGGCACCATCGACATGGAGGAACAGACGAAGAACAAGGATCAGATTGTGAAGGTGCTGCATGACTTCCAGGTCAATATCTCCAGCATCAAAGCCACCGTGGGTCCTACCATCACCCTCTATGAGATTACCCCCGCTCCGGGTGTACGCATTTCCAAGATCCGTAACCTCGAGGACGATATCGCCCTGTCGCTGGCAGCCCTGGGCATCCGCATCATCGCTCCCATCCCCGGCAAGGGCACCATCGGTATCGAGGTTCCTAATGCCAAACCCCAGATTGTCTCGATGGAGAGCATCCTCAACAGCAAGAAGTTTCAGGAGACCACGATGGAACTGCCCATGGCGCTCGGTAAAACCATTACTAACGAGGTCTTCATTGCCGATCTGGCAAAGATGCCACACCTGCTTGTTGCCGGTGCCACAGGTCAGGGTAAGTCCGTAGGCCTCAACGCCATCATCACCTCGCTGCTCTACAAGAAACACCCTGCTGAGCTGAAGTTCGTGATGGTGGACCCGAAGAAGGTGGAGTTCCCCATCTACACGCCTATCGTCAACCATTTCCTTGCGCAAATCGAGGATGAGGAGGACGAGCCCATCATCACCGATGTACAGAAGGTTGTGAACACGCTGAAGAGCCTCTGCTTCGAGATGGACACACGCTATGACCTCTTAAAGAAAGCGCGTGCGCGTAACATCAAGGAATACAACGAGAAATTCAAGAGCCGCCAGCTCAATCCCCAGAACGGCCATAAGTTCATGCCCTATATTGTGGTCATCATCGATGAGTTCGGCGACCTCATCATGACCGCCGGCAAGGAGGTCGAGCTGCCTATTGCCCGCATTGCCCAGCTGGCACGTGCCGTGGGCATCCACATGATCATCGCCACCCAGCGTCCGACGACGAATATCATCACCGGTACCATCAAGGCGAACTTCCCTGCCCGCATGGCCTTCAAGGTCAGCGCCATGGTGGACTCGCGCACCATCCTCGACCGTCCCGGTGCCAACCAGCTTGTGGGCAAGGGCGATATGCTGTTCCTCGCGGGCAGCGAGCCCGTACGTCTGCAATGCGCCTTCGTCGACACCCCCGAAGTAGAGGCCATTGCCAATTATATCGCCTGCCAGCAGAGCTACACCGGTCCCTTTGCCCTGCCTCGTCCGCCCATGGAGGATGCCGGTGGCAATGCCAACGATGCCGACCTGCAGCACCTCGACCCGATGTTTGCCGAAGCTGCACACCTCATCGTCTCGTCGCAGCAAGGCTCCACAAGCATGATACAGCGTAAGTTCGCCATCGGCTATAACCGCGCAGGACGACTCATGGATCAGCTGGAGAAAGCAGGCGTGGTAGGACCAGCCCAAGGCGCTAAACCACGCGACGTTCTGATTCAAGATCCCAATGCTTTGGAGATGCTTATCAACAGTCTCGGCTAAAAAACTTTAAAAAGAAGCCCTTTCCTTCAAAAAAACGATGAACCCATAACGGCACTTTCGCTGTTATGGGTTATCTTTGTGCCAAAAATCGCACGAAACAATGAAAAGAATCGCATTTCTCCTTACTTTTTTCCTCGCATGCATGATGGCACAAGCCCAGAGTGCCCGCTCTGTCCTCGATGCCACAGCCGCCCGTATGACACAGTCCGGCTGCATCCGTTCGCAGTTCAAAGCCACCCAGTTCCGCGGCACCACTCCTGAGAGCGAGGCCACCGGAACGATGCTCGTCAGCGGGCGTAAGTTCCACATGCAGACTTCCGACATCATCTCTTGGTTCGACGGCAAGACCCTCTGGTCCATGATGCCCGGTTCCGGTGAAGTCAACATCTCCGAACCCACCGACGACGAACTCGTAGGCATGAACCCCTCGACCTTCATCCACCTGTACAAGAAAGGC
>JAEEGL016285834.1_pt1 | contig 11873 bp, 7 predicted proteins | sample 9134231 | NCBI WGS metagenome assembly JAEEGL01 (sample SAMN16246548, study PRJNA631951) | gut metagenome | biome: gut microbiome; feature: rumen; material: fiber-attached | host: Bos | place: Iran: Karaj | collected 2018-10 | reverse complement strand
TAAGACTGATTCTGCATGGTATGTGTTTGAATTGCAGAACTCAGACGCTGAATTTGCTGTCTGATATAGTCATTTTTGCTATTGCACGCGATTATTCGTTGTGGTAGCATTGTGTACGCTACAAATACAAGTGTCCACGATACAAGGACATTGTCATATTAGGAGTTAAGAAAAATGGAACAGAAATTGAGAGTCGGTGTTATTGGCGCTACGGGTTATGTTGGACAGAGATTTGTATCTCTTTTGGAGAACCACCCTTGGTTCGAGTGTGTTGCACTTTGTGCTTCACCCCGTTCTGCCGGCAAGACTTATGAAGAGGCCGTAGAGGGAAGATGGAAGATCGACAGACCTTTGCCTGAATATGCTAAGAAGCTTGTTGTATACAGCACGGATGATATCGAGTCATACGTTGAGCAGATCGACTTCACTTTCTGTGCAGTAGATATGAAGAAGGATGAGATCAGAGCTCTTGAGGAGAAGATTGCTAAGCTCGAGTGCCCTGTAATCTCCAACAACTCAGCACACAGATGGACAGAGGATGTTCCTATGATCATCCCTGAGATCAACTCTGATCATGCGGCTTTGATCGATGCACAGAGAAAGAGACTCGGAACAAAGAGAGGATTCGTTGCGGTTAAGCCTAACTGCTCCATCCAGAGCTATGTACCTGCTCTTACGCCTCTTCTTTCATACGGTATCGAGAAGATTTCTGTTTGCACATACCAAGCAATCTCCGGCGCAGGAAAGACTTTCGATATCTGGCCTGAGATGGTAGGCAACCTCATTCCTTATATCGGTGGTGAGGAAGAGAAGTCTGAGAAGGAACCCCTTAAGGTCTGGGGTAAGGTTGCAGGTGATCACATCGAGCTTGCTAAGGAGCCTGTTATCTCCGCTCAGTGCTATCGTGTAGCTGTTCAGGAAGGACATACTGCTGCAGTATCTGTAAGCTTTAAGAATAAGCCTTCCAAGGAAGCTATGATCAAGGCTTGGAACGAGTTCGTGGGTGAGGCTCAGAAGCTTGAGCTTCCTTCTGCTCCCGAGCACTTCCTCCAGTACCTCGAAGAGGACAACAGACCTCAGCCTAAACTCGACGCTATGTTTGGCAACGGTATGGGCGTAAGTGTTGCAAGACTTCGTGAGGACAACATCTTCGACTACAAGTTTGCTTGTTTGTCACACAATACTTTAAGAGGCGCTGCAGGCGGCGGTATGCTCACGGCTGAGCTTCTTACAAAGAAGGGATATATTACTGCTAAGTAATAACAGTACGGATGCCCGTATTAAGCGTTGACAGTATAACAGTAAGTTTTGAGACCCGGCGTGTTCTCGATGGTATAAGCTTCACCGTTAACCAAGGTGACAAGATAGCTTTTATCGGAGATAACGGCGCCGGGAAATCTACGCTCTTTAAAACTATCAGAGGTGTATTCACACCGGAGAGCGGAAGAGTCATATTACACGGTAACTCCACAGTAGGATTCCTGTCTCAGAATATGGATGAGCAGGACTTAAGTTCAGCTACCCTGAAACCCCGCGATATGATCGATACGGAAATCAGGATGAAACAGATTGAGTCCGAGATGGAGACCGATCATTCAAGACAGAAACTCGACGAATATGCCGCCATAACTTCCAAGTACGAAGCGATGGGCGGCTATGATTATGAATTCCGCATCAAGGAAGCTCTCGCAGGATTAGGACTTAAGGATATAAGCGACAGAACTGACCTTATGACTTTGTCGGGAGGCGAGAAGATGCGTGTATGTCTTGCACGCCTTATAGTGGAACGCCCTGATATCCTTATGCTCGACGAGCCTACGAACCATCTTGATGCAGATGCCATCGAGTGGCTCGAGGATTACCTTAGTGCATACGGCGGTTCCGTGTTCGTTATCACGCATGACCGTCACTTCATCGATGCTTTCGCGAACCGAGTCATTGAGCTCGATGCAGGTCACATCACTGAGTACAGAGGTAACTACGACAGCTACAAGAAGCTAAGAGAAGAGTTCCTCAAGACTCAGAAGCGTGTTGTAGAAAACCTTGAGAGGGAACTCGAACATCAGCTTGAAGTAAAGCAGACGATGTTATCTCACAGGAACATCTCCGGCTACCACCAGCGCGAAAAGATGGTGGACAAGCTTGCTGTAGTCCTCGAAAAGGAGCGTGCGCGCCTCCCTTCAGGTGAGTGCAAGATGAGCTTTAACGTTGTCCCCGAGGAGCGCGAGGGAGCTTCCGATAAGATCGTTATCTCTGTTAAAGGCGTAAGCAAGAAGTATGACGACAGCCCGATGATTTTCGAAGACATAAGCTTCGAGCTTAAAGCCGGCGAAAAGCTCTTCCTCGCAGGTCCCAACGGCTGCGGTAAGTCTACGTTGCTTTCCATGTTAAGAGGTAAGGTTGCCGGATTTGACGGCAGTGTTTTCATAAGTGCATCTTCCACGGTTGGGTTCATGGAGCAGTTTGTTCCTTTCGAGGATGAAACTTCTACATGTTACGAGGAACTTATAAGAAGGTCAGACCTTACCATTACCGAGGCAAGATCTCTTCTTGCAAGATTCGGCTTCAGAGGAGACGATGTCTTTAAGACTATTAATGTATTGTCGGGAGGAGAGAGGAGCAGACTCTACCTGTGTCTTATCCTTGAGGAGAATCCTGATATCCTGTTCCTCGATGAGCCTACTAACCATCTTGATATTGAATCAAGAGAAATCCTCGAGGATGCTTTGGCACTTTATAGCGGCGCTATTATCTGCGTAAGCCACGACCGTTTCTTCATAGAGAAATGTGCCGACCGTGTATTGGGCTTTAGCGACGGTACGGCAAAGCTTTATGATACATATGAGTATTACAGAAAGGCTGTAAGGAAAGCTCGTGAGAATACTCCCGTGAAGGCAGCTTCTCCTAAGGTTGAGAAGACAGAAAACAAACCCCAGGATAAGCCTTCGGACAAACCTAAGATTAATCAGGCACAGCAAAGAAAGATCGTCGCTCAGAATAAGAACCGTATGAAAGAACTCGAGAGACTTATCGAGGAGAAAGAGCAGGAACAGAAGGCTTTGGAAGAGAAGTTTATGTCAGGCGATGCGAAAAAAGACGATTATGATTTGTACGCCTGTAACGCGGCTGTAATCGAAAAGATGTATGATGAATATGGTTCACTATGTTAATATCAAGTGATTATGCCAAGAAATGGAGGCTTTTTTATGGTTGACGATATTGAATTACTGAAGATTATCGAGAAAGACCCCAGGATCTCTCCTGCGGATATAGCAGTTCAGTTGGGTGCACAGGCCTCTGAGGTTGAAGCTGAGATCGAAAGACTTAAGGAAGAGAAGATCATCTTAGGTTATACAGCTGAGATCAACTGGGCTAAGACATACCCTGAGAAGGTAACTGCACTCATCGAGGTTCGTATCACACCTCAAAGAGACAGAGGATTCGATAACATCGCTAAGCTTTTGAGCAAGTACGACAAGGTAACAGACTGCTACCTTATGTCCGGTGCTTTCGATCTCCTTCTTATCTACAACGACGACAGCATGAAGAACATTGCTGAGTTCGTATACAACAAGGTAGCAACATCTGAGGGCGTTTTGTCCACAGCAACTCACTTTATCCTCAAGAAGTACAAGTCTAACGGCATTGTATTCGAGGACGAATCATCTGATGACAGGCAGGCAATTGTTTTATGATAGATCTTAATTCCAAAGTATCTACCTGCGTTGCTAACGTACCTCCGTCAGCTATTCGTAAGTTCTTTGATCTTGCTAGTGAGATGAAGGGTGTTATCTCCCTTTCAATCGGCGAGCCCGATTTTGTAACTCCCTGGTCGATCAGAGAAGCTGGTATCAATTCCCTTGTTGACGGATATACGCACTATTCACCTAACGCAGGTTACACCAGTGCTAAGAAGGCCATCGTCGGTTATATCAAGAGACGTTATGGCATCGATTACGATCACAACGGTCAGTGTCTTATCACTGTAGGCGGTTCCGAGGGACTTGACCTTGCAGCAAGAGCACTCATCAATCCCGGTGATGAGGTTATCATCGTTGAACCTTGCTTTGTTGCTTATAAGGCAACAGTATTGTTTGCTCACGGTGTTCCTAAGATCATCTCTACACGTCAGGAAGATGAGTTCAAACTTAAGGCTGAAGACCTTGAGGCTGCTATTACAGATAAGACTAAGTATCTCATTCTGGGTTATCCCGGAAATCCTACAGGTGCTGTAATGACAATGGAGGATCTTAAGCCGATTCGCGATGTCCTTATGAAGCACCCTGAGATCATCGTAATTTCTGATGAGCTTTACTGTGAACTTAACTATGTAAGTGATGAGCCTAGCTCTCTTGCCAGATTCCCTGAACTTCAGGACCGTGTCGTTATGATCAACGGTTTTTCCAAGTCATATGCTATGACAGGTTTCAGAATCGGTTATGTATTGGGACCTAAGGAACTCATCGCTCCCATGACTAAGATTCATCAGTACTGTATAATGAGTGCTCCGTCCATGGCCCAGTTCGCTGTTGTTGAAGCAGCTATGAATTGCGACGAAGATGTTGTTGCCATGAGAGATGAGTACAACCACAGAAGAAGAGTCATTATCAAGGGCTTGAAGGATGCAGGCCTTGAGTGCTTCACTCCTTCAGGTGCTTTCTATGCATTCCCGTCCATCGCAAGCACAGGTCTTTCTTCTGAGGAATTCTGTGAGAGATTCCTTATGGAGAAGAAGGTAGCTATCGTACCCGGTAATGCGTTCGGAGAATGTGGTGAGAATCATGTCCGCATCAGTTATGCGGCTTCTATGGAAAACATTCAGACCGCGATGCAAAGACTCGCGGAATTTACCGAAGACTTACGAAAGGGTAATCGTTAATGCTTGAATTTGATAACGTAAGACTCGAACTCGAGTCATACAAAGAACCTATCGCTGATCTTAAGGATTCGCTTCACATTGATTCTTTGTCTACTAAGATAAGTGAGCTTGAGGCAATGACTCAGGATCCCACTTTCTGGAATGATGTTGCTAAGGCACAGAAGCTTCAGACAGATCTTCGCCGTATGCAGCAGAAGGTAGAGAACTATAACAAGCTCTCAACAGACAGAGATGATCTTCTTGCTTTGTGCGAGCTTGCGAATGAGGAAGAGGACTTAGGCTCACTTGAGGAGCTTCAGCTCGGTGTTGATAAGTTTAAGGCTGACTTCGAGAAGATGCGTCTTGAGACACTTCTTACTGGTCCTTATGACAAGAACAATGCCGTTCTCTCACTCCAGGCAGGTGCCGGCGGAACTGAGGCTATGGACTGGGTTAGTATGCTTTATCGTATGTACACCAGATGGGCAGAGGCCAAGGGCTATGAAGTCAAGATTATGGATTATCTTGAAGGAGAAGAAGCTGGCGTTAAGTCTTGCTCTATCATGGTCATCGGTGAGAATGCTTACGGCTTCTTAAGATCTGAGCTCGGCGTACACAGACTCGTTAGAATCTCACCTTTCGATGCAGCAGGAAGACGTCATACATCTTTTGCTTCATGCGAAGTTATTCCTGAGATGGATACTAATATCGATATCAAGATTGATCCTAAGGATCTCCGTGTTGATAAGTACAGAGCTACAGGTAAGGGTGGTCAGCACATCAATAAGACTGATACCGCTGTAAGACTTACACACTATCCTACAGGTATCGTAGTTGCATGCCAGGCAGAAAGATCCCAGGTTCAGAACATGGAAGCTGCCATGAACATGTTGAAGGCTAAGCTTTTCGCTTTGGCAGAAGCAGCCCAGATGGAAAAGATTGAAGACCTCAAGGGTGATCAGAAGGAAATCGCCTGGGGTTCTCAGATAAGATCATATGTATTCTGTCCTTACACTCTCGTAAAGGATGCCAGAACAGGTTATGAGGAAGTTGATGTTGACGCTGTTATGGACGGAAAGATCGACGGATTCATAAATGCATTCCTGTCCGGAATGAAGATTGAAAAATAAGGGAGAACAACAATGAGAAACACTTTACTTCACAAGATCGCAGCAGCAGTACTAACTGCTGTCATGGTTTTCGGAGTATATGCAGGCATTGCTTCGAATACAGCTCTCGCTGACATTGCTGCCAATGCAACAGTAATCAACTGTAACAGCGGCGTTAATGTACGTGAGTATCCTACAAACCAGTCCAGAAATATGGGCTCTATCGGTCTCAACCAGAGAATCCAGGTTACAGGTTCAACTTTGGCTGCTTCAACAGATACTTCTGATCTGTCCACTTGGTACAGCATCAACTATGTTTCTAACGGTGAGACAAGGTCAGGTTATGTTGCTGCTTACTATGTAAGACTCGATCCTTCTGCTACAGGTCCTTCTGATGCAGCATTTGAGTCTGCAATCGCGAACTTCCCTGAGAGCTATAAGCCTTATCTTCGTGATATGCATAACGCTCATCCTTCCTGGCAGTTCGTACCCGTATACACAGGTTATGACTGGAACAGTGCTATTTCTGTTGAGACAAGCCCCGGAAGATCTTTGATCAGCAACAGCAGCAACGGTTCCTGGAAGTCCAAGGCCGACTACGCTTATAATGCTGCTACTAATACGTATACAGTTGTCGATGCATCAACATGGGTTAATGCTTCACCTGAGATCGTAGCTTTCTACATGGATCCCAGAAACAGCCTTAACGAGACAGCAGTATTCCAGTTCCTTGATCTTACTTATACTGCTGACAACAGCATTCCTTCATCTCATGTACAGGGTATCCTTCCCGGTACATTCCTTAACACAACTGCAGCTAACCAGAACGGCGATGTCATCAACTACTGCGATATCTTCGCTGATGCAGGTAACATTGCTGACGTTAATCCTATCTTCCTTGCAGCTCACTGCATTCAGGAGTGCAGTAAGGGAGGAAGTAACTCTTCAAGAGGTACAACAGGTTACTACAACCTCTTTAACATCGGTGCTTATTCCAACGTTATCGATGCTACTGTTGGTGGCTTGAACTTCGCTCAGAACGGTACAGGCGATCCCGGATTCAACTCCACTTATCTCATTCCTTGGGATACACCCGGTAAGGCTATCGTTGGCGGCGCTATGTGGATGAGAGATAACTACATCTGGGCAGGACAGGGAACACTTTACTTCATGCGATTTAACTTCGACCCTGCTTCATCCCGCGAAAAGGGTTATCACCAGTACATGACAGCTACAGCTTCTGTTTATACTGAGGCAGCTCGTATGCAGACAGCTTATATCAGAGCAGGTCTTTACGATTCAGGAGAGGTGTTCAGAATCCCCGTATTCGATAACATGCCTGAGTCAGCTGTACAGCTTCCTCCGAATGAGATTGCTCCTCCGACATCAGGCGGCGGCTGGGTAGGAAGAGACGGAATCGAGACATTCCTCATCTATATGTACAGCTCAACTCTTAACAGAGATCCTGATACAGTCGGTATCAACTACTGGTACAACAAGATCACTCAGGAAGGCATGTCCGGTGAGGATGTTGCTTACGGATTCGTATTCAGCCAGGAGATGACAAACAGAAACCTCTCGGATGAGCAGTATGTACGTATCCTGTACAATGCGTTCCTTGGACGAGAATGTGATGCGGAAGGTCTTGCTTACTGGCTTGATAAGCTTGCTAACGGAGGATATTCGAGACTTGATGTCTACCACGGATTCTCAAGGTCAAACGAGTTCTCGGCACTTTGTACGAATGCAGGATTCAGACCTTACTGACCTTAAATTATTATAATAATTATTTTTTATTAGGGCTGTCAGCAATGACAGCCCTTTGTTATGGTACAATATGATGATTTATTGTGTTCGGAATGGAGATTATTGATTTTTGACTAAGTACATATACAACGCTAGAGACATAGCAGCATATATTAAGTATTTCAGTGTGCCTCAGTACATGGAAGTATCTTATATGCAGTATATTTTCAATATCGGTACGCCTGTAATGGCTGCGCCGCTTTGCAAGGATTTTGAGAAATTCAAGAATGAGGTTTACAGGGAACTTTATCATCTTTGGGCATGCGGCTTCGAAGATGAGAGAAGTGATGTTGCCAAGATAACAAGTAACGGACAAAGAGCGATCATCTGTGATCAGGAATGTATCAATCTCGAATCATATATGAAGCTTATTACGCTTCATCTTATCTTTACGAGAAGTCTTCCTTACGTAAATCTAAATTTTGCAGGCATGCCTTTGTCTTTGGGCATTGACTGCGATTATGCGCTTTTTGAAGAGAATGTAGTCAAGTGTATCGACTCTCTTAATCTTGAGAGTAAGGATAAGTTCGGAAAGCCATTTGATCTTTCTATCGGTGTTCCGGATGAGCTTTTGCAGATATCGTTGACGGATGAATTTAAGGCAATCCTTAAAGGCAGCGATTTCCGTGAATCTTTAAGGCGTGAACAGAAAGATAAGATGAGTGAACTTAAGGAGATGTCTTTAAAGATATTCGGTACCAGACCGTTCTCGAAGAAGAAAGATAAGACAATCCCGGTTGAACAGACGGTTCCCAAGGTAGTTGTTAATAAGACGCTTGGTGAACGAGCTAACAGAAGCACCACCAGTAAGAATCAACCAAAGGGAACACCGCTCGAAGATATAAGACACAAGGATGGAAAGTAATTTAATGGATATTCGTTACAGATTAGGTTTGGATATTGGATCCACTACGATCAAGATCGTTTTGCTCGATGGTGACAAGATTGTTCATCGTGAGTACAGACGTCACCATTCTGATATTGCAGGTCTTCTTAACCAGCTTTTCAAGGAGCTTAATGAGAAGTTCCCGAATCTTGAAGCTTCCGTTACAATCACGGGTTCCGGCGGACTTTCCGTAGCAAACTGGCTTGGACTTAAGTTTACGCAGGAAGTTATGGCGGAGACAGAAGCCATCAAGAAGTACCATCCAGAGACAGACGTAATTATCGAGCTCGGCGGTGAGGATGCCAAGATCACATATCTTCACCCTGTAATCGAGCAGAGAATGAACGGTACTTGTGCCGGCGGCACAGGTGCATTTATTGATCAGATGGCATCTTTACTTCAGACAGATGCCGACGGTCTTAATAACTTCGCTAAGGACTACAGATCTCTTTACACGATTGCAAGCCGATGCGGAGTGTTCGCGAAGAGTGACCTTCAGCCCCTTATCAATGAGGGTGCAGCTAAGGAGGACCTCGCTGCTTCCATCTACCAGTCAGTTGTTAACCAGACTATCTCCGGACTTGCATGCGGCAGGCCTATCAAGGGCCATGTAGCTTTCCTGGGTGGTCCTTTGTGCTTTAACTCCGAGTTAAGAAGTGCTTTCGAAAGAACATTGCAGGATAAGGTTGATTCCTTCTGGATACCTGAAGATACTGAAGTTTATGTTGCTTTGGGTGCTGCATTAAGTTCAGATGATGCTCCTGTTCACCTTCCCGAGCTTATCGAGAGGTTTAAGAACAGAGAGGGATTTACTCCCGACATCATTAGAATTGCTCCTTTGTTCAAGGATGAGGAAGAGAAGAAGGCATTCTATGACCGCCATGAGAAGGCAAAGGTCGAGATGCACGATATCTCTACTGTTAAGGGACCTTTGTATCTCGGTATCGATGCAGGTTCAACTACAACAAAGGCTGTGCTTATTACTGATGAAGGACAGATGGTCTATTCCTACTACAGCAGCAACAGAGGTAACCCTGTATTCTCTGCTGTAGAGATCTTAAAGGACATCTATTCCAAAATTGGAAAAGATGCATATATCAGATATTCATGTGCTACAGGATATGGTGAGAACATAATCAAGGCAGGTCTCGGCGTAGATATCGGCGAGATCGAGACGATGGCACATTTCCAGGGTGCTAAGTTCTTCTGTCCTGATGTTGATTTCATTATCGATATCGGCGGTCAGGATATGAAGTGCATGAGGATAAGAAACGGCGTTATCGATTCAATCATGCTTAATGAGGCATGCTCATCAGGATGCGGATCCTTCATCCAGACATTCGCACAGACACTCGGTATGGATCCCGTATCGTTCTCCAAGGCAGCTCTTGATGCTACAAGCCCTGTAGATCTTGGAACAAGATGTACGGTGTTCATGAATTCCAAGGTAAAGCAGGCACAGAAGGAAGGCGCTTCAGTAGGTGATATCTCTGCAGGTCTTTCTTATTCTGTCGTTCGTAATGCGCTTTACAAAGTTATCAAGATCAGAGACACAGAGCAGCTCGGTAAGAAGATCGTTGTACAGGGCGGTACATTCCTTAACGACGCTATCTTAAGATCATTCGAGATTGTTTCCGAACGAGAAGTTATAAGACCTAACATCGCTGGTCTTATGGGTGCTTTCGGTGCTGCTCTTATCGCTAAGGCAAGAGTAACTGAAGATGATAAGACTTCAATTCTTAAGGCTAATGAACTCGATTCATTCGAGATGGACAGCGAGAATACAGAATGCCCTTACTGCGGTAACCACTGTAAGCTTACGATCTCCACATTCTCCAACGGTTCCAGATTCGTATCCGGAAACAGATGTGAGAATGGAGAGAGAGTTGGTCTTGATACGGATGATAATGCTTCAGGCGATGAAGTGTTCAACATGTTCAAGTACAAGTACAGAAGAACGTTCGCTTATAAGCCTTTGGCAGAGAAGGATGCTCCGAGAGGAACGATCGGTATCCCGAGAGTTCTTAACCAGTATGAGAACTTCCCGTTCTGGTTTACTACACTTACTAAGCTCGGCTTCCGAGTAATCGTTTCTGCAAGATCAAGCCATTCTATCTACGAGAAGGGTATGGAGACTATTCCTTCCGAGTCAGTTTGCTATCCTGCCAAGCTTGCGCACGGACACATCGAGAATCTTATCTCTAAGGGCATTACAACTATCTTCTATCCTTCAGTTCCTTACGAGGCATTGGAGAATAAGGATTCAGGTAATCACTATAACTGTCCTATCGTTTGTTCCTATCCTGAAGTAATCAGAAATAATGTTGAGAACATCAAGGAGAAGGGAATTACATTCTTAAATCCCTTCATGCCTTTGGATGATCTTGACCAGGTTGCTAAGACTCTTTCTGAAATCTTTGCAGATAAGGGAGTTACTTTTGATGAGGCTAAGGCCGCTGTAGGTGAAGGAACTGAGGAGCACGGTAAGTTCAAGGAAGATATCAGAACGGAAGGTGCACGCATGATCTATGAGATGGAGAAGCGCGGCATGCACGGTATCGTACTTGCAGGCAGACCTTATCACATCGATCCTGAGATCAACCACGGAATCCCTGAGATGATCAACCAGTTAGGCCTCGGCGTTCTTACAGAGGACTGCGTAGCAGTTCCCGGAAGACTTGCAAGACCTATCAGAGTTGTTGATCAGTGGATGTATCATACAAGACTTTATGAGGCAGCAGCTTTCGTTATCACAAAGCCTAACCTTGAGCTCGTTCAGCTTACATCATTCGGATGCGGACTTGATGCCGTTACGGCAGATCAGGTTCAGGAGATTCTTGAGTCCAGCGGCAAGCTTTACACTCTTCTTAAGATTGACGAGGTAAGTAACCTCGGTGCTGCAAGAATCAGAATGAGATCTTTGGTTGTTGCAATGAACGAGAGAGATGAGCTCGTTAAGTCAGGTCAGAAGCCTGCAGTAACTGCAGATCCCAACAACCCTGCTTATGTACTTAAGAGAGTTGAGTTTACTAAGGAAGCTAAGAAGAAGCACACTATTCTTGCTCCTCAGATGGCTCCGATTCAGTTCGACTTCGTTGAGAGTGTATTCCACTCCGAAGGATACAGAATGAAGCTTCTTAAGCAGGCTACAAGAGAAGATATCGAATGTGGTCTGAAGTTTGTTAATAACGATGCATGCTTCCCGTCTATCATC
>JAEEGL015783406.1_pt1 | contig 11873 bp, 7 predicted proteins | sample 9134231 | NCBI WGS metagenome assembly JAEEGL01 (sample SAMN16246548, study PRJNA631951) | gut metagenome | biome: gut microbiome; feature: rumen; material: fiber-attached | host: Bos | place: Iran: Karaj | collected 2018-10 | reverse complement strand
GATGGCCGAGAGATCGACGCCGGCATCCTGTGCCATCTTATAGAAGGTGGCGATGGTGGTGCGTCCGTCACGTTTCGACAGACACTCCCGCCACTTCCGCTCGCAGTCGGCCTGCCGGTACTTCGAGCTTTGCGCACACAGGGAATGATAGATGTCGCGCCCCTCCGAGCCGAGGCCGTCGGCCAGCGCGAAGCCCAGCTTCAGATAGTCGTCGTACGACTCGGCGATGACACCCTATATGTCAATTTGTCCACGTAAGGACACAAATAATTTTCCGATACTCCAAGGAATAACAGCTGGCCACGGATGGCACAGGGTTTTCTTTCCGACCACGGATGGCACGGATTCAACGGATTAGGACGGTGAAGCCAAAACTCCTTTACTCCTTGACTCCTTAGAAACAGAAAAGGCTGCGCCGAGGGCGCAGCCCATTCCTTGATTCTTGCTTAGGCAAGCGTCTCTTTGGGCCGAGCGCCTAAATGCCTTAGAATTTCACTCCGCAGCGAACCCCACCAGATAATACGTCTTCCCGGCGTCCATCTCGTCGCTCGGCTTGACGATGGCACCGCCCTTGAGGGACGCGGCCAGGCCGCCGGCCTTTACGGTCTTCTTGTCGAGCGAAATGACGCGCTGGGGAATGAACACCGGCTCTGCGCCGGGTGCGCTCGGCTCGGCCCTGCGAGGCGTTCTTACAGATTTGTCAGAGGCTCCCGCGGTCCTGCGAGGCGGTCTAACAGATTTGCTAGACGGTATTTCGTGCAGGCGGAGGGCGATCGCAGTCTAAAGGGTTCGACATGCTATTCATACTCTCAGGATTTCTTGTTTTCTTCTGTCTTTAGAGAGGAAAGGAGGGCGGAGCCGTCCGCCGTGGCGGAAGCGCCGTCCTCCTGTTTTCTGCACCAAACGGATCAGAGAACCGTCCCCTGACCCACCGAGATTATCCAGCGCGATGCCTTGGCATGGGCCGTGGGGATTGTCACTCCTGAGGAGATAGACAAGATCAACATCCTCAATGCCTCCATCCTGGCCATGCACCGTGCCTTGGACCAGCTGACGGTACGCCCCGAAGCCATTATCGTTGACGGCAACCGCTTCAAGCCCTACCATCATGTGTTGGACGGTTCCCCCGTCCAAATCCCCCACACCACCATTGTCAAGGGAGACGGCAAATATCTCTCGATAGCCGCTGCCAGCATCCTTGCCAAGACCTATCGCGACGACTATATGGACACACTGGCACAAGAGTATCCCCAGTACGACTGGTTGTCGAACAAGGGCTACCCTACGAGGAAACACCGTGACGCCATCCGACAATATGGCATCACGCCCTATCATCGTAAGACATTCAACATGCTGGGCGATGGTCAATTGAGCCTGGACTTTGGTGAATAGCAAAATCGCTTATAGGCTTTCCTTTCAGCACCTTCGTTGCCCATATTCTGTACTATTCTGTAATCATGAAACTGGGGTTCTGCAGGGAAACAGATAAACCTATGAGATGTATTTTGTAGATTGGCGGAAAAGAGATTACTTCGCTTTATTCTTGAAGTCTGCGGCATTGAAAAGCCAGATCCCCTGGAGGGTTGTCACGGCCAACTGGTCGGTGGCAGGCAGGAAATGGCAGTCTACCAGCAGGTTGTAATAATAGAGAAATTCATGAGGAATGGCATAAATCAAGTCGCTTTTCGTCATATCGTAGAGCTCCAGATATGGATAATCTTGTAAAGTGCATATCTTATATACGTAGTCCCGATCCTGCACCAATTCATCCCAAGCACTCTCCGTACCTCTGGTCTCTCCGATATAGACTTTGGAATAGGACACTGGCTGGTCAAGGCCCACCACGACATGACAGGCCGGTGCCGTACAGATGAATGCTTTATTGGCAAAAGGCGACATCGCCAACTCCATCAAATTGCCGCCGGCATAGTACTCATCGGAGTTAAACTTGTTGTGGATGCTGATTTCTACAGGAGTCGGGTGTTCCCTGTTATACCATTCGATGGTAGTGCAAACCCTCGGATACATGTTGGCATAAATGCGCGAATAGTCGTAATTGGCGTAAAGATGTTCTATGTTGTGAACGTCCCAATTGTATCCACTCCATGTCATCTTATCATCGTTGGCACTGTCGATGGTTCGCCATTCCAGTCCCGTGGTTCCTGCCGCTTTCAGCAGAAGGATGCCGAAGCCATCCTTCGTGAACGCTATCTCGTCGGGACATACTTCTGGGTACTGCGGATGAGCAACTGGCGACGGCTCTATATGAATGGTCTTTACGATTTGGCCTTGTGCAGGGTCTGCCACGCAGAAATAGTCATAGCAAGACCATTGATTGGCGCTATGTGGCAGCACATACAGCAATCCGTTATAGGGATTGATGCAGAGAAATCTTGGGTCGAAAGGCATCTTGATAGTCTTCGTCACCGTCATGTCGTCAAGCGACACTTGTATTACCCTGTAAAGGTCGGCCTGCTTGTTGGTGACCGATAGCCACAGGTTCTTCTTGTCCGGAGAGAGTATAGAAAACCTGATGGCATCGTCCTGCTCAGGCAACAGGAACTTTTTCTCATAGAACGGTACCGTGAGCGTTTCTTTACTCCTAATACTGTCAATGACTGACATAAAATGCAAAGTCACTTCTGCGTCCTTGCCTGCTATTTCTCCCTGCACCTGCCAACGCAGTCCGCCGTCATACATTTTACTTCCCGAATCATTATAAAGCATCCGTGTAGGCTTGTCGAAAATAATCTCGACAGAATCCTTTTCATTTTTCAACCAATTACCGAAGACTGCCCTATAACTCACAATATGCGATGCCTCATGCTTATGACCTTGCGTAACAGTCATGGACACCTGCTTTCCTTTGACAGAAAAGTTAATAGTGGCTTTGCGGTCTTCCCACGACTGGTTTTCCTTCCAGCTGACCAATACCTTGCCGTTGCCCGTACCTGACGCCGGCGAGATGCTAATCCAGTCGACTGACGTGCTTGCTTCCCAAGGCAAATCGGTCATAACCCCGACATCGTGTCTGCCCGACTCATAACCGACACTGATGGATGAAATCCCCAACTTAATCAGTTCCTTCGGCTGTTCCCGATTTCCTTCGTCTTCACCTGAACAACTGATAAGCAACAGCCCAACAACCACGGTAAAAAACACTATCTTCTTCATAATTGCTGCAAAGTTAGACAATTTATTCGAAAGAAATCTAATCGTAAGCTGTTTTTTTCATTTTTTTGCAATATTATCATAACTGCATTAAGTCTAAAAAACAAGTTTACCTTTTGCTTTGGTGTTTTATCTCTTGTTAGCATCATGGCATAGTCCAAATTCAAGGTCGCTTCATCGCAACCTTGAACCTCAGCGTAACAAAAGAACCGTCTCTCTGTTATAGGGGTTGGGAAACGGGAAAACTGTAACGCTATACAGGAAATTATGAGTTTTAGGGTGTCAGGTTGTCAAAATGCCGATGTACAGGGCGTTTGCAACTTTTTTGGAGGGTGACAAGGGTGACAAAAGGGTGACAAAAGGGTGACAAGAAAATAGTTTACAGAAATAACCCTGCAGGTTGTTGCTGCCATCCTGCATGTTACAGCAATTAACCTATAAGTTACGGATATAATGTTACGCAAGTAAATGAAGACTAAGAGAATTTTTTTGCGCTAACTGACTTGTAATTCGATTATTTTTGCTAATTTTGCAGCTTGAAACTAAAATACAGCAATTATGGGAAAGATTATACTGACTGGCGACCGTCCCACTGGCAAGCTGCACTTGGGACACTATGTGGGGTCGCTGCGCCGCCGCGTGGAACTGCAGAACGCCGGCGACTACGAGAAAATGTTTGTGTTCATGGCCGATGTCCAGGCGTTGACGGACAATGCCGACAACCCTGAGAAGATACGCCAGAACATCGTTGAGGTGGCCCTGGACTACCTGTCGGCCGGGCTGGACCCGGAGAAGTGTACGCTCTTCATCCAGAGCCAGATTACGGAGCTGGCTGAGTTGACGACGTACCTGATGAACCTCGTCAGCGTGAGCCGCGTACAGCGCAACCCGACGGTGAAGACGGAAATCAAGATGCGCGGCTTCGAGGGCGAGAGCATTCCCCTGGGCTTCTTCTGCTATCCCGTCTCGCAGGCCGCTGACATCACGCTGTTCAAGGCTAATACTGTGCCGGCTGGTGAAGACCAGGAACCGATGCTGGAGGTGACACGCGAGCTGGTGAACCGCTTCAACAACACCTACGGCCCCGTGCTCGTCGAACCCTATATCATGCTGCCTGAGAATGCCACAGCCCGCCGCCTGCCAGGCACGGATGGCAAGGAGAAGATGTCGAAGTCGCTGGGCAACTGCATCTACCTTTCCGATGATGCCGACACCGTGTGGCAGAAGGTGCGCTCGATGTACACCGACCCCCTGCATGTCAACTTGAACGATCCCGGCCACGTGGAGGGTAACGCCGTGTTCACGTACCTGGATGCCTTCTCGAAGCAGGAGGACTTCGCCAATTTCTGGCCGGAGTACCAGAACCTGGACGAGCTGAAGGAGCACTACCGCCGTGGGGGACTTGGCGACATGAAGTGTAAGAAGTTCCTGAACCAGATACTGAACCAGATGCTGGAGCCTATCCGTCAGCGTCGTCATGAGTTCGAGCAGGACATTCCTGAGATTTACAACATCCTGAAGAAGGGTACGGAGCAGGCCCGTGAGACGGCGGCCCAGACGATGAGCGAGGTGCGGCAGGCCATGCGGATCAACTACTTCGACGACGTGGAGCTGATACAGTCGCAGGCAGAACGCTACAGGAAAGTATAAGTTTGAAATTTGGAATTTTATGATGCGGAACAGACTATCACTATTGGCAACGGCGCTCGTGGCTGCAGCCTATGCAACGGCATGCACCAACTTCATCGTGGGCAAGAAGGCCTCGGTGGACGGCAGTGTCATCTGCTCGTACAATGCCGACTCGTACGGCGCGTTCATGAACCTGGCCCACTATCCGGCAGCCAGGCATCCGCAGGGTGCCGTGCGACAGATATACGAGTGGGATACCAACAAATACTTAGGTGCGATACCTGAGGCCGAGGAGACCTACAACGTGGTGGGCAACATCAACGAGTGGCAGGTGACTATCGGAGAGACTACCTACGGCGGCCGTGAGGAAATGGTTGACTCAACGGGTGTAATCGACTACGGTTCATTGATTTACATCGGACTGCAGCGCTCGAAGACGGCGCGTGAGGCAATCCAGGTCATGACGTCGCTCGCCGAGACCTACGGCTACTATTCGGAGGGTGAGACGTTCACCATCTGCGACCCCAACGAGGCGTGGATCATGGAGATGCAGGGCTGCGGCCCGGACCGTAAGCAGTCGAAGGAGCGCGTGGTATGGGTGGCTCGCCGCATACCCGACGAGGCCATCTGCGGACATGCCAACCAGAGCCGTATCGGACAGTTCCCGCTGAAGGACAAGGACAACGTGCTCTACTCGAAGAACGCCATCAAGTATGCCCGCAAGATGGGGTGGTTCGACGGCAAGGACGAGGACTTCTCGTGGAAGAATGCCTACGCCTTCCCAGACTTCAGCGGCCGCCGCATCTGTGATGCCCGTGTGTGGAGCTTCTTCAACCACCACGTCGCAGGCATGGACCGCTATCTGCCGTGGGCGCTGGGCAAGGATGCTCAGGCCGAGGACATGCCGCTGTGGGTGATACCTGACAAGAAACTGAGCGTACAGGACGTGATGCAGGACATGCGCGACCACTTTGAGGGAACACCGATGGAGATTGACTCGACGGACATCGGTGCTGGCATCTGGAGCATGCCGTACCGTCCCACGCCATTATATTATAAGGTGGACGGCAAGAAATACTTCAACGAGCGTCCCACGTCGACCCAGCAGACGGCATGGAGCTACGTGTCGCAGATGCGCTCGTGGTTGCCGCGTGAAATGGGCGGCTGCTTCTGGTTTGGCAACGACGACGGCAACATGGTGGCCTACACGCCTATCTATTGCTCGATGACGCGCCGTCCAGAGTGCTACAACACGCCTGGTGCCAGCGATGTGACGTTCTCGATGAAGAATGCCTACTGGGTGGAGAACTGGGTCAGCAATATGGTCTATCCCCGCTACTCGATGCTCTTCCCCACGCTGAAGGCCGTGCGCGATTCGTTGCAGCAGGCATACTTCGACCAGCAGCCGACGATTGAGGCCAAGGCACAACAGATGCAGCCTGCGCAGATGCAGCGTTACCTGAACGACTACAGCGTCGAACAGGCACAGCGCATGATAGAGCGTTGGAGGCAGCTGGCATTCTTCCTGATTGTGAAGTACAACGACATGGCTGTCAAGCCCGATGAGAACGGGCGTTTCCTGCGTACGGAGACAGGGCTGGGTGCCAGGGTGAAGCGTCCAGGCTTTAGCGAGGGCTTTGCCAGACGGCTGATACAGCAGACGGGCGACCGCTATGTGGTGCCCGCAGAACCGGAGAAGTAGTTCTTAGTTCATAGTTCTTAGTTCATAGTTCATAGTTGATAGTTGGCATGCGGAAACCGACGAAGAAGAAGTTCCTGCTGATGTTTACCTGTACGGTGGCTGTGCTGGCGTTGATACGCCCGCTGGTTGACAAGGTGGGGCAGGGGAATGGCGACGAGGCTGCTGGTCTAACGTATCAGGAGTCGTCAGTCCCCACGAGCCGGAAGCCTGTTCGTGTGGCCCACGACTCGAGCTATCACCGCATACTCAGCGTACCCAACTACAGGGAGGCCTTCCCTGACAGCCAGAGCGTACAGATCGTTGCCGCCAACCGCTGGGGCGTCCGTCCGGTGAGAAACCGCGAGGATGCCGAGGAGCGCAAGCAGGAACTGGTGTACGTCGGCGAGAGTCCCTACTATCATGTCGACCGCCTGAGCAGTTCCATCCCTTATCTGGTGCCTCGTGCCGCCCTGCTGCTCAATGACATCGGCGAGGCGTTCTACGACAGCCTGTATCAGAAGGGAGTCCCCTTGCATCAGATGATTGTCACGAGCATACTGCGAACGATGGACGACGTAAGCCGCCTGCAGCGACACAACGGCAACGCCACCGAGAATTCATGCCACCTCTACGGCACGACGGTCGATATCTGCTACAACCGCTATCAAGCCCTTGGTCGTGAGGTGAACAACGACACGCTGAAGTGGGTGCTCAGCGAGGTGTTGCGCGACAAGCGGCAGGAAAATCGCTGCTACATCAAGTACGAGGTCAAGCAAGGTTGCTTCCACATGACCGTAAGATAGCACACTTGCTGACAGCGGAGCGACGAAATCATAAGAAAAAACGAATAATAAATGATGTACAAGTATTTATTGACAACGACAATCGGGCTGCTGATGGTTACGGCTGTCAACGCAGCAAAGGCATCCGACGGGACGCCAGAATGGCGCAACGCCGCAGTAAACCAACAGAACCGCGAGGCACGCAGGGCAAACTTCCTGGCCTTTGAGAGCGAGGAGCTGGCAAGGGCTGGCGAGAAGTCCAATTCGGCCCGCTACCTGTCGATGGAGGGTATGTGGCGGTTTCATTTCGTGAAGAGCCACCAGGACGCACCCGCCAACTTCTGGCAGGTGGCTTACGACGATTCAGCGTGGGAGGTTTTTCCTGTTCCCGGTCTCTTCGAGATAAACGGACACGGCGACCGCATCTACAAGAACATCAACTATGCGTGGTGCAACACGTTTGATAATAATCCGCCGTATATCGGTGAGACGGAGAACTATACCGGCTCGTATCGCCGTGAGTTTACGCTGCCTGACAGCTGGAGCGGACAGCAGATTGTCTATCACGTCGGCTCGGCCACGAGCAATCTGAAGCTGTGGGTCAACGGCAAGTACGTGGGCTACAGTGAGGACTCGAAGATTGCCGCCGAGTTTGACATCACGAAGTTTGTGAAGAAGGGCAAGAACCTGATAGCCATGCAGGTGATGCGCTGGTGCGACGGCTCCTATCTGGAGGATCAGGACTTCTGGCGCTTTACGGGTATTGCCCGCGAGGTGTACCTCTATGCCCGTCCGAAGGCTCATATTGAGGACATCGTCATCCGTCAGGACTGGCAGGACGGCAAAGGACTGCTTGAGGTCAGCGTAAAGGCTCCCAAGGGTCTGACCGTCGAGGCTCGCCTGGAGGATGCCGACGGCAAGGAGGTGGGCAGCGGATTGCAGCTGACCGTCGACAACGTGAAGGCATGGACGGCTGAGACACCATATCTTTATACCTTATTTATCAATACGAAGAAAGGCTCGCAGGTAGTCGAGTCGGTGCGTCAGCGCGTCGGCTTCCGTCACATTGAGATCAAGGGCGGCCAGCTGTTAGTGAACGGCCAGCCTATATTAATAAAAGGTGCAGACCGCCACGAGCTGGACCCTGACGGCGGCTATGTCGTCAGCATCGACCGCATGAAGCAGGACATCCGCATCATGAAGCAGCTGAACATCAATGCCGTCCGTACATCGCACTATCCCGACGACCCGCGCTGGTACGACCTGTGCGACGAGGCTGGACTGTACCTCGTGGCTGAGGCCAACCTCGAGAGTCACGGTATGGGCTACGGCGAGAGTACACTGGCCAAGCGCGAGGACTTCAGTCAGATGCACCTGGAGCGCAACCAGGCCAACGTGCTGACGCTGCGCAACCATCCCTGTATCATCGTGTGGAGTATGGGCAATGAGGCTGGCTACGGTCCCAACTTTGAGCGCGTCTACGACTGGATCAAGTCGGTCGACACGTCACGCCCCGTGCAGTACGAACAAGCAGGACAGAACGGCAAGACTGACATTTTCTGCCCCATGTACTACTACTATCGTGACTGCGAGAACTACTCAAAGGGCGACAACCCACGTCCGCTCATCCAGTGTGAGTATGCCCACGCCATGGGTAACTCGATGGGTGGCATCAAGGAGTATTGGGACATCATTCGCAAGTATCCCATGTACCAGGGCGGCTTCATCTGGGACTTCGTCGACCAGGGCTTGCGCGACAAGAGTCCCATTACAGGCAAGGAAATCTTCACATATGGTGGCGACTACGGCCGCTATCCAGCCTCCGACTACAACTTCAACTGCAACGGCATCATCGCTCCTGACCGCCGGCTGAACCCACACGCCTACGAGGTGGGCTACTACTATCAGAACGCATGGCTCACGGACAAGGGGCTGAAGGACGGTAAGTTTGAGGTACACAACGAGAACTTCTTCAAGTCGCTTGCCGATGTCGAGCTGGTGTGGAAGGTCAGGAAGCACAGCGGCAAGGTGGCTGTCGGCAGCGTGGCTCCGCAGCAGCGTAAGACGTTTACCGTCAGCGAGCTGAAGGAAACCCTCGCAAAGGTGCTGAAGCATCATGCCGACGAAGAAGTCTGCGTCAACTTCGAGTTCCGCAGCCTCGTGGCCACGCCATACGTTGATAAGGGACAGGTCATGGCACGCCAGCAGTTCGTCATCCAGCCCTACCGCTTCGAGAAGATTGCGAAGAGCGAAGAGCCGGTTGCCGACCTCAAGACTATCGAGACCAAGAGCAATATCCAGCTGTCGGCTGGTGGTACGAAGATGACCGTTGGCAAGTGGAGCGGACTCATTGACTATCTCGACGTAGACGGCAAGCCCATGCTCGTCGACCGTCAGAGCATCGCCCCTGAGTTCTGGCGCGCCCCAACGGACAACGACTATGGTGCCAGGCTCCAGATACGCTTTGCCGCCTGGAAATCGCCACGTCTGAAGGTGACAGAATGTAATGTGAATGGTAATACCGTTACCGCCAAGATGGAAATCCCTGCCGTGATGTGCAAACTCACCATGACCTATACGCTGCAGGCTGACGGCTCCGTCGTGGTGCGCCAGCAGATGGAACCCAACGGTGAGCTGAAGGACTCATACATGTTCCGCTACGGCATGCAGCTGCAGATGCCCAAGGAGTACGGCACCGTCGAGTACTACGGACGTGGCCCTCACGAGAACTACGCCGATCGCAACAGCAGCGAGTTCCTCGGCGTCTACAAGAATGCCGTCAGGGACGAGTACTTCCCCTACGTCCGTCCTCAGGAGAGTGGCAACCACACCGATGTGCGCTGGTTCCGCGTGACCGACGGGCAGCGCGGCCTGGAGTTCTGCAGCGATGCGCCCATAGAGTGCTCGGCACTGCCTTACCTGGTTGAGGACTTGGATGCAGGAGCCGTCAAGGATCATCCGTGGGGACAGCACAGCGGCGACCTCGTAGATCGTCCGCTGACACAGGTTCATATCCAGCAGCGGCAGATGGGACTCGGATGCGTCAACTCGTGGGGCGCATGGCCTGAGCATCAATACCGACTGCCTCGTCAGGCTTACGACTTCACGTTTGTCATCAAACCATTTAAAATTCACAATTGACAATTGACAATTCATAATTCATAATTGACAATTCACGAAAGATTGATGTACGCGCGATACCTACTATTCATGCTGTTCGTCCTGTGTCCGCAGATACTGCCGGCACAGGACGACAGCCTTATGCAAGCACAGGCCGACAGCTATAAACAAGCACAGGCCGATGACGTAGTGGTGGTGCATCGTCAGCGAGCCTTTCCTCAAAAAGTGCCGCCCGGCAACTACAGCGGCATCACGTGGCTGGGAGGCGACCGCTATGCGGTGGTCGACGACAAGTCGCTGACGGCAGGCTTCCACCTGATGACCATCCGCACGGACAGCCTGACGGGTAAGCTGCTGGAGGTGCGTGCCGACAGCTTTCTCACCAATGGGCATCCGAACCGTGACGAGGAGGGCATCTGCTATGTGCCGCAGTCGAACACCGTCTTCGTCAGTGGCGAGGCCGACGGCAACATCATTGAATACGATATGCACGGACAGCTGACTGGCCGACGGCTGACCATTCCAGAGGTGTATCGTTCGGCTCGTTCCAACGGGGGCTTCGAGGCACTGACCTACAACACCGTGACCCACAGCTTCTGGACGTGCAACGAGCACACGCTGAAGGCTGACGGTGACAAGCCCTCGCTGCAGAACCGCGTGCCTGACCGTTTGCGCCTGCAGCGTTTCAGCGACGACTTGCAACCTGCCGAACAGTATTGGTACCTGACGGACACTATCGCTGTCGCCAAACAGCAGGGGCGCGTTGTCACAGGAGTCAGCGGCCTTGCTGCTCTCGACGACGGGCGGCTGATTGTGCTGGAACGCGAACTGTACTTTCCCCCCAAGCAGGTGGGGTCCACAGCCGAGGTGAGGCTCTATGTGGTTCGTCCTGCACGGCAGCATTCAGGCGAAGTGTTAGAGAAACAGCTGCTGACACGTTTTCGCTCCCGTATCAACCTGACTGCCCGTAGCTTTGCCAACTACGAGGGCATCTGCGTGGGGCCGCGTCTTGCCGACGGTCGACAGCTGCTGGTGCTGGTGTGCGACTCGCAGAATCGCTACAAGGGATTCCTGCAGGACTGGTTCCGCACGATTGTTATTAGTCAGTTGAAAAATTACACTCACAGAAAAGTTTGAAAACACTATACATTCCTACATTTTCTTTGTATCATGCTTATACTTAGTGGTTTAAGTGATGTATAGAGACTACATCAGACTACATGCCTATACATTCTAAAACTATTGTGGAGCTAATTTTAGGCCATAAAACTCGCTACTTAGTTGATTTACAACGTGTTCCACTCTAACAACCTATTTGGAAACACTGTGTTTCCTCAAGGATTCCTGTGTTAACCCAACTTTGACACTTTGAACTTTTTTCAAAAAAGTTTCATTTGATTATCAGTCAGTTAGCTCCTATAAACGGTCAAAACCGCGTTGTAGAACACAGCGGTTTGGAAAATAAGTTGTACCTTTGCGGCATGAATTTC
>JAEEGL015393965.1_pt1 | contig 11873 bp, 7 predicted proteins | sample 9134231 | NCBI WGS metagenome assembly JAEEGL01 (sample SAMN16246548, study PRJNA631951) | gut metagenome | biome: gut microbiome; feature: rumen; material: fiber-attached | host: Bos | place: Iran: Karaj | collected 2018-10 | reverse complement strand
CGTATCTGCCGCGAGCAGGATCTCGGAGATCATTGAAGTCGTGGTCGTTTTGCCGTGGGTACCGCTTACGGCTATCGGGCACTCATAAGTCTTCATGACGAGGCCCAGGAGCTCGGCACGTGAGAGTACCGTGATGCCGCGGGACTTCGCATCGTCGAGGTCGGGGTTTCCGTCCCGGACCGCGGCGGTATATACCACGATCTCGGTGTCATCGGTGATATGGCTCACCGACTGATCGTATGAGATGACGGCGCCGAGACTTTCAAGCCTCTCGGTCAGCGGCGAGCGCTTCATGTCGGATCCTGATACCTCGAAATGCCTTGAGAGCAACAGTTCCGCAAGTCCGCTCATGCTGATGCCGCCGATTCCTATGAAATATACTTTTTTGGGTTCATTTAAGTTAAATTCGCACATATCGTGATTTGTCACAAACCTCTCTTTCTACATAATTAAATATATCGCGAAGTTATGTTAAAATCTATAGCAAGAATACTGAAATTATATACTATGCTGAAGGTGATTCTATGAATGATTATCGGAAAAATATCATGCTAGGAGTTTTGAGAGCTCTGGCCGTACTGCTCATATCGATCGTTGCGGGAACCGTCCTGATGATCGCGGCATATTGCTGTCCCGTATCCATGATACAGAAGCATACCGGCGAATCAGTCGATATACTGAACAACGAATACGAACATTACGGCTTTGCTCCGAGGATATCAACGTCATATCCGGACCATTATACGGATGCGCTCATGCTGAGCATGGCTGCGGCTCCGCGGACGGGTTCGGTCGTATATGATGCGATGAATTGCGGACCTATGTTCATTCCTTCTTTCTCTTACGGAGAAACCCTCATGTATGTTTTCGGGGAAGGCAGCATAGATGAAGCGACCGTCGGTTCCTATCCCCGGTACTGGCACGGGTATCTGATATGGCTCAAACCGATGCTGACCGTGATGACCTATTCCGAGATAAGGATCCTGGCCATGTGCTTTCAGCTGGCCCTGCTTCTGTGGGCCGTATACGAACTTCAGAAAAAGGACATGCGCCTCGTCCCGGGATTCTTTTTTGCGTTTCTGTTCCTGAACCCCATAACCACGGCGATGAGCATTCAGTATGCGAGTGTCTACTGCATAACTCTGATAATGACCGCGATCATGCTTAGGTTTGATCTGTTCACGGATGACAGATGTCCGGCGGTCCTTTTCGGGGGCGGCATAGCCGTGGCGTTCTTTGACTTTTTCACATACCCGGTGGTCGCGCTCGGGATACCGCTCATCATCTCCGTGGCGCTTACGTCTGACCGGGGCATCGGACACAATATCAAAAAGATCCTCGCAGGCTCTTTTGCCTATTTTGCGGGATATGCAGGGATGTGGGCAGGCAAATGGATCACGGCCGATCTTTTGATAAAGAGCGGAACGATCAGGGATGCGATAAATGAGATCACGATCGATGCGACGGGAGCGGAGGACAAGGCAGTCTATACCATACCGTATGTCTACCGGCAGATACTGATGCACATAACGCATAAGTCTATCGTGATCATAGCGGTTCTCGGGATCCTTGTGCTGGCATTCTGCCTTGTTAGAAAAAAGTGCACCGTAAGGCCGGATATCACTGCAGTCCTGATCCTTGTCATCGCACTGTATCCTTTTGTCTGGTATGCACTTGTAAAACAGCATTCGGCCACCATGACACGGATGGAACAGAGAGAACTTGCCGTAACTATCATGGGTATTGTGACCGCAATCCTAAAAAACATTCACTTTTTGCGGAGCAAGTGATATAATTGGTTAAAATACACATAAAATGTTCGGGATTTCAAAAATTTTTGTTTATGTTTAAGAGAGTGGGGTAGAAATCGCCGAACAGGGAACCAGAGGTGACGATATGATCAAAAAAGAAATGATCGCCATGCTGCTCGCGGGGGGCCAGGGCAGCAGACTTGGAGTCCTTACATCCAAGATGGCTAAGCCTGCGGTATCCTTCGGAAGTAAGTACAGGATCATCGACTTTCCGTTGAGTAACTGTATCAATTCCGGTGTGGACACTGTTGGTGTACTTACCCAGTATCGGCCGCTCAAACTGAATACTCATATCGGTATCGGCATTCCGTGGGATCTTGACCGTAACATCGGCGGTGTCACGGTACTTCCTCCTTATGAGAAGAGTTCGAACAGCGAGTGGTATACCGGTACAGCCAATGCTATTTACCAGAATCTCGAGTTCATGGAGACCTACAATCCGGATTATGTACTGATCCTTTCGGGCGATCATATATATAAGATGGATTATGAGGTCATGCTTGATTTTCATAAGAAAAACAAAGCGGACGTCACGATCGCCGTTATGCCCGTGCCCATGGAGGAAGCCAAGAGATTCGGTATCATGATCACCGACGGCAACGGCCGGATCACTGATTTCGAGGAGAAACCCGAGAAGCCCAGGAGCAACCTGGCCAGCATGGGTATCTACATATTCAACTGGAAGACGCTGAAGGAGGCGCTGGTGACCAATGCGAGTCAGCCGGCACTCGACTTCGGTAAGCATATCATTCCGTATTGCCATCAGAAGGGCTCACCGCTTTACGCTTATGAGTTTAACGGATACTGGAAGGATGTCGGAACCTTAAGTTCCTATTGGGAAGCCAATATGGAGCTCATCGATATCGTTCCCGAATTCAACCTTTATGAGGAATACTGGAAGATCTACACCAGAAGCGAGATCCTTCCTCCCCAGTACCTCTCAAGCGAGAGTGTTACCGAGCGAAGCATCATAGGTGAGGGATGCGAGATCTACGGAAAAGTGTATAACTCCGTGATCGGATGCGGCGTCACGATAGGCAGGGACACCATAATCCGCGATTCCATCATCATGAACAATACGAGCATCGGCTCCGGCTGTGAGATCTACAAGGGTATCGTAGCCGAGAATGCGCAGATCTCGGACGGCGTGAAGATGGGCATCGGCGAAGAAGTACCGAACGAGACCGATCCTAATATCTATAATCACGGCATGGTCACGATCGGTGAGAGAACCTTCATTCCTCCCGGAGTCAGCATAGGCAAGAACTCCGTTGTATTCGGAACGACTGCACCCGAGGATTATCCGGGCGGATCGCTTCCGAGCGGAAAGACCCTGATAAAAGGAGGTGATGAGCGTTGAGAGCTGTAGGAATCATCTTAGCAGGCGGTAACAATCACCGTATCAAAGAACTTACGACCAAGCGTGCGGCATGCGCACTTCCCGTAGCGGGCAGTTACAGAAGCATAGACTTCGCACTGAGCAACATGTCCAACGCTCATATCAATAAGGTAGCCGTATTCACGCAGTATAATGCAGGCAGCCTGAACGAGCACTTAAGCTCATCCAAGTGGTGGGATTTCGGACGTAAGCAGGGCGGACTCTTCGTGATCACCCCTTCGGTCACTGCAGAGAGCAACGCCTGGTATCGCGGCACAGCGGACGCCATAGCACAGAACATGTCGTTCCTTAAGAGCTCACACGAGCCTTATGTTGTGATTTCCTCGGGAGACTGCGTATATAAACTTGACTACAACAAACTTCTCGAGTATCATATCGACAAGAAAGCGGATATAACCGTTGTGTGCAAGGATATGCCGGGTGAAACGAATCTCGAGAGATTCGGTACAGTCAAGATCGGTAAGGACGATCGTATCGAAGAATTCGAAGAGAAACCCGTAGTAGCCAAGTCCAACACCGTATCTTGTGGTATCTATGTCATGAGACGTCGTCTCCTGATCGAGATGATCGAGAGATGTATCGAGGAAGACAGATACGATTTCGTCAATGATGTGCTTGTACGTTATAAAGACATGAAGCATATCTGCGGCTACAAGATGAATGATTATTGGAGCAACATAGCCTCCGTTGACGATTACTTCAGGACCAACATGGACTTCCTTCGTCCGGAGATCAGGGATTACTTCTTCAAGCAGTATCCCGACATTTACTCCAAGGTAGACGATCATCCGCCGGCAAAATACAATGTCGGAGCAGCAGTTCACAATTCGTTGATCTCCTGCGGATGCATAGTCAACAGTGTTGTCGAGGACTCAGTAGTATTCAAGAAAGCATACATCGGCAGCAATTGTTATATCAAGAACTCCATAGTACTTAACGACGTATATATCGGTGACAACACGCATATAGAGAACTGTATCGTTGAAAGCCACTCTACAATACGCGCCAATTCGTACTATAAAGGAGAAGGCGGCATACAGATAGTGACTGAACAGAATGACCGATATGTGATCTGATGTCTCCCGGATACATTGGCAGGGTGTGCGGACGCCCGGCAGCAAAGGAGAAGAAAGATGACTATTACTGATGTGAGAGTGAGGAAGATCACCGGAGAAGGCAAGATGCGTGCAGTCGCATCGATCACTATTGATGATGAACTCGTTGTTCATGACATCAAGATCATTGAAGGTGATCGCGGTTTGTTTATCGCGATGCCCAGCAAGAAGGGCGCGAACGGAGAGTATCGGGATATTGCACATCCCATCAATTCCGAGACCAGAACCAGATTGCAGGATCTGATACTTGATGCATACAGCAAGGCAGAAGATGCCGCTGAATGATACAAACCAAAGTAAGACCCCGGGCGCGGTAGCTCCGTGTCCGGGCGTTTTTTTCGTCAACATCCTTCATCGGAGGAAAGACAGATGTACGTAATAGCCGGGCTGGGCAACCCCGGAACCAAATATGCACACACCAGACATAACGCCGGCTTTGATACGATCGATATTCTGTCGGAACGCTATGATATACCTTTGCGCCGCCATCTTTTCCGCGGCCTTTACGGAAAAGGCATCATAGACGGTGAAAAAGTGATACTCGTAAAACCGCAGACATACATGAACAACTCCGGTGAGTGCATAAGGCCTCTGTGCAGGCATTACAAGATCGATACGGATAATGAACTTATCGTGATATCCGACGACATATCCATGGGCGTAGGCAGGCTCAGGACCCGTAAGAGCGGATCCGCCGGCGGCCATAACGGATTAAAGAGCATCATCGCAAATCTGGGTAATGAGAACTTTACCCGGATCAAGATCGGCGTCGGCAATCCGGAAACCGGAGGCGACGTTGTAGGACATGTTCTCGGCCGGGTGACCGGTGAGGATGCTAAGACCCTGGATCAGATCAAGGAGCGGGCCGCCGATACAGCGGTCGCCATAATCAAAGAAGGCGCAGATAAAGCAATCTCCAAGTATAACTGCTAAAGAATGAGAACCCTTCTTACTCCCGTCAGGGAGATGGAAAATTATAAAGAGATGATGACCACCCTGGCACGACGTGCCGGGGCGATCGAGTTTACGGGTTGTGTGGGATCACAGAAGCCCAACATGATCTATGCTCTCGGCGACGGATACCGCTGCCGGCTCATAATAACCTATTCCGATTTAAGATGCCGCGAGCTCTACGAGGATTATCTTTTCTACGATCAGAATACCTCGATCTTTCCCGCAAAAGATATGATATTTTACGAGGCTGATGTTTCAGGTAACCAGATCGAACGCCAGCGCCTGATCTGCCTTCGGAGCATCATAGAAAACCGCCCCATGACGATGATCACGACATGGAGCGCGCTTATGATGCCCTGCGTTAAGCCCGGTATAATCCGCGATGCGGTGGTGAAGATCGCAGTGAAGGGCATCCTGGATATCGGAGAGATCAGCAGACTCCTTGTTAAGATCGGATATGAAAAAAGAGACATAGTCGAGAATCCGGGCGAGTTCTCCGTCAGGGGCGGCATCGTGGACATCTTCGATATTACCGAGGACAATCCCTACCGTATAGAACTTTGGGGCGATGAAGTCGATTCGATCAGAGGATTTGACGTGCAGTCCCAAAGATCGATATATAAGACCGAGAGCGTTACGATCTATCCGGCCACCGAGCTGATCATGGATGACGATCAGATGCGCAGGGGACTCGATGCGATATCCGCAGAGGCGGAAGATTATTCGGATAAACTGCGTGCGGAGTTTAAGACCGAGGAAGCCGCCAGGGTCCGCAAGCGGACCGCCGAGCTTCGGGAGCAGCTCATTGAGCTTGGCATGAGCAGAGGAGCGGTCAATCTCGAAAGCTACATCGGATACTTTTATGATGACATAGATTCGATGCTCTCGTTTTTTGATAAGGATAAGAGCATCATTTTCATAGACGAACCGTTAAGATGCGCCGAGCATGCGCATGCTACGGAGGAGGAGTTCGTCCAGAGCATGTCCCACCGTCTGGAAAAAGGATACATCCTCCCCGGACAGGCAGGGCTGATCATATCTTCCGAACAGACCGCCGCCATGATGAATGATAGATATGTGGCAGAACTGTCGACCCTCGGCGGAAAAAACGGATTAATCGATCCGATAGCCGGGTATGATGCTCAGGTACGCTCTGTCGCTTCATACAACAAGAGCTTTGATGCTCTGGTAAAAGATTTAAAGAACTACAAGTCCAAGGGCTATCGCATGCTCCTCATATCCGCATCCAGGACGCGTGCAAGGCGTCTGGCCGATGACTTAAGAGAAGAGGGGCTGACGGCTCTGTACACGGAGGATTCGTCCCGTGAGATAGCTCCCGGTGAGGTGGAGTGCTTCTACGGCAGGATCCGCAGCGGATTCGAATACCCGGTCCAAAAGTTCATCGTGATATCCGAGACCGACATATTCGGACCCGAGCAGAAGAAAAAGAAACGCAAATACGCAAAAGATCCGTCTAAGGCCATACATGATTTTGCGGAGCTTAAGGTCGGAGACTATGTGGTCCACGAAAACCACGGTCTGGGGATCTACCGCGGTATCGAGCAGATAAGCGTCGAGGGCGTCGTACAGGACTATATCAAGATAGGCTATCGCGACGGCGGCAATCTCTATGTGCCGGCCACCGGTCTGGATGTGATCCAGAAGTATGCCTGCGGAACGGACCGCGCTCCCAAACTTAACAAACTCGGTACCAAAGAGTGGTCTAAGACCACATCCAAGGTTCGCGAAGCGGTCGATGTGATAGCCGATGATCTGGTTCAGCTCTATGCGGCCAGACAGAGCCTTCACGGATATAAATATGGGCCGGATACTGTATGGCAGCGTGAGTTCGAAGAACTTTTCCCTTATGAGGAGACGGAGGACCAGATCCGGGCGATAGAGGCGACCAAGGAGGACATGGAGTCCGACCGGATCATGGACAGACTTATCTGCGGAGACGTGGGATTCGGCAAGACTGAGATCGCGATACGTGCCGCATTCAAGGCGGTTCAGGAGGGCAGACAGGTCGTATACCTCGTGCCCACGACGATACTTGCGCAGCAGCATTTCAACACTTTCACGATGCGCATGAAGGACTTTCCCGTGAGGGTCGAACTCTTAAGCCGTTTCCGCACCCCGGCGGAGCAGCGCCGCGTGATCGCCGACCTAAAGAGCGGCATGGTCGATATCGTGATCGGAACTCACCGTGTTCTGTCCAAAGATGTCGGATTCAAGGATCTGGGTCTCCTGATAGTCGATGAGGAGCAGCGTTTCGGCGTTACGCATAAGGAAACGATCAAGAAGATGAAACAGACCGTGGATGTCCTTACGCTCACCGCTACGCCTATCCCGAGGACGATGCATATGTCACTGATCGGGATCCGTGATATGAGCGTGCTCGAGGAACCTCCGGAAGAAAGACGCCCGATCCAGACTTTTGTCTGCGAATATAATGAAGAACTTGTAAGAGAAGCCATCGTGCGTGAGGTATCGCGCGGCGGGCAGGTTTACTATGTCTATAATGTTGTGGCCAACATCGCCGATGTGACCGCGCAGGTGAGCGCACTCGTTCCCGAGGCGAGAGTAGGGTTTGCTCACGGTCAGATGCACGAGCAGGAGCTCGAGCGCATCATGTATGATTTCGTAAACGGTGATATCGACGTGCTTGTATCCACGACGATCATCGAGACCGGCATGGATATCCCCAATGTCAACACGATGATAGTGCATGATTCCGACAAGCTGGGCCTTGCGCAGCTCTATCAGTTAAGAGGCCGCGTCGGCAGGTCGAACCGTACGTCTTATGCTTTTCTGATGTATAAGAGAGATAAGATGCTCAAGGAAGTTGCGGAAAAGCGTCTTGAGGCCATCCGCGAGTTCACCGATTTCGGCAGCGGATACCGTATCGCGATGAAGGACCTGGAGATCCGCGGAGCCGGCAATCTTTTGGGATCCCGCCAGTCCGGACATATGGCATCCGTTGGCTATGATATGTACTGCAAACTCCTCTCCGAGGCTATCCGTACACGCTGCGGTGAAGAGGTCGCTCCCGATTTCGAGACACAGATATTCATAGACGTCGACGCATACATTCCCGATGGCTACATCATGAACGAGATGCAGAAACTCGATATCTACAAGCGCATCGCGATCCTTTCCGATGAGTCGGATTACCGCGACATGACTGACGAGCTGATAGACCGTTTCGGCACCGTGCCCGAGTGCGCAGATAACCTTCTTCGCATAGCACTCATCCGTGCTGCAGCCAAGCGGCTGGGAATTGACGAGATACGAGCCGGAGGCGGCCGGATCCGTGTGATCATGCGTCCCGATGCGCCCGTATGTGTGGAGAATATCCCTGCGGTCCTTGCTTCCGCTAAGGGCAAGCTTGCCTTTTCCGCAAAAGGAACGCCTGAGTTTAACTATAAATACAAACGCGAGGATCTTGTTGAAAAAGAGGCCCGCAATCTACTTGATCAGACGGAAAAGCTCATTAAGGAGACATTCGCTCCGCTTCTGAGTGAGTCTTAAGTTCACAGAAAAAACACAATTCGACCATATTTCCATCATAACCGGGCTTTATATTTTGGATATAAGATACGGGACAGGAAACAGTGATAGACATGGGCCGGCGATATAGATGATTCCCCTCGCTGCGCCCCGACAGTGCTCGCATCGGGGAACATTATATCACCGGCCCTTATGCTTGACATATAATCCCTGTCCCTTACATATAAAATATTTTTATCATAAATCCATGACGGAAATATGGTTGAGGAGGTAAGTAAGATGTATGAGAATGAATACGGAAAAATAGAAAACGGGCAGCAGCCCTACGTTACACCGCCGACAGGTGGAGGATATTCGGATTATACGGGATACACGGCAGGACCGGACATGATATACAACAATCAGGTACCGCCAAAGAAGAAAACCGGCAGGATCGTCGGTGCATGCATAGCGCTCACACTCGTTGGTCTTATGATCGGCACCGGTATCACATATGCCTACATGAACGGATTCAATATCCTGCACAAAAAGGCAGATACAGTCGCAGAAGAGAGCATCGGATTAAGCTTAACCGAGAAACCCGAGCATATCGAACTGAGCAAGAACGAGAATGAAGAGGCCATGAAGGTGGATGATCTGCCTACCACATCAGCCAGCAGCACGATGAGCGTTACTCAGATCGCTGAAAGCTGCATGCCCAGCGTAGTGGCGATCACGAATAACAGCGTGACGGAGATACAGGATTTCTTCGGACGCACATATACATATGATTCTTCAGGTGAAGGCAGCGGCGTTATAATAGCCCAGACAGATGATGAACTTCTGATACTTACGAATTATCATGTGGTTGAGGACAACAAGTCTCTGTCCGTTGTATTCAGTTGGGAAGAGGATGTGGATGAGATCGATGAGGAAGACGTGATCTATGCGACCGTCAAGGATTATGATAAGGAACGTGATATCGCAGTCATCTCCATCCCGATCAGTTCACTGAGCAATGATGTACTTTCCAAGATATCGATCGCGACTGTCGGTTCATCCGATGACCTTAAGCTCGGCGAGCAGGTTGTAGCCATAGGTAACGCACTCGGATACGGCCAGTCAGTCACTACAGGTATCGTATCGGCCTTGAACCGTCACTTTACCGATGAGAGAGGAAACGTTGACGAGAACGCATATATCCAGACTGATGCTGCGATCAATTTCGGTAACTCCGGCGGCGCGCTTTTTAACATGAAAGGCGAACTGATAGGCATCAATACCGCGATGATGGATTCATCAGTAGCCGAGAACATGGGCCTCGCGATCCCGATCTCCGATGTAACCGGTGAAGTAGAGAGCATGATGAATCAGGAAACACGTGAGACCGTATCGGATAACGAACGCGGTTATCTGGGGATCAACATTGTGGATGTCACTTCCGAGATCAGCGAAACCTACGGACTGCCCGAAGGAATATATGTATCCAACGTGGCACACGGTTCGGGCGCTGAGGCAGCAGGCATCGAGAAGGAGAATATCATCACCGGCATCAACGGCAGGGCGATCAAGACCAGCGAAGAACTGACGAACTTCCTGTCCAAGTATAAAAAGGGCGAGACGGTCACCGTTACGATAGCTTATCGTACAGATGACGGATATGAGACCAAAGATGTTGAGGTCACTCTCGGAAACAGCCCTACATAATGTAATACCGCATATTTGCTGAGAAAAATGCTTTAATCACATTTCCCTCAAAACCCCCTGTGTGCTATACTTGCACTTAGGGGGTTTTAAATATGGGGAAAACTTATGACAAGGATCTTTCGGCCAAACTCAAGATCTTGGCTGATCATGCTTTTTCAGGTACAGATATTCAATCGTTCGAAAAAAGAATAGAACCGGACCTGGTCAGTGACGGAGACAGGAAGTATTACGCCGCTTTCATCGCGGTCTGTGATACCAAAAAGCGCGCACAGGTATTCCATGCTTCGGGCCTTACGCTTGAGGAGGCCATGGATAATACGACTAAATATGCCCTGGACGGTGTAAAGAAGATGCTGATCGAGCCCAAATGGGTCAAGCTCGAGATCATTACACATTCCGAAGAGGTCGATCCTCAGGATGCGGTCAATCGGATGTTTTCTTCATACCACGAGTTTTTCCGTCGCGGTATCTCTCTGGACAAAAAATACGAATATGCCTACACCGAGGGTGAGATCAACGGCAACCGGCTCTTAAACTACAAGGAATCGGTTCTGGATCTGCGTTCCTTTAACTCTTATTCTATGAAGCGCGATGACGACGTCATACTCAAGACGCCCCGGACGCTCATACTTTTTGATACCGATTCATGGTTCATTGATGAAAAAGACCGGACCTATACGCTTTTCAACAAGGGCTTACCGATCGGCCGTCGTGAGATGGGAATGATCACTCCGAAGGATGTTAAGAAGATAGTGGGTTCGGCGATGCACTATCTGAGCGGACAACTTCATCCCGACGGAAGTTTTAATTACGGGTATTATCCGATCTCGAAGAAACTGATACCCGGCTACAACATCATGAGACACTCGTCGACGCTGTGGAGCCTCGTATGCTCGACCGAGATAGAGAAGAATCCGGAAGTTTACAAGACCACGCAGGCTGCGATCAAATATATGATCAGCCAGATAGAGCATTTCGATGACGGCACCGCATATCTTGTCGAGAAAGGTGCAAATGAGATCAAACTCGGCGGAAACGGAGTTGCGATCATCACGCTCAGCCAGTACATGAAGGTGTATGAAACCGATGAGTATGTGAAACTCTGTCAGGAACTCGGACGCGGGATCCTCAAGATGATGAATCCCGACGGCACTTTTGCCCATGTTTTAAATGCCGATACGCGTGAGTTAAAAGAGCAGTTCAGGACGGTCTATTATGATGGCGAGGCTACCTTTGCGCTCTGCCGCCTGCACAGCATGACGGGGTCATCGCTCTGGCTTGAAGCGGCACGCAGATCCGTCGACCACTTCATCGAGGCTGACTATACGACGCACCGCGACCACTGGGTAGCGTATGCTGTCAACGAACTCACGATGTATATCAAGGAAGAGAAATATT
>JAEEGL013900104.1_pt1 | contig 11873 bp, 8 predicted proteins | sample 9134231 | NCBI WGS metagenome assembly JAEEGL01 (sample SAMN16246548, study PRJNA631951) | gut metagenome | biome: gut microbiome; feature: rumen; material: fiber-attached | host: Bos | place: Iran: Karaj | collected 2018-10 | reverse complement strand
TCAAAAGTGAACGATATTCTTGCACTGGCCATGAGCAGTGGTCTGGTTGTGAGTAGAGTCGTCGAGCGTGGACAGGATCTGGAAGCACTCTTTGAAAATCTGGGAACCGATGCAAAAGATCATGCGGATCAGGCCGATGCCCAGAACGTCAATCCTGAAGCTGTCGAATCGAAATCTGAGGAGGCCAGCCATGATGCTGACGCTTAGTGCTTTTATCACCCAAACATTTAAAGAGTCGATTCGCAACAAAATCATGTACGGAATCGGCTTTTTTGCTGTCGCCATCTTTTTGTTTTCCCTCGTTCTGGGTGAACTCTCGCTCTATGAACAAGCTCGGGTTATCCGCGATGTCTGCATGACTTTTTTGATGATTATGGGCATTGCCTTGGGCATGTACACGGGAATTGGCCTGATCCATAAGGAAATCGACAGACGTATTATTTATACCATTCTGTCCAAGCCCATTCGCCGTTATCAGTTCCTTATCGGAAAATTCATCGGCATTGCCTGTACCCTCTTTGTCGAGCTTGCGGCGATGTTTCTGGTCGTGATCGCTCTGCTCGCCATGCGCAGTGTCGAGATTGATATCACGCTGTTTCAGGCCTTTTGGCTCACTTATCTGCAATCCATTGTCGTAGCCGCTGGCGCTTTGATGTTTTCGACGTTTTCAAGTGCCATGCTCTCCACGCTGATGACATCCGGTTTTGTGATTCTGTCGCTCTTAAACCCTCAAATCGGTATCTATGCTGCGCAATCAAAAACGCTGGAAATTCGTGCAGCAATGCGAGGTGCCCAGTTTTTGCTCCCCAATTTCGGGCATTTCGATGTCTCAACGCAGGTAAGCTATGCACTTGAAATTCCATGGTCACATGTCGCATGGTCTTCGTGCCACGCCCTTGCCTATATCGTGGTTTTGCTCTGCATTGGCGCAGTGATTCTTGAAAAACGAGATTTTATCTAATCGATTCATTAGCGCTTTCATGAACATGCTTGATATTATGCAGCAGAACTTGTGGTTGTGATTGGATGGCGTATGAGCGTCGCATTTGGAGGGGGTCGCGGCGTATTGAGCTGTAGAGACGCGTGCGTCTCCTGCAGCGAAATAGCCGCGCAGGGGGAGACTTCCCCCTCATACTAAAATAAATAGTGGTTTTCTCAAGGCAATGGATATTAAGGGCGTCAGTTTTGGTCGATACATGTTGCAGCGACTGCTAGCTCGCGGCGGTATGGGCGAAGTGTATCTGGCATCACTGATAGGCGTGGCTGGCTTTGAGAAAAAATGCGTCATCAAGAAAATTCGTGCCGATCTGGCGTCTGATGAAACTTTTATCGAGCGATTTCTGAACGAAGGCCGCACACTGGTCGCACTGACACATTCCAATATCGTCCAGATTTTCGATATGGGCGAAGAAAACGGCGAGTATTACCTGGCAATGGAGTATGTCCAGGGAGGCGATTTGCGGCACCTGTTAAAACAGATTCCGACACACCGCATTCCTTTGAATATCGCCATTGGCGTTGCCATGGAGACGCTGAAAGGATTGAGCTATGCGCATCGGGCAACAGATGGAAATGGCCATGCGCTCGGCATCGTTCATCGCGATGTGAGTTCTTCGAATATCCTTATCTCCAGCCAGGGCGAGGTGAAACTGATCGATTTTGGGATTGCAAAAGCCAAAACGATCGAAAGCGTTTCGGGTGTTGTACAGGGAAAATTTGCATACATGAGCCCGGAGCAGGCTCGCGGAGAATCACTCGATAAACGTACCGATTTATTTTCGCTCGGAATCGTCCTGTATGAAATGATATGTGGCGTGCGTCCATTCGACGGTGATTCCGATTTACAGGCGCTTGAACGCATTAAATCCGGCGATTATCGACCTGTGTCGCAGTTTAATGATGATGCAGATAAAGCTTTCGAAGCAATTTTGGCCAAAGCGCTGAATCGCGATCGGGAAAAACGCTATGCAACAGCTGACGCATTCTACGATGCATTGGTCGAATACGGGCGTTCGCATCATCTGTCTTCCGGCCAGCGTGAGATTATGGCGTTTTTCAAGCCATTTATGCGCGACGATTTGCCCGTGAACGGCTCTCCCGAAATGCTGATGGATGCAGCACTTGACAGAATGCTGAATGCCCAGGCTATGGTAGATGCCGGCGCTCAGACCTGTACGCTGATGCCTACGACAACCGACGGCAATTCCCAAAACAGCAGTCATATTTCCGCGATCACGGGGCAAACAGGAAACAGTCATATTTCCGCGACCACGGGAAAAAGAAAAATGATTTCTTCGGGCGACGAACTGGCCGAAGATGATGCACAGCATCTGAAATCCATTCTCTCAGTCGAAATGCCCGAGGATACGGAAATGCTGCCGGAAACGCCGGCCGTCAGACGCAGCATACAGATGCGTCGCTTCAGACTCAGACTGCGCTATGCATTGATCGGGGCATTTGTCGCGATTCTTCTGGTCGTTCTTTATTCTGTTTACTTCTGGCATATCGACTCGATTGAATCCGCAAAAAATCTGCGGTCTTCGCTGCGAGCAATGAATGAGTCGAAAAATAGCATCAACACGGAGGCTCCAGTCCAGACAATTGCCGCTGATGCACCAGAGAATTCTGTAGAAATGTCGACGCAGCGGCTGATATTTGAGATGTATCATTTCTTCCAGCAGGGATTTCCGCTCTATATGCGGACGGATCCTGAGAATGCGACGATGTATATTGTCGAAGGCAGTTATCGTGCGCTCGAAGAAAAGAGTGTCATTCTGTTGCCAGGAAGCAACGCTGAGATCGCCATTCAGGCACCTGGCTATGAAACATGCCTGCTGCATATGTATTTTGATAAAGACAGCCAGAGTGCGATGCAAAACACCGAATGGCAAAACTGCCGTGCAGTTTCAACAAGATTCTTAGCCAAAGAACAACGCGTCGAAATTTCGGTATCATTGCAGGCAATGCGGCCGAACTGGGGCGATACACCAGCCAAATCACCAGAAGCCGATCCCGCTTCCGAACCGACAGAAGCGCCGGATATTCAGGTTGTTGAGCCACCATCAGACGACGCGCCGGATAGTGAACCGGCCCCCAAAAAGAACGCAGCAGATACGGCACAAAAACTTGCCAACACAGTTCATCCGGTGCGCACGCCTAAAAAAACAGCGAAATCCACCGAAACCACGCAATCCCCGAACACAAAACGCCAGCAAATCAGCCATACATTCAAAGCCAGCATCCCCGCTGAGGTCGTCGTAGATGGAAAGCATCATGCACTACCCTACACGCTCGAAGCCGACGTAAATACTGCGGTTCAGATTATGCCTGCCGTTTCGGGACGAAAAATCGCGATTCCCTGGCAATCAAAAATATCCGGCGAATTGCCATCAAACATCGATTTCTGCGAAGCAACCATACGCATCCGCGAATACTATATCGATGGTGATCCCGCACCCTATCAGATCGCAGATATTGCCGTCGATGGCACGACCCGTGCGCGCCAGACAGATATGGCCATCTTTGTGCTGCCTTGCGGAAAACACACATTTTCAGCCAGTAACAAAGAACATTCCGTACCAGTCTCGTCCTCAATTCAGGCAACACTCGCCCCCGGCAAGCCGTTTTCAACTTTCATCTCTCTGTCGCAATAACAGGAAATATGCACATTCTGACACTGGATATCGGTAATTCGCGTATATCTGCTGCATTGTTCAATCAAAACGGCATTGTAATGCGCAATGATGTTCCCGCCGAATCTTTTTTGCCCGAATCACTATCATACGAAAACGCGGATGCAATCGTCATTTCCTGTGTATCGGCCGCGCATCGCAATTTAACCGCACAACTGCTTGCGCAAAGCCGCATTCCTGCGTTCGAGCTCTCTGCCGCACAATCGCCCATTCAACTGCACTACGATCATCCCGAACGCCTTGGTGCCGACCGAATTGCCAACGTACTGGCCGCCCACGCATTATCACCACAAGGCGCAATTGTAGTGGATCTCGGCACTGCAACGCATTTCGATATTTGTGACGCCGACGGCAGCCTCTATGCCGGCCCGATTCTACCTGGCCTCGAAACCATGCACGCAATGCTCACCGCACGGATCCCACATCTGCCGCACACAGACATTTCAGCCAATGTTTCGCCAATCGTCCAACGAACCGAAAACGGCATTCAGGCCGGATGCATCTACGAAACCGTCGGCGCAATCGACCGCATCTGCCGCGAAATCATCGATCTGCGAGGTTCTATGCCGATCTGCCTTACCGGTGGTCGCGCAAAAACCATCGCCCCACTGGTTAAACACGATATCCTCGATCCCGATTTAACGCTGCAGGGCTTATACATCTATGGCGTTCAAAGCCTAAAAAATCACCCGGATGCGAATATAAATAGATAGACAACCGCTGTTGGATTATGATGAATATGTGCCTCTGCTATTTCGCCTGCGGCGAAATACGCGCCGGTGCCGTGCTATGCGCCAAAGGCGCATACACACGGCATTTGTACATTTCTCAGCGGATATAATCATCGTGGCAAACCATACTTCTTCAGATCATTACGAAGCAGGACAAATCAAGCCCTTCGAAACCGATACGCTGGAACCCACGCGTTTCGGTATGCTCAGACATTTCTCGCTGTTGGTGCATTTATTCTTTATGTGGATTTATGCACGCGTCATGCATGAGCCTTCTCAAGTACAGGAAATTCTGGCTATACCTGACGAAGAACCGGTTATCTATCTGCTCGCCACCGAGAATAAACATGATTTCCTGTACTTTAACGATCTGTGCCTGAAAACCGGGATGCCGCTTGCATACGTCAGCAACGGCGGCAATAAATTGAAGTATTCTTCGCTATGGCGTCGCTTCGTCGGCCTCTTTACAAAACGACGTCAGCGTTATTCGGCAAAAGAAATCGTCGATGCCATTTCCGAACGCCGTCCGGTGCTGATCTTTTTGGATCAATACGGACGACACGAACGCGAATATACAAAACTCACCGAGGATGTATTCTCTGGCATCCTATCTCTCGCCCGAAAACAGACCAAAATACATCTGGTCCCAATCGGTGTGATCTGGGAACGCCGTGCTGAAACCTACAGCCATTCACCTTTCAACGAGCTCTATGGCACCCCAACACGCCCAAGTTCCGTACGCCGCTTTTTGTCCGTTATTTTCTCCAGTCTCTCCTCTATTTTCTTTCAAATTGGAAAGCCACTCTGCCTCATTCATCACCAGATTCTCGATGCCGATGCCATCCAATCCGCCAATGCACTGCGACAGATGCTGCGAGATGATATCGACTGCATGCATACGCAGGTCAATGGCCCCCGTATCAAACCGCATCAGCAATTGCTGCGCGAAATTATCCAATCCGAAGAATTTCAGAATGAGCTCAAAGCCATCGCGCTCTCCACAAACGAAAGCGAAGAAAAACTCATCACAGATGCCCGAAAAATTCTCGAAAAATCGGCATCTAAATTTTCACTTGTCGTCGTCAAACTCATGAGCTCCGCACTCACCCCAATGTGGAGCATTGTTTATAACGGCCTGTATTACGATAACGAACGATTTAATGAAATCCGCGAGTTGTCCAAGAACAACCGCCTGGTCTTCATTCCTAGTCACAAAAGTCACGTCGATTATCTCGTGCTCAGCTACCTGCTGTTCAAACACGGTGTTCTGCCGCCGCACATCGTTGCCGGAGATAATCTCAATTTCTCCTTTGTCGGCGGAATCCTGCGACGTGGCGGCGCTTTTTTTATCAAGCGCAGCTTTAAAGGCGAGCAGCTTTATGCAGCCTGCATCAGACATTATATCGCTAAAATCATGCACGAAGGCTATCCCGTCGAATTCTTTATCGAGGGTGGTCGTTCCCGAATTGGCCAGGTCCTGCAGCCCAAATTCGGTATTTTACGCATGATCGTACAGGCAGTCGAAGCTCATCCCGAAATGCCGGTTAAAATTATTCCATGCGCCATTACATACGAAAAAGTTATCGAGGATATGGCCTATAAAAAAGAACAGGATGGCGCAGTCAAACAAAAGGAAAATATCACAAACCTGATTCGTACAACCGAACTCCTGATTAGCCGCTATGGCCAGATTTATGTCTCTTTTGCAGACCCCATCGATCTGAATCAGGCCGTACAGATTTTGCCAAACCAGCCGATACCTTCCGAAGACGATTTAGTCGAAAAAATCGACGATATGGCCTTCGATCTGATGCAACGCATCAACCGCGTCTCAACGATTACAACGAGTTCGCTGTTGTGCTGTGCACTCCTCGACGATACGGCTCAAAAACAGCCCATTCAGAACATACTCGATGTCGCATCATTTATCCTGTCGTTGCTCATCGAACGCAATGCGTTGATTACCCCTGTGCTCCGCAACGCACTCGCCGCAACTCGCGCATCCCTTATGCAGCTGCCAGCCGATTCTGAAGACAACGCAGTCCTGGATAACCCCGATAACCAATCATCATCCACTGATCCTGCCGATGAACGCAAAGTCGATCAGAACGCCATGCTCAATGCCATGCGCGGACCAGTCAATGAAACGCTCAAACTGCTCGAAAAGAATCATACCATTCAAACCAGCGGTAAGGGCGACGATCTCAAGATCGAAATCAAATCCTCACAACGCATGGAAATATCATTCTATAAAAACATTCTGCTGTTTGCATTGATAGAAGATATTTACATTTCATCGGCAATATTATCCATACAAGATAATATCAAAACCAAAGCCGCTATTCTGGAACGATACCATCAGATTTCTGCCCTATTTTCAATTGAATTCTCTCCATCCCGGGATGATTCTCCTTTCGAAGACACACTAAAGCGATTCGAAAAACGTGGCTGGATTACCATTTCTCAGGACGAAATCACTGTTTCAGAAGCTCATACAAATGCGCTATTAATACTATATCGCTGTATCGCTGCACATTTCGAAAGCTATTATACAATCTTCAAAGATTTTCAATCGTTCACCGAATCGCACGAAGAATCCAAATATATTTCGAACATACTCAACGACATGAAACAGAATTCCAATATCCGTCTGCCCGAATCTTGTTCAAAGGTATTATACACCCATGCCGTTGCAAAGCTCATAGAGCTCAAGTGTTTCGAAGTCTCTTACGAATCCAGCGGCAGAAAGTATGTTAAATACATTAAAAAATCGAACGACATCCCCGAACCCATGTGGGAGATGATGCAGGGCCTCAACAATATTAATAAATAGGATTTGTACGACCAGGGTATGAATCACTCGCCAGCGTACAATAAATGGGGGTTACCCCTTATAGTGAAATAAATAAACGCCATAATTCAGATGGGACGCTTCTTTCAACACGCGACCTATTCTATTGAAACTATTCAGATACGCCGTATCCAGACGGGATGAACGATGAATATTTTCCGCAATTTCACTACATTCTATACATTTATCATAAGCAGACTGATACGATTTATCAAATTTGATCCGCTGAGACAACATATCTATCAAATCCAGCGGCAATCCCTCATCCGGCTCAAATGCTTCACTTAAATCATCATATACTTTCCGATGTTGCGTATAAATTAAATCTGTATAAAGCTTCTTCTTTATCGCATTTTTATAATCATCATAAAACACATGAACCTGATCCGCATTTGCCATTGCAAACTCATGTGTGACACATATATCGCTGTCTGCAATCATATCGCGAATGTTAAATATGGATTCTGTACAATAACCAAGCCAAGGAAAACTCGTGCCATAGACGAAATCATACAAATCCCGTGATATCGCGTGCTCACGATCATACGATACACAACCAAGCGTATCATTTAAAATAAAATCACACCCATCCAGAAATTCACTCTGAAGCATATCCACAGCTTCGGGTTGCTCCGGCTGACTGTCGGGAAGCAGCAAACTGAATATCGCTGACGATTCCCGTATCAACACCATAAAAACCTGCGAACGCCAGTAATCACACAATCCATTTGACTGTATTCGCTCCCATGTATTCTCTCGCGATACGGTCACGCTTTCCAGATAATACAAATATCGCTGGCAAATATCATCCAGCGTCCGATAGCTGTCGTATGCATCATGCATCGCTATCGACGTGACAATGCTTTCCACTAGCTGTCTCAGCGGTTCATCATCACGCCTTAATGAAAAACTCACAAAAACAGGCTTAAATAAGCGCTCATAAAGTTCCGAATGAATCACCCCAACTTGTGTCCGCAGGCACAGTTCATGCGGCTTCGAGGTTTCTTCGGCAAATGCTTCCGGCTGCGATGCTAACGTGTCTTCTGCCGTATCACCTGATGCCACCTTTGTGTTTGTCTGTGATTTTTTGATTTTACCCTGCTGAGGTTTGTTTTTCTTGCTATTTTTTGCCATACACGCATCTTCCGGAACTCACCTGCCAACATCGGCAAATGATAATCACATACCATTTATATCGCTTTTGCCAACTGTGCAAACAGTATTTGAAGAACTATGGTGCCGGCTATCGGCGTTGCCGATACGCCCGGCTTTTCGGCCTTTCGATGGCTGCGCCATCGATACGGCCTCTGCGCTCACCTATGCGCTTTCCGCGCATACGGTTCGCGATCACATCTTGTTATCTTTTCAACCCCATGCCCAAACGACATATAGCATTCAAACGCATCCGGTCAGCCTCTGCGAATCGCACCTTTGGCGCTCGTTCAATAAAGCTGCTCCTCGCCACCGAATAATTCCCCATGATAACGATTTTCTCCAAATATGTATTTGACAAAAACGAGCAACCGCGTATTTATCACCATCGCCGGAATACGTCATCCAATGATGATTTATGAGGGCATTCAGACATGTAATGCCGCTTGGCAATGCCAGTAGGATTCCTGTAATACACAACACAACATCCATCAGCGTGGGAGCTCTGTTTCATGTCACATTTGGACACTTACAAAGAAGCCATGGCCGCCGGACGCGAAATCGACTGCTATAACAACAAGATCGTCTTTTGTGAACGCGATTCCTTTATGATCGGACTCACAGATGACCAGGTTTTATGGCGCGATTGTATCCTGCCGCTTTATGAAGAAGGCGACCACGATTTGCCGAATCGTATCAAACAATACGTCATGCAGCTCGCCAATACCGATGATATTGTTTGTGTTTATGGCGCACTCAGTACGATACATGGTTACATTTTATCGAGCATTTTTTATGGCCGTCCGTTTGAAATCGATTTTTCCGAATGTATAGATACTGCCCGAAAGACGATTCTAAGAAATGAAGAAGCTTTTAAAAACTACCAGGGTAATAAGTTTTCCTCATACATAGGAAATCCCTATGATCTCGTCGCAGAAATGGTCGGGATCAAAAAAGATCAGATTCCTCAAAAAGCCAGGCCAATAAAGAAAAAAAACAAAAAGAAAGGCTCTGTCTGATTGCAAAAGCGGCAACCGCGCACCGTATCGACGCACGTCGATAAGGGTGCCCCAGGACAGTCACATTCTAATAATGCGGCCGCAAGTCGGCCGAAGAATTTGTACAAAAATGGTCGCCATCCATAGATATATCCGCGATATCAAAAGTCGTCGGTCACGAAATTGCGTTCGATCCATGTATGACGCGCCACATCTGCGATTCGTGGCCTGTGCCCCGCAAGGATCGCGATAAATACGTCTGCGAACACGGCCTGTATGCCCAAAAGACCGCCGACGGCCGCATGATATTTGCCGATCGCCCGCTTGGCCTGCGCTGCATCGCTCCCGACGAATGCCCATGCGGTCAAAGGTACGGCATGAATTTTACCGCTAAATCCGGCGAGCTTTGTATTTCTTCAACTTATGACGCCGGTTCATCTTCCGTCTACGATTCGGTTTCACAATATCATAAATGTAAATGGGAAATCGGCAAAGATATCGAAAGCCAATACAAATTCTGGCATAATTACATTCGTTCGGTTGCTCCAAAAGATTTCTCCGATTGCAAAAAATGATTTCTTTATGGGCGCAGCTATCTGCGATACGCCTTCTTGGGGCGTGTCACGACACGCACCTACGCTCGCTGGCACCATAGCTCGCTTTTTCAATAATGGCGAGGATTTTTTGTGGGACGCAGGCTATCGGCTGCGCCGATACGCCACGCATTTCGGGCTACCTCGCTTTGGGGCTGGTAAAAGACCGCGCCCCAAAGCTCGCTACGCCCTACACATCGGCCGATGCGCTTTGCGCATACGACTCACCTTGGCGCGGCTATCCCTTTGGGATACGTCGCGTTTTCTTTATGATATCCAATCCTTCCAGGATCCGATGGCATAAAGCGGTAGATTGAGTATCTGCGTTTCTTTGTGTGCATGTGCCATCGATGAACGAATGGCTATTTGTGGACAGAATGTTTGAATATATACTTTCAGACTCTTAGCCTGCAGATTCGTTTCAGCCTTGACTTCGATCGGAATGATTGAGTCACCATTATCGATAATGAAATCGATTTCTGCAGAATTGCGTTCGTTTGTATAATAGCCGATGGTATTGGCACAATTGGCCTTAAGTTCCTGTAATACATATTGTTCCGTCAGGGCACCTTTGAATTCAGATAAAATATGATTGCCTTTAAGGATGATTTTAGAATCTATTCCAGCCATACATGAAAGCAATCCAACATCGAGCATATATATTTTAAATGCCTTTAAATCCATATAGGCTTTTAATGGGACTGCTGGTTTTGTCGTTCGATACAGCTGATGAATCAATCCGCAATCATTCAGCCACATCAATGCCGTTTCAAAATCACGTGCACGTGCGCCTTCTCGTACAAGTCCATAAAGAAATTTTCTATTTTCTCGCGCAAGCTGCGAAGGAATGCTGTTCCAGACGAGATCGATCCTCGGAATCTGATCACGGGGAGCATGTTTGGAATAATCGTTGGCATAAGCCTCGAGGATGGTCTGCTGGATCTCGCGTACCTGTACCAAATCTTCTGTTTCTATAAAACGCTGTACTGCTTCAGGCATTCCGCCAATATAGTAATAATACCTCAATGCTTCTTCATAAACACTGGCAAAACGATTAAGTGTTTCGGCATCACCAGAATGCAGTAACTCTGTATATTGCTTTTTCTCCCATGCATCCAAAAACTCATCCAATGACAACGGAAACAGTTTAAGGAAATCGACTTTTCCCACAGGAAAATTCGTCCCCTGGTGAAGTGCAATTCCAAGCAACGACCCTGCACAAACAATTGGATATTCCGGCGTTTCTTCAAAAAAGTACTTTAAAGATAACAGGGCATTTGGCATTTCCTGTATTTCATCAAAAATGATAAGCGTTTCTGGCGTTACCGGCTTTCCATGATAAATCGAAAGTTCACGAATAATGCGTTTAATATCCAAATCTGGCTCAAATATCTTTTTGGCAAGCGGATTGTTATCAAAATGGATATATACACTATCCTGAAAGGATGTTTTGGCAAATTCTTTCATCAACCAGGTTTTTCCAACCTGACGCGCCCCTTCGAGTATCATGGGTTTACGGTAGGGGCTGTCTTTCCATTGAATCAGTTTTTGCATGGCCTTGCGATACATACATCTGCCTCCTGTCCCCCGTCATTTGGCTGATATCATATCGAGATTGACAAAAAATGCAATGACTTTTGAGATAAACCCACACATAAGTGCGCGCAGTTTATGCGATACATTTATGTGCGCGGCTATCTGCGATACGCCGCGCTCCTCCCATCAAACCGTCTCGATGATAAATTTCCCCGCGCCCTTCAGTTTTAAATTATAATTCATGCCGATTAAAAACTTCGTGCGCGGGTCGCTCATAAACGGCCAGAAATAGTTTTTGTCCTTGATTTGCTTGAGCGCTG
>JAEEGL013298195.1_pt1 | contig 11873 bp, 9 predicted proteins | sample 9134231 | NCBI WGS metagenome assembly JAEEGL01 (sample SAMN16246548, study PRJNA631951) | gut metagenome | biome: gut microbiome; feature: rumen; material: fiber-attached | host: Bos | place: Iran: Karaj | collected 2018-10 | reverse complement strand
TTCGCCGCCTCATCGCCGGGGTATACCGCGAGGTACTCCCTGACAAGGACAGCTGCCCGCTGGAAATCCCCCAGATATTCCGTAGCAACAATTTCATTAAACATAAGGCTCTGCAGGATCTGGCTGCCGCTGACTGTCTTTCCCGACTGGAAGGCGCCCAGCGCGGCCTGGTAATCTCCCATCTTCATATAACACAGGCCAAGCTGATTATAAAGCTCCGCATGGGAATCGTCACGGGAAAGATAAGCCTGATATACGCTGGATGCGTAGTTATAGTCCCCGAGCGCCTCATAGGTCCGTCCCAGATAGATGGCCGCATTGTAATCATCTCTTATGCGCGTGCTCTCGAGGGCAGTCTTAGCCTCCTGGTAATCGCCCACATAGTAGGACAGCCGTCCCCTGTTGTAGTCGTCGATCGAGCGCTCCTGGCGGCTTAAGACATTGCGAAGCATGTCCTTGCCTTCCTCTGCCATCCCGTATTCCTCCATGATCCCGTAGATGGAAATCATGCGGTCATAGTCATTCTGCTTTGCGGCAATGGCTCTCGTAAAATCAGCCTGCATCCCCTGCATGTCGCCGAGGGCGGCTTTGACCGCGCCGCGCATCTGGAGAGCCTGCGGATCCTTGGGATGGAGCGTCAGGATCGCCTCAAAGACCTTCAGGGCGTCCTCATATCTTCCGAGCTTGTAATAGCATGAACCGAGATAATAATTGATATCGAATTCCTTCGCGTGCGGCACGACACCCGCCTGTGTCAGTGCTGTCTCAAAGGCATCCGCTGCCTTTTCATACTCCCCCAGACCCATATACGCGATGCCGAGGCCCCTGTAATCATCCTCATGGCTCGTTCCTCTTTCAAGCTGCGAGGTATAGGCCTCTACCGCCTCCTCGTAACTGCCAGCCTCCAGGTGCTCCCTTCCGGACAGCACAAGATCGCCGTCTGTCTGCGAACAGCCGGCCGCAAATATACAAAGAAAAATCAGAGCGAGGGCGCGCCCCGCGGCACACTTTATTCTGATCATGTCAATTACTACCCTCTTGCAGTTTACTCTCCGGAATAATCTTACCTTTCCTTCCGGAGGGAAGCTGTACCAGTACAATCGCCGAGAACATCAGTACGCACCCTGCCAGCTCTCTTTTTGTCAGCGTCTGATGCAGCAGCAAAAATCCGGACACAGCGCTGATCACCGATTCCAGCGACATAATAAGGGACGCAATCGCGGGATCCGCCCCCTTCTGTCCGACAACCTGCAGCGTATACGCGATGCCGCTTGAAAACAGGCCCGCGTACAACAGCGACAGGATCCCTGCCCCCGTAAAGGAGGACAGCGCGGGCGATTCCATGATAAAGGCCAGCGCCGTTCCCAGTATGCCCGCCGTCAGGAACTGCGAGGCAGCCAGCTCAAAGCAGTCGGTTTCTTCGGCAAAATGACCGACGGCAAGGATCTGGAAGGAAAACATCAGCGCGCACAGGATAAGAAGTATATCCGCTCCCGCAATCGTCATCGAGCTGCTGACGCTCAGGCAGTAGAGTCCTGCCGTCGCAATCAGTGCCCCGATCAGCACCCTGATATTCGACTTTCTCGTCACAAGAAAGGAAATGATCGGCACCATTATAATATACAGCGCTGTAAGGAACCCGGCCTTGCCTACCTCGACAAACTGCAGGGAGTACTGCTGCAGGGCAGAAGCCGCCGTGAGGAACACGCCGCAGACCATACCGCCGTAAACCGCTCGTTTCGTATTGACGGCGTCCACTCTTTTATCGCCTGCCTCAAGCCTCTGTCTTCTCTTCTTTCCCCTGACGACGACCAGCGGAAAGACCACAAAAAAGCCCAGGAAAAACCTGAGACCGTTGAATATGAACGGGCCCATCTCGTCGCCGCCGACCTTCTGGGCAACGAACGCAGTTCCCCAGATCAGCGCCCCGAGAAAGCAGCACAGGGCGTTGAACGCGGGCATGGCCTGCTCTTTGCGGATCCGATCCTTTTTACTCATCAAAGCTCACCGTCACGTAAAAGCCCCGCTCATTCTGAATAATCTTCGTCACAGTGCCGCTTTTGGCAAGGAGCCTTTGCGAAAACGGCACGTTTGCGCTCATGGCCAGCGACGGGTCAATCGTATAATAATAGTTGCTCGGGAGCAGCCCTTCGGAAACTGTTACCTCCTGTCCCTCGCTAAGAAGGCCCGGACGCTCCATTTTAAAATCCATCTCACGCATGCTGATTGATCTGCCAAAACCGGAAATTACCGGGTATCTGCCTCAACATTCTGTATATTTTCGGGAACCTGCGGAACTGCCGCCTCCCCCAGGTCGTCCCTGCTGCGGACAATCGCGTTGTCCTTTAAAAACTGATGCCACCTCTCGTAGGCGGACGCGTACAGGTGGATCCCGTCCCCCGTAAGGTCGGCATAGACATTGCCTTCCTCATCGCAGACGCTGGGATTCATGTCAATATAAAAGATATCATAGCCGTTGGCAAGCGAAGCCAGAGCCGTATTGCGCTCGACAATCAGCGAGTTGGTGAACATGTTGCTGGACTGCGACTTGGCAGCGCTGACGTGCATAATGCCTTCGACATAGATAATCGCGTCCGGCTGCATCGCGCGGATATAGGCGACGACGTCCCTGAAGCGCTGATAATAGCTGACCGTGTTGGGAACACCCAGTTCATTGATGCCGGTCGAGAGATATACCTTGCGGTAGGTCCCCTGTGAAAGCGCCTCCTCCAGCGACATCGACACCGTGCTTCCGTCCCTTTTGTGCAGGTTCCAGCGCTTGGAATCGATATTGAAGATAGACATGGATTCCTTGGACAGGAAGGTCGCGACGCCGCGCATATTGCCGTATCCGTACAGTCCGTCCGTCCTGGAATCTCCTATGAACAGAGCATCTGCAAAATAGGTATCATCCACGTGCTTAAGATAATAGAATTCACCTGTCGGGGCAAAGATTCCCTCTGTCGCAATCTCAAACACGGTTCCCTCAGGAGCCATGTAGCTTCTTGAGGCTATGCCGTAGTCCACAGCAGGACACACAGGATTGCAGACACCCTCGGGAAGCTCGGTGAAAATCTCGGGCTGAACCTCTTCGACCTCGGGAACCGGCTCCCACATGCTGATTTCTTCCTCTTCGAGGCCATCTGAAGTCTCCCCGCCGGTCTCGTCCGCATCCTCCGCTGCGCCGTCCCCTGCCGCATCTTCCTGCGCATCTTCCGCATCCTCCGACCCGAAGGCAGCGGACACTGCGCCCTGACCTCCCTCAGACGGGGCGCTCCCCTTTGAGGAACTCCCCGATGAGGAGCTTCCCGATGTTTTCGCGGGGGCGGTGTTCCTTTTTATTGTCCCGGCGTTTTTCTGCAATACCGCGACCGTGCCGCTTTCTGCAGGACTTTCCGGAATCGCGGCTATCACCGTATCAACCCCGCGCCCTGCGGCGCCCGCCGGCCACACGCCGTCGTGGACGCCCTCGAATACGACCGTCAGCAGCGGCTCGGTCAGAAGGTTTGTTTCATAAGCACCATAACGGTATGACCTGCCGGCCAGCGCCAGGATCGTCAGCACAATTCCTGTGACAAGGAGCGACACAAACAGTGGAGTTTTTTTCAGCTGTCTTACCATACAAACCTCTTAAAAGCTGAAGTACATAAACGCATTGGAGCTTGACGTTACCATGTAATATACGGACATCCAGAAGACGACCGTAAGAGCAATGACCACGAGGGGATGCTTTCTGTTCCTTACAATAAAGCGGTAGACGGCGGGGACACACAGCACCGCGCCTGCAGCAAAAAACGGCAGGTAGAGCTGCCCGTAGCGGATGAAATCCGAAGGGTCAAGTGCCTTCCCGATGCCGAAAAACGGGAACAGCCTTCCGAAGTACACACCGAGCGATTTCAGGTCCGTAATCGCGAAAACAACCCAGGTCAGCGGGATGAGGACCAGCACGTTGAAGCGGCCGGGGACCTTCGACTTTTTCATGATTCCGGAAAGAGGATACTTCTCCAGCACGATGATCACTCCGAGGATCAGTCCCCACAGGACGAAATTAAGCGTCCCGCCGTGCCAGAAGCCTGTCAGGAGCCAGACAATCATGAGATTCCTGATCGTGCTGCCCTTTCCCTTCCTGCTGCCTCCCAGCGGAATATATACATAATCCCTGAACCAGGAGCCGAGCGTCGCGTGCCAGCGCCGGTAAAACTCGGCTACGCTCCCCGCGGCGTAGGGATGGTCAAAGTTCACAATAAAGCCAAAGCCCAGCATCCGGCCGATACCGGCGGCAATCAGCGAATAGCCCCAGAAATCATAGAAGAGCTGCATGCTGTAGCCGTAGGCGCCCATCCACGCGAGCGGCGTCGAAATGCTGTCAAAACCGATTTTTACGAGCTCATTCCACAGGATGCCGATCCTGTCGGCGAGGAGTATTTTCATTCCGAGCCCGATGACGACATACGCAAGGCCTTCCTCGAAGCCCTCGAGCGTAACCATGTGCGTCCCGCTCTTTTTCTCCTCCGTCTCAAAGACGATGGTTCCCTCTCCCGTCTCAATGGAGAGCTGCTCGTTTGACGAAAGCTTCCTGATCCAGTCCGGCTGCAGCGTAGACTGGACGCTGAGCTTCATCTTCTGTCTCTCGTTGTCCTTTATATCCGCATAGTAGTCCGCAAAGCGCATAATCGGGCCCTGCGTCACCTGCGGAAACATGGAAAAATAGGCGGCTGTCGCGAGAAAACCCGGTTTCTGCTGCGTCTTTCCGGTATACAGGTCAGCCTGCCAGGAGATCATCTTGAACAGGTAAAAGCTCATTCCGATCGGAAGAAGGGCGCTGCTGACCGTAAGCGCAAGGATCTTGCAGAGGACCAGCGTGTACACGTCAAGGATGACTGCTGCAAAGAAGAGAAACTTTCTCCTTACCTGCGCGTCCTGCTCCTTTTCATAGAACATAAAGCTACCCATGGCATAATTGACGACAATCAGGCCAAGAAGCAGCAAAACAAACCGCGGCTCACCCGCGGCATAGAACAATATACTTCCTGCAAAGAGCACTCCGTCGCGGAATCTCGCCGGTATCAGGCAGTACACTGCCAGGAACACCGGAAGAAAACGGAACAGAAACGGAATGCTCGATAAAATTACGATTCTTTCCATATTCAGGTCTGCTGCCGGATCAGCCGCTGATAGTACTCTGCGTGATCCGCCTGATCTCGTCGATTCGCTGCTGCGCGCTCTGGCGGTAAGCGGAATTCGGGAACTTCTCCAGCAGCTCGTTGCAGTACGACATCGATTTGGACAGATAGTTCCCCATATCCTTCTGGGAGAGTGTGTCCGCTCTCAGATACATCTGATAATATGCATTCGCCAGATAATACAGCCTCTTGTCATAGGTCGCGCCGTACCCGTCCAGCGACTCATATTCGATCGCAAGCTCAAGCTTCCTGATCGCCAGCGGATAATCGGGCGACGACTGCTCATAAGCCGCAATTCCCTCGTTTACGAATTTCTGCAGGAGCGATGCCCGCACCTTCGGATACAGCACATTGTAGAGCTTTGCGAATTCCTCGCTCTGGCCCTCGACCGCGGTCGGAGCATAGATAGCTGACATTGATTCGGCGATCGGATCAATATCTTCCCTGTCCTGGATAAATGACGCGGCGGCGGCCATCAGCGGATTCGCCTTTGTAAGGTCGGGCGCCGCAGGGCCGGCCGATTCCTCCATCTGCGCGGCCGCATTGAGATCCTCAATCTGCTTCTGCAGCTGAGTAATCTGCGAATTCGCGCTGCCGAGCTCCTCCGAAACCGACCGCACCTGGTCATTGGCCTGGGTGCGCACTGTCTGGAGCCTTGCCGGCATCACAAGGAACATCAGGATCGCGGCGGCAATAAGGAAGCCGATCAGAGCCCCCGTCAGCATCGGCGGGATACCGAAGCCGTCCACGCCGGGGATTGTCAGCCCGACAGGCTGGATAATGGTCTCATTATCCCTGGTGTATTTGACTGTCCTCCTGAAGCGGGTCTTTTTCTCCGGAGAGGCCTCCTTGTCCGCATCCTCCGTCCCCGCCTGCGCCTTGGACCTGCCTGCAAGACGTTCTCTTTTCAGTTCCTCGAGCTCCTGCCTGTACCTGAGCGTCGTCGTGTTGCCGACGTCGATCTTGAGGCACCTCTCCAGCTCCTTTTCCGCCCTTGACAGCTGTCCGCTCTTTAAGTAAAGGAGCGAGAGGAGCTGTCTGGCGCGAAGATACCTGGAATTGAGCTGCAGTACCTTCTTGAGCTGGAGGATGGCTACGTCAAGGTTGTTCTGCGTGCAGCAGTCAATCGCCAGATTGTATCTCTCAATGGAAACATTGATATTCTCCATGATCTGGCGGTTGTTCTGCACCTCGGCAAGGTAGCGCTCGCCGGGGTTTTTCGGCTGATGGACTCTTTCATCGTTGATATTCTTGCCGATCACCCACTCGGAAAGCGCAGCCACCGTCTCGCCCATCTCGTAGTACACAAGGCCGAGAAGGTTCCTCGCGTCGAGATTATCCTTCCAGTACCACAGGCTCTGCTTCAGGCAGTAAACCGCTCCTGTCAGGTCTCTCACCGACGCCTTCTCAAGTCCCTCGTTGTAAAGATAATTGGACGTATATATGATTTTTTTATACTGTACCACGTCCGCACCGCAGTTCGGGCATTTGCCGGACCGGGTGAGCTCGCAGCCGCACTTATAACAAAACATATGATGTGTCCCTACAGGATCGGCCTCGTGCCGGCAGGATCAATTCCGTGGGCGGGAGTGCTCTCCGCACCGTAAACACCGTCCTTGGCCATCCTGACCATGACATCCACCATGTCCTTCATGTCCTGATTATAGATCGCGCTCTGCACGTCCTCTATTTCAAGACTTTTGTGGTATTTTTTAATCTCGTCTTCAAAATTGATCATAAGCAGTCTCCGAACCCTTATGTCTTAAGACAGGGCGCCCAGCTGTTCAAGCTGCGCCTTTACGCCTTCCATCTGGAGCCTGTATTTTTCCTGTTTTTCTTTCTCTGCGGCAATCTTGTCCGCGGGTGCCTTGGCAAGGAATCTCTCGTTGGAAAGCATTCCCTCGCTTCTTGCCAGTTCGCTCTCGAGGCGCCTGACCTCTTTCATCAGTCTCTGTGTCTCGGCCTGCACGTCGATGAGGTCCTGGAGCGGCAGGAAGATGGTCGCGAACGGAAGGACCACTGACAGGGCTCCCTCCGGGACAGCCGACGTATCCGCAGCTGTCTCAAGTCCGGAACCGCTCGAAAGGTTCTCGACAAACAGGGCATTCTTTTCGAACAGGTCCCTGATTTCGCCGGAAGCGCTGACGACATAGAGCTTTGCCTTGCGGGAAGGTGCGACGCCGCGCTCGTTTCTCGCCGCGCGGATGCCGCGGACGGCTTCCTTAATAATCTCAATGTTCTTCTCATCTTCGGCGAAGTCAAATTCCGGCTTTGGCACCGGCCAGGAGGAAATCATGATCGATTCCTCGGCGGACTGGACCGTGCAGAAAATCTCCTCCGTGATGAACGGCATGAACGGATGCAGGAGCTTGAGCGAGTCAATGAGCACTGTCTGCAGCGTCCAGAGGGCGGTCTCCTTGGAGGCGGCATCATCCGTCAGGTACAGTCGGGATTTGACCATCTCGATGTACCAGTCGCAGAATTCGCCCCAGACAAAGTCATAGACCTTCGAGACAGCGATGCCCATCTCGAATTTCTCCATGTTGTCCGTAACCTCTCTGATGACCCCGTTGAGTTTTGAGAGGATCCATTTATCCTCCGGGAAGAGGTTGGAGGGGACGATGTCCGGATTCACCTCAAATCCTTCCGGCGTGTTCATCATGATAAACCGGGAGGCATTCCAGATTTTGTTGGCAAAATTGCGGTTTGCCTCGACGCGCTCCGTGTAGAAGCGCATGTCGTTGCCGGGAGCGTTGCCCGTGACCAGCGTCATACGCAGAGCGTCAGCTCCGTAGTCCCTGATGATCTCAAGGGGATCGATGCCGTTGCCGAGGGACTTCGACATCTTCCGCCCCTGGGCGTCGCGCACAAGACCGTGGAAAAGCACTGTCTTGAAGGGCTTGTCGCCCATCTGCTCATAACCCGAGAAGATCATGCGGATGACCCAGAAGAAAATAATGTCATAGCCGGTAACAAGGACGTCCGTAGGATAGAAATACTTCAGATCCTCTGTCTGCTCCGGCCAGCCGAGTGTCTCAAACGGCCACAGGGCGGAGGAGAACCAGGTGTCCAGGGTATCGGGATCCTGCGTAAGGTTAGCGCTGCCGCACTTCGGGCAGACTGCCGGAGCCTCAGCCTGCACGGTAGTCTCGCCGCAGTCGCCGCAGTACCATGCGGGGATCCTGTGACCCCACCAGAGCTGGCGGCTGATGCACCAGTCCTTGATATTGTTCGTCCAGTTAAAATAGGTCTTTTCCATGGAGCGGGGAACAAGCCTGATATCGCCGTTCTCCACAGCCTTTACCGCAGGCTTGATCAGCTCGTCCATCCTGACGAACCACTGCTCCTTGACCATCGGCTCCACAGTCGTGCCGCACCTGTCGTGAGTGCCGACATTATGCGTATAGTCCTCGATCCTGACAAGGAGTCCGAGGGATTCCATTTCGCTGACGATCGCCTTCCTCGCCTCATAGCGGTCCATTCCGCAGAACTTGCCGCCGTTCTCATTGATCGTGGCGTTGTCGTTCAGGATATTGACCACGGGAAGGTCATGACGCTTTCCGACCTCAAAGTCGTTGGGGTCGTGGCCGGGCGTAATCTTCACGACGCCGGTACCGAATTCCATATCGACATAATCATCCGCGACAACCGGGATGGGACGGTTCATGATGGGCAGCATGACCTTGCGTCCGACATAAGCCGTATAGCGCTCATCCTCCGGGTTGACCGCGACCGCGGTATCGCCCAGCATGGTCTCGGGACGGGTCGTGGCAAACTCAAGGAATTCTGTGTCTGACACAGTTCCGTCTTCATTGATCAGCGGGTACTTCATATGCCAGAAGTGACCCTGCTGCTCTTCATATTCCACTTCCGCGTCGGAGATGGATGTCGCGCAGACGGGGCACCAGTTGATAATGCGGTTGCCCTTGTAGATCCATCCCTTCTTATGCATCTTAACGAAGACTTCGTTGACAGCGCGGTTGCACCCGTCATCCATCGTAAAGCGCTCTCTGTCCCAGTCGCAGGAGGAGCCGAGCTTCTTGAGCTGATTGACAATGCGTCCGCCGTACTCTTTTCTCCATTCCCAGCATTTCTCAAGAAAGCCCTCCCTGCCGAGGTCCGCCTTAGTAATGCCCTGCTTTTTCAGAGCTTCGATTACCTTGACCTCAGTCGCGATCGAGGCATGGTCCGTCCCGGGCTGCCAGAGGGCATTAAAGCCCTGCATGCGCTTAAAGCGGATCAGTATGTCCTGCATTGTCTCGTCAAGTGCATGGCCCATGTGGAGCTGTCCCGTAATATTCGGGGGCGGGATTACGATCGTAAACGGTGTCCTGCTGTGATCCACTTCCGCGTGGAAATATTTTTTCTCTTCCCAGCGCCTGTAGATTCTGTCCTCTATACCGCGCGGGTCATAAGTCTTCTCAAGTTCCTTTGCCATTTTGCTCCTCACTTTACAGATTATAATAATAGCGGCGGGCATAGTCCCGCGCCCTGCTTACTGTACTGTCTGATTCAGCCGTCAGAGATACAGAGTTAATAATAGCACAACACAGGCATTTTTTTTAGACTATTTTCTCCCGTGTCTACTTAATCATTGACCGGATCAGTACCAGCACCAGAAGATGTGCCGGATAATAGAGATAGAACAGATACTGCGAAATCCGGCTCTTCCTGCCTTCCCTGCCGCTGTAGCAGTATAAAACCAGATAACCGGCAAGAAGGATTGCTCCGCCGGAGAGAAGGGCTGCTGCCGGGACTGTAATGAAAGGCAGGATCCGGGGCGGCAGCGAAAGGTCAAAGGACGGCTGTCTTTCGACTGCTGTCAGAAGTTCTGTCACGGAAACCGCCGCGGCGCAGACAAGGAACACCCGCCGCTGTGTCATCCTCCCTTCCCCCGCGCGAAGGAACAGCATCGTAAAGATGCCTGCCAGCAGTGACCAGTCGGAGAACACCGTGAGAAGGATCAAAAGGACGCACAGCACACTCCCCGTCCGATCCTTTCTCTTCATCCTGACAGTGCAGATGAGGCTGCATATATACAGCGTATAGCCCATGGAGAGCATGAAAAAGCCGTCTTCCCCGGGGAAAAAGGCAAGGCTGAACGGAAGCTGCGAAATAAGTGCCAGCAGCAGAAGCCTTCTCCTGTAGAGCGCAGGAGAAGCCGTGTGCCCCATCCCCTCCACAAGAAAACAGCACATGATGACGGCGGTAATATAACCCGCATATTTCATCAGGCTCCCTGCGAGGCCGCCTTCAGGGAGAAATACCTCAGCGATATGGTTCAGTGTCATCGCAAAGAGTGCGATAAGCTTAATCTGGTAGCTTGTAAGTTTTTTCATAATGTAAGTAATTCTTCTCTGAACCGGCGGGGAATGCTACAATTACTCCATGAGCAGAGAAAATACAAACCAGTTAAAGGCTGTTGCCATTATACTAATGTTTTTCCACCATTTCTTCGGGTTTCCGGGCTATATGACACTGCCGGAAAACGAATGGCGGGGGATCTTCCTCGATTATAACGCCATCGTGACCATCGGAAGAGCCTCGAAGCTCTGCGTTCTCCTCTTTATGTTCTGTTCGGGGTACGGCCTGTATAAGACCTATATTGCAAGAAAAGAGCTTCCAAAAAACGGAAACCTGATCCGCATTTTCAGCTTCCTGACAGGCTACTGGGCTATCCTTTTTCTGGTCGCTGTCCCGTATCTTCTGATCATGGGCACGCTGAAAAAAGAATATTTTATTTTCAATCCGCTGTGCCTTATCAATAACGACGCCTACCTGTATGTGAGCTTTTCCTGGTATGTGAAGTTTTACTTTTTCCTTCTTCTGCTTCTTCCCCTGATCCGCAGGGCATTTATCTTTTTCGGCAGGTACCGTTGGACGGACAATCCTGTTTTTGAAATTCTCTTCTGGATAGCGCTCCCGGTTTCTGTATCCTGGATGCTGAGAGACTACTACAGGGAATACAGCTATGAAGGAATTCCCGTGATGATGTACAGCACCGTCCTGATGATCATCTCCTACCTTCCGCTCTTTATCATCGGCGCGCTCTTCTGTAAATACTGCATCTGTGAGAAGCTGAAGAACCTTATCCCGGACAGCCTCCCCGGAAGGTGTGCCGGCGCGGTGCTGGGCTTATCACTCTTTGCGCTTGCCCTTGTCCTTCGGGCCATCCTTGATATTTCCGACGGGCGTGTCACCGACCCCGTCTATTCCCCGATCGCTGTATCGGGCCTTATCCTGTTCTTTAACGCGGTTCCCGCACCGCGTAAAAGTGTATTTCAGTGGATCAGCAATTACTCCTTCCAGTACTGGCTGCTGTCGGGAATGTTCTTTCTCAACACGCCGGAATTCCAGTGGCTCGTCTATCTGCCGAAGTATACCGCAGCTATTATAATATGGATGTTTATCATCCTGGCACTTCCGGCCTTTATCATGAAAAAGGCCGGAACACTTCTTGCCCTGCCGGTGAAGCGCCTGTCAGGGTAGGCCGCATCCTGCGGCAGTTTCCGGCAAGGCGCTATGCCCTGCCGCACTCAGGAAGGGAGTATAGCATATGTCACGCAAAGAAGTCTTTTCATTCCGCTCCGCGGACGGTAAAACCGATATCCACGCCGTTTACTGGCTCCCCGATGATCTCTCCTCCTGCCGCGCAGTCCTTCAGCTCGTGCACGGCATGGTCGAATTCAT
>JAEEGL013167084.1_pt1 | contig 11873 bp, 15 predicted proteins | sample 9134231 | NCBI WGS metagenome assembly JAEEGL01 (sample SAMN16246548, study PRJNA631951) | gut metagenome | biome: gut microbiome; feature: rumen; material: fiber-attached | host: Bos | place: Iran: Karaj | collected 2018-10 | reverse complement strand
GGGACTTTTATGGTCCTGCATATTTATGCCCTGAACTTGACGGTGATAAGGTGTTTGAGACAACCGTAGATCCGTATTCACCTGCAGCACCTGATGATGAATGGATGGAAGACTGGCTTGTGAGGACAGCCGAACTGATCGACAAATATCAGCCCTCGATCCTTTACTTTGACTGGTGGATTCAGCATGTAGTATTTAAGCCTTACCTTAAGAGACTCTGTGCTTATTATTATAATCGCGCTGAGGAATGGGGCAAGGAAGTGACGATCAACTATAAGCATGAAGCATTCCCTCCCGGAGTTGCCACATTCGATGTTGAGAGAGGGGCGCTCACCGGAATCTCACCTGTTCCATGGCAGACCGACACGGCTATAGGCAAGAAATCATGGGGATATGTGCGGGATAATGAATTTAAGCCAGCAAGACAGATCATCTGTGATCTGGTGGATATAGTGAGCAAGAACGGAATGCTGCTGCTTAATATCGGACCTAGGTCGGACGGAACCATCACCGATGAAGAGACTGCGGTGCTTAATGAGCTCGGTGCGTGGATGAGTATTAACGGTGAAGGCATATACGGTACTGTTCCGTGGAAACGATTCGGAGAGGGTGAAGTAAATAATTCGGAAGGCTTTTTTCAGGATAATGATGAGAAGCTGTTCACTTCTTCCGACTACAGATTCACGTACAAGAAGGGATTTCTCTACGCTTTTTGCATGAGACCGGATTCTGAGAGATACCTGATACGTTCACTTAAGTTAAGTCATGATCATGATATCATAACAGGCAGCATAGACATTCTGGGGGATAATAATATCATATCTTCAGAGCGTGACAAAGAAGGACTGTCCATAACTCTTGATCACAAGCCGTCTTCAGACAAGCCCATATGTTTTAAGATAGAGATCATCTGATGAACTTAAAGATCATTGCTCCGTGGGGCATGATGACCGTGTCCTTTAGATTAGTAATGGTCTTTCCTGACCACAATTCGAACATGTCGCCATCAGTTTCAAAGAGATCAGGGAGATTCTTCGCTTTTTCAGAAATGTTGAAAACAGCTGTATACTTAGCGCTATTCGATTCTGCTTTCCATATGATGAATATGTCATCACGGGATACTTCTTCGGATGATGTTATCTCTTTGGCCATCTGATATATGTTCTTATTGGTCAGCAATGAAAGTGTATCATCATCAAGTTTTGTAAGTTCTCCGCCTATCATGAGGGGTGATCTGAAGATACACCACAGAGAAAGCATAGTTTTCTGCTCATCAAATGTGAAGTTGGTCTTTCTCTCGTCTCCGAATCCCTTGCCAAGTATTCCTATCGGAAGCATATCACAGTCAGGATATCCGCCTTCTGCCACATATGGCTGCCAGTCTCTGCAACGGTTGAACATGTCACGTAAAGATTCCCAACTGTCCCAGAAGTCATCTGTCATTCGCCACATATTGGCGTTTCTTCGGTAAAATTCATGCTTATCTAAGATCGCAGGTCCCGGTGAAAGGCTGAGCACTATATTCCTTCCGGTCTTGTCTATCGCTTCTCTTATGAGTTCGATTTCACGCTCTGATGATGCGGCATCCATGCGGCATATATCATCGCACTTTATAAGATCTACACCCCAATCGGCATAGAGCTCCATAAGTGAATCATAGTAGGCTGAGGCTCCTTCGCTTCCTACATCCACACCGTACATATCCGGATTCCATGTGCAGATCGAATACGGATCGGCGACTTCTTTCGCAGTCAGTTCTGTTCCTTTTATACCAGTCCGCAGATATGCAGCCCGCCTGGGTATTCCCCTCATGATATGGATTCCGAATTTAAGACCTAAGGAATGAACATATTCCGCCAATGGCGCAAATCCTTTACCATCTGCTGAAGACGGGAAGCGGTCGGAATCCGGCATAAGCCTGGAATATTCATCCATCTCCATCTCAGCAAAGGGAACGTACTGATATTTATCCCTGTTCTTACCTGCCTCCTTGGAATACCAGGCTATGTCCACAACTATAAATTCCCATCCGAATTCCTTCAGATGAGCAGCCGCAAATTCAGCATTAGCTCTGACCTGAGCCTCATTTACAGCCGTATCATAATAGTCATAACTGTTCCATCCCATGGGCGGAAACTTCAAAAAAGCGTTCAAGAAATATCCTCCGTGTCGTCTGTTACATGATCAGACGACATTGCTTATAACAATGACTTGTCGATCCTTCCTGTCGTCACGGCATTGTCCACCCACAACTTCAATGAACTGATGGCAAGAGACATCTTGTTAAGCGTATCCTGTATCGCCTTGAAATCCGGCATCTCATCGGCACTGATCTCACCGTCGGCAGAAATATCGATAAGTCTGTCACGGTTACCTGAAAGTGTGTTGAGAGTAGAGAGCATCTCAAGGGTGATCGTGGGAAGGTCTTTGGCCTGTACTTCCGGGACATATTTCTGTCCGATCTCACAGTCATGTGAGCAATAGTAATTGCATAATGACGGATTCTTATAGCACTCTGCCATGACCAAAACCTCATCGGGATGAGGCAGGGATTTGGTCTCTATATTGTAGATCCTGTCTGCAGATATACAGCCCATCTTCTCAGCCGCAGCTTCTCTGGTAAGTCCCGCATCCTCACGGCTCTTGAAGTACATGTTCTTGTTTTCTTTAACTGATTTATTACCCATAATGACCTCGCTTTACGTCTTTCGTCCGTGCGACGAAATAGCCCTTATTAATACTGACTGACAGCCATACTCACAGCATGATATCTATTATAATATATATTCATACCGAGAGGGAAAATAATTCGGTGGGTCATATAAGACGAGGGAAGAAAAAGCGAACACGCGGAAAGGAGAGGCGTATGTTGACATTATTATTCTTTTTCTCAGTTATGTGTGTAGTATGGAAGATCGCAATGCTCGGAGTCAGAATGGCGTGGGGGATCACAAAATTCGTATTCGGCCTCGTAGTATTTCCGCTGATCGTTGTGGGATTGTTCATAGGCGGACTGGTATATCTGGCGATCCCGATACTCATCATAGCAGGCCTGGCAGCACTGGTTGGCGGTGCGGCCAAAGCATAAGGCAGATTGAGTGCTGAATACTCAAAATGATCCGTGTCGACCGGCGTATATTTACGCCGGTCGATTTGCTTAAAAACCTTGATTTTTATCGCATTATCACAGATACTTAGATGTAGGGAAAAGACAAAGACTAAACTGTGTTTCGGAGGTAAGTATATGAGAGATTTGGTAGTCTATTATTCGTTAGAAGGTAATACTCAGTATGTAGCTGAGAAGATCGCTGAGAAGACGGGTGCCGAGACTTTGAAACTGGTGCCTAAGAAGGCATATCACGATAAAGGATTTGCGAAATTCTTATGGGGCGGCAAGAGCGCGATCATGGCAGAGAAGCCTGCTCTTGAAGAGTATAGTATTGATCTGTCTGCATTTGACAGGATCATATTCGGTTTCCCTGTTTGGGCATCGAATTTCACACCTCCTTTACGTACATTTATAGAGGATAATGCGGATTCGCTTAAAGGCAAGAGATTTGCGGTTTATGCCTGCCAGGCCGGCTCCGGGGCAGAGAAAGCGTTTGTTAAGCTTGCCGTAGCTCTGGGCATAGAGGGATTTGAGCAGACAGCGATATTTATCGATCCAAAGGCAAGACCGGATGATGATAAAGAAGCACAGATAGTAGATTTTATAGATCGACTCAGTAAATAGATCAAAAGGAGGAGAAACATATGCCATTCATTGATTCAAAAGTAAGTGTGAAGATCTCAGAGGATCAGGAGAAGGAACTTAAGAGCAGACTCGGACAGGCCATATCTCTTATTCCGGGTAAGAGTGAGAGCTGGCTCATGACAGGCTTTGAGGATGACTATCATCTTTATTTCAGAGGTGATAACAGTGAACCTATGGCTTATGTGGAAGTAAGGATATTCGGCGGCCCGAATAAGGATGCATTTAACCGCATGACAGCTGAGATAACCAAGATATTCGGGGATGTGCTCGGGATCGCTCCGGACCATATGTATATCAAATATTCAGCGACTCCGGACTGGGGCTGGAACGGGAGCAATTTCTGATGAGTCCTGACTCATACCATTCGATTGAAGGAGCCGTCAGAGGCTGCTTTGGACAGAACGTGATCATTGAACACGGACAGAGTATTGGCGGAGGCGATATCAACTCCGCCAAGTTACTTATGCTGTCTAACGGAGAATCAGTTTTTCTTAAGTATAATATCGCGGCTAACAGATCGTTCTTTGATGCGGAAGAGGAAGGCCTAGCCGCAATAGCTGACACGGGTGTCATAAAGACGCCGAGATTGTTCTGCAAAGGAACAGACGAGACCGAAAAGATATCTTTCCTTATGATGGAGAGGATAGTATCCGGTCCGCCGCGCAGAGACACATGGTATGAGATGGGACGGCAGTACGCCGCCATGCATCTGTCAGACACATCCGGATATGTGAAAGGCGGGCGTTTCGGATTCCTGCATGATAACTATATCGGAGCGACCAAACAGATCAATACCCCGATGGACAGCTGGGTAGATTTTTTCAGAGAATGCAGACTCATGCCCCAATTTGAAATGGCGCAGAGAGCATTTGACAAGCAGATGAATAAGGATATGATCCGTCTTTTGGACAGGCTGGATGATATTCTGACAGAACCTGAGAAGCCCTCACTTTTGCATGGAGATATGTGGGGCGGTAATCATCTGATCGACCGGAACGGAGATGCCGTGCTCATCGATCCTGCAGCATATGTGGGTCATCCGGAGGCTGATATCGCCATGACGGAGTTGTTCGGTCGGATGCCATACGGATTCTATGAAGGCTATTATGAAAAGATACCCATGCAGGCCGGATATGATGACAGAAGAGACTTATATAATCTCTATCATATATTGAATCATTACAATCTGTTTGGCGGAAGTTATCTCCATTCGGCATATTCGATAATAAGACATTACATATGATACATGAATCAGGCAGCAGAAATGCGGAAACAGTATTGATACAACCGGTGAATGAATTCGAACTTCGTGGTATTGAAAAAGAGGTTTCATTAATACGAAGTATGACTTCGTGTGACTTCTTGTTCGCAGCAGCAGAGATCACGGACTGGAACCGGGAACTATCTCCGTGGAAAGCACCGGCGGTATTCGGCAATGATGATTTTGGTGACGGGGCAAACGAAACATTGTCACAGATACTTGAGTATTGTCGGGACAGAGATAAGACATATTACATAGGCGGATATTCTCTGGCAGGTTTGTTTGCATTATGGGCAGTTTATCAGACTGATATGTTCAAAGGAGTGGCAGCTGCTTCGCCATCCATGTGGTTCCCGGGATTTGCAGAGTATATGCAGGCCGGCGACATTAAGACAGGTTCAGTTTATTTAAGTCTTGGTGACAAGGAAGAAAAAGTGAAGAATCCTGTTATGGCATCAGTGGGCGAGCGTATCAGAGAAGCAGCAGACAGTCTCAATAAGAACGGGATTAAGACTGTTCTTGAATGGAATCAGGGCAATCATTTTAAGGAGCCGGACTTAAGAATGGCCAAGGCATTTGCATGGCTGCTGAATGAACGATAAGATAATCGGATTTGTGAAGGAACAGTTATATGAGGGCAGTAGTTACAAGAGTAACCGAGGCATCGGTAAGTATAGACGGCAGGATAACGGGCAGGATCGGTAAGGGATTTTTGATCTTACTGGGCGTTCATGTTGACGATACCGAGGATATCGCAAGAAAGACGGCAGATAAGATATGCGGACTTCGCGTGTTTGAAGACGGCGAAGGTAAGATGAATGTTAATCCTGCAGATGCCGGAGCAGAATTACTTATCGTAAGCCAGTTCACTCTGTATGCTGATTGCCGTAAAAGAAGGCCGGGCTTTACGGATGCGGCCAGACCGGATAAGGCAGTACCTCTGTATGAACTGGTGATAAAAGAGTGCCGTGACAGAGGATTTAAAGTTGAGACAGGTGAGTTCGGTGCGGATATGAAAGTGTCATCTGTCAATGACGGGCCGGTGACGATAATTTTGGACAGTGAGGATATGTGATCAAATGAAATCAAATAAGCTTGCGGTAGTTTTTCCGGGGATCGGATATCATAAGGATAAGCCTCTGCTGTATTATTCGGCCAGACTTGCTCAGAACAAAGGCTATGAGATTGTGCAGCTTGAGTATCATGATATGCCTCAGAAGATAAGAGGTGATATAGATATGATGAAGAAAGCGGCAGAACTGGCTTATGTGCAGAGCAAAGAGCAGTTGGCAGGAGTGCATTTTGATGAATATGAGAGTGTGCTGTTCATAGGAAAAAGCATTGGTACGGTAGTTTTGGCAAAGTATGCATCAGACCATGAACTTGATGTAAAGCAGATATGGTATACCCCGGTGGAAGCAACTTTTTCTTTTTCGACAAAAGATGCAGTAGCATTTATAGGGGATGCAGATCCGTGGTCAGATGTGAATGAAGTCAAGCGCATGGCAAGAGAACAAGGTATCAGCCTGTGCTCATATCCTGAATGCAATCATTCGCTTGAGTGTGCTGATGTTGATCGGAATATAGATATAATAAAGGATGTAATGAAAAAAACTGCTGATTATTTGGCGTAATCTAAGGAACATACAAGGGATCAAAGAATTAAAGGAGGGTTATTTATGGCAGTGAAATGGGGTGTATTGGGTACGGCAGGCATAGCTAAGGGTTGTACTATCCCGGGAATGAAGGGTGCGGACAACTGTGAATTATATGCCATAGCCGGAAGGAATGAGGAGAAGGTGAGGAGCTATAAGGATGAGTTCGGATTTGAAGTATCCTACGTCGGATATGACAAATTGCTGGCAGATCCGAATGTTCAGGCGGTGTATATCCCGCTTCCGAATCATCTGCATAAGGAATGGGTCATCAAGGCGCTGAGAGCAGGTAAGCATGTATTGTGTGAAAAGCCTTTGGCTCTTAATGCAGCGGATGCCCGCGAGATGTTTGATGAGGCCAAGGCGAACAATGTGATCTTAATGGAAGCCTATGCTTATCTTCACAGTCCTTATATAGCTTCACTGAAGGAAGTTATCAAAAGCGGTGTCATAGGAGATGTTGATTTTATAGATTCGGCATTCTATACACAGGGTTATGTGGAAGACATACGGCTTTATAAAGAGATGGGCGGCGGAGCAGTGTATGACCTGGGATGCTACTGCACTACCATGATCTTATCACTCATCGATTCGGAACCTGAGTATGTGATGGGCAAAGCAGAGTTTAATGAATACGGAGCGGACGCATTTACTTCTGCGTTGATCAGGTTTAGGAATGGTGTAAGAGCCTCAATCGGTGTCGGAATGATATTCCCGGCAGGAAGTGATGCCAGAAAAGACCGTTTGTATGTACACGGTTCTAAGGGAGTGATCGAGTCATCGGTTGAATTTAACCAGGCGGGCGAACTTGTATATAATATCGTCACAGAAGATAAGAAGACCGAAAGAAAAGTAACCGCAAGACAGAATTATACCCTCGAAGTGGAACAGCTGGGCCGATGCATAGAACAGGGAGAGACGCAGCATATATCTCCCGATTTTTCAATAAAGAATGCCGGAATACTGGATATGATATTGGAACAAATAGGGTATTAGAGATAAGGAGGAACAACATGGCAACTGCAAAAACCGCTACAGCAACCAAGAAAAAAACAACAACGGCGAAAAAGACAACTGCAGCAAAAAAGACGACAGCGGCTAAGAAAACTACGTCGGCTAAAAAGCCTGCAACAACTGCAAAGAAGACAACGGCAGCCAAGAAGACTTCTTCAACAGCCAAGAAAACGACAAGCGGCACATCCATGAAGGTCACTGCAACAGAGAAGAAGCTTGTTGAGTTATACCGTGCTGCGGATTCGGATACCAAGAAGGCGGCCCTGGCAATACTTAAAGGTGAAAAGGCTCAGACAGGTGGCATCCTTGATACGATCTTAAACAATAAAACGATCATGGACACTGTTTCAGGATTCCTTAAGTGATCTTTTATGAACATAAGAGTGATCAAAAGTGCAAGAAGGACGATCTCAATAGAAGTCACACCCGAATGTGATGTGATAGTCAGAGCTCCGTATCTAACATCCAGAAAAGAGATAGCCCGTTTCCTTGATGACAAGGCCGACTGGATCAACAGAACGGTGCGCCGGATGGAGAAGCGTAAGGCAGAGGGAGCGATCAGCAAAGGCAATCTCTTAAGTGATGAAGAGGTCAGAAACTTATGCGAACAGGCCAAAGATGTCATTCCTCCGAAAGCGGAGCATTATGCGTTGTTACTCGGGGTGAACTTTGGAAGGATAACTATCCGCAATCAGAAGACCAGATGGGGAAGCTGTTCATCCAAACAGAACTTAAACTTTAATTGTCTGCTGCTGATGGCACCGGAGGAGATATTGGATTATGTAGTGGTTCATGAACTGTGTCATATAAGGCATATGGATCACTCCAAGGCGTTCTGGACTGAAGTTGAGAAGATACTTCCGGATTACAGGAAACGTCGTAAATGGCTTAAAGATTACGGAGACAGATTATATTACAGTGATTCGGTCATACCGGAGTATCAGGAGGAGGAAAAATGATCTCAGCCAAAACCTCAAAGATGTTAAGAGGAATAGCCATACTCATAGTCATTGCCAGTCATTATGCCGGATGGATGTATGTGGAACCGGTACATGTCACGGCTCATGACTGGATACTTAAATGGGGACCTGAAGGGGTGAGCATTTTTTTGCTCATGTCCGGGTACGGATTGCACAAAAGCGCAGAGAGGTCTAAACATACCAAGCATAATAACAGCGGTATAACTGTTGCCTTTGTGATAAAGCGCGTGATCGGGGCATATATCCCCTATCTTTTATGCAGGTATCTTATTAATGTCTTTGACGGAACATGGAAAAGCGCAAAAGCCGACGGGAGCATGAAGGATGTGCTCTACAGATTTTTTACGGGTGAAGGCTTCTGGTTTATGAGTGTGCTTTTTACAATGTACATCGCTTTTATGGTGATCTACAGATTTGCAGGCAGGCTTCGGATTCCTCTTATCACTCTGGCGATCATAGGACAGACCTACTATCTCTTTAGCAAGGGTTATACGGATTTCTGGGAATTATCAAATATGGCATTTGTCATAGGGATCCTTGCCGCTGCGGCAGAAGACAGGTTCAGGACTTTTATGCTTAAGCCGGTATTCAAAGTGCTGCTGGGAATAGTTGCGGGTGCCGGAATGTGGTATACCTTCAGAGGTATTCAACTGCACGGCGGAAGCAGGTGTGAAGAATCCTTTGGCTGGGAGCTGGCATTCAACATATTCTTCAGTCTGGCTGTGCTGTTCATAGCCTACCTGATCCCGATTTATAAGGGCCTTATACTCACAACTCTCGGAGAATGCAGCCTGTTTATTTACATTTTGCATACTGCTATCTTCTGGGTACTCATTTATAAATTTGAGGAATACGGATATGCCGTTTCAAATATCATAACCGGTATTGCCACACTGGTTGTTGGAACTGCGCTCGGAGTATTGTATAATAGTTTGATGGGCATCTTTACGCGCAAATTGCGTGATGCATAACATGTCACAACGGAGGAAGAACGTAAATATGCGTAAGATCAGGCATAAAATAGTATTGGGGTTGATCGTGATATTTGTTATGTCAACCATATCTGCCTGCGGAAAAACCAAGGAAGCTACGGTTGTTTCGGAAACAGAGACTGTGGAGACTCAGGAAGAACCGTCTTCGATTGAAGAGATGATCGGAGAAGCCGCGCTTCCCGAGGCAGAACCCGAACCGGCAGAACCCGTGGTCACACCGACACCAACGCCGGAAGCAGAGGAATCTTCGCAGGAAGAATCATCCGAAGAGCTTACGGTGGATATGACAAAAGTCAAATCGTTTGATGCTCCCAAGACCATGTATGCAATAAAGAATGTTAACGCCCGCAAGGGTCCTGCGACAGACTACGAATCTTTGGGCATGATCAAAGCCGGAGAAGCATTGGAAGTCATTGGACAGGATGAGAGCGGCTGGTTTGAGATCAAGTACAATAATGACATAGCGTTTGCGAGCAATGATTTTTTTAGTGAAGAAGATCCCGCAACGGCTGTTCCGGATGCATCACTCATACCTTCGACAGAGGCACAGACTGATCCGGCGGCTGCGGCAGGTACAGATCCTGCAGCACAGGCTGCAGCTCCCACTCCGGCTCTTAATACCAAGGTAGTGGCAGCTCCTGCGGGCACTCTTATCATAGGTGATTCAAGATGTGTTCAGATGAGAGATATCTCAGGTGGCGGCGGCTGTTCATGGATATGTCAGAAGGCCAAGGGCTACAGTTGGTTTGAATCAACTGCGATCCCTCAGGCAGACGAGAGTGTGGGCAAGGGCACCAAGGTGGTGATCGCCATGGGTGTCAATGATGTGGAAAATGTGAATAATTATGCGGCTCTGATCAATTACAAGGCAGCAGAATGGGCTGCAAGAGGAGCCAAGACTTATTTTGTATCTGTCAATCCCGTATGGGAGAATCCCTATGTAACAGAAGATCAGGTAGTGGCATTCAATGCTTCTATAGCCTCGCAGCTGGTGGGTGTAAGATACATTGATACGCATTCTTATCTTATAACTAACGGTTATACAATGGTTGACGGCATGCACTTTGATGATGCAACTAACCTCAAAGTATTCCAGCTGATCGTGGGTAACCTGCGATAGCATATAACGGAGAGAAGATTCATGAAGACTTTGGCGATCATAACTGCACGCGGCGGCAGCAAAAGGATACCCCGCAAGAATATCAAGGAGTTCAACGGCAAGCCCATAATGGCCTATTCCATTGAGGCGGCAGTAGGTTCAGGTGTTTTTGACAAGGTCATGGTATCTACTGAGGATGAGGAGATCGCATCCATCGGCAGGGAGTACGGCGCTGAAATACCCTTTTACAGAAGCGAACAGACGGCAGGTGATTTTGCGACCACCGCTGATGTGATAGAAGAGGTTTTAGCGGAGTATAAGAAACTGGGCGAAGAGTTCGATATAGCCGCATGCATCTATCCTACAGCCCCGTTTATCACACCGGGCAGGCTTAGGAACGCAATGGAAGAATTTGCAAAATCTGACGGCGACTCACTTATTCCCGTTGTCAGGTTCTCTTTCCCGCCCCAGCGTGCCATGGAGATTCAGGACGGAGCGCTCATATTCAGACAGCCTGAATATATGAATACAAGATCTCAGGATCTGACACCTCATTTCCATGATGTGGGACAGTTCTACATATTCAGAACAGATAGCTTCCTGCAGAATCACAGGATCATGGCCGGAAAGATGATACCTCTTGAGTTATCAGAGATCGAGGTCCAGGATATAGACAATCCCGTAGACTGGCAGCTGGCCGAACTTAAGTATAAGCTTTTGCAGGAGCAGTCATAGCAGAAGATGAAAGACAGAATATATATATGTCACACTTTTTATCATGTATATATATCGGTGCTCAAGGAGCTTAATCTCCCTAAGGATGCACGTGGTAATGCATCGATCATACTGAGCACCATGTCCAATGATTTCGGAAGTCTGGATGTTAAACTCAAAAAATGCGGACTTTTTGAAGATGTGTTCATGTTTAACGAAAAAGAGGATGTCTCTCTTCCGGAGGTGATGAAATATCATGTGGACAGAGGCAATCTGATCCTCAATCTTATACAAAGGATACATTATACCAGGGCTTTGGGACAGGCTCAGGAAGAGTTCGTCCCCACCGATCTGAGTCAGTATAAGGATATATATGTATTCTGTGATTCGGATCCGATAGGTTT